>Ga0222423_1001137_pt1 | contig 13364 bp, 9 predicted proteins | sample 3A0metagenome_FD_182472 | JGI IMG/M metagenome (GOLD analysis project Ga0222423, IMG submission 182472) | Enriched microbial communities from leaf-cutter ant dump, University of Wisconsin, Madison, United States - 3A0 (version 2) | ecosystem: Environmental > Terrestrial > Nest > Insects nest >...
ATGCGTATGGCAGAAACATTTGGGGCTAATGTCCGCAGAGTCCGTAAAGAGCGCGGCATGACGCTTGAGGCGCTGGCGGATGAGGTTGGCCTTGCCTACAGCTATGTCGGTGAGATTGAACGCGGTCGCAAGAATCCGACACTTGATGTAGTGGAGCGGATTGCGGGGGCGCTAAAAGCCGATCCTATTGAGCTTTTAAGGTAGTTTGACCCCAATAAATTGGATAGTGGTAAGGGTATACAGGCAAGTGGGATGACGTGTTAGCGCAATGCCTCTTTCGTTGACATGAAAAACAGTGCCTTGGGGGGGGCTATCCAAACCGCAGTGAAAAATGTTACAAACGTCTTTTCCAACTGTTACATTCGGAAAAATAAAACTCTTTGTTTTCTATAGGTTATGTGGTGCGCGGGGTGAATCCCATCGTCTCCGCCATCTTCTTTGTAAAAAATCAAAACAAAACAATATCTTAATGGGGCTCTTTGTTATGCCTTCAGGGGTTATGACAAAAACACACTTTTAGCCTTGTGAAAATACAGCCTTGGCACACTTTGCCACAGTCATCAGGCAAACCTTGGCACACCTTTCAAACCCTGAATTTAACGCCCTTTAGGCTGTTGCTTGGGGTATGGTTTGGGATGATCCATTTTGATGTAGGGGGTCATTTTGGCAAAATCAGCATCTGCTAGGTGAGGTGGTCCCGGCTTGACGGACAGGAATGCGGCTTAGCTAAGCTTGTATCTGTGGTGTGATTATGCCGCTTGCCTTGTTATTCCCGATCCCAAGTAGAGCTCGTTTGGCGTCTGTCCGCCGAGGGTCGAGTGGGGTCGGTGTCGATTGTAATATTCGATCCATCTGCCGATGCCCAGCCGGGCCTCCGATCCCGCCTCAAAGGCGTTTAGATAGACGCACTCGTATTTCAGCGAGCGCCAAAGCCGCTCGATAAAAACATTGTCGAGCCAGCGTCCGCGTCCGTCCATGGACAGGCGGACGCTGGCCTCACGCAAGAGTTCTGTGAACCTCGGACTGGTGAACTGGCTGCCCTGATCGGTATTGAAGATGTCCGGCCGGCCGTGTTTCGCCATCGCTTCTTCCAGGGCCTCAATGCAGAACTCGACATCCATCGTATTGCTGAGCCGCCAGGCTAGGACCTTGCGGCTGAACCAGTCCATGATGGCGACGAGGTACAGGAAGCCACGGCGCATCGGAATATATGTGATATCCGCGCACCACACCTGATTGGGCCGGTCGATGACCAGGCCACGCAGCAGATAGGGATAGGTACGGTGCTCCGGATGCCGCACCGTCGTTTTGGGCTTCTGGTATATCGCCTGCAAACCCATCCTGGCCATCAGGCGCCGGACACGTTTGCGCCCGACTTCATAGCCCTGGCGCTTGAGGTGACGCGCCATCTGGCGGCTGCCGTAAAACGGCGTCTCCATGAACTGTTCGTCAATTACCCGCATCAAGGTGAGGTTCAGCGGACTTTCGCTCTGCCTGCCGCCGTAGAAGCACGACCGGCTGATCGAGACCAACTGGCATTGGCGTTTCACAGACAGGGTCGGATGTTTCGGATCAATCATCTCTCGCCTCCGCCCGGTACTTAGCGACCGGAGGCTTTGCGCAAAAAATCCCGCTCCACCAATAACTGGCCGATCTTCGCGTGAAGCTTTTCGACCTCGGATTCCCGATCTGCCTGAGCCTGCTCGGCCTTGTCCGAAAACGCCGACGCCATATTTTCGATGGCCTGCCGTTTCCAGCTATTGATCAACGTCTGATGAACGCCGTGCTTGGTTGCCAGTTGCGCCAAGGTCATCTCGCCCTTGATCGCTTCCAGCGCCACCTTCGCTTTAAAATCACCCGAATACTTCGTGCGTTTGCCTGTCATATGTCTCGTCCTTAAATGAGAACGACATAAACTTAGCACCTTGTCCAATTTTCCGACACCACCTCAAGCTGCTCGAATTATAATCAGACTTCGACGGATCAGCGAAGCCTTTTTTATCACCTATTGTGGAAATCCTTAAGCAAACCAGGGCTAATTGCGAAGCGCAGGATGGCGTGAAGTATCTGAGATGGAGGGCGTTGCCGTCGAAACGTGACGACTTCTGAGCGACCGCTTTCCTAGCAATACAGTTGCGATTTTGATTTGATGTGTGCTTGTCGTGCGGCGGCTTGATGTGCTCGTCGCCAAAGCGACCATGCAATGACATGTGCAGGCAGTATTTTCCGTTGCGCCAGGCGTGTTGCGATCCGACGTATTTCCTGGACTGACCAGCGGATCAATTGCTGGTCCTGAGCCTTGATGTCCGCATTGTTTTTGGGGGGGCGCGGCATTGGCCCGGTGTCGGATGGCGGTCATCATCGCGAAGGCGAGCATGACCAGCGAGACATGGCGATGCCAACCATGCCAGGAACGGGTTTCGTTGTGGTCGAGACCAGGTTCGTTCTTCGCCGTCTCGAAGCTGTCCTCGATTGCCCAGCGATGCCCTTCCACCCTCACCAGAGTCTCGATGGATGTGCCGATCGGACACCATGTGGAGAAGAAGGCAAGATCGCCATCGGCGATATTGCGGCGGATCAGCAGGCCCCGCGTCCAGATGCCGGGGAACGTCGCCTCGAAATCATCAGCGTCGAGATCGGCCAGTTCGAGATAGACCCAATCGTGCAGTCGCGCGCCCCTGGTCCCGTCGCCGGCCGACAGGCGTCGCCAGCTATCTTCGGGCAAGGCCTCGGCGATGTCCTTCGCCGTCCCGGCGACAGCCAGCGGTTTGCCCCATGAACGGAAAGGATGATTGGCGTTCACACCTGGCACATAGCCCTTGGCCGCCCGCTTGAGTGCCATCTCGATATCACCGACCCCGTAGACGCTGTCGGCCGCCACCCAGGAAAAGGGCACACCCGCCTGCGCCCGCAACCCCTCAATCTCGCGCATCAGGGAATTGATCTCAGGATCAACAGGCACTGACCAAGGCTTATCGACATTCTCAGACCGGGATGCTAGAATATCGTCGATCGGTCGTTCAGAGGATATTGCAGTCTGAACATCATCCGGCGCGCTGCCCGTAGTACCGCGCCGGTTCCGATCTTTTCCAAACGCCGTTAACAACCAGGTCTTTTTCTGACCGGAATAATCCAGCCGGATAACCGCCTTGGCATCCGGTGATTGCAATCGGATACGGTTCACAGAACGGCTCTCGACGGCCATCCCCCGCATTAACTCAGGCAGATCGGCAAGAACCTCCGGATGACGGGTTACGATTTTTTGCAAACCCGCCACATCATTCCCCCAAACCACATCGATCGGCCCTACCTCCGGATGACTTAATACCCCTCTGGCATCACCGGACTTAAGACTGCGCAGGGCGGTCACGGCATCGGCCCAACGGCCCTGCAAACCTTCCAACTCTGGCCCCAATGGCCCGTGTCCGGTGATTTTTGCCCCGCTGACGCCTGCGGCCTCAAGCCGCGCCGCTAAGGCCTGCGTGTCGGGTTCAACTGTTCCGCCATCCGCCTCAGCCGCTCGGCCGCTTCGTGGGCGCTCGATGCTGATAAGTCCGAACTCGCCGTCTTCGACCGGCGCGCCGCTATCATCTGAAACCCAAGGGCCATCGCCCGCATCCCTGTGGCCCGTTCCGTTGTCGATGACATTGTCTGTTCCTTTCACGCCAAATCTGGCCTCACGCGCGCGGATTACATCAATCTGCGCGCGTACATCGAAGTTTACTACCTCGCCGAACAAATCGGGATCGGCGCTGGATCGCATCGCCGCCTCGGCAATACCCCCCAGATCGGCGGCGATGTCCTCGGCCCGCCGCTGCACGGAAAACGCATCATCCCGATACATAAGCCTCAGATACTCATGCGCTTCGGGCGATAAGGCATCCGCGCCAAACAAACCGACCTGATCAATCCGCTCGGCAATCTGCTCATCCAGCTTCAACCGGTTATCCCGCACATGGCGCACAAAGGCAATGGCCTCAGCCAAGGCCCCCGTGGTGTCCGCACCGGGGGCCAGTTCACCCTTGGCCGACAGGCCGCGCATCTTGGCCCATGTCGGCGCCACCTCTGTCAGGGCGTCACCTATGGATTTGATCTTCGGATCGGAGCTTTCAAAAATAGCATAGACAAGCTGCCGGTCATCAAACGCCTTGGCGACCATCGCCGCCTTCATACGCTCTAACCCTTCTTGTGAAAACTTACGCGTCGCCGGATCAATCAGGGCGTTTTCCTGACCGGCCCCGGCCTTGGCTACAAACGACCTCGCAAACGGATCATTCTTGGCCTGCGTAATCGCCCCCCCCTGATAAAGCCCGATGTCATCCGGCCCCAAAGCCGCCGCATCCACAAAGGCCTGTTCACTGGCTGAATATCGCTCTGCCGTATCCGCGTTCATTTCGCGGGATATTCTGACCCGCTCTGAACCCGTCATCGCCTGTTGCCGAACGCGCACCAGCACCGGCGCCCGCATCCCGGATGGATCATATCCCTGATCAATCAGCTCCTGCCTGTATCTCTGGTATATCTCGCTGCCCGTTTCGGCATTGCGTTTGATGACAATTACCCGTCCGTTGCCACTTTCGACCGTACCGTCTGGCGCCACGATCGGCGCACCGCTTTCGGCCTCAACCGCGTGCATCAGGCGCTTGGGGTTAAATTCTCTCTCTAACCGCAAAAGCCTTTCCTGTGACCCCGCTCGGTCGCGCTCTCGTGGCTGCAACTCGTCAGGATAATCGGGATTGCGCACCAGATCGGCATCATGACTGGCCCTCAGATCATCGGCCTCAATAAGCGCATAGCGCACCGGAAACTCTGTGCCCCGCACAGTGACCGCCACATCGGTATCATAGACCTTTGCGGGTATCTTAAGGTTCACATCCGCTTCATTAAGATACGCCTTGGCGCGCGGCTCACGCACCGCCCGCTCAATCAGTTCGCCTAAATCGACACTCTCCCCGTCCGCCAGATCATCTATCGCCTTGACCGTCGCCCCCGCGCGGTCGATTTCATCCATCATGCGCACCATTTCCGGCGCTCTGGCCACCGGCACCGCCTCGGCCCGCTTCATCTCGTCACTGACATAGTCCCCGCCGCCGGTCGCACCGTCCGCCCCCATGACCGTCTCAATCTTTGCCGCCCATAGACGGGCAAACTCACCCGCCGTCATATCAATATGACCGCCGTTTAACCGTATACGCTCAGACGCCTTGGCCAGTCCAATCGGCTTGCCGCCCTCCTTTAACCCCGCCAGAACATCGACCGCCCGCTTTTCGGGATTACTCAACAAAGCTCTGGCCCCACCCAGCCCCTGCTGATGCGCCAGATATAATTCCCCGTTCGTCGGTTCCCGCCCCAGTGTATTGCGCAACCCCTCGGCATTGCGCGCCAGCATCGTCACGCCCCTTTCGATATTCAGCGCGGGGTCATACTTGTCGCCGCCACCCATCTCATCCCATGTGCTGTCCAGAAACTGGAAAATACCTCCGGCACTGGATTTCGGATTTTGCGCACGGGGATCAAGGCCGCTTTCAAAGCGCGCAATACCAACCGCCACATCAGCATACTGCCCGACCCCCTTATCTTGCGCCGTCGCCCTGATCAGGCCCGCCATACGCCCCTCCGGACTTCTGGCCTGCGCCGCACGGACCGCCGCCCTTAACCCATAACCCGCCCCCTCAAACGCCGCGCCGAATACCGTGCCCGCCAACACCCCCATGCCCGCGTCCTCAAGGCCATAGTCCCGCCCCTCGTTCTGCGCCAACCCATAGGCCAGCCCTTCGGCCATGATACCGCCCTGCGCCCCTGCCCACGCCCCGCGCATCAGCTGACGCCCCAGTCCCGCCTTGCCCACAATACCGGCCCACCGCGCTTCACCCGCCACCGGCACAAAGCTGATAGCCAGTGACGCCGGATCCACCACCCCGCCAATCAGACCATAGGTAAAGGCCTCCAATCCCCCGACGCTGTCATTGCGCCCCAGCACATCACGGCGATAAAGTTCATCACGCTTATTGCGATGTTTGAAAGCTGCCTCGCTTTCGCTGACGTCATTATCCCAACTCAGTTCGCCCTCGATGCCATATTTCGCATTGGCCTCGGCGGGCGTCAGTGTCGCTGTAAACGACGCCCCACGGCTTTCCGCCGCCCACTCCAGCCCCCGCTCAATACCCCGCCCGATCTGGTCACTAAGCGACCCCAGAGCGCCGCCGGTCAGCAATACCCGCCTAACCTCATCCTCGGCGCTCGAACGCAGGGCCGCACTGGCATTAATATCCTCACGATCCGTATTTACCGGATCAATATAACCGGGCAATGGCATATCTATTTCCCCCTGACCGACGACGGGGCCACCCGCGCCTCTAACTGATCCCACGTCCTGATGATGGGCTTGCCATCGGCCCCCAGAACCGCCTGCGTCCCCGAACGCGGGTCACGCAGAACCATCATCAGTCCACGATCATCATCCGTCGTCACCCAATATCCACCATTGGCGATCTGATGCGCATAACGCTGTTGCTTCTGCGCCTTCGTCAGATGCGGTTCGCTGCCCTGCGTATCAAGCTGGGACGGGTTGATGACAACATCCCTGATGATTTGGTACGCGGCCTGGTTCACGGCACGGTCCCCACTCATGACCTCCGCGCCCTGCGACCCATCCACCAGCACTGTCGCCACACTGACACGCCGGTCGGAAATATGAACGGGGATACGATACCCGCCATGGTCGGACACCACATAGTGCCGATCAATAATCAACCGGCCCGCCTCACGCGCGGCATCCTTGTCCGACAGGCCATCCGCCTTAAAACCCTGCGCCATTATATAGGCGGCCTGTTTCAGATTATCGCCGAAACCCTGACCTTCGGAATTATACGACCATGACCCGATATAATCACCGAACACACGATTAATCGCTCCATGTAAGGCTAGCTGATCGGCGCTTGGCAACTTCGTCCGCTTCGCTACCCCCTGCGCCCGTGTATAGTGCCCAAGCGTCACGGGATCGCCATTGACCGCATTCAGCAAGGCCGCATCAGGCAGAGGCAGGCCCGCCCGCTGCAACTCTTTCAACACCCGTCCTGAATGTTGCTCGCCGAAACCCGTCACCTGCCCCCACAGCCCCGCCAAGGCCTCGTCGCGCTGATCGTCAGGGGCCTTAAGTACCGTTTGCACCATCTTCTTCGCAACATTATCGGGCAAAATGCGGATGCTATTATCATCCATTCCCCATGCCACTTGCCGGTTATAGACCGTGTCCGCCCATCGCTTTGCCCCGCCATGTTGGCCTGACGCATAGGCATCCCATGCTGACCGCGTATCCCTTCCTTCCGCTACAAATCGCGCAGGATCCTTATCCCTTGCTTCGAAAATGGCCGCGCCTTGGGCAATATAACGCTCACGGCGCATGACCTTCTCGGCATAATCAGGATCGCCCAGATCCGGCATTTCCGGCGCACGATCCATATAATCAGATCGCTTTAGACGGATGGCCTCGTTGATACGGCTATAGTCCTCCTTCGCCTCACCCATCTCCCTGACGGCACGTTGCGCCATCACGGGGCCTTCAACCGGCCCATAGGCCTTTATAAACCGGTTGGGGTCAAACCCCGCGCCTTGGCCGGTCGTGGCCAGTAACGTCAACTCATTGGCGTAATCGACGGAGACCACTTCCCGCTCCATTGCCCGTTCGGCGCTCACCTCGACCTTGGAAACCATGCCCGAATAATAATCATATTCCTTTACGGGCATTAGCTTCTGGGTATCCGGATTGTGCATCAGGGCCTTCAGCCCGTCATGATCGGATCGCGCCAGATACCCCGACGCCATCGACACCATTAACCGTCCGGGCATATCCGCGCTCATGGCTTGCCGGATATTCAGCGGCAGACCATCAAGCGACTTTCGCGCATCCGTCAGCGCCTGCGGAAATTGCGTCGGGTCTTCATGCACAAGATTAAGGATACCTTCCAAACCCTGCGCCGCCGTGTTGCGTATCTGTTCTTCCCTAAGCGCAAACCCCTCGGTCATCAGCCGGATACGCTCATTGGCCTCCATTTCCGTAAACGCCGCCTGTAATCCGGCCCTCTGCCATTCAGGCGCAGCCGCCATAACCTCATCACGTCTCTGGATAAAACCGGCCATATAGCGTTCGTCAAAATCGGGATTTAACCGCCCCTCATCCTGTTGTGCGGCCTTCTGCGCCGCAATCGTCCCCAGCTTGAAATTTGTGATAATGCCTGTGGTTTCCGCCAGCCGCTGCGCCTCAATCTGATCACGCGCTATCCCGCCTAAGGCCCGCCCCTCAATGCCCGCCGCCTGCTGAAGGCGCTGGGCACGGTTCTGCGCATTCAGCTCATCAAAATGACGGATCGCCCGATCACTCAAACCGGTTCATCCCCGCGTGGGCGGGGAGCAGATTACCGTCCTGAATTGCCGCGATTTCGAAGCCGGTTCATCCCCGCGTGGGCGGGGAGCAGATCAGCGGCGCTGGCCGCAAAATCAGCCAGTCCGGTTCATCCCCGCGTGGGCGGGGAGCAGCAAAAGTGGAATTTCAAAAACCTGATAGCGGTCGGTTCATCCCCGCGTGGGCGGGGAGCAGGCGGTCATGGATTCACCTCCGGCCAGTTCCTACGGTTCATCCCCGCGTGGGCGGGGAGCAGAGGTTATTCAGAGGACTTCGACCTACTGGAAACGGTTCATCCCCGCGTGGGCGGGGAGCAGGCGGCCTCAAGTGCGGGATCATAGGACATGCGCGGTTCATCCCCGCGTGGGCGGGGAGCAGCCCTGCAAATCGGCCTGACTGATGCCAAGCGCCGGTTCATCCCCGCGTGGGCGGGGAGCAGCTCCATGACGGAATTGGCCCATGCCTGCATGTCGGTTCATCCCCGCGTGGGCGGGGAGCAGCGCAGCCGCAGCCGCAGCCGCGTCAGTGGCCACGGTTCATCCCCGCGTGGGCGGGGAGCAGACGGCTGAGCATAGGGCGGATTAAGGGGCGGCCGGTTCATCCCCGCGTGGGCGGGGAGCAGGATGGTGACACGCATGACGCCTGTCGCGCTGCCGGTTCATCCCCGCGTGGGCGGGGAGCAGTTTAACGTGCGCTGTGAGAGGCGCATAGGTGGCGGTTCATCCCCGCGTGGGCGGGGAGCAGCTGATCGGCAGGTCGGACATATTGACCCAGGCCGGTTCATCCCCGCGTGGGCGGGGAGCAGGATGCCCGCGACATTCTGGAGGATGGATGGGACGGTTCATCCCCGCGTGGGCGGGGAGCAGTAGAGCTTAATGCAGGTTAGAACGCCCATAGACGGTTCATCCCCGCGTGGGCGGGGAGCAGGTGGCGCTCAGGTTGTCGGTGAACAGGACGTCCGGTTCATCCCCGCGTGGGCGGGGAGCAGAGAGTAACCACGACCTTGCAATCAATACATGGCGGTTCATCCCCGCGTGGGCGGGGAGCAGTTAACACGGCTTCTGTTATTCCGTTATACTGCCGGTTCATCCCCGCGTGGGCGGGGAGCAGTTCGCCCTCACACGTTTCCCATAGGTCAAATTCGGTTCATCCCCGCGTGGGCGGGGAGCAGCGGATTAATGGTCCCGCCGCGAAGTTTATAGCCGGTTCATCCCCGCGTGGGCGGGGAGCAGACGACTACACATCATTCGATGCCGTCTGCGCCTGGTTCATCCCCGCGTGGGCGGGGAGCAGGGCCTCACGCCAGCATGAATGCGAGCGTCGCTCGGTTCATCCCCGCGTGGGCGGGGAGCAGAATCGCTCAGTGAGCATATCTATATAGTGCGCCGGTTCATCCCCGCGTGGGCGGGGAGCAGTTCCACCAGTTTCGGACAACCGCTCCAAACCACGGTTCATCCCCGCGTGGGCGGGGAGCAGGTCATTGGCGATGTCGGCAAACAGGGTCGCGCCGGTTCATCCCCGCGTGGGCGGGGAGCAGCCAATGAGACTATGGGCAACCCCGCCTATCCGCGGTTCATCCCCGCGTGGGCGGGGAGCAGTTAAATGGGAATTAGAGGATGGATTTGACATGCGGTTCATCCCCGCGTGGGCGGGGAGCAGCGACGACCTGATTTCGGCAACGATTGCATTTTCGGTTCATCCCCGCGTGGGCGGGGAGCAGGTTCTGGCCAGCGTGATCTTGACGCGCAGGGGCGGTTCATCCCCGCGTGGGCGGGGAGCAGCACGCGATCTGTCAAAAAACATAGACTGGCTACGGTTCATCCCCGCGTGGGCGGGGAGCAGCCCTCCTTGTACGGCACTGTGCCGCCGTTAAACGGTTCATCCCCGCGTGGGCGGGGAGCAGTACTCTCCGATCACATCAATCAAGGCCCGACGCGGTTCATCCCCGCGTGGGCGGGGAGCAGACCGCATTGCGTCCCTGCCGTTTTCGCCAGAGCGGTTCATCCCCGCGTGGGCGGGGAGCAGTATGACGAACTCGGTGCCGACCTGAACAGGGCCGGTTCATCCCCGCGTGGGCGGGGAGCAGACATTGCGGATCGGGGGCGGATTTGACATTGGCGGTTCATCCCCGCGTGGGCGGGGAGCAGTGGCCTGCCGGATAATTCGCAATTATGAGCAGCGGTTCATCCCCGCGTGGGCGGGGAGCAGTTAGTCCTCCGCTTTCGGCAGCTTGTAGCCGCCGGTTCATCCCCGCGTGGGCGGGGAGCAGGGATAATCCACACCAACCTGACGCTCAGCACGCGGTTCATCCCCGCGTGGGCGGGGAGCAGATTCGGTTAGACAGGTCTGACGCGGCGTTGATCGGTTCATCCCCGCGTGGGCGGGGAGCAGATTAAGTTCAGTTCCGATAAACCGACGGCCCGCGGTTCATCCCCGCGTGGGCGGGGAGCAGGCTGCATCTGTCATGTTAAAAAATCCTCATCTCGGTTCATCCCCGCGTGGGCGGGGAGCAGGTTTTCGCCATTCGCACCAAACCGCACTTGATCGGTTCATCCCCGCGTGGGCGGGGAGCAGATCGTCGCGAGCCTTGCCCGCATCCGTTTCGACGGTTCATCCCCGCGTGGGCGGGGAGCAGCGGTAACGCTCAACCGGAACGCCATGACCAGCCGGTTCATCCCCGCGTGGGCGGGGAGCAGAACCGGCGCAGGGCCTGATAATAGGCCTCGTACGGTTCATCCCCGCGTGGGCGGGGAGCAGGAGGATCGTGCGGTGACGGTGCCGTTGAATGACGGTTCATCCCCGCGTGGGCGGGGAGCAGGATGGGACGGCACCAACCTCGTTTATTACAGACGGTTCATCCCCGCGTGGGCGGGGAGCAGCTGATCATGCTGGCCGGTCTGGCAGGGCTGATCGGTTCATCCCCGCGTGGGCGGGGAGCAGTTTCGGGAGGCGAATCCATGACACATGAGGTTCGGTTCATCCCCGCGTGGGCGGGGAGCAGACCATAATGCTCAGGTGTCGGCTCGCCGAAGACGGTTCATCCCCGCGTGGGCGGGGAGCAGTCATTTCACCACCTTCAACCGCTCGACAGCGGCGGTTCATCCCCGCGTGGGCGGGGAGCAGATCGCGCGACGGGCGCAGATGTCGCGGAACGCCGGTTCATCCCCGCGTGGGCGGGGAGCAGCGCACGGTATTTACGATATTGAGCGCGGCGCGCGGTTCATCCCCGCGTGGGCGGGGAGCAGTCCGGCATGGCCGACAACAGGTGCATCATGCACGGTTCATCCCCGCGTGGGCGGGGAGCAGCATCGGCACAAAAACGCCCGCACAATTTCTAACGGTTCATCCCCGCGTGGGCGGGGAGCAGCATCGGGATTTAATCCCAGCTGGCTAATGAGCAGGTTCATCCCCGCGTGGGCGGGGAGCAGTTACAATCGGAATTTAATAATGACTATCGATCCGGTTCATCCCCGCGTGGGCGGGGAGCAGTGATTGCAATCGGTGGTAAAAAAATGTACGCGCGGTTCATCCCCGCGTGGGCGGGGAGCAGCAATATTTCGCGTTTAAAATTTTCTCGTTTGTCGGTTCATCCCCGCGTGGGCGGGGAGCAGCGCTTGTCCTCGGCACGCAGTTTTATGATTGCCGGTTCATCCCCGCGTGGGCGGGGAGCAGTTCGGGAGGGCGAATCCATGACACAGGAAGTTCGGTTCATCCCCGCGTGGGCGGGGAGCAGTCGCTGGCGTTATCCCATTTTGGGAATCGCAGCGGTTCATCCCCGCGTGGGCGGGGAGCAGCAGACGTGACACGACGGCCTCTCGAATCTCGGCGGTTCATCCCCGCGTGGGCGGGGAGCAGGGTTGCGAAGCTCAGGAAGATCGCGTTTCAGTTCGGTTCATCCCCGCGTGGGCGGGGAGCAGATAAATGGACAATAGAGGATGGATTTGACAGGCGGTTCATCCCCGCGTGGGCGGGGAGCAGGGTAGGCGTAATGGCTGGCTAATCTGTGTATCCGGTTCATCCCCGCGTGGGCGGGGAGCAGGGTCAATTGAGACTGAGCGCGACCGCGAAATGCGGTTCATCCCCGCGTGGGCGGGGAGCAGTTCACCACAGGCCCGATTATTCGGGAATGGGGCGGTTCATCCCCGCGTGGGCGGGGAGCAGACAAAACGATATTGTCGCAGGGCGGTGCGTCGCGGTTCATCCCCGCGTGGGCGGGGAGCAGTTTTTAGAGATATACGGCGACCACCCGCATGACGGTTCATCCCCGCGTGGGCGGGGAGCAGGCCCGTGATGTTTTCGGCAATGGTCACCAGACCGGTTCATCCCCGCGTGGGCGGGGAGCAGACATAGATGGACATGGTATATGATTTGCCCACCGGTTCATCCCCGCGTGGGCGGGGAGCAGTTGCCGAAATAGGTAAACGCCCATACCATTCCCGGTTCATCCCCGCGTGGGCGGGGAGCAGGGTTCTCAATTCTCAAAAATCTCACAGAGGCACGGTTCATCCCCGCGTGGGCGGGGAGCAGGTCATCTGCACCGGCGCAGACAATGGTGGTGGCGGTTCATCCCCGCGTGGGCGGGGAGCAGTCCTCAATGCTTGCGGCAAATTCCTTAAATTTCGGTTCATCCCCGCGTGGGCGGGGAGCAGCCATCATAACCGGCGGGTGCATTGCATCCATGCGGTTCATCCCCGCGTGGGCGGGGAGCAGTCCAGACAGGGCGTTAACCAGGCCAATATCCGCGGTTCATCCCCGCGTGGGCGGGGAGCAGTATGAATTAGGGGTTAACACTTGATTGGTAAACGGTTCATCCCCGCGTGGGCGGGGAGCAGTGACCATTAAGAGGCCATCATCTGTTCACTAACGGTTCATCCCCGCGTGGGCGGGGAGCAGAACCCGCCACCAGCCGAGCCGAGGTTAATGGCCGGTTCATCCCCGCGTGGGCGGGGAGCAGAACCGGCTC
>Ga0222423_1001140_pt1 | contig 13336 bp, 10 predicted proteins | sample 3A0metagenome_FD_182472 | JGI IMG/M metagenome (GOLD analysis project Ga0222423, IMG submission 182472) | Enriched microbial communities from leaf-cutter ant dump, University of Wisconsin, Madison, United States - 3A0 (version 2) | ecosystem: Environmental > Terrestrial > Nest > Insects nest >...
GGTAGAACACCGCCGCGAACGGCGACAGCAGGGCCGGAATCGGCCAGACCAACCACTCCGATGCGGGCCCCAGGCGCAGCACCATCGCGCTGGCGAGGACGCCGAGCGCGATGCCGAACAGGAACAGCACGATCACGAACGGCACGAACATCGCGCCGTAGGCGAAGAAGGAAAGGCCGAACTGCGTCGAGGCCAGCACGAGCATGACGACGAGGCCGATCACGCTCGTCGCGATGCTGGTCAGGATCAGGCCGCAGACGTATTCGGACACCTTCAGCGGCGTCGCGAACAGGTTGAGGAAATTGCGCGACCAGACGTCTTCGAGGAAGGCGGTGGTGACGCCGTGCATGATGCGCGTGAAGAAATCCCACAGCAGCACCGCGCCGAGCAGGGTCATCGTGAAATTCGGACCCTGCGGCGCCACGCTCGACAGGTAGCGTGCGAGGAAGCCCCACAGCACGATGTCGATGGCCACCCACGCGAACAGCGGCACCACGCGGACTGGGCTGCCGCGCATGAGGTAGTACTGGCGCAGCGCGATCGCGCCGATCCGGCGCAGGTTCATGCCGCGCCCTCCATGGCCGCCAACGGCTCGCGGGCGAGGCGGATGAACAATGCATCGAGCGAGTCGACGCCATGTTCGCGCGGCAGCGCCTTCGGATCGCCCTCGAGCAGGATGCGGCCGCGCGAAAGGAACAGCACGCGGTCGCAGACCGCCTCGACCTCGTACATGTTGTGCGAGGTCCACAGGATGCCGGCGCGGTCGTCGCGGGCAAGCGCGCCGATCGTGCGGCGCAGGTCCTGCGCGGTGGCCGGGTCGAGCGATGCGGTCGGCTCGTCGAGCAGGAGCAGGCGCGGCCGGTTCAGCATCGCCTTGGCCAGGCTCACGCGGGTTTGCTCGCCGGACGACAGCAGCCCGCACTTGGTGTCGCGGAAGCGGCGCAGCTCGAAGCGGTCCAGCGCCTGCTCGATGCGCTGCGCGAGATCGGGCACGTCGTAGACGAGGCCGAAGCAGCGTAGGTTCTGCCACACGCTGAGGTTGCCCGGCAATGGCGCGTAGACCGCGGCGAAGTTGGTGCGCTCCAGCGCATGGGCGCGTTCGCGGGCGAGGTCGACGCCTTCGATGTGGATCGATCCCGCCGTCGGTTCGAGCACGCCGAGCAGCATGTTGATCGTCGTCGTCTTGCCCGCGCCGTTCGGGCCGAGCAGGCCGACGACCTCGCCCGCGCGTACGTCGAAGGACACGCCGTCCAACGCGGACGAATCGCCGTAACGCTTGGCCAGGTCGCGCACCGCGAGCACGCACGGCGCGGTGCCCGCAGCGTGGAGAGAAGAAGTGCCAGTCATGCCGCGACTATGCAGCAGCGCGTGCGGATTTCCCATCCACGCCGTGGCTGCCGAGGTGTCGGCTATCGATCGGCAGCGCGACCGTTCGCGTGATGCCGCGCGAGCGAAGGCCCCATTGGCCGATGCGATGTCGCAGGTTCGGCGAGTGAACTTGCGTGTCAGCCGCGTCGCCGGTTTGCGCCGCGTCGGACGCTGCGCAAGGCGAGCAGTGCCAGCGCCGCGAGCAGCGCACCGAGCGCCGCGCGCGAGGAGGCCGGCACGGGTTTGGGCGCGGCAGGCGGATCGAGATCCCGCGCCGTCGCCTCGTAGGCGCCGACGTCGGGCGCCGTGCCGTAGATGCGCGCGAACGCGCCGCCGCGCTGGTCGGTGCCGAGGCCGAGCGGATTGCCGCCGGTGTCGATCGCGGGGCTGCCCGGCGCCAGCGCATGCGTGCGCGTGACGCCGCCGTTGTAGGCGAGCGGCCTGAGCTGCGGATCGAGACTGCGCGTATCGGCGGGCAGGGTGAGCTGGTCCGAGCGCGTGCCGACGATGTTGTTCGAGCCGATCACGGTGATCGGCTGCGCGGCGCCGTAGCGGTTGCTCTCGTTGCCGACGTCGCTGGAATTGCCGGACACGATGCTGCTGCGGATGCTGCTGTAGGGCGCGTTGAGCCACACGCCGCCGCCGTCGAGCGCGGCGGTATTGCCGGTGATCGTGCTGTTGTCGAGCTGCAGCGTCGACGGCCAGCGCAGGAACAGGCCGCCGGCGATGTCGGTGCGCGCGATGTTGGCCGAGATCGTGCTGTTGGCCACGGCGAGCGGATTGAACGTGGCGACGCCGCCGCCGCGGCCGGTGCTGGTGTTGTGGTCGATGGTCGAGCCGCTGATGTTGCCGCCGGTGACGGCGACGAAGGCGCCGCCGATGTCGTAGCTCGAAAAGCCCGGGTTCTCGCGGTGGTCGGCGAGATTGGCGCTGACCGTGCTGTCGTACAGGTGCAGCGAATAGACGAAGGCGGCGCCGCCGAACGCGGCCGTGCCGGCCTGGTCGTGGATGCCGTAGGCGTGGTTTGCGGTCAGCGTGCTGTCCACCATCGTCAGCGAATACGCATAGAGCGCACCGCCGTAGGCACCTTCGCCGCCGGCGTAGCAGTCGCGCACGGTCGTCTCGTACAGCTGCACGTAACCGGCCGAGGCGATGCAGCCGCCGCCAGCGACATGGAACCCGGTCGCGCGGTCGCGGCCGTGGCTCAGCGTCAGCGCCTTGAACGTGAGCGTGCCGCCGTAGGGGTGGACGAAGACGCGGTCGAGGTCGGCGCCGTCGATGGTCAGTCGCTCACGACCCGGGCCGGCGAGGGTGAGGTCGTCGAGGTCGACTTCGATCGCGCCGGTGGCGAGGGTGATCGTCGAGCACTGCAGCTGGCCGAGGTCGATGGTGTCGCCGTCGGCGGCCGCGGCGACGGCCGCGCGCAGGCTGCCTGCGCCGTCGTCATTGCAGTTGCTGACGGCCGGTGCCGCAAGCGGCGCGCCCGCGTTCGCGTTGCGCGAGGCCGCCTGCCGGCCGGGCAGTTCGGGGAAGATGCGCCGCGACGTGTCGGCGCGCAGCGTCGTCCTGCTCGTGGCCGCGACATCGGCCCCCGCCGCGCCGAGCGATGCGCAAGCCAGCGTGCAGGCCAGCGCAACGGCGAGATGGCGCCGCCGTGGCCGCGCCAGCGCGGGCGAAAGTGGCGTCGAAATCATTGCAACTCCCCAGTGTCGATTCGAGCCATCAAACGGAAAAGCGCGGCCGCAGCGGACACGCGCCGCGCTTATTGCATTTCCTGGTCGCCGATCAGCACCACGTCGGCGCGGCGCGCCGCGAACAGGCCGACGCTGACGACGCCGGCGATCTGGTTGAGCTCGCGCTCCATCTCGACGGGCTCGGTGATGCGCAGGTGGTGCACGTCGAGGATCCAGTTGCCGTTGTCGGTGACCACGCCGTCGCGCCACACCGGCTGGCCGCCGCGTTTCACCAGCTCGCGCGCGACGTGACTGCGCGCCATCGGGATCACCTCGATCGGCAGCGGGAACTTGCCGAGCACCTCGACCCGCTTGCTCGCGTCGATGACGCAGACGAACTTCTTCGACGCCGCGGCAACGATCTTCTCGCGCGTGAGCGCCGCGCCGCCGCCCTTGATGAGGCAGCGCGCGCCGTCGCACTCGTCGGCGCCGTCGACGTACAGCGGCAGTTCGCCGGCCGCGTTGAGGTCGAGCACGTCGATGCCGCGCTCCTTGAGTCGCTGCGTCGACCATTCCGAACTGGACACCGCGCCGGCGATGTCGTGGCGGCGCTCGGCGAGCGCGTCGATGAAGTGCGCCACCGTCGAACCGGTGCCGACGCCGACGATCATGCCGGCTTCCACATGGCGCATCGCGGCGCGCGCGGCCTTGCGTTTTTCTTCGTCCTGGCTCATGCGTTGTCGTTTCCTGGTGTGCTCATTCCATGCCGAGTATGACGGCCCACTGCGCCTTCGTGACCGGCAGGATCGAAAGACGGTTGCCCCGCTGCAGCAGCGCGAAGCCGTCCAGCCGCGGCTCGGCCTTGAGCTTGGCCAGCGTGATGGTGCGTGCCAGCTTGCGTTCGAAGCGCACGTCCACGTGCATCCAGCGCGGGTTCTCGGGCGTGCTTTTCGGGTCGAAATAGTCGCCCTTGCGCTCGAACTGGGTCGGATCGGGATAGGCCGCGCTGGCCACGCGCGCGATGCCGGTCACGCCTGGCACCGCGCAGCTGGAGTGGTAGAACAGCACCCCGTCGCCCTCGCTCATGCCGTCGCGCATGAAATTGCGCGCCTGGTAATTGCGCACGCCCGTCCACGGCTCGACGCCGACGCGCGCGAGGTCGTCGATCGAGAACACGTCGGGTTCGCTCTTCATGAGCCAGTAGCGCATGGCCCGCATCCGCGTCGTTTCGGCAAAGCGCGACTGTATCAGCGCGCGGCGTGATTCACGACGCCGGTGGCGTGAGATCCAGCAATTCGCGCTCGGTGGCGACGTAGTCCAGGCGCACGTCCCAGGCCTGCGCGTCGATGCGTTCGACTTCCTGCATCGCGTAACCGACGCCGACGAGCACGGGCTTGCCGACATCCTCGCGCCCGCGCAGGAAGGCGAAACTGCGGTCGTAGTAGCCGCCACCGAAACCCAGCCGATGGCCGGCGCGGTCGAAGCCGAGCAGGGGCACGAGGGCGAGGTCGATCTCCTGCGGCGCCAGCGTTTGCTCGATCGCGCAAACCGGTTCGGGAATGCCGTAGCGGTTCGGCGCCAGCGCATCGCCCACGCGCCACGGCGCGAAGCGCAGCAGCCCGTCCTCGACGACGACCGGCAGGTGCCAGAGCTGGCCGCGTGCGAGCACGCCCGCCATCAATGCCATGAGCGGCAATTCGCCTGCCGTGGCCCAGTAACCGGCGACGCGCCGGTCGGTGAGGAATTCGGGAACCTGCTCGACCTGCGCGACGAGGCCTTGCGCCGCGGCGATGCGTTCGGCCGCCGACAATGCGCCGCGCCGCGCACGCAGGTCACGGCGCAGCAATTGGCGTTGTTCGCGGGAAAGTGATTCGGACATGCGCGCGATTTTCCCACGAACCCGTCACGCGCGACGCGCCTGCCGGGGTGGATGCCCGCGTCCGCAGGCATGCGGTGGAATGTTTCGCGGCGCTTCGACCAGCCACGCGCCAGCAACGAACCAGCGCCCGGTTTCTCCGGCGCGATGTCGAGTTGCATCGAAGCGTGCTGTTGATGAACGGCGCAGCCGGGGACGGCCGCGGATGGATTGTCCGAAGTCTTCGCAGGACACGCCTGCGCACGGCCGGGCGACGCAGCGATCAGGGACGATCGCGAAAGCCGGCGTGCCTCAGCCGTGTTGAACCGGTCCGGCCGTGGCAGCGCCCCGGGATGGGGCGCAAAAGCAACGGACGTCCTCCGCGAATGTCGGTGCGCATCGAACGACCTTGATCCCAAGGATCAGGTGGGAAGGCCGACGTCGCCTCAAGGCTTTCCGCTCGGGGCGGACTTGCACAACGGCGGCGTGGAGCCATCCCGGGGTCGTTTATAGGAACAAGGCAATATGTAAGAGTGCGCTGCCGGGCACCGCAGAGGACACCCGCGGTTATTGTAGTGACGTGGCGAAGGCGCGTTCAAGCTTGAGATTGATCGCCTGCAACTTCTCGGCCAGCGCCTGTTCGCCATCGCTTTCGCGCGCGCGCAATTCGAGCAGTTCGTGGCAGAAATTGAGCGCGGCGAGGATTGCGATGCGGTCGACGCCGAGCGTGCGCGAGGCCTCGCGCATTTCGCGCATGCGTTCGTCGAGGTGGCGCGCGGCGTTAAGCAGGCCGGTGCGCTCTTCGGGCGCGCAGGCGACGTGGAATTCGCGATCGAGAATGACGACCTTGACCGGCTCGCTCATGCCTGGTTCTGCTCCAGAGACTTCAGCCGCGCGATCATCGCTTCCACGCGCGAGCGCGCCTGGTCGTTGCGCGCGATGAGCTGCGCGCGTTCGCCCATGAGCGCTTCCTGGCTGGTGCGCAGGCTGCGGTTTTCCTCCTGCAGGCTGCGGCACAGCGCGAGCAGGCGGTCGATGCGCTCGTCGATGGCGGACAGGTTGTGTTCGAGCGCACCCATGGCGGCGAATATAGCAGGATGTCGCAGGCGCGCCGCGGGCTGGCGCGCGCCGGGCCGGGCGGCTCAGTGCTGCGCCGGTTCGAGGGTGCTGGCGCGGCCCGCGTGCCGCTCGATGTGACCGCGCACGAAGCCGGGGCAGTGCTCGGGCAACAGCGGTTCGGACAGCCAGTGACCCTGGATTTCGTCGCAGTCCTGCTCGCGCAGGTAGTCGACCTGCTCGGCATGCTCCACGCCCTCGGCGATGACGTTGAGGCCCAGCGAATGCGCCATCGCGATCACGGTGGCGGTGATCGCCTCGTCGTCCGGGTCGGAGGTGAGGTCGCCGACGAATTCCTTGTCGATCTTGAGCGCGTCGATGGGCAGCCGCTTGAGGTAGCTCAGCGACGAATAGCCGGTGCCGAAATCGTCGATGGCCAGGCTCACGCCGACCGCCTTGAGCCGCCGCAGCATGGTGATCGACTGCTCGGCGTTGGCCATGACCATGCTTTCGGTGAGCTCCAGTTCCAGTTGCGCGGGCGGGATGTCGTGCGCGGCGAGCACGTCGCTGAGGCGGCCGATGAGATCGGCGTGCATGAGCTGCGCCACCGACAGGTTGATCGACAGGCTGACGTCGGCAAGGCCCTCGTCGCGCCAGCGCGCGAGCTGGCGGCAGGCCTGTTCGAGCACCCAGTCGCCGATCTCCACGATCATGCCGGTTTCCTCGGCGATCGGGATGAACACGCCGGGGGCGATGTCGCCCATCTCGGCGCTGCGCCAGCGCAGCAGCGCCTCGAAGCCGGTGATGCGCGCGTCGTGCAGCGACATCTTCGGCTGGTAGCGCAGCAGGAATTCGTCGCGCTCCAGCGCCTTGCGCATCGCGGCGACGGTGAGGGCGCGCAGTCGCGCCGCGGCGTCCATCGCCTCGATGTAGACCATCCATGTGCGGCGCCCGTGCTCCTTGGCCTGGTACATCGCGGTGTCGGAGAACTTGAGCAGGTCGTTCGCGGTGCCGGCGTGGAGCGGATAGAGGCTGATGCCGATCGAAGCGGAAATCACCACTTCCTGGCCGTTGTCGAGTTCGAGCGGCTCCTCGAACGCGGACAGGATCTTGCCGGCCACCATCTCGGCATCGCCGGCGTGCTCGATGTCCTCCAGGACCACGGTGAACTCGTCGCCGCCGATGCGCGCGACCGAGTCGTTGCCGCGCACGATGTTGCGCAGGCGCGCGCCGGCGGCGCGCAACAGCGAATCGCCGGCCGCATGGCCCATCGAATCGTTGACGTGCTTGAAGCGGTCGAGGTCGAGGAACAGCACCGCGAGCTGGCCTTCGCTGCGCTGCGCGCGGGCAATGCCCTGCTCGATGCGCTCGATCAGCAGCGAGCGGTTGGGCAGGCCGGTCAGCGCGTCGTAGTTGGCCAGGTAACGCAGTTCCTGCTCGGCGCGCTTGCGGTCGGTGATGTCGGTGATGACGCTGACGAAATGCGTGCGCGCGCCATGGGAGTCGCGCACTTCGAGCACTTCGCACCAGCTCAGGAATTCATCGCCGTCCTTGCGCCGCTGCCACAGTTCGCCGCCCCATTGGCCGTCGGCGACGAGCCGTTCGCGCAGGTCGCGGTAGATTTCGGCGGGCTGGCGCGCGCAGTCGAGCACGGACACCGGGCGGCCGCGGATTTCGTCTTCGGTCCAGCCGGTCATGCGCGTGAAGGCCGGGTTGACCGTGGTGAAGCGGAAGTCGAGGTCGGTGACCGCGACGGCTTCGCCCATGCTGCGCAGGACCTCGTGCGCGATGCGGCGTTCCTGCGCGGCGACGCGCTCGGCGGTGATGTCGCGCGTGGTGCCGCACATGCGCAGCGGCTGGCCCTGTGCGTCGCGCTCGACGATCCTGCCGCGGGCGAGGATCCACGACCATTCGCCGTTGCGGCTGCGCAGGCGGTACTGGGCTTCGTAGGTTTCCGAGTCGCCGCGGCTGTGCGCGTCCAGGCGCTGCTCGACCTGGGCGATGTCGTCGGGATGCAGCTTGCTGCGGAACCATTGCGTGAATTTCGCGTCGGTGCGCGCGTCCGATCCCATGAACAACTGGCTGGAGCCGGTCAGCACGATGCGGTCGCTGGCCATGTCCCAGTCCCAGAAGTCGTCGCCCGAGCCCCACAGCGCCAGGCGCAGGCGATCCTCGCGGTCGCGCAGGTCGCGATGGTGCAGGAGCGCTTCGCGGTGGCGCATGCGCTGCGCGCGCAGCAGCAGGAAAGCGGCGCCGAGGCCGAGCAGCAGGTAGACGGTCTTGGCGGCAAGGCTGCCCCACCAGGGCGGGATCACGTCGAGGCCGGTGCTGGCAATCGCCGGGCTCCAGAAACCGTCGCGGTTGCTGCCGCGTACGTGGAACACGTAGTGGCCGGGGCCGAGGTTGGCGTAGACGGCTTCGTGGCGTGAACCGGCCTCGATCCAGCGTTCGTCGAAACCTTCGAGCTGGTAGGCGAAGCGGTTGCGTTCGGGCGCGGCGTAGTCGAGGGCGGCGAACTCGAAGCGGATGACGCCGTCGCGCGCCTGCATGCGCACGCGGCCGTCTTCGCCGGGGGGGGCGGCGCTTTGGGTGCCGATCTGCACCGCGGTGAGCACCACCGGCGCCGCGTAGCGGCTGCCGACGATGTTCTGCGGGCGGAACAGGTTGACTCCGTTGCTGCCGCCAAAGGCGAGCTCGCCGCCACGCAGGTGCGTGCTGGCGCCGACGTTGAACGTGGCGCCCTGCAGGCCTTGCGTGGACGTGTAGGCATGCCAGGTGTTGCTGGTGGTGTCGAACGAGGCGAGGCCGCGGCTGGTGCCGAGCCAGAGCCGGCCGAGGCCGTCGTCCTCGATCGAGTGCACCGCGCCCGAGTCGGCGCCCTGCGGCCAGCGCGAGAAGTGCGCGCGCTGCGCGTCGAGCGAGTCGAGCCGGTCGAGGCCGGACTGGGTGCCGATCCAGAGCGTGCCGTCGGCGCTTTCGTGGATCGACAGCACCGTGTTCGAGGACAGCGAATGCAGGTCGTCGGCGGAGTGGCGGAGCAGGCGCAACGAGCCGGTGGCGGGATCGATCAGGTCCAGGCCGTTCGCCGTGCCGGCCCAGAGCCGGCCCTTGCGGTCCTCGTGGACGGCGAAGATGGCGTTGCTGCCCAGGCCCTGGCCATCGTGCGCATCGTCGTGGCGGTAGCGCGTCCAGCGTTTGCCGTCGATGTCGTAGCGGGCCAGGCCGTCGCGCAGCGTGCCGACCCACAGGTGGCGTCCCGCACCGTCGGCAAGGCTGTAGGGCAGCGCGTCGGCGAGGCCGGGCGGTGCGTCGGCGCCGTCGGCGGCAAGCAGGGACAGTGCGTGCTTTTGCGGATCGAACAGGCCGACGCCGAGCGCCGTGGCGAGCCAGAAGCGGTTCGCGTCGGCGCGCGTGATGGCATGCACCGCAGGCATCGCCTGCGTGGCGGCAGCACCGTCGATGTTGACGCGATCCTCGTATTCGAAGCGGTTTTCGTCCGCCTGGTAGCGCTTGAGGCCGCCGGCTTCGCCGATCCACAGGTCGCCGCGCGCGTCGGCGGCGAGCGCGAGCACGTTGTTGAGGTCGGGCGAGGTGGAGCCGGTGTTGTGGTCGACGACGTAGCGGAACGGCGCGCCGGCCGGATTGGTGTGGCTCAGGCCGCGATCGTGCGTGCCGAGCCAGAGCAGGCCGGAGCGGTCGAGCAGGAACACGGTCACGTCGGCATCCGGCAGGCTGCCGGGCGTGAGCGGATCGGGGCGCAGCCAGCGCGTGTGTTCGTCGGCCGGATCGATGATCGCCACGCCGTGTGCGGCGACGCCGAGCCACAGCCGCTGCCGCGGATCCTCGGCGATCGCGGTGACCGGCATGTCGCCTTGTTCGGGCCACAGGCGCTGCGCGTTGCCGTCGCCATCCAGGCCGTAGAGACCGTCGCGCGTGCCGATGCGCAGGCGTCCCGCGCTGTCGACGAGCAGCACGCGCGCCGAGGCGATGCGGGCGGCGTCGATGCGTTGCGGTTCGGCCTTGTCCGGATCGATGCGCCACAGGCCGTTGGACGCCGCGACCCAGACCAGGCCGTCCGGCGTGAGCGCGAGGCGGCGCACGACCGGCGCGGCGCCGGTGTGCGGCAGTGGCCAGCTGGCGCGCAGCGTGCCGGTGTCGGCATCGATGAGCAGGACGCCGCGTTCGCTGCCCGCCCACACGCCGCGATGGACATCCACTGCCAGCGCATGGGTGCCGCGCACGCCGGTGGCATCGACGTCGATCTTCACCAGCGCCTGCGCGCCGTGTGGCAAACGCCACAGGCCGTTGTCGACGGTGCCGACCCAGAGGCGGCCGCCGGCATCCTCGGCCAGCGCGGCGATGGCGGACTGCGCCGTGTTGCGTCCGCCGCCCTGCGCGTAATTGACGAAGCGGTAGCCGTCATAGCGCTGCAGCGGCCCGTTGCTGCCGATCCACAAGTAACCCTCGTGGTCCTGCAGCATCGCGCCGACGGTGTTGTCGGCCAGTCCCTGTTCGATGCCCGCGTTCTGGAAATAGAACTCGCGCGCCGTCGCATTCGTCGTCGCCGGCTGTGCGTGCGCGGCAAGCGCGAACAGGCAGCCGAGCAGGGCGCCGCAGACGCGCCGTTGCGATCCGGGTCGACGTGGGAGGGGCGCGGTGGCTGGCGCGGGCACGTTCGGTCTGCGTTTCGTGGGACTGCCAGTGTAGAGGCAAACGCATGGCGTGGCGCTGCGCGGCCTGTGCGCTGCGTGCCGTTAAACTCGGCGTCCCGCAGCGCGGAAAACCTTCCATGACGCCACCCGATGAATACGCCGCCCTCGTTGCCGCCGTCGCACGCTGGCAGCTCGGCACCAGCGCCAGCGACCTGCACGGGTCGCTGGGCGGCTACCTGTGCGCCGGCGGGCATGCGGACGCCGCGGACTGGCTCGACCGCCTCGAACTCCTGCCCGGCGTCGACGGCGCCGCCGCCGATCCGCTGCTGCGCGACCTGTTCGGCCGCGTCGCGGCGCAATTCGCGAGCGATCCGGCGCAGGTCGCGCCGCTGCTGCCGGCCGCATCGGCGCCGCTGCAGCAGCGTGCGCAGGCACTGGTCGAATGGTGTCGCGGCTTCCTCGGCGGCTTCGGCCTTGGCGGCGGCGCGGCCAGCGCGCACCTGTCCGCCGAGGCCACGGAAATCCTCGGCGACCTCGCCACGATCGCCGGCACGCGCCTGCGCAAGGGCGATGCCGACGAAAGCTCGTACGACGACATCCTCGCCTTCGTGCGGACCGCCGTCGCCCTGCTGCACCGGCACGTGCAGGCCGCGCGCCGCGACGCGGCGCGCTCGGTGCATTAGCGCAGGCGATGCGCGCGTAGTGATAAATTGACGCGGGCGCCGCCGTCGCGGCGCCGATTCGCCCACCACTTCCCGCACCGAATCGATGATCGAACCCCGCGAATACGCGCGTCGCCGCAAGCAGCTCATGCGCATGGCGGGGGGCGATGCGATCGTCATCGTCGCCGCCGCGCCCGAGCGCGTGCGCAACAACGACGCGCACTATCCGTACCGCCAGGACAGCGACTTCCACTACCTGACCGGCTTTCCCGAACCCGACGCCGTGCTCGCCCTCGTGCCCGGCCGCGCCGCGGGCGAGGTCATCCTGTTCTGCCGCGAACGCGATCCCGAACGCGAACGCTGGGACGGCCCGCGCGCCGGCACCGAGGGCGCGGTCGATGCCTTCGGCATGGACGATGCGTTCCCGATCGACGACATCGACGACATCCTGCCCGGCCTCATCGAAGGCCGGGAGCGCGTCTACTACCACTTCGGCCGCGACGTCGATTTCGACCTGCGCCTGATCGCCTGGGTCAACCGCGTGCGCGCGCAGATGCGCCAGGGCGCGCGGCCGCCGCACGAGTTCGTCGCGCTGTCGCACCTGCTGCACGACCTGCGCCTGTACAAGTCGCGCGGCGAACTGCGCCTGATGAAGAAGTCCGCGCAGATCGCCGCCGCCGCGCATGTGCGCGCGATGCAGGCGACGCGGCCGGGCATGAACGAACACGAGGTCGAAGCCGAGCTGCTGCACGTGTTCCGCAAGCACGGCGCGGTGCCCAGTTACGAGCCGATCGTCGGCGGCGGCGCCAACGGCTGCGTGCTGCACTACCGCGCCAACAACGCGCTCCTGCGCGACGGCGACCTGCTGCTCATCGACGCCGGCGCCGAGTTCGAGTGCTACGCCTCGGACATCACGCGCACGTTTCCGGTCAACGGCCGCTACTCGCCCGAACAGCGCGCGCTGTACGACATCGTGCTCGACGCGCAGCTGGCGGGCATCGACGAGGTGCGCGCTGGCCGCCCGTTCGACGCCTACCACGACGCCGCCGTGCGCGTGATCACGCGCGGCCTGATCAAGCTCGGCCTGCTCTCCGGGCCGCTCGACAAGAACCTGCGCGAACACGCCTATCGCGCGTTCTACATGCACAAGACCGGGCACTGGCTCGGCCTGGACGTGCACGACGCGGGCGACTACCGCGTCGACGGCGAGTTCCGCCTGCTCGAACCGGGCATGGTCGTCACCGTCGAACCGGGCCTGTACATCGCGCCCGACGCCAAGGGCGTGCCCGCGAAATTCCGCGGCATCGGCATCCGCATCGAGGACGACGTCGTCGTCACCGCCGCCGAACCGCAGGTCATTTCCGACGGCGTGCCCAAGGACGCCGACGCGATCGAGGCATTGATGGCGGCGGCGCGATGAGGTCGCTGCTTCGTTTCGCGTTCGCCGCGTTCGCGTTCTCGTTGTTCCCGGTTTTCGCCGCAACGCCGGCTTCTGCCCAATCCCCAATCCCCAATCCCCAATCCCCGCTCGTCGACTACGGCCTGTTCGGCACGCTGCACCTGTCGCGCCCGTCGGCGCCGGCCGCGCATCTGGTGCTGCTGTTTTCCGACACCGATGGCTGGCGCGCGCGCGACGACGCCCTCGGCGCGGCGATCGCAAAGCGCGGCGCGCTCGTCGTCGGCATCGACACGCGCGCCTACCTCGCGCGCATGGAAGCGATCAGGAACGACAAGTGCTCGTATCCGGCCGGTCACGTCGAGGAAGTCGCGCACTGGATCGCGCGCCACGAAGGCATCGTGCAATACAGCGCGCCGCTGGTCGTCGCCGACGGCGCCGGCGCGACGTTCGCCTGGGCGATGACGGTGCAGGCGCCGGCCGGCACGTTCGAAGGCCTGGTCACGCTCGGCTGGAGCGCGGCGCTGCGTTTGCCGAAAGCGATCTGTCCCGGCGACGCGGGGGCGATGACGGCCGCCGACGGCGCCGCCGGTTTTCGCGTGGTCCCCGTGGCGAAGACGCCGCTGACATGGTGGCCGCGGCCGTTGGCGCCGGATGCGCGCGTGGACGGCCTC
>Ga0222423_1001142_pt1 | contig 13281 bp, 11 predicted proteins | sample 3A0metagenome_FD_182472 | JGI IMG/M metagenome (GOLD analysis project Ga0222423, IMG submission 182472) | Enriched microbial communities from leaf-cutter ant dump, University of Wisconsin, Madison, United States - 3A0 (version 2) | ecosystem: Environmental > Terrestrial > Nest > Insects nest >...
AAAAACAAAAAGCTACAAATAGAAACCGATCTTATATAGGCCTATTTTAACAGAAAGAAGCCCCTTTTTTAACTTTTAAACAAATCGGAGCTGCAATGTGGGTTAAAATTGAATTTGGGCATGTGGATAAGCAATATTCATAGCGGTAATTTCCGCTTTTTCTAAAGAACCGACAATAAGCACCTTATCTACATATTTCAACTCAATATTCATCTCCCGAACATACGGAGCACAAGCAAAATATTGATCTTGCTCTTGGTGATGATTGACATGAGAGATGATGCAGAAGGTCATTGAATAATAGTTTTATAAAATTCAATATTTTGCTCCACTATTGTTTCTATATTAAATTTCTCCATTACAGATTTGCGTGCTTGTTGTCCTATTTCTTTTGCTTTTTCAGGATTTTCAAATATCCATTTGATTTTTTCTGCAATATCTTTAGGATTATGAGGATTACAAAGTAAACCTGTTTTATTATCTATCACGGCTTCTGACCCTGGGCCTGTTTTACTCCCAACAAAAACCTTTCCCATAGCCAAAACCTCCAGCCAAGCCATGGGCATCGCTTCCATGTGGCTGGGATAACAACAGACTTCTGAGCATTCTATATAATCAGCTACTTTTTCATGAGGAAGAACCCCTAAAAAAGTTATATGTGGTTTAATTTTTTCGTTAATTTCAGCTTCTAAAATTGGTCTGAATGGAATCTTTGTTCCCGGCATATTCCCATCTCTACCTGCAATATAAAGATGAACATCAGGAAACTTATCTATCAAATAATTTAAAGACTGCACCAATTGTCTGATGCCTTTTTTCTCTACTAAAGAGCCGGCAAAGAAAATACTGTGCTTTTTTATTTTATCAATATCAGATTGATAAAATTTATGGGTGTCTATGGAATTATAAATGGTTGTAAAATCGAATTTTATGTCCGGTATCAATTGCTGAGTTTGCGTACCCACATAATCTGAAACCGCAATGCATTCATCTGCTTTTTTAAAAGATCTTTTTTCCTGAAATGCTTTCCATTGCTCCAATGGTCTTTTTTCTGAGTGTGCAAAATAATGATGCCCTCCATGCATTCGAATAATATATTTTATCCCTTTGATCTTTTGTAAAAAAGCAAGACCGAGTTCGGGTGTTTCTATGATATCAATTGCTTGTTTTTGATGGACTTCTTTTATTTTTTGATTAATGGCTTTTGCATTCATCCACCATTGCAAACCTTTTACTTTCTTTCTGCTGACTCGATACACATGAATACCATCTACCACAATGGCTTCGGCTTTATTATCGTAGCCTAAACCAATTACACTCACTTCTACACCTTTTGCCACCAAAGCCTTACCTAAGGATGCTATAAAAGACCCCACCCCTCCATGAGGATAACCGTGTTTAGGAAATTCAGAGCTGATAAAACAAATGTGCATATTAACCCTTTAATAAAATTTGAGCAATTCTTTTTGAACTTTCTTCCAAAGGATGCAGTATAATTTTTTCCAACCATTTTTTTCTGTCTTTCCCCACTTGCTCAGGGTGATGCAAAGCCAATAAAACTTTATCTTTTATTTCTTCCTTATTATTAATCCAACCCACGGCATCTAAACCTTTCATAGAACGAAAATGCTGAAATTGATATACCAGTTTTACAGACCAGTTATGCGACTGAGGCTGATCGTAGTTTATGTATAAGCAAGGCTTATCAAATACAGCGAAATCATGAGCCATTGTAGAACCTACATTTATCACTACATTACAATGATATGCGACATTAACTAATAAATTCACATCGCTGACTTTAGGAAAAAAAGTATTCCAACCTGTTTTTGTTGTATGCCATTCAGGATTAACTGCAATAATCAAATCTTTGTATTTTTTCAACACTTCATCATAACGATTAGAAAAATCTGCGGGACATCTTCTAAACAAAATCTGAATATTTTTATCATTTTTAATACTTTCGGCTAAATCCTTCAAATAGTCTTGGTCATAAGGAGAAGTAAGCGTATCGTCTCCACTATAACAAATCCATTTTTTCGAAGCATCTAAACCGTATTTTTTTGCAAATACTTCTCTCGAAATCAATCTTTCGGATTGATAGTAAAACTCAAATTGTGGACTCCCGGTAACAATTACATCATCTGAATTTATTTCAGGATAGTATAACCTCATTTCATCTTTCATATAATCAGACCAAACCAAATATTTATCGGCTAATACATTAAGGCGAGCTTTGGGTAAATTATCCCAAGAATATATAGCAGAGACAATAGGGATGTTTAATTCTTTTGCAGCTATGCAAATAGGCATTAAACTTGCAACTCGTTGATGTGTAATAAAAATAGAAGTCGGATTGATTTGTTTTAATTCGTTCTTGTAATTTTTGATAATAGTTTGAGACCAATTTTTTCTTGATTTTTGTTCGAGAACTAAAATTCGATTGTATTTTTTGGAAGCCCATTTTCCTATAAATTCTGCTATGTTGTAGAGTTGCCTTAACTTAAAGTTTTTGTTTTGTTTTTTCCAGTTTCCTAAGATTGTTTTATTGCGTATTTTCTGACTGTTATAATTTAGTCTTGCAAAAGTAGCCGTTTCTCTATATAATCTGGTTTGTAGGTTTTCTGGTAAAAGTTTGATCTTCTGATGTTCGATTTCAATTTCAAAAAATTGTCCAACTTCTCTAAAAGCTTCTTTAGGAAGAGAAGACCAAAAAACAAATTGAGCCTCTTGTTTCAAGTGCTTTAAAATATCCGAATACAGAAAGTTACGAATTCCAACACCATCAGGAATTAAAAAAAGTGTTTTTTTATTTTTCATTTAGGTAATTAGTAAATTTATCAACTATAAATTCTTCAGTCATTTCCATAGATTCATAAGTAGCTCCTGCAATATGAGGTGTTATAATAACATTATATCCTTTTTTTGCTAAAATAACTAATTGTTGTGATGAAATATTATTTTTTAAATTTATTTCATTTTCCAAAACATCAGTTGCATATCCTTTTATTTTGTGATTCTCTATGAGTTTACATAAATACAACTCATCGATTACTTGACCTCTTGATGTATTTATTACAAAAGAAGTTGGTTTTAGTTCGTTTAATAATTCTTTAGATACAAATCCTTTATTTTCCTCATTCAAAGGAATATGGATAGAAATAATGTCAGCCCAACAAAATAAATCTTTCGGATTTTTGAATGTTATATATTCAGCTTCTTTTTTTTCTATATCATAAAAACCTACTTCCATTCCAAAAGTTTCTGAAAACTTAGCAACCTGTTTCCCAACCCTTCCTAAACCTAAAATACCTATTTTTTTACCTTTTAAGTTATTTCCTTTAAATAAATCTCTTCTCCAAAAGCCATTCTTTACATCATTAACTGCTCGTGTTGTATTTCTGGCTAAAGATAACAATAATCCCCAAGTATGTTCGGCTGTAGAAGGAATAGAACTCAAAAAATCATATTCTCCTCTTAGGGATATTACTGTTCCTGCTTTACTCTCAAAGTATTCTTTATCAATATGGTCTAATCCTGTTGTAGCGGTCAGTATATATTTTAAGCGAGGTGCATTATCAATAATCTCTTTGTCAATATAAAAGCGAAGTCTTACAAACAACACATCGGCATCTTTTGTTTTTTCCAAAAGGGTTGGTCTGTCTTTGATGTCAAGCAAGATAAGCTCTCCAAATTTAGAAAGCTTTTGTATGGCTGTATTACTAAAATCTTCTGATTCAGTAATTATTATTTTCATTTTTCCATTCATCGTATAATAATTCTGCAATCTTAAAATCTCTGTGAGAATCAATATTTACAAGCCAATTAGCATCCATTACATAAGCTTTTTTGTTTTTAACCATAAAAGATTTTTCTCTTTGGAAAACCTCTTTTTTCACAGCATAAAAACAACCATTTCTATAATAAACAGGATTTAAATCTTGTCTTCTGCTTGTTTCGCCTTCATTTATAAAAGGTGTCAGCGTTAAATCATCCCCCAAATTATACATTCTTGCAGGATGATAATCATCAAAAGGAACAACACTAATAACTCCGTCTATATTCTCTGTTTCAAATATCGAAACAATAGCATCTAAATCAGATGATGTTCTAAGAGGTGATGTTGGTTGTAGTAGAATTATCAAATCATATTCCATGTTTAATTGTTCAAGAACGTGTACTACGGCACTAACAACATTACTTTTGTCATCTGCTAAATCAGAAGGTCTTTTAATCACTTCGGAATTATATTTTTGAGCAATTTCAATAATTTCTTCTGAATCGGTAGTAACAATAACTTTAGATACTTTATTGCTATTTTGAGCACATTCAATGGCGTGGGCAATCAACGGTTTTCCTCCAAGCAGTTTTATATTTTTACCAGGAACACCTTTGCTTCCTCCACGAGCTGGTATGATGGCTAATACTTTCATTTAATTTAGAGTCTGTTTAAATTTTATTTATTGGGTTTCTTCACTCCTTTTAAAACGCTTCGCCTCACAAAAATCAGTGATGTGTAAATATTTTTTTAGGGTTATAACCACAAAAGACACTTCTTTATTTCAAGTTTTTATGGTTATAGCCATAAAAAGCTTTTTGCTTATGTGTTTCTCGTTTAATATTCAATTGTTTTGTGAAACAAAAGCGGAACTTTACTCAATAAATCAGCTATTTGCTGTCCTGCATTTCCTCCACCATATATATCAGAAGAAGTCGCTTTTCCGTTGGATAGATGTGTACTTACAGCTTCTATGATTTTCTGACTGTTGTAATCCACATCAATGACGTTGCTTCCTCTATCACGTCTGTTTTGCCTTGAACCGATGTTCACAACAGGAACTCCCAAATAAGCACATTCTCTGATGCCTACGCTTGAATTTCCGATAAGAGCTTTGGAATGATTCAAAAGTTTCAGAAAATCCGTTCCCTCCATATTTTTAAAGAAATGGATGTTTTCAATTTTATGATTTTCTCTGAAAGCACGGATTCCTGTAGAGGTTCCGTCAGCTCCTGCATCTACATTAGGCCAAAACCAAAGTGTAGGAAGATTGATTTCTGAAATAGCTTTTAGGGTTTCCTCAATATGTTCTCTCGAATCTTTATATTCAGTAGTTACGGGGTGTTGCATTACAACCAAATAACCATGAGATAAATCGGGCTTAGCTCCAACTCCTCCGTATTTTTGATAAGGGTCAAAATCTAACGATTGATTTTTTACTAAATGTGCCAAATCAATAGAAGGACAACCTGTATTAAAAACCATTTGAGGATTTTCTCCTAATTTGATTACTCTTTCTTTTGCACTTTCAGAAGCTACAAAATGATAATCAGCTAATTTAGTTATAGAATGTCGCACTTTTTCATCAATATTTCCGGTTACTTCTCCTCCTTGAATATGTGCTAAAGGAATGTTCATATATGAAGCAGAAATAGCTGTTGCCATTGTCTCAAAACGGTCAGCCACGGTAACTACAATATCTGGTTTGAGATTGTCAAAAACTGTTGATAATTCTAATATTCCGATTCCTGTGGTTTTTGCAGCTGCAGTAAGGTTTTCACCTTCCAATACATTAAACACTTTTGCCTTTATTTCAAAACCATCTTTTCGGACATAATCAACAGCCGAACCATATCGGTCTAATAAAGCCGAAGCTGCAATGACCAACTGCAATTCTAAATCGGGGTGATTTTTTATAGCTTCCAATGCCGTTTTAATTCTGCTGTAAGACGGTCGTGCCGTAACGACAACACAAATTTTTCGCATTTACCTTTTATGAATTATGAATGGTGAATTATGAATTATGAATAGTGAATTATGAAACACGGGTTATGATTTTGAGTTGTAAGTCGTAAGTTATGGGGTTATAAGCTATAAATTAGAGTTATGAGATTGCTTAGTGGTTATAATAGCGCTTCGTAATATTTTCATAATTTCAGACACATCATTATATATAGATGCCAATCCCTCCTCTGTAAGGATTTCAGTAGCTTCTAATAGCTTCAACCAATACATTACTTCATCACATTCTTTTTTAATTCATCACATTCTTTTTGAGCAATAAAAAGTTTATGTATGAATCGGCTTTACTTTGAGCGTTTTGAGCTTCTCTTACATTTGCCCCAACCGATGTTCCAGGGCGGAGCAATTGTTTCCTAATTACGTACTCCTTTTTATCATTTGAATATATTGATACATTTTTACAATACGAACAGCAAAAGCAAATGACTTAACTTTGAATGGATTTTCCCTTCTATCCATTACCCACTACTTTTGAAGGTTTATAATTCATCCATAATTCATAATCCATAATTCAAAAATCTTCCTCTTTCAAAAAATCCCACTGATTTTTAGGATTTTTCAGTGCTTTTCCAATAACATCTTTAAAGTCCTGAGCTTCAATTCCATATCCTTTTGGCTTTTTAGCTTCTAAATCTTCGAAAGTAATGATATGTCCTTTGGATAGATTTTTGTTAACCGCCAAAGATTTTTCAAAAATAGCCTTTAATCCTTTAAAGTTCAAATTATTATTTTTGTCTATAGGGTTTTGCAGAGCCTGTGCAACTTCTTTCACTGCCTCCACTAAGTATTTGATTTCGGATATTGTTAATGAAGACTGGGAATCGGGTCCAAACATCTGTTTATCAAATACCGCATGAAATTCCAAAATTTCCGCCCCCACGGCTGTTGCGGCAATAAGCGTTGCTGTTTTTGATGAATGATCAGAAAATCCCACCGGAACACCATACCTATTTTTTAGTTCTTGAATTACATTCAAGCCGTACTGTTCAGGACGGGTGGGATAGGAAGTGGTACATTGCAGTATAGAAAATACCGCATTTCTTTCCTTTAAAAAAGCAACAGTTTGATCCAACTCCGTATAGGAACTCATTCCAGAAGACAGTATAATCGGCTTCCCTGTTTGTACAATTTTCTCTAACAACAACAAGTTGCTTACTTCTCCCGAAGCAATTTTATATCGTTTCACTCCGACCTCCTCCAACCAATCTACGGCCAAAATGCTAAAAGGGGAGCACAAAAACTCAAGGCCTGACTGATCGCAATGCGCCTTAATACCTTTCCATTGTTCTAAAGTAAAGCTCATTCGCTTCCAATAATCATAGCGAGTTACATCTTCCAATGAAAATTTAATTCTAAAAGGTTCAAATTCGCTGCTTTCTGCCTCGGGAATATGCATTTGGAATTTGACTGCATCCACCCCGGTTTGAGCCAATGCATCTATATAAGAATGTAAAATTCCAAGGCTGCCCTCGTGTGCTTGGGCTATTTCGGCGATGGTGAATGGTGTAGTATTATTCATAAATAGAGTTAATTTTGCTAAGATCTTTAAAAAATAATGGCTTATTTTGTTCCAACTCACTATCAGATAAATCCCACCATTTTAGTTCTTCCAACTCTGAAATAATAGAATTCGAAAAACGCTTTTTTAATTCTTTTGCAGGAACTCCTCCTACAATAGCATAAGGTGAAACATCTTTAGTAATTACAGACCCTGCAGCTAGAATTGCGCCATTACCAATTGTAACATTTCCAACAATAATTACACCATGACCTATCCAAACATCGTTTCCAATTACTATTTCATGTTGAATTTTTAAATTTCTCAATTCCCCGTTAAATAAACTACGGTTTATATAGGTTGTCATAAAGGTAATAGGATGGTCGCTTGCATGGATAGCCACATCCGCACCAATTTGGCAATATTTGCCAATCTTCACCTTCCCGCTTAATAAATTATTTCTACCTAAAGTTGTATATTCCCCAATAGAAATGCTGTTACCTAAAAAATGACAATTTTCAGGTATACCATTATAACCATCAAAATTAACTTGTAAATACCCAGAACAGCTTGGATGGATTGTTACCGATTTGCCTTTTGCCAGACGATTTCTAAAGACTCTTAATTTTTGTCTTTTATAGATTTTATATAGTTTGGCTTTAATATTCATAGATAGCTTCCTTGTTTAACTTTTTAAATCTTAAAAACATTCTCCAAATTATTTTCTTCGTAAGGAATTTATTGAAAATAAATTTTTTAAGCTTAAGATTTGAACTTTTTTGATTCTCTTTTAAAAAGGTTGTATCTGTATAGTCTTTCTGAATATCATCTACATCCTCAAAAATTGAGAGATATTCATTGTTTAAGGAATTTCCCATATGAAACACATAATTTCTTTCAGTTGACACTCTATAAAATCCATTTGAAGTAACAGGCCTATCTAATAAAATACTTTCACTAGCTCCTCCTAAAACATATTCAGTATAGGACTCATCGATTTTTTTAAATACAATCCTTTTATAGGTAGCAACAAAATGCCCAGCTCCTACAACACACCTGACGTTTTTTCGCCTGTTACTTAGTGTTAGATATTGATTGAGATGAAACTCATTATAAAAATTCAGATTATCAATACTTTTTGCAAAATGCCTTTGTGCCTCTGGGTCTTTCACATTGGTAAATACTAAGTCTTTATTAAATAAATTATCCAAAATCAGATTATAAGTTTGATATTTCAAAACTTTTGATGAAGGGCAAGGATTTACTAACCCCACTTTGGGGAAAGCTTTAAACACATCGTAAGTTGCATTTTGCCAACCATTTAAAAACAAAACATCAGCATCCGTTATAGTTACCAAAGGCAGATTCATTCCTGATAAGCCCTTTAAAATAGAATTAACTTTCCCTATTCCTTTTGTAAAAATAACATCTTGAATTTTATCCTGCCTATATAACTCAATAATATAATCTTCGACTAACTTACATGAACCATTAGAAACAACAGTAATAAATGTATCTTTATGGCTTGTTTTTATAATAGAATCTATAGAAACCTTAAAGACTTCAAAACTTTGTTCATAATATCCCTCTAAATTAGGGATATATATAGGTACTATCACTTGATGAAAATAATCGCCTAAATCAAGTTTTTTATCTCTTTGGGGATTGTCTCCAGTGCGCATATATTAAAACCTTATTAATTAAATTATTTCAGCTTCTTTTTTATCGATATATATATATATGAAGGAATTACAGTTTTAACAAAGCTAACAATGCCTTTTGGGACATATTTTCGTAACATATTTTTGATTCTTTGTCCCATAGATATTTGGTGGTTATTCAACAAGAGACTAGGAAGCATATTGGCAATTGAAAGATTTTTGAATACGCCCGTATCAATGGGATCTTCAAAAAAGTAATTGTAACCTTGGTAAAACCCTTTTAATATTAATCCTATTTCCTCATCATTTTCTAATTTCTTAATATTAAACCAGTCAAAATTTAATTTTTCAGACAATTCTTCGAAAACTGAAACATATTTCAGTTTAACTTCAGGTTTTTGTAATTTAGCATGATATAGCAGACTGAAGAAATAATCATCAATTCTTGGGGAATAAACCTCACCCCTCTTTTCTTTCCTATCTAACATATCTTTTTGCCAATTTACATTATAATATTTATCGCCCACAAACCTTAAATCTACATTGATTTTCTCCCCATTCACATAAATATACCCTTTGTATGGGTATTTCTTTACTTGCAAAACACCTAATGCAGAAGCTAGCCTCTGATAATTATCTGTTAAAAAGTCTATGTCTTTTTCTTCATTTATTTCTGGAAGTGTCTCAAAACTTCTTTGAACAAGATAATTTGATGCGAAATTTAAAACTCTAAATAATTCAGTGTAATTAGACCACCCATTTGCTCCTTCTAAATCTTTTTTTATCTCTTTTTTATTTAATTTTTCACCTTGAAGAATAGATTCAAGTATATCGCAACCTAAAATTAGGACACTTTGATAAAAGAATTCATAAATATTATTAGATGAATGAACACCAAATTTTATCCCTTTTTCTTTTAGAACCCAATCTCTTATTTTATATTTTGCATTTACAATATTAACATTTGTAATCTCGATCTTTTTTGAGACTGAAGGAACAATAGAATAACTCGGTTTGTTATCCTTAATTATGAAGACAAAGAAATCTACAGCTCCAATCTTTTTTGCGTGTCCAGAAAATCTATCTTTCTTTTGAATTTCTCTCCATAAAGGGTTTTCATAAAGACGAGCAGCATTATCGTGAAAATTTTCTTCACTCCATATTACTCTTGTTTCCAACAGAATTTCAAAATTCTTTTCAAGAAGCTCTCTAATTTTATCTAAAAAATCTTTAGCCTCTTTCCAAATAGCAAAAATGCCATAATCTCCACCTAAATTATGATAAAACTTTCCGTCCTTAAGACTAAATTTTAATTCTGAATAATCTATCTGTTTTTTTACCATACTTATATATTCATTTTTATTTTCAGGATCAACCAAAAATATAATTGATTATTCTTACTTTTAAAAGTATTATTGCTAAGAAATAATAATAAAAATGCATAATTATTAAACAGGAAATCATCCCAATCACTCTTTTCAATTATTTCTTGAAAATTTTCAAAAAGCCACGTTTCAAAATCTTCTATATTTATATCTTTATTTAATAATTGAAAATATACATATGCAGAGTCAAATCCTAATGGAAATAGCCCACATGAATCCCAATCTATTACACTAAATCCTTGATATACATTTTCCTGATTGAGATCTCCGTGAGAAATGATTCTTTTTGATTTTTCTAACCGTATTTCAACATTATTTAATTCTATATTATTGGCATCTAATTCACTCTTGTACTGACTTTTCCTTTTCTTATAAAAAGAATGCCTTTTGTACGAGTCAATATAATTTGGATAGAACTTCAGCTTATCGTTATGCTCATTAAAACAAGTGATTTTATATAAAACACCTAATATTTTTAAACTATCTTTTTGGTATTGCATTATTGTTAATGGGGCTAACTCTTTATATTCATAGTACAAAGCTGTTATTTTTTTACCTGAAAAATGCTTCCATATTTTCGGAATAATTAAATCTGCTGAAAGAGTATCGTATAAATTTTCATAAAACCAAATATTGACTTTTAATTCTATATCCTTATTAAAGTATATCTTTTCAAATAAAAGCTTTTGATTTTCTTCAATTTTTCTAAAAACATTTATACTTCCACCTCCTAAACCTTTTCCCAAAAAAGACGTCTTATCTAATTTTAATTCCATTCCCGGAATTAGTTGATGAAGCATTTTGCTGTACATTTTATTACTTCCAATTTGCTTTATAAAGTTTGCCTGTTTTTTTAGTGCTAGGAAACTTCTTTCAATTCTTTCGTTATTGGAAAAAAGAAAAAATCCATTAGGAATTATATCCTGAATATACAAATATACAAACAATATGCATTTTTTAAAAAATTGTTTCATATCTATAGTGGAAATGTGATTATTAATTACATCTCCTGCAACTCCACCATTCTTTTAAATCTGTCATTCTTTTTGCTCAAATACTCAAAGCTGCCTATATCTATGATGCGTCCTTTATCCATCAGGCAAACCATATCCGCATGCTTGATGGTGGATAATCTATGAGCAATGATAATCAAGGTAAACTGCCCTTTTAACCTTTCTATGTTTTCTTGTATTTCTTTTTCCGTTTCAGAATCTAAAGCTGAGGTCGCTTCATCTAAGATCAGAATATCAATATCCTTATACAATTCTCTGGCAATGGAAATACGTTGTTTTTGACCACCACTCAGATTGATACCGTTATTACCCAAAAGCGTTTCTTCCTTATCTGCTAATGCATTAATAAAATCAGATATAGCCGCTTTCTGTATAGCTTGCTCAAACCTTTGTTTGTTTGCTGCGGTAGGCTCAGCCCAAAAGCTAACATTATTAAAAATGGTATCACTAAAAATGACCGGCTCCTGTGCAATATAACCTATGCGGGATTGATAAGTATTTTTATCTAAGCTAAATATTTCTTTTCCATCTATTAAAAATTGCCCTCCTGTTGAAGGTAATAATCCGGAAATAATGTTCACTAAGGTTGTTTTTCCACTACCACTCTCTCCTACTAAGGCGATAGTTTGGTTTTTAACAATCCTCATTGTAATATCCTTTAAAATAAGGTCTGTTTTATGATAACCAAAGTCTATACTTTGAATTTTCATCTGCTTTTGAAATGTGGAGAACACAGCTTTGCCATTTATTTCCCGGCCATTTTTTAGTTCTTCCTCAAATTCTGTAACAGCGATAATAGACCCATGGTAACCCAAAAAGGTATTGTAGGAATTTTGTATTGCAATAATGGCAGTCAATGCCCTATAAAAAAACAACAAACTCACTAAAATAGCGGCTAAGCTGCCCCCCATTAAGGTAATCTGCAATAAAATCACCAAACAAACCACACCAATTAAAATCGGCTCTCGAGATGCGGAAACAATCGCATTTAAAATACCGATTTTCTTATTGTTCCCCTCCACCTCTTTAATAGAAGACTGCAAACGTTGTTCATAAGATGCCAGTAATCCCGTGGCTTTCAAGTATTTAAAATTTTGTATAAACTGAATCATAAAACCCTGAAAGACACTATTACTTTTAGATAAATGCTTAGATACTTTTTTGGTATTTTTAAATACTGAAGCATAAATAAAATTTGCTAATCCCCCTCCTAAGCCCACCATCAAGGTAAATTTCCAATCCACCATCACAAGGAAAAACAAATAAACAATAACCAATACGCTGTTTTGAATAATGCCCACATAAGTCTGGAATGCGAAAGATACACGACTAACTTCACCAGTCATCACATTTTGTATCTTCCCTATATCTGCAGATACAAAGTTTTTAAAAGAGTATCGGGTAAAGAGCTGAGTTAGTTTCAATCTTAGAGAAGCAATAAAATACTGCTGAATATTAATCTGATAAACTCTGGCAAGATAGGTAGCTAATCCTTTCAGCGCAAAAAACACAAATAAGATCAACAAGGCTACCTTTAAAGTCAGTTTGATGTTCAGCGCCTCCATGCCATCAATCAAAAAGCGTAGATTACCCATACTTACTCCCATAGAAGAGGAAGAGCTATCTGCCATTTGCAATAATGGCAAGAACATCGTGAGTCCTACTCCATCTAATACGCCCACCAAAATACTTAAAACAACAACTAATAATATCTTTATACCTAAGTATCTGTAAAAATATACAAAGGCGGGGAAATATTTTTTTAGAGTTGATTTCATTTTAAGTTGAATTGGGGCAAAAGCGGGTTGTGAATTATGAATTATAAATGGTGAATGGTGAATGGTGAATGGTGAATGGTGAATGGTGAATGGTGAATGGTGAATGGTGAATGGTGAATGGTGAATGGTGAATGGTGAATGGTGAA
>Ga0222423_1001143_pt1 | contig 13275 bp, 10 predicted proteins | sample 3A0metagenome_FD_182472 | JGI IMG/M metagenome (GOLD analysis project Ga0222423, IMG submission 182472) | Enriched microbial communities from leaf-cutter ant dump, University of Wisconsin, Madison, United States - 3A0 (version 2) | ecosystem: Environmental > Terrestrial > Nest > Insects nest >...
CGGTCAGGCTATTTTCAGGGAATAACAACGATTGATATCAGCAATTTGGCTAATGGCGTTTATTTCTTCAGATTTAAGGACAAATCGGAAGTTAACCGGGTGAGGAAAATAGTAAAAAAGCAATAGGCTCTGTTGACTTCACATTTCGCCAGTGTCCTTACCGGACATGTACCATCCGGCAAAGACATTTATCAAGTGGACATATCCCTACTCTTCCAATGAAATATTATCATACGCCCCTTATAATTTTTTGCATAATTCAATTCAACGGCAGTATCATTTCCTTGATTTAAAAGGACTATGAAAGATCGGACTTAATGCTCGCTAATATTTCCAATCGTTTCTAAATATTGAAGTATAAAACGCTTATACCTTTTTCTACTGCTAAAAACACAAGTGATTATCAGAAGGTAAAATACGATGAAGACTGCAAACCCATTTGAATAACCATGCACATAATATTCCCAAAAAGAACATACTAAAAGAATCAAAAGCCAAATCATTACATAAGGTTTTACGATAATTTTCAAATCAACACTTTTCCTATCTCCAGAGAAATGAACAAGACAATGATAGAAAACCAAAGACCAATCACAATACTTAGAGAAAACAGGAATATCCTTGAATATAAGAAAACTATTCTGACGCCTTGCTTTAACTACCACCTCGCTATTACCTGAAATTTTAACGTCGAAAAATAATTGCCGTGCCGACTTACTGGCATTTAAGTCCAACTGCCTGTACAAATACTCTACATTCCTTGTATTGTACTTTATATTTATCATCAATCTGCTTTTTATCAGCCGCATCGCATACTCTATCAACAGCAGTGGATTTTTTAACTCGTTTCAAAAAACGGATGCGTTATGGCATCCAAAAATAAACAAAATACAATTATCCCTTCATGGAGATTTGTAGTAAAAAAATCACCTGCCCCAACTAAGATTACAGAACATAAAGAAAATCATTTTTAAACCTGAGCATAATCATCTTATACAGACCTAAAAAAGCAAACAGGCAGCGCTTATTTTAAATACCTTTGCAAAATCATTATCATTCCTACATGAAGCAGGCTTTTGCCATATTCGTGCTCCTCGCATTTGTGATCCAGTCAAACAACCGGCTGCTCCTGATGATGGACTATTCGATCCGTATGGAAAATTATGCCGCTCATTGTGAAAACAAAGATCGTCCTGATGTACATTGTAACGGAAAATGCCAGCTGGACAAAAAGCTACAACAGGAAAATCGTAAAGATCAACAAAACCCGGAACGAAAGCCTGAAAACAAAAATGAATACTGCGATCTGCACCATATCTTTTCTGTTCCGGCCTTAACAAGCTTCGATTCCGATAACAGTCCCATGCATTTTCGCTATTCCGAAGGGAAGGAGCTGAAACGGAATGTATTCGTATTTCACCCGCCGGACTCCTTTGTTTAAAAAGCGGAACATCTTTCTTCATTTATATACTGCCTGCTTCGTCAGATGCCGTACATATTGATATATGCCTCCATATTCCGGCATAGTAGCACGCAATATTTTATTTTATTAAAAAAAACATTTTAATCAACACAACAATGAAACACACCATCATTTCCATACTGGCAGGCGCTCTGCTATTGACATCCTGCACCAAAGAAACTACTCCCGAATACAACGAGGACGTTAAAGGCCGGCTGACCGTTGAATTTGACCATATCGTAGGCGGCTCCGACCTGCAACTGAATACCGGCAATTACTCGAATGCATCGCATGAATCGTTTCAGGTTACCAAACTGAAATACTATGTGAGCAATTTTGTTTTTACCAGTGACGAGGGCAATGTTTATACCGTACCTCAAGACAGCAGCTATTTCCTGATTGACGAAAGCGACCCGGCTTCTTGTAATATAGCCTTTGACCTTCCGGAAGGCACTTATAAGACCATCAGCTTCATGGTGGGTGTGGACAGCCTGCGCAACACAATGCCGATTGACCAGCGCAGCGGCGCATTAGACCCTACCGGTGCGGGCGCTGATATGTACTGGGATTGGAACAGCGGATATATCTTTTTCAAAATGGAAGGCACCTCTCCGGCTTCTACTGAAAACAACTCGGTGTTTCAATATCATATTGGTGGATTTGGCGGATATGAAACCCCTACCCTCAACAATATCAAAACCGTTACACTTGATTTGAGCGATCGCGGAATGCCGGAAGTAAAATCAGGCTGGTCGCCTAATATTCACCTGATGGTGGACATCATGAAGGTGTTTGATGGCGTGCATACGATAAAGATCGCCGACCATGCCGCAGTAATGTTTGGTGATTTCAGCCGCAATGTAGCCGATAATTATGCAACCATGTTCCGACATGATCATACCGAAAATTAAGCATGATGAAACCTGCATATAAACTGATATGTTTAGCAGCCTGCTGGGCTTTTCTGCTGCCTGCATGTAAAAAACCGGGAACAACGACCGATGATTCGGTCGCTTTCCCGGGCTTTACAATTCCGGAAAACTTCCCGGCAACGACTTATCATTTTGATACCAACCCGGTAACAAAAGAAGGGTTTGAATTGGGTCGCAAGCTGTTTTACGATGGTATCCTTTCAGCAGACCGCAGCATCAGTTGCGCTTCCTGCCATATACAAACCTCCGCATTTACTCATCATGGACATACGGTAAGTCATGGCATTCAAGACCGCTTAGGCACCCGCAATTCGCCTCCGCTGATGAATTTAGCATGGAGCACGAGCCTCATGTGGGATGGCGGTATTTACGACTTGGACTTACAGCCGGTGGCACCGATTACCAGCCACGAGGAAATGGATGAAAGCATAGACCATGTCGTCAGCAAACTGCAATCCAGCCCGGATTATCCTGCTTTATTCGAAAAGGCATTCGGCAGCAATATAGTTACCGGAGCGCATCTGCTCAAAGCATTATCACAATTTATGCTGATGTGTGTCAGTGCAGAAAGCAAATACGACAGTGTAATGCGGCACGAAGCCGTATTTACTGCGGAAGAGCAACAAGGCTATATGGTATTTCAACAAAAATGCAGCAGTTGCCATACCGAGCCTTTATTTACAAATGGCAGCTATCGCAACAACGGATTGACACCAAGCACGGTGGATGATCAGGGACGCTATGCCGTTACTTTACAAGAAAGCGACAAGTACAAATTCAAAGTGCCCAGCCTGCGCAATCTCGACTATACCGCCCCTTATATGCATGACGGAAGATTATTGAACTTAGATGCGGTATTAGAGCATTATCGTAATGGCATAGATGCAATGCCCACGCTGGACCCTGCATTGATGCAAAACGGAGTTGCAGGCATTAGCCTTAGCGATGAAGAAAAACAGCATTTGCTGACTTTTTTAAAAACGCTTAATGATCGGGCATTCCTAAAAAACCCTTTACTGGCGCAACCATAGCAATAGTCGGCATAGGCAGTATTTTAAAATAAGTTTAAACAAGTCTGCCCAAAACGGCATTTTGCCCTGAACCATTATTTTCTTAATAGAAAAATGAATAAAAAAATGAAACTGAAAATATTTTTACTAATCGGCCTGTTGGGCATTTCGGTTGCAAATTCCAATGCATGTGATATTTGCGGTTGCGGTGCGGGGAACAGCTATATCGGCATCCTTCCCGACTTCAACCAGAATATTGCCGGGCTTCGGTATCGGTACAATTCCATTCGCACCCATATCGGCGCAGACGGAGAAAATACCTACCTGACCACAGACGAGCAGTATCAGATTGCGGAAATATGGGGCGGTGTTACATTAGCCAAACGCTTTCGCATTATGGGTACACTACCCTACTCCTTCAATGCTAAAACCCAACAATCGGACAGCAAGAAAAAAAACGGCTTAGGTGATGCCAGCTTATGGGCCTACTATCAGATATTGAATCAAAGCATGCCGATATTTAAAACAAAACTGATGATGCAGAGCTTGTGGATCGGTGCAGGCAGCAAACTGCCCACCGGGCATTATACGAATAATGCATCGCTAACGGTGAACGATGCCAACTTGTTTCAATTAGGCACCGGCAGTGCCGACTTCATGATCGGCGGCATGTACGACCTTAGGATACAAGATGCAGGCATTAGCCTGAATGCCAATTATAAGATGAATACCTCTAACAAGTATGCCTATCGCTATGGCAATAAACTAAGCGGAAGTGCGCAACTGTATTACAAATTCAACTTCAAAAATCGTTTTACCCTTTCGCCGAATGCAGGCATTGTGTATGAACAATCGGGATTTGATACCCGTGAGCAACGCAAGGTGTTAACTTCCGGCGGAAGTTTGCTGTTAGCCGGTTTCGGATTGGAAGGCATGATAGGCCGTCAGATGGCATGGGGAGCAGGCCTTCACATTCCGATCCGTCAGGATCTGGCCTCCGGAATTGTGCAGGCCAATAACCGGGTAATGGCGCATATCGGCTGGATGTTTTAAAATCATACAAACCCCTGTCATCATTCCATACAGATCTGAACAAACCGACTATGCCGGCTCAGGATAGCACCCGAAGCCGGCATAGCCGGAATGCTTTTTGATTTTACAAACAGGGAAGACATTCCGAATTATCCATTTGGATCGCCCAATAGCAAACTCAAGACAAGGGCGATCGTTGGGGCGAGGATGACAAAATCCGTCATGAGCAAAACATGAGTCAAAACAAGACAAGAAGCACTTTATTGCACTACCGTCTTTACCGCAGCAGCACCTGCACCGGCATTTACCCGAACAACATACATACCGGCATTCAGGTTGCAATTGTCGAGATGCAATACAGATGCTCCGGCAATCAATTTCCTTTGACTATCATATACCCGACGCCCCTGCATATCATAAATACTGACGAATGCAACCGTAGCCTCCGGCGTAGCAATCTCTAACAGGATACAGTTTCGGCTGGCTACACCCAACACACGGATATACATTTCCGCGGGAGAAGTATGCTCTACCTCTGAAGGTTTTTCGCGGATCAGGATATCGTCATAACTCAGTTCATAAGCACCGTCCGACACCGAAGTATAAGTAAAGGCTAAGTAAAATGGCGTATTCCGGTAGGCGCTTAAATCAATACCGCTGACTAATTCCCATGCGGTATCCGGCTTGTCGGGGAAGGTATAAACAGGTTGCCAGCTTGCTGTAGCCGGATCAGCGCCGGCGGTATAATTTACAGCGCACAAGACTTCCCGGTTGACATTTCCGTCAAACCGGCGTTTTTGGCGAAAACTCAATTCCGGATTATTCATAGCAGAAAGATCAAGCGGCCCGGAAGTAATTAGAAAATCGGTATTGATTTCACTGACCCCGGAAGTAATGCCGGCATTTATATAAACAGCGGCAGAGTCGTTATAGCCGGCATTGGAACATTTCCACTTTTTATCTCCGACAATACTGTATTGGGTAAATACCCCCATCAGACCATTATTATCACAAAGCTCAAAAGACTCCTCTAAATCGGTTAATACCGTAACCGGCGGCGTGGAGGTATCCGCAGTGGTAAACGTCCAGGATGTGGATCCTGAGATTTCCGGATTAGAAAGATCCCCGGTCACGTTTGTAAATGCGCCCGCCGGAAGGGTAACAAAATACTGAGCTGCATTTTCTAACAGCACATCATTGAAAGTAACCGTATTATCGCTGATAACCGCATCTGCAACAGGATAAGTAACCGTACTGCCGCCCACTCGCGTCAGACTGAGTACGGCATCGGTGGCAAGCGCCGCCTCGCTGAAAGTCAGCGACAAAGCGGATATACCTGGCGGAATATCATTACCCTCAGGCGTCTGAGCGAGAATCATCAAAGCGGTAGCCGATCCGTAAGGCATCATCTCTATATCATCAATATTGATTCGAGTATTGCCGGCATCTTCCTTTTGAATTTTTATCCGCACATTACCCGGCTGGTTGATAAAAAAACTGTAATCATTCAGCATACCGTCCGGATAAACGACCGGGGCAACCGACGTCCAGGAGGAACCGGCATCAATACTGTAATACACACCTAAAGCGCCACCGGTTTCCGATCCGTACATAGCCGCACTTAGTGTTAGCGATCCCACACCTTCGGTCAGATCGGAGACCATCATCATATAACCCGGCTCACCGGTCGTATTGCCGATACGGCGCATACGGGCAGCACGATCCTCATAAAATTTATCATTGGACGTCATGCTTCCCAGATAAGTACCGGGTAATACCCAACTGATTCCATTCAAATCGAAGGTGTCCGTATTAGCATAAGTTTTTGAAGGAGCTGTACCGTTTTCCGGCGCTTCAAAATCCACTCTGTAAGGGTAAGTTTGCGCAGCGGCAGTCAGGGTTAGCGATGCTGCCGCAATGAGCAGCAGGCTCATTTTGGAGAAGAGACATTGTTTTTTCATGGTTAAAAGGTGTTTGATTTTTCATATAACAATTAGAGTTCAGGGCGGCAATTTACATATTTTATTTAAACCACCAAAACATTGCGCAATTTTTATGTAATTTTAATGTAGAAATAAAAATGTAAAAAACTCTACTTTTCATGCTCCTTTATTCACCATTCAAAATTCATCTCCTCAATTATCACACAAAAAAACTATCGATATTGATCATGGACAGCATTGTTAAATAGCTTTATTTCGCACTTTATTAAAACAATACTTATGCCGCGTTACTATTTTTTCACTATAAGTTTCCTATCCTGCTTTTTCCTACCCCTACTATTAACAGGAAATCACGGAGGAGCGGCCTATGCTCAAAAGCAAGGGAAAGAATGGACAGATTCTCTGCAAATCGTACTACAAAAAAATCAACAAGACACCAATCGTATAAACGCTTTAAATGAATTAAGCACCGCCAATCTGGGATACAAGCATTACGATACCGCCATCTATCTTGCCCAAAATGCCTTGCAATTAGCGCAAAAATTAAATTATAAAAACGGGATAGCTGATGCATACCACAATATCGGCAACATCCATAAAGATCAAAGCAATTATCCGGATGCGATAAAGCATTATTCGGCAGCCTTGAAAATATATGAATCCATAGAGGACAAATATGGCATCGCCGATTGTTACAACAACATAGGAGTTAGTTATGTATATCAGGGTAATTACCCGGAAGCCCTAAAAAATCAATTAGCCGCTTTGAAAATATTCGAATCCATCGGTGATAAAAACAAAACTGCGGGTTGTTACAATAACTTAGGTGTTATTTATGGATATCAAAGCGATTATCCGGAAGCCTTAAAAAATTATACGGCCGCTCTGAAAATATATACATCCATCGGAGATAAAAAAAGGATAGCCAGCGCTTACATGAATGCCGGGATTATTTATTCTTATCAAGGCAATTATCCGGAGGCTTTAAAAAATCATTTAGCTGCTTTAAAAATACAGGAATCTCTTGGAAACAAAAGCGGCATAGCCAATTGTTACACCAATATCGGGATAGTTTATGGCGCTCAAGAGAATTATACGGAAGCCGTAAAGAATTATACGGCCGCTCTAAAAATACATGAATCCATTGACAATAAAACCGGCATAGCCAATTGTTACGCTAATATCGGGGATAGCTATTTAGAGCAGCACAAATACCCGGAAGCTTTAAAGAATTTAACCGCCGCAAAAAAAATATATGAATCTATCGGAAACAAAGATGGCATTGCCATTATTTACAGCGGCATCGGCAAGATTTATGGAAATCAGGGCAATTACCCGGAAGCCTTAAAAAGCCATACCAGCGCTTTAAGAATATATGAATCCACCGGAGCCAAAGACCGCATTGCCACTTCGTACAACGATATCGGAAATACTTATGTGCAGCTTAACAAAGCACAGGAAGGGAGCAGATGGCTGCAAAAAGGACTGGAATTAAGTAAGGCTATCGGGGCAATAAGCCATATACAAAAAAGCTATTCGGGGCTTGCCGCAGCCGATAGCGCATTGGGCAACTTCAAAAGCGCTTTTGAAAACTATAAGCTTTCTATCTTGTATCAAGACAGCCTCAAAAACGAAGAAAACACCAAAAAACTCACCCAAGCCGAAATGCATTATGAGTTTGATAAAAAAGAAGCATTGGCCAAAGCTGAACAGGAAAAGAAAGACATATTAGCCCGTGCGGCATTGGCCAAAGCAAAAAATAATCAAAACTTAGCTTTGGCAGGAGTAGGCGTTTTTATGCTTGCAGCGACCTTTCTCGGCATCGGATTTTATCAAAAAAGAAAAAGCAACCACATCATATCCAAAGAAAAACAAAAATCAGACGAACTGCTTTTAAACATTCTTCCCGAAGAAATAGCAGAAGAGCTGAAAGAAAAAGGTCATGCCGAAGCCCGTCAGTTTGATAGCGTTACCGTACTCTTCACCGATTTTGTGGATTTTACCAAAGCCGGCGAGCGCATGACTCCCAAAGAACTGGTTGAAGAAATAGACACTTGTTTCAAGGCTTTTGACAGCATCATTGACAAGTATAATATCGAAAAAATAAAGACCATTGGCGATGCCTATCTTGCGGTTTGCGGCCTGCCCAATGCCGATAATCGCCATGCACAACACATCCTGAATGCGGCATTAGAAATAAAAACTTTTATGGCGGAACGCAAATTGCAAAAGGGCGATAAAACCTTTGCAATAAGAATAGGCGTTCACAGCGGCAGCGTAGTGGCCGGCATTGTAGGTGTAAAGAAATTTGCCTACGACATCTGGGGCGATACGGTAAATACCGCAGCAAGAATGGAACAAAACTCCGAAGCAGACAAAATCAACATCTCTGAAACAACCTATCAATTAGTAAAACAAGATTTTTCTTGCAGCTACCGTGGTGAAATTGAAGCCAAAAACAAAGGAATGCTGAGGATGTATTTTGTAAATGGCAAGTTGTAAGTATTAAGTGGCAAGCCATAAGCAGGACGACCTTAGGCTCATGGAAGCTATACTACTCGTATAATGCCCCTTATTGTCATTGCCCTACCTATTCCGCTCATGCGGGATAGTTTTTGGCACGCCAAATAGTAAACTCAGCATGACGATGGAAATAAAAAAGCTCCAACAACTTTCTATAGATTTTGGGCAGAAAAGTATTTCCATGAAGAATTTTCCATTAAAATAAATACCTTTATCGTTTCCGGATATATCTACAACTTAAATTCGGGTATTTTTTATAAAAAAATTTATGCAAACAACACATTACCAGCAGCTACAAGGAAAATATGCACTAACAGAAGATGAACGGGAAAAGATAGACCTGCTGTCCGAAATGACACTGGATATTCGTAATGATGAGCCGGAACACGCACTGGCTATGGCAGAGGAAATTATAGAGCGGGCTACCGCTATCCAATATGCACTGGGCATGGGCGACGGCCACAATCACAAAGGAGCCTGCTACTGGCTGCTCGGTGAATATGAAGATGGCTTGGATGAACTTGCCATAGCACTTCAAATCGCAGACGAAATCAATAATAAAGATCTTAGAGCAAGAGTGCTGAACAACTTAGGACGCATCTACCGCGAATTGGGCGATATCGCCAACGCTCTTCGGTATTTTGAAGATTCCTTAGTAATCAATGAAGAACTGAACAACGAGCTGAATCAAACAATCAATCTCACCAATATCTCTAACCTGCACTACGACTTAGGCGATTATGACACAGCGCTGGAATATGCCATCAAATGCCTGCCCATATTCGAACGGTATAAAGAAGAACAGCCCTTACGCTTAGTAGCCATTTATACCACATTAGGCAATATTTATTTCAAAAAAGAACAGTACGATGAAGCTCTGAAATATTTTCAAAAAATCATTAGTCTTGCCACCCCGGATACTGCCGCTTACAAACTTGCGCACAGCGGTTTGGGTAAGGTCTATTACAAAATGAATCATTATGAAGAAGCAAAAAAATACTTAGATCTTTCGCTGCGTTTTGCTAAGGAAATGAATAACCCCGAACTGGAAATCACCGCAGCTTATTACTCCGGGCATTTGTATAAAGATCAAATGATTTATCGCAAAGCTTTGGATTATTTTTTACAATCCTACAAACTGGCCGAGGAATATATGCGCAAACAGGATCTGATGAGTATTCATGAATCCTTGTCCATATTGTACGATCAGATGGGCGATATACCCAAAGCTTTCCACCACCTGAAATCTTATGAGTCGTTAAAAGAAGAAATTTTTCAGCAGGCCACATTAAACAAACTGCGCAATCTGCAAATAAAAAGTCAGATTGAGGTAGCTAAAAAAGAAAAAGAAGTGGCGGAACGCACCGCCCAGCTTAAACAGCAATTCATGGCCAACATGAGCCACGAAATTCGCACTCCGATGAATGCCATTGTTGGCATGACCCGCCTGCTGATTGATAAAAATCCGAAACCGGATCAGGTGCGTTATCTGAATGCGATTCGAAAAGCCTCCGATAACCTGCTGGTGATTATCAATGATATTCTGGATTTGTCGAAAATAGAAGCCGGCAAAATCATCATAGAACATATAGATTTTTCGCTTGGCGAATTGCTGTCGGGTCTGCGGGAAATCATGGCCGTGAAAGCCGAAGAAAAAAAGCTGCTCTTTCACATTGACATGGACAAAAACATTCCCGACCGGCTGACAGGCGACCCTACGCGGGTAAATCAGATCCTGATCAACCTGATTGGAAATGCCGTAAAATTTACAGAACAGGGAAGTGTGGTGCTGAAATGCGAGATAGCCCATCATACCGATAAAAACATTGTACTGAATTTTCATGTTATTGATACCGGCATCGGCATATCGCATGAATATGTGAGCAAAATATTCGAAAGCTTTACTCAGGCCGGATCGGATACGGCTCGTAAATTCGGTGGCACCGGATTAGGACTGACCATCTCCAAACAACTGACCGATCTGATGCAGGGGCATATAAAAGTGGACAGCGAATTGGGAAAAGGCACCACCTTTACGGTCAGTATTCCTTTCGAAATAGCAGCCAGCCAGGAACGTCCTGTAAAAGAGCAGGTGATTATAGAAGGATTGAAAGAAAAATTAGCCCATCTGCATATTCTGCTGGTGGAGGATAATGAATTTAACCGCATGGTAGCTGAAGATACCTTGAAATCATTATTACCTTCCATCCATATTGATTATGCCGTAAACGGAGAAGTGGCTATTACCAAAATAAAAGAAACCCATTATGATCTGGCATTGATGGACATTCAAATGCCGGTAATGGACGGTATTGCTGCTACACGCTACATACGTCAGCGGCTACAGGATGAACACAAGAAAAACCTGCCGATCATTGCCATGACGGCAAATGTTTTGCAGGAAGATGTGCAGAAATATTTTGAAGAAGGCATGAATGCTTATATCTCCAAACCTTTCCAGCCGGATGAACTGTTACAAAAAATGGCTTGGGTATTGGAAGAAAAAGGACCGGAAGAAATACCGGTAGTCAAAAATGAGGAACACGACATTCCTCACAGGCCGCTTCCTGACAAACTCACCAATATGAGTTTCCTCAATCAGTTTACCGGAGGCAAAACAGACAAGAAGCATAAATACATTCAAATGTTTTTGGAAAATGCTCCCCGCTTATTGAACAATATACAATCAGCATTGGCCAAAGAAGATTATGAATCTATAAAAGTGGCCGCACATTCCATGAAGCCGCAATTCTCCTACATGGGCATACCTGAGGAAGTCAGCCAGATATTCCTGACCGAGCAAACGGCTGGGCAGCCGGCGCATTATCATTTGCTGCCGGGCTTAGTACGCCACTTAGAACAGGTTTGCGCAAAAGCTTTTGAAGAATTAAAACGGGAAATGGTTGCATAAAAGAAAAATTGTTTTTACCTTTCGCAGATAAATATAAAAAATACGTCAATGGCAACAAACAAACGATATCTTTTTCTCGTAGATGACGAGCCCATCCAAAACGAGATGCTGAAAGATTTTCTAAACGAGCGTTTTTTGTACGATACCGTTGTTTTCGACAACGGAGAAGATGCGCTGGCTGAAATGGAAACATACAAGCCTGAAATTATGATCTTAGATTATCATCTCAACAATAATAATCCTAATGCCAAAAACGGTTTGGAGATACTGCAATTAGTGAAAGAAGCGCATCCCGAAACCAGAGTCGTGATGCTCTCCGGGCAGGATAAAATGGACGTAGCCATCAACACCATGAAATACGGTGCTTTTGACTATGTTGTAAAGGGAGAAAGCGCTTTTCCGAGAATTGAAAACGCAATCAATAATCTCAGCGAAATACATAAAATGCGTGCCGTTCACAGCAGTCAGCGAAAAACTATTACCTTGCTGATTACGGTCATCGGCCTGATTATCTTGTGGGCTATCTGGTTCTTCCTCATTTGGGATCCATCCACCGCTTACATGAAATAAACAATTTCTTTTCCAAATCATAAACAGGGGAATGGTTGCAATTCTGAATTGCAACCATTCCCCTGTCAGATTCCTGCCCTACTCTACCCTAAACCGCAGTCCTTCGGTATGACTGCTAAATTCCGGAGCATACATACACTGTAGCGTTGCGATGCCATTGGAAAATACCCCTTTCTGATTAACGAACACCGTATATTCCAACACATGTGTACCTTTAGGCAAGCGGTCAAAAAAGAAATTTGTACTGACGTCCTTAGTGCTTTCATAATAGCCCAAACCATTTTGATAACGATAGCCGCTTAATACATCCAAAGGCTCGAAACACGCACCACGACTATCTTTCAAATGCACAAATTCCATATCCCGATCGGTTTTCAGCACCATTCTGACTTTTACTTTATCGCCAACCTTCAACGAATTACCCTCTTTGATTTCCGTCAGAACAGGCCCTTTATCCGTTTGTCGTTCTATGAATAACTGCTTAGAGAGGCTCAAGGGCGTTGCCGCAGCAGTAATCTTATCCATATCTTCAAAATACTGCCAATACACGGCACCCCAGCTTGGCGGTGCAGTACCTTGCTGTGCAGATGCGGAATATTCCGTTTTCACGGTAATAGTTCCCATTTCAGGAAGCACATCTTTACCGGCTACTACCGTTTTAAAATAGCCCGTTCCGGCAGCAGTTTCCACTTCGGAAGAGCGGATGGTTTTATGCTGACCTAAATGAATCGTTACCTCCGGCTCATAGGCCAGCCAGTTGTTTCCACTGAGCAAAAGCGCATAACAGGCATCGGCTGTAGCTTTAGTGCTGGGCCAGTGTTGCGTTTGTTTTTGCATCAACAGCCAGGTTTTCATTTCATCCACCGCATTATTATCCTGAGCTATTTCATGA
>Ga0222423_1001144_pt1 | contig 13268 bp, 12 predicted proteins | sample 3A0metagenome_FD_182472 | JGI IMG/M metagenome (GOLD analysis project Ga0222423, IMG submission 182472) | Enriched microbial communities from leaf-cutter ant dump, University of Wisconsin, Madison, United States - 3A0 (version 2) | ecosystem: Environmental > Terrestrial > Nest > Insects nest >...
GCAGCTTCCTGGAACGCCATGCCCGTGCGCTCACGCTGGCCAACATTGCCGCCCAAGGCATGTTGATCGTCACCGGCGGCGCGGTACGCCTGACCGAATCGGGGTTGGGCTGCTCGCAGTGGCCCAGTTGCGAGCCGGGCACCTTCACCCCGCGCCTGCACAACGAGACGAGCCTGCATCCGTTCATCGAGTTCGGCAACCGTACCCTCACGGGTGTGCTTGCGATCGTGGCGCTTGGCGTGGCGATTGCCCTGTGGCGAACGCGCCCCGACCTGAAGTGGTGGGGTCTGTTCCCCGGCATCGGCGTCGTTCTGCAAGCCGTCATTGGTGGCGTGACGGTGCTCAGCGGCCTCAACCCCGTCGCCGTTGCCCCGCACTTCATCCTCTCGGCCGTGCTGGTGTGGCAGGGCGTGTGGCTGGCATTACGGTTCCGCAATGCGCCGCGCCGCAGCGGCAAGTGCATTAAGAAGCCGCTCCTGGTGTCCACCTTCCTACTGATTGTGCTGACCGTGCTGGGGACCCTCACCACCGGTGCGGGACCGCACTCCGGTGACGCCGACGCGACCGACCGCCTTGGCCTGGACCCCGCCTTGATCGCCCGCGCCCACGCGATGACGGTGTGGGCTTTCATTGCCACGCTGGTGTTCATCGTCTACCGGGTCCGCAACGACCGGTCCGACGGTCCCCGCGACGAGGTGCGCCGTGCCTGGATGGTGCTGGTCATCGTGACGCTCCTACAGGGAGCGATCGGCTACATCCAGTACTTCACCGGCCTACCTGAGGTAGTGGTGGGGCTGCACTTGTTCGGCGCGGCTACACTCACTGCCGCCCACGCCGCGGCGCACTACTTGCTGCGGCGCGATCGCTCCACGGTTGCCGCATGAACGAATCCGCAGTGACGTTGGCACGCATCGAGGATGCGGCCCGTTCGCTGGCGGGGGTCGCCCAGCATACGCCGCTGGATCATGCCTCGTATTTCAGCTCCTTGCTGGGCGTGCCCACCTACATGAAGTTGGAGAACCTGCAACGCACCGGCTCCTTCAAGCTCCGGGGTGCCACGTATCGCCTGTCGCGCCTGACCGATGCCGAGAAGGCTCGCGGCGTGGTCGCTGCATCCGCAGGCAATCATGCCCAAGGGGTCGCCTTTGCCGCCCAGCAGCTGGGCATTGCGGCAACGATTTACATGCCCATTGGCGCGCCAGTTCCCAAGCTGCTGGCCACTCGCGGATACGGGGCGACGGTACTGACTGAAGGCACCACAGTCGAGGAATGCCTCGCCTTGGCCGACGACTTTGCGCAGCGCACCGGGGCGGTGATGATTCACCCCTTCGATCACCCGGACGTCATTGCCGGGCAAGGAACAATCGGCCTGGAAATCATGGCCGACGTACCCAACGTGGAGACCATTGTGGTCCCCGTTGGTGGTGGCGGGCTGATCGCCGGAATTGCCGTGGCCGTCAAAAGCATGGCCGCGCTGCGTGGCACGTCGGTGCGGGTGGTGGGAGTACAAGCGGCCGCATCGGCGCCGCTACCGCCTTCCCTGGCGGCAGGCAAACCTGTCGCCATCACGCGCGGCTCAACCATCGCCGACGGCATTGCCGTCGCCCGGCTCGGCACCGTCACCTTCCCGTTGATTCGCGACCTGGTGGACGACGTTGTCACCGTTGAGGAGGACCAACTCGCCCGCGCGGTGCTGACCTTGTTGGAGCGAACCAAGTTGGTTGTCGAGCCCGGCGGTGCGGCCGGTATCGCCGCCATCCTGGGCGGTCTGATCGCTCCCACCGGGCCGACGCTGGCGTTGCTTTCGGGGGGAAACATTGACCCAATGCTGTTGCAACGGATCATTGCGCATGGGCTGGTCGCCTCGGGCAGGTATATGACGCTGCGTGTGCCTCTTCCGGACCACCCGGGCCAGTTGGCGCGGGTATCTGATCTGCTCGCACAGGCGGGCGCAAACGTCACCGAAGTGCTGCACACCCGGCATGATCTTGGGTTGACCTTGAACGATGTGGTGCTGCAGGTCAGCGTAGAAACGCGCGGACCCGAACATCAACGCGAGGTGCTAAACCTGCTCGAAGCGGCTGGATTCCACCCCGAAGTCGCGGTCAGCTGAGCGGGGCTAGCCCTCACGCCGTAGCCGCATCGGGGCACGCATCCACGGCGAATCCGCCGGGCGTAGCGACGAGTGAGGGCCTTCCAGTCCACCGTCACGCGCCACAATGGTCAGCGCCATTGCCCCCACCACGGCGGAGGAGGCATGTACCGCTCCCGCCATGACCGCCTCCACCAGCTGATCCACCGGCACCCAGCGGCCTTCCATATCGCGCTCTTCGTCGGTGCGTTCGTGACGCAGATGCACGGGAACGGGCGTCAAGTCCCTGGCCAGGAACACCCGCACCGATTCTGAGGATCCACCGCCGCTGGGATGGAAGTCGACCAGCACGTGCCACACAGCAGCCTCAAGGTCGGCCTCCTCAAACAGTTCCCGACGGGCCGCATCAAGCGGGCTCTCCCCCGCTGCGTCCAGCAACCCAGCCGGAGGCTCCCAGCATTCGGCGCCTACAGGATGACGGTATTGGCGCACCAGGTACACCTCGCCGCGCTCATTGAGCGCCATGATCACCACAGCGCCGGTGTGGCGTACATAATCCCTGGTCACGATGCGTCCGTCACCAAGGTCCACCGTGTCGCTAGCGATATCCCACACACGACCGTGGAAGCGTTCGGTCGTCGACGTCACCGCCCGTTCGACGGGTACGTCGTGAAGAGCAGCAGCTGACGCGTCCACCTCGGACACTAGTTCGCCGCGCCTGCCACCGATGCGGTGGAGGTGCCAGCATCGGACGATGCGGCGTCGTCCGATCCTGCGTCGTGCGCCAAACCTGCCGTGGACCCGGCCCCAGAACCTTCCGCGCCGCCCGCCTCTGCCGCGGTGTGCTGACGCGCAATCGCCGCACCAATGAGCCCCGCAAACAACGGGTGCGCCTTGGTGGGCCGTGACAAGAACTCCGGGTGCGCCTGCGTCGCCACGTAGTACGGGTGCTCCGAGCGCGGCAATTCGATAAACTCCACCAGCGAGCGGTCCGGGGACTCCCCCGACACCACCAGGCCGGCCTCCTCCAGCTGGGCACGGTAGGCGTTGTTAACCTCGTAGCGGTGCCGGTGACGTTCACCCACGGTCGCGGCGCCGTAGGTCTGAGCCACCACCGATCCGGGCTGCAGTACCGCCTTGTATTCACCCAAACGCATGGTGCCGCCTAGGTCACCCTTGCCGTCCACAATGTCCAACTGCTCTTCCATGGTGGCAATAACGGGGTGAGCCGTGGCGGGATCGAACTCCGAGCTGGAGGCGCCGTCCAAGCCCAGGATGGTGCGCGCGTACTCCATCACCATCACCTGCAGCCCCAAGCAAATTCCCAGCGTGGGCACCTTGTTCTCGCGGGCCCAACGTGCGGCGCCAATCTTTCCGTCAACGCCCCGCACACCGAATCCGCCCGGGATGAGCACGGCGTCAACACCCTTCAGCGCCTCACGAGCACCCTCGGGACTCTCGCACGCGTCGGCTGCAACCCAGCGCAAGGTGACGTGTGCGTTGTGGTGGAATCCACCAGCACGCAGTGCCTCACTGACCGACAAGTATGCGTCGGGCAGGTCAACGTACTTGCCCACCAGCGCCACCTCAACCTCATGGGCGGGGTTGTGCACTCGGCGCAGCAGTTCGTTCCAGGTTCCCCAGTCCACATCCCGGAACGGCAGGTCGAGCCTGCGCACCACGTAGGCGTCCAGCCCTTCCGAATGCAGCACCTTGGGGATGTCGTAAATGCTGGGCGCGTCCACCGCGTTGACACACGCCTCCACCTCCACGTCACACATCAGCGCGACCTTGGCTTTGACGGACGCCGGTACGGGCCGGTCCGAACGCAGCACGAGCGCGTCGGGCTGGATGCCGATGCTACGCAGCGCAGCCACCGAGTGCTGGGTGGGCTTGGTCTTCTGCTCACCGGACGGGCCGATGTAGGGAATCAGGCTGACATGGAGGAAGAACACGAAGTCGCGGCCCACGTCGTGGCGCACCTGGCGGGCGGCCTCAAGGAACGGCTGCGACTCGATGTCACCGACAGTTCCCCCAATTTCGGTGATAATCACGTCCACGTCGGGGCCTGCCTGGGCGCGCATGCGACGCTTGATCTCGTCCGTGATGTGCGGAATGACCTGCACGGTGTCGCCTAGGTATTCGCCACGACGCTCCTTCGCAATGACCTGTGAGTACACCTGGCCAGTGGTGACGTTGGAGGTGGCGGATAGGTTCACGTCCAGGAAGCGCTCGTAGTGGCCGATGTCCAGGTCCGTTTCGGCGCCGTCGTCGGTGACGAACACTTCTCCGTGCTGGAACGGGTTCATGGTGCCCGGGTCCACGTTGAGGTACGGATCGAGCTTTTGCATCGTGACCCGCAGCCCTCGCGAGCGCAATAATCGGCCCAAGCTGGAGGCGGTCAGACCCTTTCCCAAGGAGGAGACAACGCCTCCCGTAACGAAAATGTGACGGGTGACGTGATCCGCGCGGGACCCAAAGTGCGTTCTCTCCACGGGCTTCGAGGTTATCACCTTACGGTCGCTTCGGCACAGTCGCCAGGCCGTCGAATGTGCCGTAATTTCCACTTCCCCCGTCGAACTGTTCGGCGAGCGCGAGTACCACCTGCGGACCCACAAGCACCGGCGCCGTAGCAACGACGACGCTGGAGCGCGTCCCGACTGCCTCCTCACTTAGTCCGGTGATGAGGTCATTCGCGGTGGCAGGAATGGCGCGTGCACTCGCCGGGGTCCCGGCCACCACCACACTGACGGGAGCGTACTGTTCCCACACAGCCACAAATCGGGCGGCGGCTAATCCGCCGCCTTCTGGTCCCTCTCCCATCACCAGGACCACCCCGTCAACGGGCTGCGTGGCAGGCGGCGTGGTGAACGAGACGATGTCGCTGCGTTCCAGCGAGGTGCGCATGACCTCTGCGGCGCTGTCTGGCGCACTGTCACCCAGCACTATCAAGCCTTCACCCTCGGCGACCACTTGCCCACCGTCGTCACCCGCACTCGGCGCGCTGGCGTCACCGGAACTATTACTCGAATCGCTACTTCCTGCGGGGATTGCACCCGGAACTAACGCCTGCACAATCGCGTGATTGAGCAGCACGCTGGCGCTAGCATCGGGCGCACCGACGATACTGGTGGCCAATTGATCGGCCAGTTCGGCGCGGAAGGTTGCCAGGTCTGGTGCCCACCAGTGCGAACCGAGTGTGGCCTGGACAGCGACCGTGCCGCCCGCATCGACAATGAGCTGGCTGACCTGATCCGTCAAACTCGCAGATGCTCCGTCGGTACTCACCACAGCAAGGCGCATACCGGTCAGGCTCGAGGCCGTGACCGCGTCGGCAATATCTGCCAGCCACTGGTCCGTCTCACCCAGGCTGCCGGACGCGGTTGGCGAGGCGGTATCGGACGTCGTCGGGGTTGCATCCACGGTGCGGGGGTCGTTGGTGGAAAATCCAGCCATATATCCGATCGCTGCGGCGGCTACGATCGCCGCCACGGCCACCACATGCCCGCGACTCATGAGGACCCCAGCAAACGGTCCATCAGGTCCTGAACGTCGGGGTGAAGCGTCAATGCTCCCGCAAGTGCACCCACTGCCACCACCACGAGGATCCAGGTTTGGGTGCGAGACCATCGTGAACGATGCAGCCGCGCCAGCATGCGTCCATCGATCCATGCCTGTCCCGCCGCTACCCGAGCCAGCAGCGCCGAGGCTCCGCGAGCGGATTCGACCAGTTCGGGCAGCGTCGTCGCCATCCCCACGGTGGCGATGGTGCGCGCCCCCGCCGACGCCGCAATCGCAACAGCCAGATCCGCCGATTCCAGCCGCGAGTCACTGGACACATACCGCACGCCCAATGCGCCAAGCCGAGTGGCCGCCGCCGCATGGGACTCACCGTGAACCACTACGACGCCCGCGTTCTTGATGACGTCGTCCTGTACGCCGTCAAAAGGCCCCACAATGACGCCGATGCGGTGACTCACGGCCACCGTGTTAGCGGCCTCGCCGGTAGCGATCACCACCATGTGGCGTTCCTTAACTGCGGTGCGAAGTGCCGCGAGGTCGGCTTCCATCCCCGCCCCAGCACTGACGACCAGCACGTCCTTGCCGGCCAGATCCAGGTCAAGTCCACGCACTGGAGGTCCTTCAACCAGCGCGGCACCATCGCGATAAATCAGGTCGAGGGCACCGGCAACGAGTTCGGGGGCGCGCCGCGACGCACCATCCTTGGCGTAGGCCAGTGCCTGATCCACATCATCCGCACTAACCCGGCGCACCCCCACGCGAAGTCCGGATGCCTCCAGCACCAGAACCCCCGACTCACGGTCAATGTCGATCTGCCCGCGCACACCGTCAGGCATCCCCAACACCGCCCGGTTGGCGTCAAAAAGCGGGATACCTAACTCCAAGAGCCGCTGCGCACCCCGCGAAGCGAAACGCCCGCTGAGGGATTCGCTGGCGTTGACCACGGCCACCGGCGCGGCATGCGCCAGGGCTTCGGCCGATGCGGCGTCAAGGTCGGTGCGGTCAATGACGGCAATGTGGCCCTTGCCAAGAGAGCGGGCCAGGACTCGCGGATCGTGTCCCAGGCGCACCGTGCCGACGATGCGTTCCGTGGGCTCGGTGGACGTGGATCGACGGCTCATCTAGTCATGGTGCCACGCGAGCCGCCTCCACGAGCTCAAGTGCGTGCGCACGCGCCGATGTGGAATCTTCCTCACCCGACAGCAGCCGGGCAATCTCCGTGATGCGCGCTTCACCGGTGACCTCGTGAACGTGGGAGACCGTGACAGCATCAGACGAGGATTTCTCCACCACCACGTGACGATCCGCCCAGGCGGCCACCTGAGCAAGGTGCGTCACCACCAGTACCTGGTGGGTGCGGGCCAGCATTGCCAAGCGCTGCCCCACCGCTTGGGCGGCTTTACCACCGACCCCCGCATCCACCTCATCGAACACGAAGGTGCGTGCGTCTTGGCCGTGGCCTGCCAATGCCACCTCCACGGCCAGCATGATGCGAGACAGTTCACCACCGGAGGCGGCATCAGCCACGGGCCTAAGCGGTGCCCCCCGGTGTGCAGACAGCATCATGGTGACATCGTCGGCGCCATGGGGTCCCGGTTCACGGGAGGCGACCTCAATATGGACGTGGGCGCCATCCATGGCCAGGGACTGGAGCTCGGCATCAATATGCGCGGCTAGACGCTCGGCCGCTTCGGCGCGCCCTGCGTGAACCTGCTCAGCGAGTGCGTCGCGTTGCTGCTGGGCCTGATCGAGGGCATCCCGGGCGGCCTGCACCCGTGCACCCCAATCGGCACCGAGCGCAAACTCCGCAGATAGCTGCTCGCGCAACGCAATGAGGCCAGCCTCGTTGGTGGAAAAGCGGCGTTCCAGTGCGCTCAGGGTCGACAAGCGCGCATGCGCCGCATCGAGCTGCGCCGGATCCGCCTCAAGCGAGGCGAGATACGAGGACAACTCCTGGGCAACATCGGCCGCGCCGTACACAAAGTCGGCCACACGGGTGGCCAACACGGCGAGCGCGTCGTCGTGGCGTCCCGCATCGTCCAGCAGGCGCCGGGCTGTCTCCAGTACACCCGTGGCGGTGTATTCACCGTCGCCCGCTAGCACCTCATGCGCCATCGTGACGGCGGTGCGAACCTCCTCGGCGTGGGTGAGCACACGTACTTGAGTGTCCAGACCGGCGCGCTCCCCCTCCTGAAGCCCGGCTGCTTCCAGTGCATCCAGGTCATCCCGGGCACGCTCAATACGCTCACGTTCCGATGCCTCAGAGCGCTCAATTTCGCTCAGGTACTCGCTGGCGTGACGCCACTGCGTCCACGCCTGCCGATACTGATCCACCAGGCGCACATGATCGGCTCCGGCGTACGCATCGAGGGTGTCACGTTGGCGGGCCGGGGTGCGTAGCCGCACCTGGTCCGACTGGCCATGCACGGTCACTAACTCGGTGCCCACCTCGGCCAGCAGTGCCTGGGGGACGGTACGCCCACCCAAGATCGCCCGTGACCGAGTCGATGCCCCCACAATGCGCACCACCGTGACGGCGCCGTCGTCGTCAATACTGGCGCCAGCGTCGGCCGCACGGCTACGCGCCTGCGAATTGGCGGGCAGGTCGATGACTGCTTCCACCGTTGCCTCTGCGGCCCCGGTGCGCACAGCATCGGGCGTGCTCTTGCCACCCAGGATCAGGTCAAGCCCGGTCAAAATCATGGTCTTGCCTGCGCCGGTCTCACCGGTGAGGACGGTCAGTCCGCGGCCAAAGTCCACATGGGCGCGGTCAATGACGCCCAACGCGCTCATCGTGAGGCTATGTAGCATGGCTTATGACCCGTCCACGTGCGACGGTCCGCGCCATCCGACGGTTGGTAGTCCAAACTTGCGCACCAGGCGTTCGGTGAACGGCGCGTCGGAGGTGCGCGCCAAGTGCACCACTTCATCGGACATGCGCACCTCAATACGGGCGCCGCGGCGAACGTCCACCATTTCCGCTCCGTCCAGCACCAATACCGCCTCCGCCGGCGACTGTTCCAATACTTGGACAGTCACGTGCGAGTGCGGTCCCAGCACCAGCGGGCGCGCAAAGAGTGCATGCGCGGCCAGCGGCACCACCAGGATCGCTTCGACCTCCGGCCAGACCACTGGTCCGCCTCCGGAAAATGCGTGAGCGGTCGATCCTGTGGGTGTGGCCACCACAACCCCATCGCAGCCAAAACTAGACAGTGGACGCCCGTCAACTCCCACGGCCACGTCGAGCGTGCCGAGCATTTCCATCCGCTCCACCGTGACCTCATTGAGAGCCCAGCCGTGTTGAATCGACGAATCGGGGTGGTGGATGGTCACCTCAACCGTGCGGCGCTGCTCCGTCCAGTACTCGCCGCGGGCCAAGCACGCAGCGGCATGGTGAATGTCTTCACGTTCCAGCTCCGCCAGGAATCCCACGTGCCCCAAATTGACGCCCAACAGGGGTGCGCCGCTGCCCCGCGTATCGCGGGCGGCACGCAACAACGTGCCATCGCCGCCGAGCACGATTACCGCTTCGATTGGCTCACCGTCCATGCGCGTGAGCACCTCGACACCCTGGTCAACGAGTGCCTGCCGTGCAACCTCGGCGGCCTGAACTGCCTCCGGCCTGAACGGATGTGAGGCAATAAGAATGCGGCGGGTCATGGCCTTCCTTCGTGCAGCGCGTCAATGGCGGCGTCCAACGCCTGGCCACGTAGACCCGGCGACGCCGCCGCGCTCCTAGCCTGCCACGTCCGGCGGGCCCATACGAAGAATTCCACATTCCCGCTGGGCCCTGGTAGGACGCTGGGCGCTAACGCCACAATGTCAAGGCCTTCATCGGTTAACGCCGCACACACGGTGCGCACCGCCTGCAGGCGCGCTGCGGGCTTGGCGACGACGCCGTGCTTGTCCAGCGCCGAGCGGTCCAGTTCAAACTGGGGTTTGATCAGCAGCACAAAATCCGCGTCGTCCGCCGCGCAGCGCACCAGCGCGCCAATGACACGAGTCAACGAAATGAACGACAGGTCTGCCACCACCACCTGCGCCCCTGCACCCGGTGAAGTGTCCGTCAGGTCACGTACGTTCATTCCTTCAATAGCGTCGACGCGCGGGTCGTCCCGCACCGGCGCGGCCAGTTGGCCGTGTCCAACGTCGATCGCGGTCACCTGGGTCACACCGTATTCGAGTAGCACCTGGGTGAATCCTCCGGTGGACGCGCCCGCGTCGAGCGCCCGACGCCCAGCCACCTGAAGTTCGGGGCCAAATGCGGACAATGCTCCCGCCAGCTTGTGTGCCGCACGTGAGACATAGTGACTCGTGGCGCTCGTGAGCTCAATCACGTGTGCGCTCGTTACGTCGCGGCTGGGTTTGGTTTCCACGTGCCCATCCACGAGCACGTCTCCAGCCGCAATCAGACTCTGAGCGTGGGAGCGTGAGCGCGCCAAAGCGCGCGCATGCACTGCGCGGTCAAGCCGCATGGAACGAGTCTGATTTAGGACTCCTCGCGCATGCGCGAGGACAACGAATGCTGGATCTTGTCGAAGAACTCGGCTTGTGCCTCGAGGTCCTCGGGAACCTCCGATACTGCCTGGAGAGCCTTCTCCACTTCCGGTGGATAGTGAACTTCGCCCAGGGGTTCACGGGTCTCTTCGAACTTGCTCATGTCAGGAGGCTACTCCGAAGTCCGGCACGGTTCCACCGTCAACTGTCCCGCCAGCATCAATCACCGCCCAGACGGCCGCGCAGGCAGCGCGTGCCGCGTGAATTCCGTGGCCGTCAACCTCCAGCGCCTTGCCATCAACTCGTGCCGACGCGTCCCCCACCCACCACGTCTGACCCTCTCGGCGCGGTGCCGGGTGTGGCTGTGCCAAGCAACGCAAATCTTCGCCGATGAAGGACGGACGCTGATCGCGTGGACAAAACAGTGCGTCGTGAATTGACGACACGCCCGTCAAGACGAGCAGTCCCGGCATACCGGCTGCCCGTGCACCCTTGATGTCGGTATCGAGCCGGTCGCCGATGGCCAGCGGAGTACGCGCGTGGACGGAGGTAGCCGCCAGGTGGAACATGGTCGGCTCGGGCTTGCCGGCTGCGGTGGGCTGTACGCCGGTCGCATTGACGACGGCTCCCACGAGTGATCCGTTACCGGGAGCAATACCGCGCTCGTTGGGAAGTGTGAGGTCGAGGTTTGAGGCAAAGTATCGTGCTCCCGACTCAATGGCATACGACGCTTCGGCCAGGTCGCGCCACGAGATATCCGGCGTGAAGCCCTGGGCAACCGCTTCAGGGAAGTCTTGGGCGGAGGCGACCAGTTCAAACCCCATGTCTGCCAATGCTGTGCGCAAGCCCTTACCTCCCACCGGGAGCACGCGGGCTCCAGGATCGAGGTCGGCCGCCATGAGCCGGGCCAGCGCCTGCGCGGCCGTCAAGACTTCATCCGGATCGGTGGGGATCCCAAGTTCACTGAGATGGGTCGCAACCTCGTGCGGCTCCCGACTGGCGTTATTGGTCACAAAGACAACACTCATGCCGGATTCGCGCGCCACCCGCAGGGCATCGGGCGCCGAGTCGATCGCGACGGGTCCGCGATAGGCGACACCATCAAGGTCAACCAAGGCCGCGTCAAACGCGTCCTGAAGAGGACGGTCACATCCAAGAAGGTCGGATCCGGGCATCATCATTCCTGAGTATCAACAGGCGCAGTGTCGCTAGGAACATTGCTCAGCACGTCGCCTGACACGTCATCTAGCGCATCATCTGGTAATTCGTCGCCGGTGACGGACACGGCCTCATCGTCGTCAGCTAGGTCATACACGATGATGTCGTCGTCAAAGTCGTCGCTTACTAGCCAGTCTTCTGTCGCGTCCGCCGGCGCGGACGTAGCATCGTCTGCAAGTGCCTCCTGGCCGGTGTGCGGATCAGGCGGTGAACCGCGGAGTGCGCGGACGGAGTCCCGTACCGCGTCAATGCGCCGTTGCTGCGCATCGTCCACACCTTTGAGCCGCTCCAGGATCAGCAACGCAACATCTACCTCGCCCAGGTCTACCCGAGCGCCGGCCACCACAATCCGCAGCTCAACCTGCGCCTGTGCGCTCAGCCTTGCCACCTCCGGCGACGCCGCAACCTCCAGCGCCTTCGCGGGACGGCCGAGGCCGCGTTCGCAGTCGGCAACCAGTGCGAGGTGATCGTGATGGCCGTTGAGTCGGGTTACCGTACGGAACTCACGTAACGCCTCGGCATATCGACCAGTCGCGTAAGCGGTCAACGCCGCTGCTTCGCGGACAATGTCGACGCGCCCCCCACGTGCCAGGGCCACCTGTGCGTGGCGGTACGCCAGTTCAGGGTCGTCATCCACCATGCGGCCAGCCATGACCAAGTGCCGACCAACGTCCTCCGCGTTGTCCTTGCTCAACGTACGCAGACGGGCACGCGCATCACGGTCGAGCATGCTCGCAGTGACGTCCTCGGGGACGTCAGGCACATCCATACGCGGAGCCGACTCGCGCTCCCGCTGCGGGCGTGGACGGTACTCTCCGCGCGGCGCACCTTCACCATCACGACGCGGACGGTAGGGCCGATCCCCACTCACGCCACGATCACGCGACACACCCTCACCATCACGACGCGGACGGTACTCTCCACGCGGCGCACCATCACCATCACGACGCGGACGGTACTCTCCACGCGGCGCACCCTCACCATCACGACGCGGACGGTACGGCCGATCCCCACTCACGCCACGATCACGCGACGCACCCTCACCATCACGACGCGGACGGTACTCTCCACGCGGCGAACCCTCACCATCACGACGCGGACGGAACTCACCACGCGGCGAACCCTCACCATCACGACGCGGACGGAACTCACCACGCGACGAACCCTCACCATCACGACGCGGACGATACTCTCCACGTGCAGAACCCTCGCCGTCTCGACGCGGACGATACTCACCACGAGAGGAACCTTCGGAATCCCGGCGCGGTTGGTATGGTCGCGAGGTACTTCTCGCACCCGAGCTGCCTCGTCCGGAACCCGAACGCTGCGACTCATCGCGCGAACGATACTGGTCAGCCACGATTGTGAACCCTCCTTGCTGCCGTACAACCCATTGTCGACAGCTCCGAACGAGGTCTCTAGAGACCAAAAAATGCGCGAAGGGGCCACCCTTAACGGGCGGCCCCTCGCGAAAGAATGTCCGGCAGCGTCCTACTCTCCCACACCATCTCCAGTGCAGTACCATCGGCGCTGAGAGGCTTAGCTTCCGGGTTCGGAATGGAGCCGGGCGTTTCCCTCTCGCTATGACTGCCGAAACTCTATGGAGTTACATCGGATTCCCGACCGTACCTCGGGAACCGCACAGTGGACGCGTAGCATTACTTCGAAATCTTGATTGTAATCAAGTTATCGGCCTATTAGTACCGGTCAGCTTCAAGAGTCTTTAGTCCTCTCTTCCACATCCGGCCTATCAACCCGGTGGTCTTCCGGGGGCCTCTCGGGCCGAAGCCCATGGAAACCTAATCTTGAAACAGGCTTCCCGCTTAGATGCTTTCAGCGGTTATCCCTTCCCAACGTAGCTAACCAGCCGTGCTCCTGGCGGAACAACTGGCACACCAGAGGTTGGTCCACCCCGGTCCTCTCGTACTAGGGGCAGCCT
>Ga0222423_1001145_pt1 | contig 13257 bp, 14 predicted proteins | sample 3A0metagenome_FD_182472 | JGI IMG/M metagenome (GOLD analysis project Ga0222423, IMG submission 182472) | Enriched microbial communities from leaf-cutter ant dump, University of Wisconsin, Madison, United States - 3A0 (version 2) | ecosystem: Environmental > Terrestrial > Nest > Insects nest >...
ATTTATCTAAAGTTATGAATGACCCCCAGGCATATTTAGTAGGTGAAAATGCTCTATAACCTATATAGTAGTCTTGAGATTTCTTTAGATATAATACAATTAAATCAGTAGAGTTAACAGTAGCTATAAAGGGAAAATCAGTAGTTTTTTGAATTCTATCAATTAAAACTGGTGCAGTTATATACAAATTAGAATCAATTATTCTATGATAAAGGCTTAATGAGCTATTATCGTATCTTGTATATATTAAATTTAACGAGTTATTTAGAGAAATAACTTGAATATACTCCATATCAAAAGAGTAATTTAACAAAGTATTTTCTCTTATTCCTAAGTCACTATAAGTATAAAACATTAAGGCCTTAGTTGAGGATATAGCTAATATATAGATATATCCATTGTTACTCAAAATAACCGAAAGTAACTTATGACAGTCTTTTATTAAAGAAACCTCCTCTCCAGAAGAATCTTCTTTCAATATTGTATAACAAATTTCGTTTTTATAGTTTTTATAAAATGTCCATAACTCTTCATTTTTCATGATTAAAAACTCATCTTTTTTATATGAAATCATATTTCCTCCTAAATAATTAATTTCCTTATAAAATATATGATAAGTAATAATGTAATATTTAAAAGAATATAAATATTAAAGTAAATATAGGAAAAATATTTATGTGAGGGCGTAGAATGGCAAAAAAATGCACAGTAGAAATAGTAGGAGGTTTTTTATCCTGGGGTAAAACTTCATTTATTAATGCTTACTTGGAAGAAACTTTGACTAAGGATGAAAAAGTACTTATTATGCAGTGTGAAAAGGGCAACACAGAAATAAGAGATGATTTAAAGTCAGATGATAGAGTTGTTATAAAGGAATTTAGAAGCAACGCCCAAATAGATAAGAGAGTGTTAAATAGAGCTATAAACTTTCATGAACCACATAGAATAATAATAGAAGCAAATGGGGTACAAACTGTAAATAATCTTATAGAAAATGTAGATGAATCAAAAGGAACTTTAGGAGCTTTATTCGTAATTGTAGATGGAAGGATTATTGAAATATTTCTAAAAAGTATGGGAGCTATCATATTATCTTATATTCATAGAGCAAATATGATAATAATAAATAATTGCGGAGATCTTCTCGATGAAAAAAAGAATAAGGTTGAGGATACTATTATGAATCTAAATAAGGATTCATACATATTGATAAGCAAATCAATAGATTCGCTACAAGAAGAAATTAAAAGCAGCAAAATAATAAGTAAGGGAATATACAAAATGATAACAGATTATTTTAAAAATATGTGAATAGGGGGTGGGTAAGAATTAATGGCTTTGAATGATATGTTTAAAAGTTTTTGTGTTTTATTTATTGGAATATTTATAGAAGCTATTCCTTTTATTTTAATAGGTGCTTTAGTAGCAGGTATTATTACCACCTTTTTGACTGAGGAATTAATAAAGAAAGTTCTACCTAAAAACAAGTTAGGAGGAGCCATAGTAGCATCACTATTAGGGCTCTTTTTTCCTCTATGCGAATGTGCCACTGTTCCAGTAACTAGGGGACTTGTGAAAAAAGGTGTTCCTACTAACATAGCAATTACATTTATGCTTGCTGCACCTATAGTAAACCCTGTGGTTATGCTCTCTACATATCAAGCATTTGGTCAAAGTGCCAAGGTTTTGTTATTAAGGGTAGGTATAGGGATTACATTAGCCATAATTATTGGTTTTTTATTAGAGGTTCTAAATAATAACAAATATGTTCTAAAAGAAGGAAATATAAGCTTTACTTGTGACTGTGGATGTGAAGAACTTAAAAAAGAAAAAAGCCTTAAGGTATTAATAAGACATATAGGTGAAGAGTTATACAGCATAGGTAAATATTTAATAATAGGAAGTATATTAGCTTCTTTATTTCAAGTGGTAATACCTAGTGATATTGTAAATAAACTAGCTGTTAATAAATTATTAGCCGTAATTGTTATGATGGTTTTATCTTACTTATTATCACTTTGTTCTGAGGCTGATGCTTTTGTTGCTAGAAGCTTTTTAACTCAATTTTCATTAGGTCCAGTTATGGCATTTTTAATACTTGGACCAATGTTAGATTTAAAAAATAATTTAATGCTTTTTAGTGGGTTTAAGAAAGGGTTTGTATTTAAACTTATGTTTTTAGTATTTTCTTCATGTTTTATAGTAGGTTGCTTAATATAGGAGGTATGGATGAAGAAATTTAATTTAAATGAATTTATATGGTTTTTGTGTTTGACATTTATTGATTTGTACTTAATATACTTATTAAAAACGGAAGGACTCTACAACTATGTGCATCCTAAAATGTTTTATTACACTGTATTTGCAATAATACTAATAGGAATTATTTCTTTGTTCCAATTAACTAGAGTATTCACAATTCCTTCAAGACAAGGGGTTAAAAAAGGTTATGGTATTTTTTTTATAGCCTTTATCTTGATGATGTATGGAAGAGAAGTAAGTGGAATAGAAGCTACTGAATATAAGGGGGTTACACTAATATTAAACAATCAAGATATACATGAAGATAAAGAAAGTCATGAAAAGATTAATGAGACGGGAATAATAAAATTTGATAAAGAACACTTTTTTTGTTATTTTGAGGAGCTTCAGGAGAATCCTAAAAATTATTTAGGGAGAGAAGTGGATATAAGTGGATTTGTATATAAGGTAGAAAAAGAGAAGGGACTTTTTTATCTAGGTAGAAGTGTACTTAATTGTTGTGTGGCTGATTCTCAGAATCTAGCATTAGTATTTAAGTCTGATGAAGTAAACATGCCAGAAAAAGGACAGTGGCTTCAGGTAAATGGAGTTATAAATGTTAATGAAGTAGAGTATAAAGGAAACAAAGTAGCCTTACCAACTATTAAGGTGAAATCAACAAACAGAATTCCAAATGACCAAAATGAATTTTTATATAAAGAAGCTTGAATTAATCTTATAGAAGCCCCTTTTGGGGCTTAATTTATTTCCCTGTTATTATGAACCCTTGTTTTTTGTTATACTAGTTTTATTAGAGTTTGTTACTTAGGAGAATAATATGAAACTTGGAAATAAAATAATGTTACTAACTATTGTAGTAATTATGGCGGTTATAGGTGTAATTTCTAACTTCGCCATGAAAATGGTTAGAGATAAAGTAAATGCAAAAAATGAAAATTATCTATTAGATACAGCTGAAGCTGTCGCTTCTGTACCACTTATAGAAGATGAACTTGAGAAGGGTGTTAATAACTTTAAGATTCAGACATTTACAGAAAAACTTAATTTAAAGATGAAGGTTAACTTTATAGTTGTTATTGATATGAATGGAATAAGGTACTCTCATCCATTAAGACAATACATAGGTATGCCTTTTGAAGGTGGAGATGATAAAAGAGTACTTAAAAGTGCAGAAAGTTACATATCAGAGGGTCTAGGAAGAATAGGATATTCAGTAAGAGCTTTTGCTCCAGTTTATAAAGAGGGTATACAAGTAGGTGCTGTATGTGTAGGGATTTTAAAAACTGATTGGAAACAAGAGGCAACATCCTTTATGTACAAATTAATTCCATATATAGGGCTAGCATTTATAATAGGTGTTATTGGTGCATATGCTCTTTCAAATAACATAAAGAAAACTATATTTGGATTAGAGCCTAAGGAAATAGCTCTATTAGTTGAGGAAAGAAAAGCAGTAATAGATAATACAAATGATGGTCTAATAGCAATAAACACTAAAGGTGAGATAACCGTTTTAAATAAAAAGGCAAAGGAAATTTTAAATATAGATGATAAAGAATACATTTATCCAATCATATTAAATAATTTAAAAGAAGTGCTTGAAACTGGAGAAGAGTATTATAATAGAACTGAAAAATTATCTGATGATACTATAATATTAAGTAATTATAAAGGTATCACAGGTAACGAGGGAAATATAATAGGTGCTTTAGTTAATTTCCAAGATAGATCATTAGTAACTAAAATGGCAGAAGAGCTTACAGGGATAAAGTTATTAACTTGGGATTTAAGAGCACAAAACCATGAATTTATGAACAAACTACATACTATCGCTGGATTAATTCAATTAGAGAGATATGATAAAGCTTTAAAATATATTTTTGATGTATCTGAGATGGGAAATAAGGTAGTGGAATCTCTCAAGAAAATAGAAGATGTGTCAATACAAGGTCTGATCTTAGCTAAGTACCATAAAGCCCAGGAAGCAAAAATAAAATTTATAATAGAAGAGGGCTGTAATCTGAAAAAAGAGCGTGAGAAGGTAGGAACTCATGATTTACTCACCATAATAGGAAATCTTTTAGATAATTCTATAGATGTATTGAAAGATAAAGAAAATGGAGAAATGTCTATATTTATATCTGAGGAAGATGATATTATGATACAAGTAAGAAATAATGGAGAGCCAATAAAAGAAGAAATAGGAATTAATTTATTTGATAGAGGATTTACAACTAAAAATGGTGATAGAGGATATGGTCTATATAATGTAAAAGAGATACTTGATTCTTTAGGTGGAGAAATAAGCTTTACCAGCGGAAAAATAACAGAATGGAAAGTTAAAATATAAGAGGGGATGATTATTTGATAAAGGTTATTATTGTAGAAGATGATCCTATGGTAAGAGAGATAAACAAAGAATTTTTAGGCAAGGTCGATGGCTTTAATGTAATCTATGAATGTTCAAGAATTAAAGAGGCTCAAGATTTTTTATCAGAAAATAGAGTAGACTTAATCTTGTTAGATGTTTTTTTACCAAATGGGAATGGAATTGATTTATTAAAATGGGTAAGGAAAAATGATATTAATTGTGATGCTATATTAATAACAGCAGAAAAAGGTGTTCAAAGTGTAGATGAATCCTTTAGATATGGAGCCGTTGATTATTTAGTTAAGCCATTTTCTAAAGATAGATTTAATGAGGCATTGATAAAATATAAAAATAGACATGATAAGATGAGTTCTTTAGTTGATTTAAAGCAAGAGCATATTGATAAATACATAGTTAACAGTGAAAATTCTAATGTAAGTAAAAAAGAAACTGTAAAAGGGTTAAGTTTAGTAACTTATAATGAGATATGGAGAACAATAAATAATAATCCAACTAAGGAGGTTACGGCTGACAGCTTAGCTGATGAAGTAGGATTAGCTAGAGTTACAGTAAGAAGATATTTAGAGTATATGGTTGAGGAAGGAAAAATGGAATTAACCTTAGAATATGGAAAAGTAGGAAGACCAAATAATTACTATAGATTAAAAAAGTAGCGGAAGCTACTTTTTTTTCTTATATATGTGAATAAAATAACATAGAAAAACTAGTTTTCTCAATAAAAAATTAAATGAAATCGGTTAACCAGTAAAAAGTTGTGAACAAAAAGACCAAAATAAACAATAAGAGCAGAATATTGTTTGTTTATTAATTAACAAATATACTCTAGGTGTAGAAAAAAACTTTTACAGGGGGATACAATAATGAAGAAAAAGATTTTAGCGGTAATGATGGTTTTGACAATTGCTATACCAGTTTTAGCGTTAACTGGATGTAAAAAAACTGAAAGTGCTGATGTAGTAGTAATAGGTGCTGGCGGAGCAGGGCTTTCAGCAGCTGTACAAGCTAAACAAGATGGTGCCAAAAATGTTGTAGTTTTAGAAAAGATGCCTATGGTTGGAGGAAATACTAACAGAGCTACAGGTGGATTAAATGCAGCAGAAACTGAGCAACAAAAAGAAAAAAGAATAAAAGATAGCATAGAAACTATGTATGAAGATACAATGAAGGGTGGATATAACAAAAATAACCCGGATTTAGTTAGAAAATTAGCAAACGAAGCTAAAGATTCTGTTGCATGGTTAACTAAGTTAGGAGCTGACTTAAGTGACGTTGGAAGAATGGCGGGAGCAACTAACTATAGAACACATAGACCTACAGGTGGTGCAGCAGCAGGAGCAAGCATAGTAAAAACATTAAAAGAAGCAGCGGATAAAGAAAAAGTTGATATAAGATTATGGAATAAAGCTACAGAGATAGTATTAGATAAAGATGGAAAAGTATCTGGAGTTAAAGCTACAGATAAAGAAGGCAAAGATTATACAATAAATACAAAGGCGGTTATACTTACAGCTGGTGGTTTTGGAGCAAATGAAGAAATGATTGTATCGTATAATGCTAACTTAAAGGGATTTGCAACTACTAACCATAGTGGTGCTACAGGAGATGGTATAAAATTAGCTGAAGCAATAAATGCAGATTTTGTTGACATGGCAGAAATTCAAACTCATCCAACAGTTGTACCAGATAAAGCAGTAATGGTAACAGAAGCAGTAAGAGGTAATGGAGCTATACTTATAAATAAAGATGGTAAAAGATTCTGTAATGAGTTAGAAACTAGAGATGTAGTTTCAGCTGCAATACTAGAACAAAAAGATAAATTAGCATATTTATTCTTTGAAGATGGATTAAAAGAAAGTTTAAAGGCTACAGAAGAATATTTTAATATGGGACTAGTTATAGAAGCAGATAATTTAGAAGAATTAGCAAAGAAAATAGAAGTAAACCCAGCAGCATTAACTGAAAGTGTTAATAAATACAATACAGGTGTTGAATCTAAAAATGATGAATTTAAGAGACCAGACCTTCCAAGACAGTTAAACAAAGGGAAAGTATATGCAATTCCTGTTACTCCAGCAGTTCACCACACAATGGGTGGAGTTAAAATAAACACAAATGCAGAAGTTATAAATAAAGATGGAAATACAATCCCAGGATTATATGCAGCAGGAGAAGTTACAGGTGGAGTTCATGGTGGAAACAGATTAGGCGGTAATGCATTAGCAGATATAGTTACTTATGGAAGAACAGCAGGAAAAAATGCAGTAACATTTATAAAATAATTTATAATTTGGAGGATTTATATAGTGAAAAAGTTAATGAGATTAATGAGCATATTAGTAGTGATAAGCACATTATTTGTTGCATGTAGCAGCGGCAAATATAAAGATGGAACATATACAGGAGAAGGAAAAGGAGCTTCAAGTAATATAAAAGTTGAAGTAACTGTAAAAAGCGGTAAGATAGATAATATAGAAGTTCTTGAGCATAAAGAAACTGAGACAATTATAGATGGTGTTAAAAATGAATTAATACCAAATATAATAAAAAAACAAAGCACTGAAGATGTAGAAGCTGTTAGTGGAGCATCGTCTTCATCTCATGGAGTGTTAGAAGCAGTTAACCAAGCTCTAGAAGGAGCTAAAAAATAGAATCCCTTAAAGAACCGTTACAATTAAATTTGTAGCGGTTTTTATTTTGTAGGAGAATATAAGAAGATAAGAGTATAAGACTATATCTTCTTATAAATATAGATTGTTAAGAAGATATAGTGTTTATACGCCTTAGAGCGGACTCGATATAAAATAGAATAAATATAAAACTGTATTAATTTCTATCATTATAGAATACACTTCAAATTCTTCATATAAATTCTATAAAAATGTGGTATCATAGAAAATATAAAAAAAGTATGGAGGAGAAAGACATGAATCCAGTTGCGTTTGATTTATTTGGAATAGAATTTAGATGGTATGGAATTCTTATTTCTTTAGGGATTATACTTGCATTTTTATTAGCGTATATAAATGCGCCTAAAAGAAAAATAGATTTTGAGAAATTAATTGATATATTTATAGTAGCATTTCCACTAGCGATAGTGGGAGCAAGAGCTTATTATGTTATATTTGAATTAGATTATTATAGAAATAATTTATCTGAAATTATAAATATAAGACAAGGTGGCTTAGCAATACATGGAGGTCTTATTGGAGCTATGCTTGGAGCTTTTATATATACGAGATGGAAGAAGATATCTATGTTAGATTATGCAGATTTAGCAGCACCATCAATAATACTAGCTCAAGCATTAGGTAGATGGGGAAACTTTTTTAATTCTGAAGCGCATGGTGGAAAAGTATCAGAAGAATTTATAAGTAAATTTCCAGAGTTTATTCAAAAAGGAATGTATATAAATGGATCTTATTATAATCCAACATTCTTATATGAATCTATTTGGAATGTTCTTGTGTGTATATTTTTAGTGTGGATATATAGAACATATAGAGGAGACCTTAAGGGAAGATTGTTTTTTGCTTACTTTGCATTATATTCATTAGGAAGAGTGTTTATTGAGGGCTTAAGGACAGACAGCTTATACTTTATGGGAATAAGAGTAGCCCAATTAGTAAGTGTTATAGGTATAATAGTTGGAGTTATATATATAGCAGCTGTGACTTTTAGAGAAAGAAATAAATCTTAAGATATATGGGAATAGTTATTGATAGCTATTCCCATATAGTTTTCACTAAGTGAAAACTTACCACAGGTCTATTTTAGTATAATACCTTGACTCAATACTTTTAAATTGTTATAATGGAATACGTGTCAGGAAATTAGGTGATAACCTAATATACCTAGAGGAAATGCACTGATATGGAGAGATGTCTGAGCGGTTGAAGGAGCTCGCCTGGAAAGCGGGTGTAGGGGAAACTCTACCGGGGGTTCGAATCCCCCTCTCTCCGCCATATGCCGTGCTAGATGGGGAGTTAGCGGTGCCCTGTAACCTGCAATCCGCTATAGCAGGATTGAATTCCTCGCCTAGGCTTTAATTTGTGGAGTCTGCCCTAAGCAAGTAGTGTTGAGGATTGGGTCCCACGCAACGGAAGCTCATGAACCTCGTCAGGTCCGGAAGGAAGCAGCGATAAGTGAATCCTTCCGTGTGCCGTGGATTAACCTGGTCTGAGCTAACTACTTAGGTAACGTTCATAGATTACTGTCGAAGTGAGGTGCACGGTGTTATATTGTATATTAACCTTTAAGAGAAATCTTAAAGGTTTTTTTCATTTTAAAGGAAGATTAAAAAAAGAATATACTATAAAAAAGTTATCAACAACATATTGTGGACAATGTGGATAACCTATACTATATGTAGAAATTTCGACGGCATGAGGCTGGAAAACAAGAAAAAATATGTAAAAAAATAGCACAAAAAAAGATTTGGTAGAATTTACATTAATAAAACTCCTTAATAAGGTAAAAAATACTTTAGAAAAAAGGAGGGTTTATATAATGAAAAAATTATTAGGAATATTTTTAACAGCTGTGCTGATTTTAGGAATAGTTATGGTTCCAGTAAAGGCTAAAGATGATAAAGTTGCAGGAAATACATACCCATTTCAGTTGCCAGCATTAAAATATGCATACAATGCACTAGAACCATATATAGATGAAGCTACAATGAGAATACATCATGACAAGCATCATCAAGCTTATATTGATAACTTAAATAAAGCATTAGAAAAATATCCAGAGCTTCAAGATAAAACTTTAGAATACTTATTATCTAATTTAGAAAAATTACCTAAAGAAATTAAAGAACAAGTTAGAAACAATGCAGGTGGACATTATAATCATACATTCTTTTGGGAAATAATAGGGCCTAATAAAGGTGGAGAAGCAAAAGGGGAACTAAAAACTGCTATAGATAAAACTTTTGGTTCATTTGATAAATTTAAAGAAGAATTTAAAAAAGAGGCTTTAGGCAGATTTGGATCTGGTTGGGCATGGTTAGTTAAAGATGATAAAGGAAATCTTAAGATAGTATCTACTCCAAATCAAGACGGACCAGTAGAATTAGGAGTAAAGCCTATAATAGCTATAGACGTCTGGGAACATGCATATTATCTGAAGTATCAAAATAAAAGGGCTGAATACATAGATAATTGGTGGAATGTTGTAAATTGGGATAAAGCTGAAGAGCTATATAAAGCTAAATAGATTTTTATAAAAGGGAGATATCTTATCTCTCTTTTATTATGGATAAAATTAATATTTACTAAAGCTTATTAGAAAATGTATAATTATAAATAAACTAAAAGGGGGGAGGAAGTAAAGTGAAAGTAAAAAAGAGAGTTAATTATGTAGTAAATGGATTATTTATGATTTTAGGATGTGTTTTAGTATCAATAGGATTAGAGATATTTTTGGTTCCCAATGGGCTTGTAGATGGGGGCGTCGTAGGAATGTCAATTATGGCAAGTCATGTATCAGGGCTTCCTCTAGGACTATTTACATTTTTGTTTAATGTTCCATTTTTTATATTGGGATATAAACATATAGGAAAGACTTTTACTATATGTACTTTATTTTCAGTAATTTGTTTATCTATAGGAGTAAGTGTATTACATCCTGTACCAGGAATAACCCATGATATATTATTAGCAGCGGTTTTTGGTGGTGTAATAATGGGGGCAGGAGTAGGACTTATAATAAGAAATGGCGGTTCTTTAGATGGTACAGAAATAGTAGCTATTATCTTAGATAAGAGGGTTAGTTTTTCTATAGGTGAGATTGTTATGTTTTTTAACCTTTTTATATTAGGAATATCTTCCTTAATATTTGGATGGGATAAGGCAATGTACTCATTATTAGCATATTTCATAGCATTTAAGGTAATAGATATTGTTGTAGAAGGATTAGATGAAGCTAAAGCTGTAATGATTATATCAGAACAGTATGATGACATAACAAGTGCAATAATGGACAGGCTAGGAAGAGGGCTTACATTATTAGATGGAAAAGGTGCATATAAAGGTTTAGAAACTAATGTTATATATGTAATAGTCTCTAGACTTGAGATAACTAAATTAAAATCTATAGTTTTAGGGTTTGATGAAAATGCCTTAATAACCATAGGAAATGTTGAGGTAACGGGTAAGAGATATAAAAAGAGAGCTATACATTAATAAAAAGAGAGTATTAGAAATTTTCTAATGCTCTCTTTTTATTAGATTTGTATACTGATATTTTAAATTGTTTTCTTCTTGTACAGGACTCTCATAAATCTTTTCCCATTTAGAGTAGTCTATTTCTGGAAAGAAAGTATCACCATTAAAATTTTTATAAACTTTGGTTAAATAAATCTTTTCAACATATGGGAAGAACGAAGCATAAATTTCTCCGCCACCAATTATAAAAACCTCTTCAGGATTTTTAGAGTATTTTTCTAAAATAGTTTCTAATGAATTAATAACAGTCACATTTTTATCATCTATACTAAAATTTTTATCTCTAGTTATAACTATATGATGTCTGTTAGGAAGAACTTTTGGTAGAGAAAGAAATGTTTTTCTTCCCATAACAATAGTATTACCATCAGTTATTTCTTTAAATCTTTTTAGATCTCCTGGCAATCTCCATAGGAGATTGTTATCTTTACCAATAGAATTATTTTCAGCTACAGCTACTATTATTGAAAGCATAAGAACATCCTCCTTTATCTAGTAATTATATAATAAAATGGCGTAAGTATAAAGATACAAAAATATTTTATATTTAAAAATATTTTTCTCAAATAAGTAAGTGTGACTACATGCGGATTGATGTGAATTTACTATGTATAAGCTCTTTAAGAAATGGAAAATTCATATTGACAATTTAAATACAAAGTGGTATTTTTAATAATAATTCAAGAAAAATATAGTATTCATACTAAAAAACTAGGCAATAACGATTAGGGGGAGAAAACATGAATATTAAAGTTAACGGAGAACAAAAAAGTTATGAAGAAATTTTAACAGTAACTGGGCTTTTAAAGGCAGAGGATGTAGAAATGCCAGATATGGTTTCGGTTCAATTAAATGGGGAGTTTTTAGAAAGAGATAGTTTTTCTGACACCAAGCTTAAAGAAAATGACGAAGTAGATTTCTTATACTTTATGGGAGGTGGAAGTATTGGACTTTAGAGATGATCAAATAGAGAGATATTCTAGACACATAATACTTTCAGAAGTTGGGGTAGAAGGACAAGAAAAACTTCTTAATTCTAAGGTTCTTATAATAGGTACTGGTGGACTTGGGGCCCCAGCGGCAATGTTTTTAGCAGCAGCAGGTGTTGGAACTATAGGACTCGTTGATGCTGATGTTGTTGATTTATCTAATCTTCAAAGACAAATAATTCACCAAACAAAAGATGTAGGCAAGCTTAAAGTCCAATCAGGAAAAGAAACTATAAATGAAATGAATCCAGATATAAATGTAATAACTTATCATGAGTTTGTTACATCAGAAAATATATTGAAGATAATAGCAGATCAAGATTATGACTTTATCATAGATGGTACAGATAATTTTTCAGCTAAGTTTTTAATAAATGATGCCTGTGTATTAGCTAAAAAGCCATTCTCTCATGGTGGGATAATAAGATTCCAAGGTCAGCTTACAACATATATACCTGACAATGGAACACCTTGTTATAGATGTATATTCCAAACACCACCACCAGAAGGTGCAGTTCCAACTTGTAGAGAAGCTGGAGTTTTAGGGGTTATGGGAGGAGTAATAGGAACTCTTCAAGCTACTGAAGCATTAAAATATTTGCTTGGAATCGGGGAATCACTTGCAGGATATCTTCTTACTTATGATTCATTAAAGATGCAATTTAAGAAAATCAAAGTAAATCATAATAAGAAATGTGGAGTTTGTGGAGAACATCCTACTATAACTGAACTTATAGATTATGCAGCTCCAACTTGTGACCTTAGGCTTTAGGTTTAATTTAGGAGGGCTATAAATGATATATTTACCAAAAGTAGAGTATGAAAAGATAATTAACCAAGCTAAAGCAGAATACCCATTAGAGTGTTGTGGACTTATTGCAGGAACAAAAAAAGAAGAGGATGTCTATATAGAAAAGGTATATGCATTAAGAAACATAGATGAAAGTAGTGAACACTTTTCTATGGATCCCAAAGAGCAGTTTAATACTATTAGAGCTATAAGAGGAAAAGCACTGATATTATTAGGGAATTACCACTCCCATCCTTATACTCCATCAAGACCATCAGAGGAGGATAAGAAACTTGCCTACGATCCTAAAGCTTTATATGGAATAGTTTCGCTAGAAAAAGAGGAGCCAGTTTTTAATATATTCAAGATAACTAAAGAAGGTGTGGAGAAGTTAGAATACCTAATTAGTTAAATAATTATTTGGGGTGTGTGAAGATGATTAATGTATTAGAAGAGCATTTTAAAAGTGTAGAAGAGTTTGATATAAAGTCGAAACAGTATCTAAATAAAGAAATAGACCCATTAAGATTTAAAGCATTTAGAGTAGCTATGGGAATTTATGAACAAAGAGAAAAAGAAACTTACATGGTTAGACTTAGA
>Ga0222423_1001147_pt1 | contig 13242 bp, 10 predicted proteins | sample 3A0metagenome_FD_182472 | JGI IMG/M metagenome (GOLD analysis project Ga0222423, IMG submission 182472) | Enriched microbial communities from leaf-cutter ant dump, University of Wisconsin, Madison, United States - 3A0 (version 2) | ecosystem: Environmental > Terrestrial > Nest > Insects nest >...
CATTAACCGCGTGGCCTGGCGCTCTATGCTGTTGCAGGCATCATTTAACTACGAACGTATGCAGGCTTCCGGCTGGCTGTACGGCCTGCTGCCCGCGCTGAAAAAGATTCACACCAACAAACGCGACCTGGCTCGCGCCATGAAAGGCCATATGGGATTCTTCAACACCCACCCTTTCCTGGTGACGTTTGTTATCGGCATCATTCTGGCAATGGAGCGCTCGAAGCAGGACGTTAACAGTATTCAGAGTACCAAAATTGCCGTTGGCGCACCGCTGGGCGGGATTGGCGATGCCATGTTCTGGCTAACGCTGCTGCCTATCTGCGGCGGGATTGGCGCCAGCCTGGCGCTGCAGGGATCAATCCTTGGCGCCGTGGTGTTTATCGTGCTGTTTAACGTGGTGCATCTCGGCCTGCGTTTCGGCCTGGCGCACTATGCGTATCGCATGGGGGTTGCCGCCATTCCGCTTATCAAGGCAAACACCAAAAAAGTGGGTCATGCGGCCTCAATTGTGGGGATGACGGTGATTGGCGCGCTGGTCGCCACCTACGTTCGTCTCAACACGACGCTGGAAATCAAAGCCGGTGACGCGGTCGTCAAACTGCAGGCCGATGTTATTGATAAGCTGATGCCTGCCTTCTTACCGCTGGTGTATACCCTGATCATGTACTGGCTGGTGCGTCGCGGCTGGAGCCCACTGCGTCTTATCGCCATTACCGTCGTGCTCGGCGTGGTCGGCAAATTCTGTCACTTCCTGTAAAGCAAAAGAGGTTTGAGATGCTAGGTATTATTTTGACGGGGCATGGCGGTTTTGCCAGCGGAATGGAAAAAGCGATGAAGCAAATTCTGGGCGAGCAGCCGCAGTTTATCGCCATCGATTTTCCTGAAACCTCAACCACCGCGCTGCTCACTTCACAGCTTGAGCAGGCGGTGGCAGAGCTGGATGCCCAGGGCGATATCGTTTTTCTGACTGACCTGCTCGGTGGCACGCCGTTCCGCGTGGCCTCGACGCTCGCCATGCAAAAAGCGGGAAGAGAAGTGATTACCGGCACCAACTTACAGCTGTTGCTGGAGATGGCGCTGGAACGCGATGGGTTGAGCAGCGAGACGTTCCGTCTGCAGGCCCTTGAGTGCGGACACCGCGGTTTGACCTGCCTGGTCGATGAGCTGGACCGCTGCCGCGAGGAGAGTCCCGTCGAGGAAGGGATATGACGCACATTCTTCGCGCCCGACGCGTACTGACGGAGCAAGGCTGGCTCGATGACCATCAGCTGCGCGTTGAAGAAGGCGTCATTACCGCAATCGAACCGATACCGGCAGGCATCGCCAGCCGCAACGCCGAGCTACTCTGTCCGGCGTATATCGATATCCACGTCCACGGCGGTGCGGGCGTTGATGTCATGGACGACGCGCCGGACGCCCTCGATAAACTGGCCCGGCATAAGGCACGCGAAGGGGTAGCCAGCTGGCTACCCACCACCGTCACCGCGCCGCTGGAGTCGATTCACCAGGCGCTGGCGCGTATCGCCCAACGCTGTTATTCCGGCGGGCCGGGGGCGCAGATACTGGGGAGCTACCTCGAAGGCCCGTATTTTACGCCACAGAATAAGGGGGCACATCCTCCGGAGCTGTTTCGGGAACTGAACCCGGCGGAGCTGGATGAGCTGATTGCCATTTCCCGGCAAACCCTGCGCGTCGTGGCGCTGGCACCGGAAAAGCCCGGCGCGCTACAGGCGATTATCCATCTGAAAAAACGGGGCATTCGGGTGATGTTAGGGCATAGCGCCGCCAGCTATGAACAAACCCGCGCCGCTTTCGACGCGGGCGCCGACGGGCTGGTTCACTGCTATAACGGTATGACCGGTTTACATCACCGCGAACCCGGGATGGTCGGTGCCGGGTTAACCGACCCACGAGCCTGGCTGGAGCTTATCGCCGATGGACACCACGTTCACCCCGCCGCCATGAAGCTTTGCGGCTGCTGCGCCAGGGAGAGAGTGGTGCTGATTACCGACGCCATGCAGGCCGCCGGTATGCCCGATGGCCGATACACGCTGTGCGGCGAGCAGGTGGAGATGCGTGCCGGAATCGTAAGGACCGCCTCCGGGGGGCTGGCGGGCAGCACGTTATCGATCGATGCGGCAGTACGCAATATGGTCGAACTAACCGGCCTACTCCCCGAAGAGGCGATTCATATGGCGTCGCTGCATCCCGCCCGTTTGCTGGGCGTCGATGGCCAGCTGGGATCGCTCAAGGTCGGCAAACGCGCCAGCATCATTGCGCTCGATGGTGGACTGCACCTGCAGCACATCTGGATTCAGGGTCAACCTTTCTCTTTGTAGCACGTTCGTTTTCCTCAGGCCTTCGGTTTGTTACCGCAAGGCCTTTCTTTTTCTTTCTATAAAAAAGTCCCCCCCTTACCGACAAATCTTTTAATCACTTAAATATCAACGCTATAAATAAAACACCCCTCTTAAGATCATAATTTTCGTTTTATTTCTCATTCGATCATTGAACTTTCGATTTCTTTTCTATAGATTTTAATTAACCGATAAAGTGAACAAGTGAAACGAAACGAAAGATAGCGACCTATTGCCAGCGTCTGATGTGGAATTTACAAGACTAAGGACTTACGTTATGCCAGAAACCTATATCTCCGCCGCCTCGACAACCGGTACCTGGACAGAGGAAGAGATCCGCCAGCAGCCTGCGAGTTGGATCCGTTCACTGAAAAATATTGATGCGATCCGATCGACCATTGATGCTTTTCTGACACCGCTGTTACGCAAAACCGATCTGCGAATCGTACTGACCGGGGCCGGAACGTCGGCATTTATTGGCGAAACCATCGCCCCATGGCTTTCCCGCCACACGGGGAAAAATATCAGCGCCGTACCCACCACCGATCTCGTCACCAATCCAATGGACTATCTGAACCCGGCACACCCGCTGCTGCTGGTTTCATTTGCCCGCTCGGGCAACAGCCCGGAGAGCGTGGCTGCCGTTGAGCTGGCCAACCAGTTCGTTCCTGAGTGCTACCACCTGTCAATTACCTGTAACGAAGCGGGCAGCCTGTACCAAAATCTGGTCGACAGCGATAACGCTTTCGCCCTGCTGATGCCGGCCGAAACGCACGATCGCGGCTTTGCCATGACCAGCAGCATCACCACCATGATGGCAAGCTGCCTGGCGGTATTCGCGCCGGAGATCATCAACAGCCAGACCTTCCGGGACGTGGCCGATCGCAGCCAGGCGATCCTCGACTCACTCGGCGATTTTAGCCAGGGTGTCTTTGGCGATGGCGCCTGGAAACGCGTCGTCTATCTGGGCAGCGGCGGATTACAAGGTATCGCGCGTGAGTCTGCGCTGAAGGTGCTGGAGCTAACCGCCGGCAAACTGGCGGCCTTCTACGACTCGCCAACCGGTTTCCGCCACGGACCAAAATCGCTGGTCGATAACGAAACGCTTATCGTGGTGTTCATCTCCAGCCACTCTTACACGCGCCAGTACGACCTGGATCTGCTGGCGGAACTGCGCCGCGATCGTCAGGCAATGCGCGTGGTCGCGATTGCCGCGGAAACAGATGCCATCATCGAAGCAGGCCCCCATATTCTGCTGCCTCCTTCCCGTTCGTTTATCGACATGGAGCAGGCGTTCTGCTTCCTGATGTACGCCCAGGTATTTGCGCTGACTCAGTCGATTCGTGTTGGCAATACCCCAGATACCCCCTCTGCCAGCGGCACGGTCAATCGTGTTGTGCAAGGCGTGATTATTCATCCGTGGCAGGCTTAAGAGGATCTCCTTATGAGCATTATCTCAACGAAATACCTTCTGCAGGATGCGCAGGCCAACGGCTACGCCGTACCGGCGTTTAACATCCACAACGCCGAAACGATCCAGGCGATCCTCGAGGTGTGCAGCGAAATGCGCTCGCCGGTGATCCTCGCGGGGACTCCCGGCACGTTTAAACACATTGCCCTGGAAGAGATCTACGCCCTGTGCAGCGCGTATTCGCTCACTTACGACATGCCGCTGGCGCTGCATCTCGATCATCACGAATCGTTGGATGACATTCGCCGTAAGGTTCACGCCGGCGTACGCAGCGCGATGATCGATGGCAGCCACTATCCGTTTGAACAAAACGTGAAGCTGGTGAAATCGGTGGTCGATTTCTGCCACCTCAACGATTGCAGCGTTGAGGCCGAACTGGGTCGTCTGGGCGGGGTAGAAGACGACATGAGCGTCGACGCGGAAAGCGCGTTTCTCACCGACCCGCAGGAAGCGAAACGCTTTGTTGAGTTGACCGGTGTTGACAGCCTTGCCGTGGCTATCGGCACGGCACATGGTCTCTATACCAAACGGCCAAAAATCGACTTCCAGCGGCTGGCGGAAATCCGGGAAGTGGTGACGGTGCCGCTGGTGCTGCATGGCGCAAGCGATGTGCCGGATGAATATGTTCGCCGCACCATCGAGCTGGGCATCTGCAAAGTCAACGTCGCAACCGAGTTGAAGATCGCCTTCTCTGACGCCGTCAAAGCCTGGTTTGCTGAAAATCCGCAGGGCAATGACCCGCGCTTTTACATGCGGGTTGGCATGGACGCCATGAAAGAAGTGGTCAGAAGCAAAATCGCCGTCTGCGGCTCAGCGAATCGGTTACGGCTACCGGCGGAGGCCTGATCCGACAGCGTATTACAGCAATATCTCAAAATAACTATAAGCCTCGCAAATATGAAGGCGCGTCCTTAAACCGGGTAGCGCCTTCCATTATCCTAAAAATCCGAGGGTCCCTACATGACACAAAAAAAATCTTTTAAGTCAAAATCATGGGAGTTTTTCCAAAGTCTGGGAAAAACCTTTATGTTCCCGGTTTCGCTTCTTGCCTTTATGGGATTGCTGCTGGGTATCGGTAGTTCAGTCACCAGCCCTTCCACCATTAATAGTTTTCCCTTTCTGGGCGGCGAATTTACCCAGTTGACCTTTGGCTTTATCGCTATGGTCGGTGGCTTTGCTTTTACCTATCTGCCGCTGATGTTTGCCATGGCGATCCCCATGGGGCTTGCCAAGCGCAACAAGGCGGTCGCCGCCTTTGCCGGGTTCGTTGGCTACATGCTGATGAATATGAGCATTAACTATTACCTGACGGCTACCCACCAGCTTGCCGACCCCGCCACCATGAAACAGGTGGGACAATCGGTCGTGCTGGGCATTCAAACCCTGGAGATGGGGGTATTGGGTGGCATTGTGGTTGGGGTTATCACCTATTTTCTGCACGAGCGTTTTCAGGACACGGTTCTGCATGACGCCTTCGCGTTCTTTAGCGGCATTCGTTTCGTGCCGATTATTACCGCGCTCACCCTGTCGCTGGTAGGTCTGTTCATTCCCATGCTGTGGGAATACGTCGCGCTGGGCATCGCGGGTATTGGGCATATCATCCAGAGCACCAGCGTTTTCGGCCCCTTCCTCTACGGCGTGGGCGTGCTGCTACTTAAACCTTTTGGTCTGCACCACATCCTGCTGGCGATGGTGCGTTTTACCCCAGCAGGCGGCATTGAAATGGTGAATGGCCATGAGGTCGCCGGGGCGCTGAATATCTTCTACGCCGAGCTTAAAGCCGGCCTGCCGTTTAGCCCGCACGTTACCGCATTTCTGTCACAAGGGTTTATGCCGACCTTTATCTTCGGTTTACCCGCCGTGGCTTACGCCATCTACCGCACCGCGCGTCCGGAAAATCGGCCGGTCATTAAGGGGTTGCTGCTTTCCGGCGTGCTGGTTTCCGTCGTTACCGGTATTTCAGAGCCGATTGAGTTCCTGTTCCTGTTTATCGCCCCCGCGCTTTACGCTTTCCATATCGTCATGTCTGGCCTGGCGCTGATGGTTATGGCCCTGTTAGGGGTGACCATCGGCAATACCGACGGTGGCATTCTGGATCTGCTGATCTTCGGCGTAATGCAGGGAATGTCGACCAAATGGTATCTGCTGTTCCCGGTTGGTATTGCCTGGTTTGCCATCTACTTCTTTGTCTTCCGCTGGTACATCCTCAAGCACGACATCAAAACGCCGGGCCGTGAGGTGGATGCTCAGGGGGCGCAGCAAGCCGTCGAGGCTAACACCCGCGCGCGTGGAAAATCAAAATACGATCATGGTCTTATCCTGCGTGCGCTCGGCGGTAAAGAGAACATTGAGTCGCTTGATAACTGTATTACCCGCTTGCGTCTGGTGGTGAAAGATATGGGCCTTATCGATCAGCAGGCGTTGAAAGCGGCAGGCGCGTTGTCGGTGGTGGTGCTTGATGCGCATAGCGTGCAGGTGATCATCGGCCCGCAGGTACAGAGCGTCAAAACCGGCATTGAAGCCTTAATTTAACAGGGGGGAGTGATGTTTGATTTCGACAAAATCATTGAGCGTCAAAGTGATAAGTGCCGTAAATGGGACCACGCCTTTGTGTGCTCGCGTTTCGGTGACGTCCCGGAGTCCTTTATCCCCCTGTGGATAGCCGATATGGATTTCACCTCGCCGCCTGCGGTGATTGACGGCTTCCGGCGCATCGTGGAGCACGGCACCTTTGGTTATACCTGGTGCTTTGACGAGTTCTACGACGCGGTGATCGGTTTTCAGCGTAAACGTCATCAGGTTGAAGTGGAAAAGTCGTGGATCACGCTAACCTACGGCACCGTCTCCACGCTGCACTACACGGTTCAGGCGTTCTGCAAACCGGGTGACAGCGTGATGATGAACACGCCGGTCTACGATCCTTTTGCGATGGCGGCACAGCGCCAGGGCGTGCAAGTACTTGCTAACCCGCTACACGTAGAGGACAACCGCTATCAGCTTGATTTTAATCTGATAGAAGAACAGCTCAAAACCCACCGTCCAACACTGTGGTTCTTCTGCTCGCCGCATAACCCGTCCGGCAGGATCTGGCGCGCGGAAGAGATACGCCTGGTGTCCGATCTCTGTCAACGCTACGGCACGATTCTGGTGGTCGATGAGGTTCACGCTGAACACATTCTGGATGGCAAATTCGTCAGTTGTCTCACCTCTGGCTGTGCCGCCCAGGACAACCTGATCGTGCTCACATCGCCCAACAAAGCGTTCAATCTGGGCGGGCTGAAAACCTCCTACTCCATGATTCCAGACGACTCGCTGCGCCAGCGCTTCCGCCAGCAGCTTGAGAAGAACTCCATTACCTCGCCCAATATGTTCGGGGTATGGGGAATTATTCTGGCCTATCAACACGGTCTGCCCTGGCTCGACGCGCTGAACGGTTATCTGCAAGGCAACGCCCGCTATCTGGCGGATGCCATCCAGACCCACTTCCCTGCATGGAAGATGATGAACCCGGAATCGTCGTATCTGGCATGGATAGACGTGAGCGCGGATGACCGTAGCGCAACGCAGCTAACCCAACATTTCGCACAACAGGCGGGCGTGGTCATAGAAGACGGCAGCCACTACGTACAAAACGGCGAAAACTACCTGCGGATTAATTTTGGCACCCAGCGCTACTGGCTGGAGCAGTCCATTAACCGAATGCTGAAAAATAACAAATAAGGACCTTACCCCGATGAAGAAAGCGCTCACTCTCTCACTGCTGGCTCTCTGTGTTTCTCATGGCGCAGTGGCGGCAAATTACGTCCTCAATAACGACAATATTGCCCTCTCGTTTGATGATACCAACTCAACGGTCGTGGTGAAGGACAACAGGGCTAACCATCCGCTCACGCCGCAGGAGTTGTTCTTTCTGACGCTACCGGATGAGAGCAAAATCCACACCGCGGATTTCAAAATCAAGCACGTTGAAAAACAGGATAACGCGATTGTCATCGACTTTACGCACCCGGATTTTAACGTCACGGTGAAGCTGAACCTGGTGAAGGGAAAATACGCCAACATCGGCTACACCATTGCCGCCGTTGGACAGCCGCGCGACGTCGCTAAAATCACCTTCTTCCCAACCAAAAAGCAGTCCCAGGCTCCTTACGTAGATGGCGCAATCAATAGCTCACCGATCGTTGCCGACTCGTTCTTTATCCTGCCGGATAAACCGATCGTCAATACCTACGCCTATGAAGCCACCACCAATCTCAACGTAGAACTGAAAACGCCGATTCAGCCAGAGGCGCCGGTCAGCTTTACCACCTGGTTCGGCACTTTCCCGGAGACCAGCCAGCTGCGCCGCAGCGTGAACCAGTTTATTAATGACGTGCGTCCACGGCCCTACAAGCCTTATCTGCACTACAACAGCTGGATGGACATCGGCTTTTTCACTCCCTACACCGAACAGGATGTGCTGGGACGTATGGACGAGTGGAACAAGGAGTTCATTACGGGCCGCGGCGTGGCGCTGGACGCCTTCCTGCTGGACGATGGCTGGGACGATCTGACCGGACGCTGGCTATTTGGCCCGGCATTCAGCAACGGTTTTAGCAAAGTACGCGAGAAAGCCGACAGCCTGCACAGCTCCGTTGGGCTATGGCTTTCACCGTGGGGCGGCTACAACAAACCGCGCGACGTTCGCGTTTCTCATGCAAAAGAGTATGGGTTCGAAACCGTGGACGGCAAGCTGGCGCTGTCGGGAGCGAACTACTTTAAAAACTTCAATGAGCAGATCATCAAGCTTATCAAAAACGAGCACATCACCTCGTTTAAGCTCGACGGGATGGGTAACGCCAGTTCGCATATCAAAGGCAGCCCGTTCGCCTCGGATTTCGATGCGTCAATCGCCCTGCTGCACAATATGCGTAGCGCAAACCCGAATCTGTTTATCAACCTGACCACCGGCACCGACGCCAGCCCGTCCTGGCTGTTCTACGCCGATTCAATCTGGCGTCAGGGAGATGACATCAACCTGTATGGTCCCGGCACGCCGGTGCAGCAGTGGATGACCTACCGCGATGCCGAAACGTACCGCTCCATTGTCCGTAAAGGCCCGCTGTTCCCGCTGAACTCGCTGATGTACCACGGGATAGTCAGCGCCGCGAATGCCTATTACGGGCTAGAGAAGGTGCAAACGGACAGCGATTTTGCCGATCAGGTCTGGAGCTACTTCGCGACCGGCACCCAGCTGCAGGAGCTGTATATTACCCCGTCGATGCTGAACAAGGTGAAGTGGGATACGCTGGCGAAGGCAGCAAAATGGTCGAAGGAAAACGCCAGCGTACTGGTTGATACCCACTGGATTGGCGGCGACCCGACGGCGCTTGCCGTGTACGGCTGGGCCTCCTGGAGCAAAGACAAAGCCATTCTCGGTTTGCGCAACCCGTCGGATAAGCCACAAACCTACTATCTGGATTTGGCGAAGGATTTCGAAATACCGGCAGGAGACGCGGCGCAGTTTAGTCTGAAAGCGGTATACGGCAGCAATAAAACCGTGCCCGTTGAGTATAAAAACGCGACGGTAGTTACGTTGCAGCCGCTGGAAACGCTGGTGTTTGAGGCGGTGCCCGTTAACTAAACGCTTGTCCCGATGAGCAGGCCGGGTAAGGCGCAAGCGCCACCCGGCAAAACCGGCAGCAGGGGCTTATTCCCCCTGCTGTTCCAGCGCATACTTATACAACGCATTCTTCTTCACGCCGTGGATTTCTGCCGCCAGCGCCGCCGCCTTCTTCAACGGCAGCTCCGCCTGCAATAGCGCCAGCGTACGCAGCGCATCGGCGGGCAGTTCGTCGTCCTGAGCTTTATGGCCTTCAACAATCAGCACCATCTCGCCTTTACGACGGTTTTCATCTTCTTTGACCCACGCCAGCAGTTCGCCGACCGGCGCGCCGTGGATGGTTTCCCAGGTTTTGGTCAGCTCGCGCGCCAGCACCACGTAACGGGATTCGCCCCATACGGCGACCATATCTTCCAGGCTATCCAGCAAACGGTGGGTCGATTCATAGAAGATCAGCGTACGCGGCTCGGCTTCAATCGCCTTCAACGCATCGCGACGGCCCTTGGATTTCGCCGGTAAGAAACCTTCATAGCAAAATCGATCGGACGGCAGACCGGCGGCGCTGAGCGCGGCAATAGCGGCGCACGGGCCCGGCAGCGGCACGACGCGAATCCCTGCTTCACGGCAGGTACGCACCAGGTGATAGCCAGGATCGTTGATCAGCGGCGTCCCCGCGTCAGAAACCAGCGCAATGTTCTGGCCCTCTTTGAGCTTAGCCACCAGCGTTTCGGCTTTTTGTTGCTCATTGTGATCGTGTAAAGCAAACAAACGGGCGTTAATCGCGAAGTGTTGCAGCAATAAACCGGTGTGCCGCGTGTCTTCAGCCGCAATTAAATCAACAGCTTGCAATACTTCGAGCGCTCGTTGGGTAATATCAGCCAAATTTCCGATAGGAGTAGGTACAATAAAGAGTTGGCCTTGAGAATTATCCGCCGATTCGTGTTGTTTCATTGTTTCGTCCGTATTGCCGATTTAATATTGAGCATTGCGTAAAAAATATCACTGGATACAGAATGGTACCCTCAACATTTTCTCGTATGAAAGCCGCGCGTTGTCTGCCGGTTATCCTGGCCGCGCTGATTTTCGCAGGCTGTGGAATCCAGCAACCTGCCGATCAGAGTGCCGCCCAGCTTCAGGGCGCGACGCAGGCTGATTCCGGCTTTTACCTGCAGCAGATGCAGCAAAGCTCGAATGATAGCAAGACCAACTGGCAATTACTCGCCATTCGTGCACTGCTGAAAGAAGGTAAAAGCCAGCAGGCGCTGGAACTGTACAACCAGCTGCCGAAAGAACTGAATGCCGTTCAGCGTCAGGAACAGTCTCTGCTGGCCGTTGAAATCAAGCTTGCGCAGAAAGATTACGCCGGCGCTCAGGCGCTGCTGCAGCCGCTGAAGGCCGATGATTTCGACAGCGTTCGCCAGGCCCGTTTCTGGCAGGATACCATCATCGCCGAGCAGGGTAAGCCCTCTCTGACACTGCTGCGCGCCCTGATTGCCCAGGCGCCGCTGTTGACTACCCAGCAGGAAAAACAACAGAACAGCGATGCCACCTGGCAAGCGCTCTCCGCCATGACCCAGCAGCAAGCCAACGCGCTGGTGATCAACGCCGATGAGAACGATCTGCAAGGCTGGCTGGATCTGCAACGCATGTGGTTTGATAACCGAAACGATCCGGACATGCTGAAGGCTGGCATCAAAGACTGGCAGACGCGCTATCCGCAGAACCCGGGGGCGAAGGTCCTGCCGTCGCAACTGGCCAACGTGCAAAACTTTAAACCCGCGTCGGTCAATAAAATCGCCCTGCTGCTGCCGTTAAGCGGCCAGGCATCGGTCTTTGGCCGCACCATTCAGCAAGGGTTTGAAGCCGCGAAAAACGGTGCCACGCCGGTTAACGGCAGCGCCGTTCCCGAGCAGGTAGCTCAGGCGGCCTCCACGCCCGTCGTTAGCCCATCACAGGCTGAAATCAGCGATCTGACCAGCCCGCAAACCCAGGCACCGGTACAGGCACCGGCCACCGCTGCGCCGGTGCAGGCCGCAGCACAGCCGGAAGCCGCCACTGAACAGGCGACTACAGCACCAGCGCCAGCGCCCGCTCCACAGCCGCAGGCCGTTGCCAGCGTGGCGGCGAATCCCTCAGCAGAGCTGAAAATCTACGATACCTCTTCTCAGCCGTTAAACCAGATTCTGGCGCAGGCGCAGCAGGATGGCGTCAGCCTGGTGGTCGGCCCGCTGCTGAAAAACAACGTCGACGAGATGCTGAAAAGCAACACGACACTCAACGTACTGGCGCTGAATCAGCCGGAGTCGGTGACGAGCCGCGCCAACATCTGCTACTTCGCCCTGTCGCCGGAAGATGAAGCCCGCGACGCCGCGCGCCACATTCACGACCAGGGAAAACAGTCGCCGCTGCTGCTGATGCCACGTAACGCGCTCGGTGAACGCGTCACTCAGGCCTTTGCCGATGAATGGCGTAAACTGGGCGGCGGTACCGTACTGCAACAGAAATTTGGTTCGCTCTCTGAACTGCGCGGCGGCGTCAACGGCGGCTCCGGCATCTCGCTGTCGGGTACGCCGGTGGCCTCAACCCAGCCGCAGCCGCAGAGCGTCACCATCGGCGGGCTGACTATTCCAGCCGCGCCAACCGATGCGCAAATCACCGGCAGCAGCAAAGTCGATGCCGCCTATATCCTGGCGACACCGGAAGAGATTGCGTTTATCAAGCCGATGATCGCAATGCGTAACGGTAGCCAGAGCGGTGCGATGCTGTACGCCAGCTCGCGCAGCGCGCAGGGCACCGCTGGCCCGGATTTCCGTCTGGAGATGGAAGGTTTACAGTACAGCGAGATCCCGATGCTGGCTGGCAGCAACCCGGCGCTGATGCAGCAGGCGCTGCGTGCGGTCAACAACGACTACTCGCTGGCACGCCTGTACGCGATGGGCGTTGACGCCTGGGCGCTGGCCAATCATTTCTCTCAGATGCGGGGCGTGCCGGGCTTTGAGCTGAACGGCAACACCGGCGATCTGAGCGCCAACCAGGACTGCGTGATTAACAGGAAGTTATCATGGCTCAAATACCAGCAGGGGCAAATCGTCCCGGCAAGCTAACCACGAAACAGACCGGTGACGCCGCGGAACTGCGCGCGCGTCGCTGGCTGGAGCGTCAGGGACTAAGCTTTATCGCCGCCAACGTGCATGAGCGCGGCGGCGAGATCGACCTGATTATGCATGATGGCGCGGTAACGGTATTTGTTGAAGTGCGTTACCGCGCATCCAGCGCGTTTGGCGGCGCGGCCGCCAGCGTGACCCGAAGCAAACAGAACAAACTGTTGCAAACAGCCCGTTTGTGGCTCGCCCGCCACAATGGGAGTTTTGACACTGTGGATTGCCGTTTCGATGTGATAGCCTTCACGGGCAATGAGATCGAATGGCTTCAAAACGCTTTTAGCTTATAGAATGTAAAGGGATATCGTGCTCGAAAGAATCAAAGTGTGCTTCACCGAAAGCATCCAGACCCAAATTGCCGCGGCGGAAGCGCTCCCGGACGCTATCTCCCGAGCCGCGATGACCCTGGTACAGTCGCTGCTGAACGGCAACAAAATTCTCTGTTGTGGTAACGGTTCATCCGCGGCCAACGCACAGCATTTTGCGGCCTGCATGATTAACCGTTATGAAACTGAGCGTCCCGGTTTACCTGCGATTGCACTTAATACTGATAACGTGGTCTTAACGGCAATCGCCAACGATCGCCTGCATGATGAAATCTACGCCAAGCAGGTGCGCGCGTTGGGCCATGCGGGTGACGTACTCTGG
>Ga0222423_1001148_pt1 | contig 13225 bp, 16 predicted proteins | sample 3A0metagenome_FD_182472 | JGI IMG/M metagenome (GOLD analysis project Ga0222423, IMG submission 182472) | Enriched microbial communities from leaf-cutter ant dump, University of Wisconsin, Madison, United States - 3A0 (version 2) | ecosystem: Environmental > Terrestrial > Nest > Insects nest >...
CTAAGCAAAAGGCCCTCGTGCGAGGGCCTTCAGGGGAAGCAGGGCGATCAGCCGCCCTTCTTGGAGCGCTTGCCGGGGTTCTTCTTGCTGCGCGTGGCCACGCCGCGCTCCAGGCTCACGCGCTGGCCGCGGCCGCCGGTCTTCAACGTGTAGCCGGGCAGGGGCTGGGGTTGCGGGGTGCGCTTGCGGTCTGCTTCGGTGACGATCTTGTTGCCCATGGTAGGTCTCTGAGAAAGTGGAGGAAAAACCGATATTAGGCCACAGCCGGGCGCCGGGGCCTCTGGAGCGGGGCGTCAGCCGACGCCGAAGGCCTCGCGCAGCGCCGCGCAAAAGCCCGCATTGCCGCTGACCGACAGCATGAGCGTGGTGCGCGGCGGGGCGGGCGTGCCCGGCACCGTGGCGATGCGCCCCGACGCCGCGTCGAACTGCAGCGCCAGCGGCGTGGCCACCTCCTGCACGCCCTGCAGGTCGTACTGCCACTCGCCGCCTTCCTCGGAAGGTCCGCAGGCATCCGGGAACTGCCGGTGCGCCCAGGCCAGCAGCGCGCCGACTTCTGCATGCAGCGCAGGCAACTGCGCGGGCGGCACGCTGGCCATGGCGTCGAAGGTGCCCGTGCCGTCGGCGTCCTCGCTGTAGTCGAAATCCAGGTACTGCAGGTTCATGGCGGCCAAGCGTACTACGTCCAAGTGCGTGCCAGCGCCTGCGCAGCCTCGCTCAGGCGCGGCACCTGCTGCAAGGCCCGGCCCAGGGTCATGCGGGCGGCCGGGGCCTGCAGCGCCACGGCGCAATGCACCGTGCGGCGGCCCGCGCCCGGCACGGGCACCGCCACGCACACGAGGCCGTCCACGAACTCCTCGGCGTCTGTCGCGTAGCCCTGGCGGGCGATGCGCTCCAGTTCCGCCTCCAGCGCCGGGCGGTCGGTGAGGGTGGTGGCCGTGTGGCGCGTCAGCGGCAGGCCGTCCAGAATGGCGGCGCGGCGTGCCGGGGGCAGGTGGGCCAGGAACAGCTTGCCGCTGGCCGAGCAGTGGATGGGCACGCGCGTGCCGGGGCGCAGTTCCATGCGCAGCGGGAAGGCCGACTCCACCCGGTCCAGGTAGATCACCTCGGCGCCGCTCAGCGCCGTGAGGTTGCAGCTCTCGCCGATGTCCGCTGCCAGTTGGCGCAGCACGGCATGGCGCACGCCCTGCTGGGTGCCGGCGCCCAGGGCGCTTTCGGCCAGCCGCAGCAGGCGCGGGGCAGGGGTGTAGCGGCGCCCGCCGGGCTCGCGCAGGAGCAGGCCGCCGTCCTCCAGTTGAGCCAGCATGCGGTGCACGCTCGGCTTGGGCCAGCCCGTGGCCTCCACGGCTTCGGCCAGACTGAACGGACGGCCCTGGGCGCACAGGATTTCGAGTAGATCGAACAGGCGCAGGCTGGGGGTGGTTTTTTCCATGAATCTCGAATTTCGAGACGAATAAGACAATTAATCCGAGATTATTGCGCGCCATGGATAAGCTGCAAGCCCTTATGGAGACATCTTTTCAAAACGCCGTTCTCACGGGCGCTTGCGGCGGCCTGGGCCAGTCGCTGGCCCGCGCCTTGATCGGCCAGGGCGCCCGCGTGGCGCTGGTGGGGCTGCACCAGCCCACGCTGCAAACCCTGGCCGCGCTGGCGCCGGGGCGCTGCGCGGTCTACACGCCCGACGTGGCCGACAGCGCCGCCATGCAGGCCATGGCGGCGGACTGGATGGCGCGCTTCGGCACGCCCGACCTGGTGATCGCCAACGCGGGCGTGGCGGGCGGCTTCGACACCGCCGAGGCGGCCGACTTGGCCGTGATGCGCCGCATGCTGGAGATCAACCTGCTGGGCGCCGCCACCACCTTCCAGCCCTTCGTCGCGCCCATGCGCGCGCAGCAGCGCGGCGCGCTGGCGGGCGTGGCCAGCATCGCGGGCTGGCGCGGCATGCCGGGCAACGGCGCGTACTGCGCCAGCAAGGGCGGGCTGATCCGCTACCTGCAAAGCCTGCGTGCCGAGCTGCGCGGCAGCGGGGTGAGCGTGAGTACCGTCAGCCCCGGCTACCTGCGCACGGCACTGACGGCGGGCAACCGCTTCGCCATGCCAGGGCTGATGGAGCCGGATGACGCGGCGCACGCCATGCTGCAGGGCATAGCGCGGGGCCGCTCGCACATCGTGCTGCCCGCGCGCATCGGCTGGCTGTCGCGCCTGCTGGACCTGCTGCCCGAGGCCCTGCACGACCGCGTGCTGCTGGGCCAGCCGCGCAAGCCGCGTGTGGGCGAGGCCGGGGCTACGCCCATTCCGGGGCTCAAGAATCAACCAGGAGACATGACGCAATGACGACAACGACGACCGACACCCGCACGCAGATCGCCCTGATCGGCGCGGGCCCCAGCGGCCTGGCCGCCGCGCGCAACCTGCAGCGGGCGGGGCTGGCCTTCCAGGGCTTCGAGGCGCACACCGACGTGGGGGGGCTGTGGAACATCGATAACCCGCGCAGCACGGTGTACGAGTCGGCCCATTTGATCTCCAGCAAGCACACCACGGAGTTCACCGAATTCCCCATGCGCGCCGAGGTGGCCGACTACCCCAGCCACCGCGACATGCGCCAGTATTTCTTCGACTTTGCCGAACACTTCGGCCTGCGCCCGCACTACCGCTTCGGCGCCCGCGTATTGCGCGTGGAGCCGGTGGGCGAGGGCGCGGCGCCGCTGTGGCGCGTCACCTGGACGGAGGGCGATGGCCCCGAGCAGACGGCAGAGTTCAAGGGCGTGGTCATCGCCAACGGCACGCTGGCCGAACCCAACATGCCGCGCTTCGAAGGGCAATTCGATGGCGAGCTGCTGCACACCAGCGCCTACAAGAGCGCCGACCTGTTCAAGGGCAAACGCGTGCTGGTGGTCGGCGCGGGCAACTCGGGCTGCGACATTGCGGTGGACGCGGTGCATTACGCGCGCAGCGTGGACTTGTCGGTGCGCCGGGGCTACTACTTCGTGCCCAAGTACGTGTTCGGCAAGCCCGCCGACACGCTGGGCGGCAAGCGCCCGCTGCCGCCCTGGTTCAAGCAGAAGATCGACAGCGTGGTGCTGAAATGGTTCACCGGCGACCCGGCGCGCTTTGGCCTGCCCAAGCCCGACTACAAGATGTACGAGTCGCACCCCGTGGTGAACTCGCTGGTGCTGCACCACCTGGGCCATGGCGACATCCACGTCAAGGCCGACATTGCCCGCCTGGACGGCCACACCGTGCATTTCAAGGACGGCAGCGCGCAGGACTACGACCTGGTGCTCTGCGCCACGGGCTACAAGCTGCACTATCCGTTTATCGACCACGCTTTGCTCAACTGGGAGGGCATGGCGCCCCGGCTGTACCTGAACATCCTCTCTCCGCGCTTCGACAACCTGGCCGTGATGGGCATGATCGAGGCCAGCGGCATTGGCTGGCAGGGCCGCTACGAGCAGGCTGAATTGATGGCGCGCTTCTTCAAGGCGCAGGCCGAGGGCTCGCCGCGTGCCGAGGCGCTGCGCCAGGCCAAGGCCGGGCCGCAGCCCGATCTGTCGGGCGGCTTCAAGTACCTCAAGCTCGAACGCATGGCGTACTACGTGCACAAGGACACCTACCGCAACGCGGTGCGCGCAGCCTCGGCGGCGCTTGCCTGAAAGGATGGACTGCCATGCTGCCCGTCGATGAAATCCGGCTCAACTTCAACCCCGCATCGCTGGTGGTGCTCAACGTGGTGCTGGGCTTTCTCATGTTCGGCATCGCGCTCGACACGCGCGTGGCCGATTTCAAGCGCGTGCTGCGCATGCCCGGCGCCATGGCCGTGGGCGTCGCGGCGCAGTTCATCGTGCTGCCCGCCGTCACCTTCGCGCTCACGCTGCTGCTGCAGCCCGGCCCCAGCATCGCGCTGGGCATGATCCTGGTGGCCTGCTGCCCGCCGGGCAACGTGAGCAACATCCTTACGCACCGGGCCGGGGGCAACGTGGCGCTGTCGGTGTCGATGACGGCGATATCCAACGCGCTCGCCATCGTGCTCATGCCGCTCAACTTCGCGTTCTGGGGCGGGCTGCACCCCACGGCCGCGCCGCTGTTGCGCTCCATCGCGCTCGATCCGCTGGAGATGGCGGGGCACATCGTGGCCATCATCGGCATCCCGTTCGTGCTGGGCATCCTGTGCGCCGAGAAGCTGCCGCGCCTGACGCAGCGCGTGCACAAGCCGGTGCGCATCCTGAGCTTTCTGTGCCTCATCGGCTTCATCATCGGGGCCGTGGCGGGCAACTGGCGCTACTTCCTGGACTACGTGGGCCTGGTGCTGCTGGCCGTGGCGCTGCACGACGCGCTGGCCTTCGGCACGGGCTACGCCTGCGCGCGGGCCTGCGGCCTGCCGGACTATGACCGGCGCGCCGTGAGCATCGAAGTCGGCATCCGCAACGCGGGGCTGGGCCTGGTGCTGATCTTCAGTTTCTTCGGCGGCCTGGGCGGCATGGCCGTGGTGGCGGGCGTGTGGGGCTTCTGGGACATCATCGCCGGGCTGGCGCTCGCGGGCTGGTGGGGACGGCGTCCGCCCGTGGTGCCGCATGCGGCGCAGGAGGGCGGCGCATGACGGCGCGCATTCTCGTCACTGGGGCCGACGGCTTCCTGGGCCGCAGCGTGGTGGCTGCCCTGGCGCGCGAAGGCGCGGGCACCATCGTGGCCGCCGACGTGCGCGAAGTGCCCGTCGAGCGCCGCCTGCCCGGCGTGACCTACGTGGTGCAGGACGTGCGCGACCCCGCGCTGGTGCAGACCCTGGCCGTGCATGGCATCCAGAGCGTGGTGCACCTGGCCTCCATCGTCACGCCCGGCAAAGGCTCCAACCGCGAGTTCGAGTATTCGGTGGACGTGCTGGGCAGTCGGAACGTGCTGGACGCTTGCGTGGCCCAGGGCGTAGGCCAGGTGGTGGTCAGTTCCAGCGGCGCGGCCTACGGCTACCACGCCGACAACCCCGAGTGGCTGCGGGAGACGGATGCGCTGCGCGGCAACGAGGTCTTCGCCTATTCGCACCACAAGCGGCTGGTGGAGGAAATGCTGGCGCAATACCGAATCCAGCATCCGCAGCTTGCGCAGACCGTGTTGCGCATCGGCACCATCCTGGGCGAGCGGGTGGACAACCAGATCACCGCGCTGTTCGAGAAAAAGCGCCTGCTCGCCATCCGGGGCAGCGCCAGCCCCTTTGTCTTCATCTGGGACGAGGACGTGACCGGCGCCATCCTGCACGCCCTGCGCACGCGCCGTGCCGGGTGCTTCAACCTCGCGGGCGACGGCGCGCTACCCCTGCGCGAGATCGCGCGGCGCCTGGGCAAGCCCGTGCTGGAGCTGCCCGCCGGGCTGCTGCGCGCCGCGCTGGCCGTGGGCTCCGCGCTGGGCGTGAGCCGCTACGGGCCGGAGCAGCTGGACTTTCTGCGCTACCGCCCGGTGCTGCTCAATACCGCGCTGAAAGAGCAGATGGGCTACGTGCCCGCCAAGACCAGCAGCGAGGCCTTCGACGCCTTCGTGGCCGCCCGCGCGCGCCAGGGTCGCCCGGTCACCGCATGACGCACAGCACGTTGAGCCGTGGCGACCTGCTGCGCGCCCTGGCCGTGGTCGTCATCTGGGGCCTGAACTTCGTGGTGATGAAGCTGGGCCTGCAAGGGCTCAGCCCCATGCTGCTGGGCGCCCTGCGCTTCATGGCGGCGTCGCTGCCCTTCCTGCTGTTCGTGCTGCGCCCGGCGTTGCCCTGGCGCTTCGTGCTGGGCTATGGTCTGGCGCAGGGTCTGGGGCAGTTCGGCTTTCTGTTCCTGGGTTTGCAATGGGGCATGACGGCGGGCATGGCCTCGGTGGTCATGCAGACGCAGGCGTTCTTCACGCTGCTGCTGGCCGCGCCGCTGCTGGGCGAGCGCGCCCGGCCCTGGCAGTGGTGGGGCCTCACGCTGGCGTTCGCGGGGCTCATGTCCATCGCCATGGCGCATGGCGAAGGGCCGGGGCAGATGACGCTGGCGGGCTTCGTGCTCACGCTGGGGGCGGCCTTCATGTGGGCCGTGTCCAACCTGGTGGCGCGGCGGGCGGCGCAGGCGGGGGCGTATGCGCCGTTTCCGTTCATCGTGTGGAGCAGCGTGGTGCCCATCGTGCCGTTCTGGGGGCTGGCGCTGTGGAGCGATGGCACGGCCGGCGTGGCGACGCAGCTGCGGGCCATCGACGGCACGGCGCTGCTGGCCGTGGCCTACCTTGCCTTCCTGGCCACGCTGCTGGCCTACACGCTGTGGACGCAGCTGCTGCAGCGCCACCCGGCCGGGCGCGTCACGCCGTTCTCGCTGCTGGTGCCGGTGGTGGGGCTGTGGGCCGCGAATGCCTTCCTGGGCGAGGTGCCGACGCCGCTCCAATGGGCGGGCGCGGGCGCGGTGCTGTGCGGGCTGGTGGTGAACCAGGTCGGAGGCCGGCTCCTAGAATCCCGCCTGTTTTCGGTGAAAGGACGGCGCAGTGGCAGCGGTTGACGGTGTGGTGTTGCAGGTGGAGGGGCTGGGCTTTGCCTACCCCGGGTGCAAGGTGTTCGCGCAGTGGTCCATGGCGCTGCCCGCCGGGCTGGCGTTGCTGCGCGGCGACGAGAGCAGCGGCAAGACCACGCTGCTGCGCCTGCTGGCGGGCGAGCTGGCGCCGCAGCAGGGGCGGATCACGCTGCAGGGCCAGCCCCTGGCCGATGCGCCGCGGGAGCAGGTGTTCTGGGCCGATGCGCGTTCCCCCGGCTTCGGCCAGGCCGTGGCCCGCGCGTGGCTGGACAGCCAGCGCCCGCGCTACCCGCGCTGGGACGATGCCGCCCTGGCCGCGCATGTCGAAGGGCTCTCGCTCGCGCCGCACCTGGACAAGCCGTTCTTCGCCCTCTCCACCGGCAGCCGGCGCAAGGTGCTCATGGCCGGCGCGCTGGCCTCGGGTGCGCCGCTCACGCTGATCGACGAGCCGGTGGCGGGCCTGGACAAACCGTCGGTCGCCTACCTGTGCCAGGCGCTGGCCCAGGCCGCCGTGCAGCCGGGGCGCGCGGTACTGGTGGCGCACTACGAGGCCTTGCCCGGCGTGCCCTGGCGGACGGTGGTGGAGCTGGCTTAGACTTTCCCCCTCAGGACTTACGCAAACAAGGATGCAACAGCGGCTTTGCCATAGGGCAAACGCTTTGCCTGAACCCGTTTTGCGTAAGTCGTACCCCTGTTCCCTCCCGAAGGACTGTTCCATGGACGCGCTTCTTTTCGCCCCCGTGGCCGTGGCCATCGCGCTCACGCCCGGCCCCAACAACTTCTGCGGCCTCAACAACGGCATCCGCGCGGGCATTGGCGCCGCGCTGGTGGCCACGCTGGGGCGGGTGGCGGCGTTCGCGATCTTCCTCACCGTGTCGGCTGTGGGCCTGGGTGCCATGCTGCTGGCGTCCGAGGCGGCGTTCACCGCCGTGAAATGGGTGGGGGCCTGCTATCTCTTCTGGCTGGGCTGGCGCGCCTGGCGCAGCCGCGAGTTCAGCGGCCTGGAGGTGGTGGAGGGCGGCGAGGTGGCCGCCGCCGGCGCGCCCGTGCGCCTGCGGGTGCTCATCACGCAGGAGTTCCTGCTGGGCATCACCAACCCCAAGGCCATCATCCTGTTCGCGGCCATCTTCCCGCAGTTCATCGACCCCAGCCAGCCCGCGGCGCGCCAGTTCCTGGTGCTGGGCACCGTGTACCTGTGCGCCGAGTTCGTGGCCACGGCGGTGTACGCGACGGGCGGGCGCCAGATCCGCCGCTTCATCCGCACCTCGCGCGGCGTGGTGCGCCTGAACAAGGCCACGGGCGGGTTCTTTATGGGAGCGGGTGGGTTGTTGCTGGCTAGCAATCGTTGACTGAAAAAGCCCTCAAGGTGCCTTGAGGCTCTTCAGGTACTCGGCAACCTCGGTATGCCCTCTTGCCTCGCAGTATCCGATGAGCGAGGTCTCATACGGCGACACACCCCGCTCCGCCAGGTATTTGACGATCTCCAGATGCCCGTGCTCCGCTGCCTGGTACAGAGGGCAAACGGGGTACTGCGCATACCGCGTGCCCTTGGCTACGTCGCAGGACAGAAACTCCTTACCGTCATAGACGTAGAAATTCGACGTGTTTTTCGCGTGGATTTCAGCGCCCATCGTCACCAGCCGCTTCACTTGCTCGAAGTCCCCCCGTCTGGCGGCGGCGGAAACTAGGGAGTCACTGTTGACAAGCAGTTGAAGGACGCGCGGCTCCTTCTCCATCAGCCGTTCAGTGATGTGGAACATACCTCCTTCGGCTGCCCACAGTGCCATGCGGGTGGGGTAGTTGCGGGTGTCGCCGGGCTTTCTACCGGCGTGCAGTTTGTCCAGCAGATACAGCGCGATATCTTCCTGGCGGTATTTGACGGCCGTCTCGGCGGCGTCGGCCAAGGCCGCTTTGTTCAGCTTGAATTCGACAATGAGCTTGACGATATCCATACGCCCCTGCCGGATGGCATCGCCGATAGGGGTCTTCTCCAGATGAACGGCTTTGCCATCCACCCGCATCAAGACGGCATGCCCTGTTTTGGCGTAGGGATTGCACTGGCCTGAGCTCAGCAGCGCCTCGCAGATGTCATAACGCCCCGTAACGACGGCATGCCAGAACGGCGGCTCCTGATACGACTTCTTGTCGGGGTCGAAGCCCTTGCCGATCATGAGCCGAACCATGTCGCTCGTGCCGCCCTGAACGGCGAAGATCAGTGCGGTTTTGTTGTCGAGGTTCCAATCCTTGCTCAGTCGATCGAACACGTGCTCGGCAACCTTCAGCGCATTGCGCGCTATCACCAGTTGTGGAACCGTTCTTCCCTGGTTCTGTAGGGCCGTCATTGCCCACAAACTGGCGAGCCGGTGTTCCGCAAGCAAGCCTTGATCGAGCAGTTGCTTCATGCGCTCTGCATCATCGCAATCGATGACGTCGATCAATTCGCGATCCTGCGCCTCAGCGAGCTTTTCTTCGGGGGCGGTTGCTTGGACGTCATTCTTGGACATGATGTTTTGATGGATAGGTGAGGCAAGGCCCTACATGGCCTTGAACAAATGGGCGTACAGGCGGCTCACGGGCAACCGCTCGGGCCGGCCCGCCAGCGTGAGGTGCAGCTTGCCCGCTTCGTCGCGGGTCACGGTGGTGATGCTGCTGGCGCGCACCAGGGTGCTGCGGTGGATCTGCCAGAACACCTGGGGGTCGAGCTGGCTGGTCAGCTCCTTGAGCGGCGTGCGGATCAGGTACTCGCGCGCGGCTGTCAGCACGCGCACGTACTTGTCGGCTGCCTCGAAGTACAGCACCTCGGTCACGGGCACCATGTGGATCTGGCTGCCGCCCGCGCCATGGCTGCTGGCCTGGATGAGCGTGAGGGGCGTGGCGGCAGCGGTCTGCGGCGACGGCGGCGATGCCAGGCCCGGCGCGGCCAGCAGGTGCCGCAGCTGTGCCATAGTTGCTTCTAAATCAATAGCTGCTGGCGCTTGACTGGTAAGCGCCAGCTGCAGTTTTTGCACTGTTTTCTGCAGCCGGGCCGCCTGTACGGGCTTGAGCAGGTAGTCCACCGCCTGCGCCTCGAAAGCCTGCACGGCGTACTGGTCGTAGGCCGTGACGAACACCAGCGCCGGGAAGGGCACGCCCTCGGGCCAGGCATCGGCCAGCTCGGCGGCGGCGTCCAGGCCGTTCTGGCCGGGCATGCGGATGTCGAAGAACAGCACCTCGGGCCGCAAGGCCAGGGCCTCGCGCACGGCGGACGGGCCGTCGCCCACGGTGGCGGCAATCTGCAGTTCGGGCCAGGCTTGCGCCAGCGCCTGGCGCAGCGCGGCGGCGAGCAGGGGTTCGTCCTCGGCGATCAGGGCGCGGGTCATGGTGGTTTTTCCAAGGGAGAAACGATGCTGGCGGTTGTCCCGCCTGCGCTGGCAGCTCTTATTTCGAGAGCGGCAGCAGGGCCGTAGCGGTTGGCGAGCCGCTCGCGCACCTGCGCCAGGCCAAAGCCGTGGCCCTCGCGTGCGGGTGCGGCGGGGTCATAGCCCGCGCCGGTGTCGGCCACCTCCAGACGGATGCGCCCGTCGGGCAGGCGCTCCGCGCGCACGTCGATGCGGCCCCCCGCCACGTGCGGCTCCAGGCCGTGGTGGATGGCGTTCTCCACCAGGGGCTGCAGCAGCAGGGAGGGGACGGGCGCATCGGCCAGTTCGGGCGGCAGGTGCAGCGCATAGGCCAGGCGCGGCCCCATGCGCACGGCCATCAGCTCCAGGTAGTCCGCCAGCCGCGCGAATTCGGCCGAGAGCGGGTGCAGAGGCGCGCGCGATGCGGACAGCGTGGCGCGCAGGAAGTCCACCATGCGGTCCAGCATGGCCTCGGCGCGCGGCGGGTCCACGGCGATCAGCGCGCGCAGCGTGGCCAGGGTGTTGAACAGCATGTGCGGCTCCAGCTGGCTTTGCAGCAGCATCAGGCGCGCCTCGGTCGTGTCGCGCTCGGCGGCGGCGCGGCTGGCTTCGAGCGCCGCCGCGCGGCCGCGCATGTGGAAGTAGAAGCTGGCGACGCTGCCCGCCGTGATGGTGATGACGAGCCCGATCTGGTCGTCGCGCGTGGAGCGGTAGCCCCCGGTGCCCATCAGCCAGGCCCCCAGCGGGTCGCCCACCAGAAAGCCCGCGCCGATGCCGACGACGGTCAGCGCGAGGCCGCGCCAGCCCTTGGGCCAGCCGTGGCCGCCGGCGCTGCTCGGGTGGCAGTACCGGGCGGGGACGAGCAGGCGACCGAACTCGATCACGCTCCAGATGACCAGCCCGATGGCCAGCGCGTGGACCAGTTGCACCCAGTAGCTGTGCCGGGGCCAGATGCTGGTGGTGAGCACGGCGACCACGCAGCAGAAGGCCACCACCTGCAGAAAGTGCCGGGCGGTGCCGAGCCAGTGGATTCTCATGGGGTCAGCCGGGTTTGGAAGAAGTTCACGATGGCATCGTAAACCGTGGGCAGGGCGCGGGCGCGGTCGAAGCCGGGCGGGTCGTCCAGCAGGCGCGCCGCGCGCAGCGGCAGGCCCACGGGCGGCGGCGACAGGGTGGCGCCGTGGCCGCCCTCGGCCATGTCCGCCAGCAGCGTGCAATGGCGCGCGCAGGCGGCGCGCACCGCGTCGATGTGAAAGCGCGGCGCCAGCCAGGCGTCGCGCCCGGCGCGTACCAGCCCCAGCGGCACGCGCGGCGGCGCGAGCGATGCCATGTCGATGGGCGAGGCCATGGGCACGGCCGCCACCACGGCGGCCACGCGCGGGTCGTGCGCGGTGCGCCAGGCGGTGTCGTCGGCCCATTTGCGCTGGATGACCCAGCGCGCGATGGCGAGCTTGGCGCCGTCCAGCACACCGCCCGTCAGCTCGGTGGTGAGGCCCACGCAGGTCGGGAAGTCCTGTTCCAGATGCGCGTCGCAATGGCGGGCCTGCACGGCGGGCGACCAGCGCGCGCCCGCCAGCGTCAGCGCCGCGATGCCGCCCGCCGACATGCCGTAGACGCCCACGCGGCCCAGGTCCAGCCGCAGCGGTGCCAGCCGGCTGCCGGGCGCCGCCAGCGCGGCCACGGCGTCGATGGCCTGCGACAGCTCCTGCGGGCGGCGTGTCCACGACACCGGGCCCACGTCGCGCATGTCCTGCCAGTTGTCGCCCGCATGCTCCGGCATGGCGACGGTGAAGCCGGCGCGCACCAGCGTCTGTGCCAGGTCGAACTCGGTGATGAAGCCGCCGCCCGAGCCGTGTGAGAACACCACCAGCCGGCCATTGCCGCCCGCCGCCGGTGCATCGGGTGCGGCATGCAGGGTGTACGGGCCGCGTGCGATGGCAGTGTCGGGGGCGTTGGTGGGATAGGCCAGCGTGACCAGGGGCGTGCCTTCGAGCGCCATCAGGCCCGTGCCGGCGTGGGCGGTAGCGGTGGCAACGAGGCCCAGCGCGGCCGGGGCCAGCCGGCGCAGGAAAGCGGTGAAGAGGGCGTGCATGGTGACTATGGAATGAATAGCTGCCAGCGCAATGCCAGAAAGCGCTGTAGCCCTATTTGGCTGGGAATATTGCTCAATGGCGGGGCTGGCGACGCAGCTTCTCGCGCTCGGCCTCCAGCAGGCGCTGGTGCAGATCGGTGCCCGAGCCCAGCCACACGGCCAGCCCATGGATCGCCAGCCCCAGCCCCCAGCCGGCCAGCGGGTACAGGTGCCAGGGGCGGCCGGTATGCCAGGCGATCAGCGCCAGGCCCGCGTTGACGCAGACGTAGACCAGGGCGTGGATGAACCAGCCCATCTTGGCGCCCGCGCGACGGCGGGCCAGGCGTTCCAGGGCTTCGGGAGAGTCGGTATGCATGGTGGTACTCCAGGGGTTGATCAGATGGCTTGCAGCGTGGGGCGCGGCACGAGGCGCCACAGGCGGAAGGCTCGGGCCGCGAACAGGCCGTTGAACAGGCCGTAGAGCACGGCAATCTGCAGGGCGAAGGTGCCGTCCCGCGCCAGCGCGGGCTGCAGGGCCAGCTCGACGCCGACGAAATACTTGACGAGGAAGATGCCCACGATGAGCGCCAGCGGCATGGCGCTGCCCGGCAGGTGGAAGCGCCGTGCGGCACCGTCGTAGCGCGCGCCGGCGGGCGCCTTGGGCTGGAACCACAGGGCCAGCGCGGCGGCGGCGATGGCGGCGGCCAGCCAGGCGCCGACGGCTGCCCCGGCCTGGGACGAACTCGCGAACGCGGAGGCCAGGCCGTAGGCCGAGAAGCCCGTCATGGCCGCTGGCATGAGCAGCACGCGGCGCAGGCTGGCTGTGCGGTCGAACAACTGGCTGGCGCCCAGCCCCAGCAGGCCGGCCAGCAGGCCCCAGACCCAGGTGGGCGTTTGCTGGACGATCTGGGCTAGCGCCTGGGGCTGGTGGACGATGAGGTTGAGCAGCATGGCGGGTACTCCTGTGAAACAAATGAACGAGCAAAAAAGAAAAAAAAGGGAAGGGGATTCAGAGCAGGCCCAGCTGGCTCCACAGCGAATGCCCCAGCAGACGCCCCGGCAGCAGCGTGAAGGCGCCCGCCACGAGGCAGGCCCCGACGTAGATGCGCTGCATGAGGGCGCGGTGGCCGGCGATGTCGCGGCGGGCCAGGCGGACGAACGACATGGCCAGCCCGCCCAGCGTGGCCGGGATCAGCAGGTGGATGAGCCCGAAGCTGCCCCAGCGCGGGCCGCCGCCCCCCGTGATGAAGGCCGCGGACACCGCCGTG
>Ga0222423_1001149_pt1 | contig 13199 bp, 9 predicted proteins | sample 3A0metagenome_FD_182472 | JGI IMG/M metagenome (GOLD analysis project Ga0222423, IMG submission 182472) | Enriched microbial communities from leaf-cutter ant dump, University of Wisconsin, Madison, United States - 3A0 (version 2) | ecosystem: Environmental > Terrestrial > Nest > Insects nest >...
ATCAAAAGCTGACGGCGGCATAACGCAAAAGGCCCGGCGCGATCGCATCGGGCCTTTTGCGGTTCAGAGCTGTGACAAACCGCCATCGACACACAGGTCGACGCCGGTGATGAAACTGCTGTCGTCAGATGCGAGGAACAGCGCCGCGTTCGCCAACTCTTCCGGACGGCCAAGGCGGCCGAGCGGGATCAGCCCTGCCAGCTGCTTTTCGAAAGCATCGAACTGCGCCTCGTCAACACCCATCTTGCCGATGATCGGCGTCAGCACCGGGCCAGGGCTCAGGCAGTTGACACGGATGTTCCGGCCCTTGAGTTCCGCCGCCCAGCTACGGGCGAAAGAGCGCACCGCCGCCTTGGTCGCCGCATAGACCACATGAGCTTCCAGTGCCTTCAGGTGGGCGATGGACGACACCAGTACGATGGAGCCGCCGTCGCGCAACAGCGGCAGCGCTTTCTGGATGGTGTAGAAGACGCCCTTGACGTTGATGTCGAACTGCTCGTCGAACTGCTGTTCGTCAACCTGATCCCCCGGAGCCGGGCGAATGATGCCGGCATTGGCGACCAACACGTCGAGGCGACCGAAGCGCTCGCCCACCTCCTGATACAGCGCGTCCAGATCCGCCAGCCGGCTGGCGTCCGCGCGGATACCAACGGCGCTTTCACCGATGAGGCCGACCGCCTCCTCCAGCGCATCCCGGCGGCGCCCGGTGATGACCACTTCGGCACCTTCCAGGGCGAATCGTTGTGCGGTGGCCAGTCCGATACCGCTGTTGCCGCCCGTGACCAGGGCGACCTTGTTGCTTAGCTTTCCCATCATCTCTCCAACGTGGCTTGTGCATGAGCTCGTTCAAGAGGTCGCAGATCGGGGGCGCGCACCAGGCTCTCGTGCAGGGGCAGATAACGCTCGATCTTCTCCGCCAGGCGCTCGCGGCGCTCGGTTAGTTGCGCCTGGAGTGCATCCAGCGCTACCAGCTTTTCCAGGTGCTGCTGCAGGCAGGCGAGGAAGCCCTCGCTATCTTCCTCTTCCTCCAGATACTGCAGCAGGCCGTGGATCTGCCGGGTGCTGAAGCCGCACTCGAGCAGCTCACGAACCCAGAGCACGCGCTGGACCATGGACGAGGCATAGTCGCGATAACCATTGTCCAGCCGCGACGACTCGATCAACTGCCGCGACTCGTAATGGCGCAGCGCCCGTGTACTGACGCCGGCGCGCAAGGCCAGCTCTCCGATTTGCATGTTGACCTCCGATGGGAGAACTCTGAGGGCTTGACGCTAGTGTCAAGGTCAAGCCCCTCTTTGGCTTTTTCAGGCGTCCTTCTCGGGATGCGCCGGCAGGGTGAACTGCACCACCGCACCACGGGGCTGGTTGGCGCTGGCCCAGAGACGACCGCCATGGCTGTCGATGATCGAGCGGCAGATCGACAGGCCCATGCCCATGCCGGTGGCCTTGGTGGTGTAGAACGGGGCGAAGAGCAGGTCCGCATTGCTCTCGGCGAAGCCCGGTCCGCTGTCGCACACCCTCACCCGCACGCCATCTTCGTCGTACTCGGAGCTGACCAGCAGGCGGCGCTCGCTGGCAGGCACACCGCCCATGGCTTCCAGAGCATTGACGATCAGATTGAGCATCACCTGCTGCAACTCGACCCGATCGCCCTCCACTTCCGGCAGGCCGTCGGCAAGTTCGACGCGCACCACGGCGCCGCATTTGGCCGCCTCGCCGCGGGTGAACTCGACCATCTCGCGCAGCGCCGCGCTGACGTCCACCGGCTGCCTCTGCGGTGGGGTCTTTCGGATCAGCTGGCGGATGCGCCCCAGCACCTCGGCCGCTCGATTGGCGTCCTTGATGATTCGGCCCAGCACCTGGCTGACTTCGCCCAGCTCCGGCGGCTGCGCACCTAGCCAACGCAAGGCGGCATTGGCGTTGGTCACGGTGGCGGCGATTGGCTGGTTCACCTCGTGGGCGATGGACGCCGCCAGTTGCCCCATGGTCGCCACACGGTTGGCGTGGGCCAGTTCCGTCTGCACCTCGCGATAGCGGCGCTCGCCCTCGCGCACGCGCTCCTCGGCCCGCTTGCGCTCAGTGAGATCGAGCACGAAGGCCACACCCTCCTGCAGGCTGGCCTCGAAGGCTGCCAGGCCGACGATCACTGGCACGCGGCTGCCATCCTTGCGGATGTATTCCTTCTCGAAGGGCTGCGCATGCCCGGTCCGAATGGCCGTGGCAAGATGCGCCTGACTCAGTGCCAGGGATTCGGGCGGGGTCATGTCGTGCCAGCGCACGCGGCCGGACAGCAGATCGTCGCGCTCGTAGCCGACCATGCGCAGGAAGGCGTCGTTGGCTTCGGCTATCTCGCCGCCTGCGCTCCAGACGATGATGCCGATGATGTTGGCGTCCACCAGCCGGCGAATCTTCGCCTCGCGCTCCGCCGCATCGCGGTACAGGCGCGCGTTCTCCAGGGAGATTGCCGCCTGTGAGGCCAGCAACCGCAGCACGGCGATCCGCGCCGGGCTGAACACGCTGGCCGAGAGGTTGTTCTCCAGGTACAGCGCGCCGGTGAGCTTGGCCTGGTTCATCAGTGGCATGCAGAGGATCGAACGCGCGCCGTGCTGGCGGACATAGGGGTCGGTGGTGAATCCCGGATCGACCATGGCATCTTCCAGGCATAGACTCTCGCCGGTGCGCAGCACCTGGTAGAGCACCGTTTCAGCCAGCGCTGCCGCGCTGATCGGTTCGTTGCATAACAGCATCGCGCCGTCGCCGACAGTCGCCTGCGCTGCTATGCGCGGCTCGCCCGCTTCGGCGAGGACCAGCACGCCGCGTTCGGCGCCGGCCTGCTCAATGGCGGTGCGCATCACCATGTCGATCAGCTTCTCCAGGACGATCTCCCCCGAGGCGGCCTGGGACACCTTGAGCACCGTGGCCAGGTCCAGGTGCTCCACCGGGGTGGCGATGGTCGCGGTCGGGCCAGGCGCGGGCTCCTCGTTGCGCAGATAGCGATAGCGTCCTTCAAGTTGACGTACCTTGCCGTCGGCGCCCCAGCGCAGGTAGCCGTAGCGCGCGTCCTGCAGGTAGACGCGGGCGATCTTGGCCAGTCCGCGACTGCCGTAGAAACGCCCCGCCAGCTCGTTGGCCAGCGCCTCGATCTGCACGAAGCCGTTGTCCTGCGCTTGGCGGATGGCCTCTTCGTAGAGCAGCTCGGCGTCAACCAGCCGCCCTTCGATGCGGGCGATTTCTGCACCCACCAGTGCAACGCGGCAGGCGAAGGATTCAGCGCACTGCTGCGCCCACACCTGCAACTGCGCGTGATGGCCGGTCAGCTCGTGCAAAAGGCCGGGCCGCTCGCCGGCCTCGATGACATCGAAGCTGGCGGCCTGGGTCAGCGCCGCGTGGAAGTGATACTCGGCCTCCTCGGTGAAGGACTCCACCACCCACAGCAGCGCCTTCGCCCGCCTCACACAGTCCATGGCCGCGGCGTAGTCCCCCGCCATGTAGCGCGCCTGGAGCTTGCGCGTCCAGTACTTGGCCGCTGCCAGCGCAAGGTCGGGTGTGCTCTCCAGGTGCGCTTCGAAACGCGCCTCGTCGAACTGCGGATCGTCGAAACAGCCGAAGGTCGAGGTCTGCCCGCGAAGCGTACGGATTAGCGCCAGTTGTGTGCTGATGAAATCCACCACCAGGCCGAAGCGCACCTTCTGCGCATAGGCTAGACCCTGCTCGGCCTCTTCGTGCACCTGCGCCAGTGGCTCGCCGAGGAACAGCACATCGGAGTTGTGACCGTTGCCGGCATAGGCGGCGTAAGCCAGGTCGCCGACGCGGTTGGCCGCGACGAAAGCACGGCGCAGCAGTTCCCGGCACTCGCGTACCGGCCGCATCCAGCGCGCCACGAACATCGAGAAGCACAGGTAGGTTCGCGCTTCATGGCGATTCAGGCCGCGCCGATCGACCAGCTCGCAGCCCAGGCGACCAAAGCGATAGCCGGCCTCGTAGTCGCCGAACCGCCGGCCGGCAACTCTTCCCACATTCGCATAGAGCATGCAGGAGGCGTCGCAGTTGCCCCGCTCCAGGCTCAGGCTGACTGCCTTGCAGATAGTCAGACTGGCCAGGTTGGCGTCGCTCTGCAGCGCCGGGGCGAACAGCTTGCCGAGAGCGTCCAGGGTTGCCAGGGAAGCGGCATCCTCCATCAGCGGCAAGTCGATCAGCTGTTCGATACTGCGCTCGCCCAGTTGCGTCCAGATCTGCTGGTATTCCTCACGCACCTGGTCGTCGTCCGGGTGTGCCGACCAGTGGATGCCGACTGCTTCCAAGTAAGCCAGGCACACGGCGACCGCCCTGTCACTGCGATCCTGTAGCAGGCACACGTCCATCTGCAGGCAGGCCACCGCCGCCTGCTCCACCGTGGTGGTGGCGAGTTGCGTCAGCGCGGTGAGGCGCTCGTCTGCCTGCGCCAACTGGCCAGTGAGGAATTCGCACTCGGCGCGATTGAGTTCCAGAGCGAAACACAGGTCGTGGCGGCGTTCCCAGCAATCGCTTTCAAGCAGTTCCGCGCCCGCGCTTAGGTAAGCCAGCGCCGAGCTGTAGGCGCTGGAGGCCTTGGCGCGCTGCCCGGCCAGCAGGTTGTACTCGGCCAGTTGTTCACGCTCGGCGCTGGCTTCGATCAGCCCAGCGCCGCGATTGAGCTGGCCGACGATTTCGAAGATGGCCTCTTCGCGCCGCTGCGCCGGCGTCTGCTCGGCCAGCAGACGACCGATGCGCAGGTGCGCCTCGGCACGGGAGGTTTCGGCGATCAGTGAATACGCTGCCTCGTGAATGCGGTCGTGGGCAAACGCGCAGGCGCCCTCCACGCGCTCCACCAGTTCCTGGCGCACCGCAGACCAGAGTATCGAGTGGACCTTGGCCGACGGCAGGTCGAGCACAGTCGCCAGGGTATCGATCTGCGCCATGTTGCCCAGGCAGGCTAACTGCTGCAGGGCCTCGCGGGTTTCCAGCGGCAGGCGCGCAAGCTTGCCGACCATGAGGTCGACGACATTGTCGGTGAAGCCCTTGGCGTGGATGCGCTCAGGCTCCCAGCGCCAGCGCCGGGCTTCATGGTCATAAGTCAGCAACTCTTCCTCGGCCAGCGCCTGGAGGAACTGGATGACGAAGAACGGGTTGCCGGCGGTCTTGTCCTGCACCAGCCGGGCCAGCGCCACGATGCTCGGCGGCGGACAGCGCAGGGCCTCGGCGATCAACTGTTCGATGTGCGCACGGGCCAGCGGTGCCAGGCGGATCTCGTCGATGCGCACGCCGGCCTGGCGGATGGCTTGCAGCTTGCGCGTCAGCGGATGACTGGCGTCCACCTCATTGTCGCGGTAAGCGCCCACCAGCATCAGGTGGCGCAGCTCCGAACGGGTGAGTAGATCTTCCAGCAGGTCGAGGGTCGCCGCATCGAGCCATTGCAGGTCGTCGAGGAACAGCGCCAGCGGGTGATCAGCGCGGGCGAACACCCCGATGAAGCGCCGGAACACCAGCAGGAAGCGACGCTGAGCCTGCTGCGGCTCAAGCTCCGGCACCGGTGGCTGATCGCCGATAATCAGCCGCAGCTCGGGAATCAGATCGGTAATCAACCGGGCGTTGGGCTCCAATGCCTCCAGCAGTGCACTGCGCCAGCCCTCCAGCACGTCACCGCTCTTGCCCAGCAGCGTGCGCACCAGCCCCTGGAAGGCCTGCACCAACGTCGAGTAAGGAATGTCGCGCTTGTACTGGTCGAACTTGCCGGAAGCGAACAACCCGCGCGGCGGCACCAGCACCTTGTGCAGCTCGTTGACCACCGACGACTTGCCGATCCCGGAATAGCCCGATACCAGCACCAGCTCTGGCGTGCTGCTGGCGACGATGCGCGCGAAGGCCTCCACCAGCACCTCGACCTCATGTTCGCGGCCGTAGAGTTTCTCAGGGACCAGTAGGCGATCCGGCGTGCCCTGCTCGTCCAGGCTGAAGGGCTCGATGCGTCCTTCCCGTTGCCAGTCGTCCAGGCAGCGGCGCAGGTCGTGCTCGACGCCGGCAGCACTCTGGTAACGCTCCTCGGCGGTCTTGGCGAGCAGCTTGAGGACGATCTGCGAGAGGATCAGCGGCACGCCGGCAACCCGTTCGCCGGGCGGCAGCGGCTTGCGTGCGATGTGGCAGTGCACCCACTCCATCGGGTCGCTGGCTATGAACGGCAGCGTGCCGGTTAGCATCTGGTAGAGCACCACACCAAAGGCATAGAGGTCGCTGCGCGAGTCGATGGAGCGGTTCATCCGCCCGGTCTGTTCCGGCGCCATGTAGGCCAGCGTGCCGGCAATGGTCTCCGGTGGTTCGGGCGCCTGTCGCTCGCGCGGCAATCGCGAGGCCAGACCGAAGCCGGTCAGGCGTGCCTGGCCATCGGTGCAGTTGACCTGGATGTGGTTGGGCTTGAGGTCCTTGTGCACAAGGCCACGCTGGTGCAGGTGACGCAGGGCCACGGCGATGTCCACGGCCAGGCGCAGACAGGTTCCAGTGTCCAGGGCCTGGCGCAGCAAGCGTGAAAGCGGTTCGCCGCCGGGATCATCGAGCAGCAGGCGGGTCTTGCCGCCTTCACGATGCAGCGCCTGTGGGCGCAACGCCCAGGCGCTGTGCAGTTCGTCACGCAGACTGTACTCATGGGCCAGCCGCTCCAGCGTGGCAGGCAAGGGATGTTCGGCGGCCGGCCGCACCAGCAACACGCTGGCGCCACCATCACTGGATGGGCGGGCGCGGCAGAACACCCGCTCGCCGTCGTCCCACAGGATCTTCTGTTTGCTGGCCATCGGCTCGGCAACCTCTCAGGGGTTTCTGCTGCCCCCGAGTGGCGGTCAGCGGCTATCTTGCAATCGTTTCAGGTTGTCCGCTGCAACGGCTCGACGCCCAGGGCCTCGGCCATACGCACAAGGTCGGCGACCGAGCGCGCTGCTAGCTTCTTCATTACCTGACCGCGGTGAACCTTCACGGTGACTTCGCTGAGGTTGAGCTCGGCAGCGATCTGCTTGTTCATCAACCCCGCCACGACGAAGCGCAGCACTTCGCGCTCGCGCAGGGTCAGCGCCTCGAACGCCTGGCGCAGCGCCGCGCCGGACTGCTCGGCCTGTAGCCGTTCGCCATCGCGGGCCAGGGCACTGGCCACCGCGTCGAGCATGTCCTGATCGCGGAAGGGCTTGGCCAGGAAATCCACCGCTCCGGCCTTCATGGCCTTGACCGTCATGGCGATATCGCCGTGACCGGTCATGAACACGATGGGCATGCGCACTCCGCTTTTCTCCATCTGATCCTGGAACGCCAGGCCGCTCTCGCCGCGCAGGCGCACGTCGAGAACCAGGCAACTGGGAACGTTACGTCGGGCAAAGGACAGAAAAGCCTGGGTCGAATCGAAGGTCTGCACCTGCAGCCCGATGGAGCGCAGCAGGCCATCGAGAGCGAGGCGCATGGACTCGTCGTCATCGACCACATAGACCACCGGCTCCTTCGGGCCTTGCGGCGGATTGGAATGCGACGACGAGATCATCTTGCCTCCTTTTGGGACCGCGACACTCGCGGTGTGCAGGTCAAAAAATCTAGTCCATGATGGGGCCCACGGCAAAATGCCAGCCCAATGGTCATGGGGGCCGGAGCGGTGCCTGCAGATTCGGCCATGGCGCGCGCCACGCCGCTGCTGCGAGCAAGGCTAGCCTGGCGAAGCGAAGCGCCGCCAGGCCAGAAAACCCTGAATATCGGCCATACCTATGGCCCTTGAAGCGCCGGCCACTGTCTATCTTCCACCCAGCCACCCGAACAGGCAGCCCCCCGATGGCAAGCGCCTTTGCTCCTCCTTACCCACTCCCCGCGACGACACCAATCACCGTCGCCTTCGTCGCCTACCCACAGATGGGCCTGCTCGACCTGAGTGGTGCCCAGACTGTGTTCTGGGCCGCCAGCAAGGCCCTGGCACAGCGCGGCCTGCCGGGCTACCGACTGCTGACGGCAAGCCTGCGCGGTGGGCTGGTGAGCACCGTCGAAGGACTGTCGGTGGATACAAGCGCCCTGGCTGAACTCGGCCTCGCCGAAATCGATACCCTGGTTGTCCCCGGCGCCCCGGACATCTGCGAAACCCTCGACAGCCACGGCGATCTGGCGGCCTGGCTGAACGATGCGGCGCCCAGAGTGCGCCGAGTTGCATCGGTGTGCAGCGGCGCCTTCCTGCTGGCCAAGGCCGGACTGCTCGACGGCTGTCGCGCCGCGACTCACTGGGCCATGTGTGAAAATCTGCAGCAGCGCTTCCCAGCCTTGGAGGTGGATGCCGACGCGATCTTCATCCAGCAGGGCGCAGTCTGGACCTCGGCGGGCGTCACCGCCGGCATTGATCTGGCACTGGCGCTGGTGGAAGCCGACTGCGGCCGTGAAGTCAGCATGCAGGTAGCACGGGAACTGGTGGTCTATCTCAAGCGCCCTGGCGGGCAGGCGCAGTACAGCACCCTGCTGCAATTGCAGACCCAGGACAGCCCGGCCTTCGACGAGCTGCACCTGTGGCTGACGGAGAATCTGGGCGATGCGGAGCTCACCGTGGAACGCCTGGCCGAGCAGGCGAAGATGAGCCTGCGCAACTTCTCCCGCGTGTACAAGGAACGCACCGGGCGCACGCCGGCCAAAGCCATCGAACTGTTTCGCCTGGAAGCGGCGAAACGCCTGCTGGAAAACTCTTCGCGCAACATCGAGCAGATCGCCCGCGCCTGCGGTTTCGCCGACGAGGAGCGGCTGCGCAGCACCTTCCAGCGCCACCTGTCGATCTCGCCGCGCGACTACCGCAGCCGCTTCACCCGCTGAGCATTTCAGCCGTGCTCAGGCCACGGCCAGCGCCAGCGAACGCTCCGGCTGCAGCTCCAGGTGACGGGCGAAACAGCCGCGCAGCCAGCGCTCGCGCGGGTCGGCATGGCTCGTGCCGCGCCAGGCCATGGACAGGTCCGGGCTCGACAGCGGCAGCGGTGCGTATTCGGCGCGTAGGCCTTCCACCCGCGCCATCGCCTGCGCCACATAGTCGGGCACGATGGCGAGCATGTCGCTGCCGGCCAGGAGTGCCGGCAAGGCGCTGAACTGCGGCACCGCCAGCACTACCCGGCGCTGCCGGTCATGACGGGCCAGCGCGCGGTCGACATCGTCGGTCACCTTGCCCAGCGCGGATACCGCCACATGGGGCCGCCGGCAGAACTCATCGAGGCTCACTGGCCCCGCCGCCGAGTCCGCGCGCAGCAGCATCGGCTGCACCGGGCGCAGGCTGCGACAATGGGCGCTGGCCGGCAGCTCCTGCGCCTGACCGATGCCCAGAGAGATGTCCCCTGCGACGAGCAGTTGCGGCAGTTGCCAGGCATCGACCCGGCGCACCACCAGGGTGATGTTCGGCGCCTCGGCGCGCAGTTGCTGCATCAGCCGGGGCAATAACGCGTACTCGACTTCGTCGCAGAGGCCGACATGGAAAGTCTCCTCGCTGGTGCGTGGGTCGAACTCCCGCGCGCAGCTCAAGGCCAGGGCAATGCCTTCCAGGGCCGGCCCCAGGCGCACGTGAATTTCCTCGGCCCGCGCGGTGGGCTCCATCGCTCTCCCGCTACGGATGAACAGCGGGTCGTCGAACATAGTCCGCAACCGGTTCAGCGCACTGCTGACGGTGGTCTGGCAGAGGAACAGGCGTTCGCCCGCCCGTGTCACGTTGCGCTCGCGCATCATGGTTTCGAAGACAACCAGCAAGTTGATGTCAGCATGTCGCAGGTCATTTCTGTTCATGGTTTCGCCCGCCTGGTGAAGTTGCATCCGAACAGCCTTTCGCTGGGCCCGCTCACTTCTCCAGGCTTGCGATGTGATTGCAGATTATTCAGGCGTAACCTTCGAGTCAGTTGTACATGGGTGCACTATCGCCACCCATTGGTTATGCGGACTAATACCTGGGTATTGCTCCGGAAAACTTGCCGATATAAATATCATCGAGACTAGACTGCAAGCCGAAATATCCATACCCAGGTGTTGCCCGACTATACTTAGGTATACTTCTCCGACTTGTTCGACGGCGTATCTTGCAAGTACGGCAGGCGCCGCCACGAGCGCCCCAGAGGATGCAAAATACGCAAATGCGCAATAAGGCTGTCATTGCAGTAGTCGACGACGACGAATCCCTGCGCACCGCGCTTGAGGGCCTGCTGCGCGCTACCGGCTACCTGGCGCTCACCTATGGCGGTGCCCGCGAGTTCCTCGACTCCGAAGGCCCGGAACTGGCCGGCTGCCTGATCTCCGACATCCAGATGCCAGGCATGTGCGGCGTCGAACTCTACGAAGTGTTGCGCAGCCGTGGCCTGGAACTCCCAGTGATCTTCATGACCGCCTACCCCGGCGAAAAGCCGCGCATCAGCAGCGCAATGCCCGGTGTCATCGCCTGCCTGCCCAAGCCGTTCGAAGCCGACCAGTTGCTGGACTGCATCGAGACCGCCCTGCTGCCCAAACCCTGAGTTTCAGAATTCCCCGCCAAGTTACTGCGCCCACGCATTACCGCGCGAAAGAGCACTGCACGCGGCCTTACTCGATACCTTCGTATAGTTCCCTTCCACACATGCGTAATTCCCGCACACCGATGTAGAAGTGCATCCGGAAGCTCTCCTCCCTAGCATGGATTTACAGCGGACGACTGCAGACAGAACAACGCGAACCACAGTTTGCTAAACCCCGTCAGCGTCACGCCGAACTTGAAGCAGTTACTTCAAGGCAAATCATCCATTCGAGTCAGGAGCACATGATGAAACAGCAACTTCTGGTTATTGGCGCGGGCTTCGGTGGACTGTGGAGCGCACTGAGCGCCGCCCGCCTGCTGGACATGCACAGCCGCAACGATGTGGAAATCACCCTGCTGGCGCCGCAGGCCGAACTGCGCATCCGCCCGCGCTTCTACGAACCCGACGTGCACAGCATGTTCGCTCCGCTGACCGAACTGTTCGAAGCCGTGGGCGTGCGCTTCGTCAAGGGTACAGCCGAGAGCATCGACGAGCAGTCACGCAAGGTCGGCTACCGCGACGAAACAGGCCGCGCCGGCGAGCTGAGCTACGACCGCCTGGTGCTGGCCAGCGGCAGCCAGCTGTCCCGCCCGCCGGTGCCTGGCCTGAAGGAATTTGCCTTCGACGTTGACCAGATCGAATCGGCGGCGCACCTGGAAAGCCACCTGATGTCGCTGCGCAATCAGCCGGCCAGCCGCGCACGCAACACCGTGGTGATCGCTGGCGGCGGTTTCACCGGCATCGAGACCGCCACCGAAATGCCGGCGCGCTTGCGTGCCGTGCTGGGTGAAGACCAGGACGTACGTGTGATCATCGTCGATCGTGGAGAGCGTATCGGTGCGGTGATGGGCGACGGCATCCGCCCGTCGATCATCGAAGCCTCCGACAGCCTGGGGATCGAATGGATCACCGGCGCCACGGTCTCTGCCGTGGACGCCAACGGCGTTACCCTCGCCGATGGCCGCCACATCGAGAGCCACACGGTGATCTGGACCGTGGGCTTCCGCGCCAGCGCGCTGACCGAGCAGCTGACTGCCCAGCGCGACGGCCAGGGTCGTCTGCACGTGGATGGCAACCTCAAGGTACGTGGACTGCAGAACGTCTTCGCCGCCGGTGACGTCGCCTACGCCGCCACCGATGACATCGGCAACTTCGCCGCGATGTCCTGCCAGCACGCCATCAGCCTCGGCCGCCACGCCGGCAACAACGCCGCCGCCGACCTGCTCGGCGTCGCACCGACCCAGTACCGCCAGCCCAAGTACGTCACCTGCCTCGACCTGGGCGCCTGGGGCGCCGTGTACACCGAAGGCTGGGACCGCCAGCTGAAGCTGGTCAAGGCCGAGGCCAAGGAACTCAAGACGCAGATCAACACCGTGTGGATCTACCCGCCGGCCGCCGACCGCCGCGCCGCCCTGGCGGCCGCCGACCCGCTGATCCCCGTGGCCTGATCGCTGCTCTGCCCGCACTCCCTCGCCCCCGAGGGAGCGCCATTCGCCTGATGGACTCGACCTACAAGCAACAGGAGAACGACCATGACCATGCACCTGAATACCTTCGCCCAGCCCGATGCCGCCACCCCAGCCCAGGAGCTGGTGCCTTCGCGCTATGCCCTGCGCGTGGGCGAGATCGACGTGCTGGTGGTCAGCGACGGCGTGCTGCCGCTGCCGACCGAAACCATGTCGACCAACGCCACCCCGGAAGAGCGCGCAGCCTGGTTCAAGGAGATGTACCTGGGCCCGGACATGTTCGACTGGGCGCTGAACGTACTGGTGGTGCGCAGCGGCGAGCAGATCATCCTGGTCGACGCCGGCCTGGGCAACCAGTTCCCCGGCTTCCCCCGCGCCGGGCAGTTCCCCAAGCGCCTGAAGGATGCCGGCATCGAGCTGTCATCGATCACCGATATCGTGATCACCCATATGCACATGGACCACATCGGCGGGCTGCTGACCGACACCGTAAAGAACGGTCTGAGCCCTGAGGTGCGCATTCATGTCACGGCCACCGAAGTCGACTTCTGGAAGATCCCGGACTTCAGCCTGACCGAAATGCCGCAGCCAGTCCCGGATGTCCTGCGGCGCACGGCCAACGAATTCATGGCGCATTACGAAAGCCGGCTGCATATCTTCGAAGACGAGTATCAAGTAGCGCCGGGCGTAGTGGCGAAGCTCACCGGCGGCCACACTCCCGGTCATTGCATCGTCTACGTCGATTCCGCCGGCGAGCGCCTGACCTTCGCCGGCGACGCGCTGTTCCCGGTGGCTTTCGACCACCCGGAATGGCACAACGGCTTCGAGCATGATCCGGAGGAGTCAGTTCACGTGCGGGTGCGCCTGCTGCGCGAAGCGGCGGCCAGCGGCGAGCTGTTCGTCGCCACTCACCTGCCTTTCCCTTCGGTTGGCCGCGTAGCCATTGATGGTGATGCCTTCCGGTGGATTGCAGGGTTCTGGGACTACTAATACTAAAAGTAAAGTGTTGCTACCCTTGTCCCGCTGGGAGCCTTTCAAGTACCCAGTGGGACAAGGGTTTTGATTTTCAATGTCAGTAGATGGGTAGTAGCAGAGGCGCATCTTCAGATGCAGGCAAGAGTTCAGATGGAAGAGTTTTGGATTTCGCTGGTAACTCCCCCAAAAGGCTCCGGTCTGTATCCCCCCGGTGCTAAAAGGGAGG
>Ga0222423_1001152_pt1 | contig 13165 bp, 9 predicted proteins | sample 3A0metagenome_FD_182472 | JGI IMG/M metagenome (GOLD analysis project Ga0222423, IMG submission 182472) | Enriched microbial communities from leaf-cutter ant dump, University of Wisconsin, Madison, United States - 3A0 (version 2) | ecosystem: Environmental > Terrestrial > Nest > Insects nest >...
GCCGGGTCTTCGGTCTTGGTGGGGGCCGGGTTCTCCGTCTTGGTGGGAGTCGGGGTGGTGGGCTTTGGCGTCGCCGGCTTGGACGCCTCCTGCTCGGCCTTGTCTTGAGCGGCCTTGGCCTCGGCCTTGCGCTGCTTGTCGCGATCGGCGGCGAGGCCGTCCTGACGCGCCTTCTCCATGGCAACCGTGGTGCCGTTGAGCTTGGCGAGTGCCGCCACGGCCTGGTCCCTGACCTCGGCGGCGTCGGTGAAGGCTCGTTGGGCGGCATCGGCGGCGGCCACCGCGTCGTCATAGGCGTCGGACGCCGCGGACTGGGCATGGGCCGCGTTGGCCTCGGCCTCCACCGCGGCGTCGCGCATGGTGTCGGCCACGAGCTGGGCCGCTTGCACGCGCTGCACCAGGGTCGCCGTCTCATCCGATGCCCGGGACAACGCCTCCGACGAGCCAATCGCCTCTTCAAAGCCATTGGCGGTCATCACCGCGCTCAGTTGACCCATCCCGCCACCATCGCGGTAGTTGGCCTGTGCCACCGCCGCAAGCGCGGACTGCGCGTCCTTGAGCGCAGCATCGGCGTCCGCGGAGCGTTGCTTTGCGGTGGTGAGGGTCTCGCGTGCGGAGTCGAGGTCTGCCTGCGCCTGGGCATATGCGTCCGCGGCGATCAGCTGGGCCGCCTCCGCGTCGCTCATGGCGGTCTCGAGTTCGGCGACCGCAGCGTCGAGCTGGTCCACCGTGGCCGCCTGCGACTGAGCCGCCGCGCGAGCACGCGCGATGTCGTCTTGACCCGGATAGTCATCCGCGGTGGCGCCGCCCGCGGCGCCCAACGCGATTGCGGTGCCCACGAGCGCGCTGACGCACACCGCGGCAACGCGGGTACGGGTGGGGCGCAGAACTCGTGTGAATCGCATAAAACTCCTGGGTACGGCGATGGTACGTCCGGTTTGTCCGGGCGGGCCAGGGCGTGTGGTGAATGCCACGTGACCCTCTTTCATACCTCGGCACAATCCGGCTACGGCTTGAGCTCCCGCGATGGCGGCTCACGCCGTGCCCTAGTCTTGGTGGCGACATGGATGATGACGGCATCGAGACCGACGCCTGGGCCGCCGATCAGGGGCCCGGAGAAGGCGCGCCCATTCCGGCAAGCGCTGCGTGGCGGGAGGGTGATCATCCGGGACGCCGGCGCTTCTTTGAGCTGGGCGATCTACCGCTCGAGGCGGATCCCCTGGGCGTTCTACCAGGCACCACGATCGCCTACGAGACATGGGGCGAACTCAACGCCTCCCGCACCAATGCCATCTATGTGGCGCACGCCCTGACGGGAGACAGCCACGTGTGGGGGCCCGCAGAGCCCGGACACCACACCGGCGGGTGGTGGAACGCGATGGTGGGCCCAGGAAAGCCCATCGATCCGGCCCGCCACTTCATCGTCTCGGCCAACGTCGTGGGTGGCTGCCAAGGCACCACGGGCCCCGCGAGCCCTCATCCCGAGGACGGCAAGCCGTGGGGCAGTCGCTTCCCCTACATCACGATGCGGGACATGGTGACGGCAGAGATCGCCCTGGCGGACTACTTGGGCATTGACCGGTGGCGCCTCATCGCTGGCCCCTCCATGGGCGGCATGCGTGCCATCGAGTGGGCCGTCACGGCGCCCCACCGCGTGGGTGCCATTGCCCCCGTAGGCTCCACGGCGTCGACCACCGCGGACCAGATCGCCTGGTCCACGTCTCAAGTGGCCGCGATTGTGGCGGACCCGCGGTTCCGCGGCGGCGACTATTACGACGCCGCGGACGGCGACGGTCCTCACGTGGGGCTTGGCATTGCGCGAATGATCGCGCACACCACCTACCGCAGCGAGTCCGAGCTCGGAGAGCGTTTTGGCCGTACCTACCAGGGCGCTGGCGACCCACTCGGCAAGGGCGGCCAGTTCGCCGTGCAGTCGTACTTGGCGCATCATGCGCGCAAGCTTGCCCGGCGCTTTGACGCCAATACCTACATCCGCCTTGCGCAAGCCATCCAGTCGCATGACGTGGGCCGTGGGCGGGGAGGCGTGGAGACGGCGCTGGCGCAGTACACGAACGCCGCGCTTGTGGTGGCGGTGGACAGCGACCGCCTCTACCCGCTGAAGAACTCACAGCGGCTCGACGCTGCGCTCACCGGATCCAACGGTGTCAAGGTGGTGCACTCCCCCGTTGGGCACGACGGCTTCTTGGTGGAGTCCGGGCAGCTCAACGCCTTCATGGCCGAGTTTGAGCAGGGGCTCTAGCCCAACCACGCGTCTATCCGGGCCGCCGGGCTTGCTTTGTGGCGCCACCACGGGCTACAGTCGCCAACGTGTTCCGTCGAATGTGTCGCTGACAAGCGCACGTTTGGCGTGCGCCCACACGGGCGCCGCGCTGGCCGCTGACGCGGTCGAGCGCCGAACCCCTTTGGGCCACCCACGTGTCACCACCGCAGTTTCTGCGGGCTTGCAGGCACGTCCGGTGAGCTCTCGGTGGCTGCGAAACCCCCCCCATCCTGCATCGCAGCCAACCAAGGAGCAACACCACATGTCACAGAACTGGGCCTTTGAGACCAAGCAGATCCACGCGGGTCAGGAGCCGGACCCGGCAACCGGATCTCGCGCCCTGCCCATCTACCAGACCACGTCCTACGTCTTCGAGGACACCAACCAGGCGGCCGCGCGCTTTGCGCTTGCGGAGCTCGGCCCCATCTACACGCGCATCGGCAACCCCACCCAGCAGGCCGTTGAAGACCGCGTGGCGGCCCTCGAGGGTGGCGTTGGCGCGCTGCTCGTGGCGTCGGGAAGTTCGGCGAATGCCCTCGCCATCCTGAACTTGGCGCAGGCGGGCGACCACGTGGTCGCGAGCCCCAGCCTTTACGGCGGCACGTACAACCTGTTCCACTACACCCTGCCCAAGTACGGCATCGAGGTGACATTCGTGGACAACCCCGACGACCCCCAGAGCTGGCGTGACGCGTCCCGCCCCACCACCAAGGCGTTCTTTGGTGAGTCGATCTCCAACCCCAAGCAGGACCTTCTGGACATCGAGGCGGTTGCCGCGGTGGCGCACGAGATCGGCGTGCCGCTCATTGTGGACAACACGGTGGCGTCCCCGTACCTGGTGCAGCCTCTCGCCTGGGGAGCAGACATCGTGGTGCACTCCGCCACCAAGTACTTGGGTGGCCACGGAACCGCCATTGGCGGCATCATCGTGGACGGCGGCACGTTCGACTACGCGCAGCAGCCCGAGCGCTTCCCGCAGTACAACGAGCCCGACCCCAGCTACCACGGCCTCGTCTACGCGCGTGACCTCGGTGTGGGTTCCCCGCTTGGCGCCAACCTCGCGTTCATCCTCAAGGCGCGCGTGCAACTGCTGCGGGACCTTGGGCCGGCCATCTCGCCATTCAACGCGTTCCTCATCGCGCAGGGCCTCGAGACGCTCAGCCTTCGGGTAGAGCGTCACGTGGAGAACGCCAAGAAGGTGGTGGAGTGGCTAGGCGAGCGCCCCGAGGTGGAGTCGATCGCCTACGCGGGGCTTGAGTCCAGCCCGTGGCACCACCTGCAGCAGAAGTACGCGCCCAAGGGTGCCGGCTCGGTGCTGTCGTTCGAGATCGCTGGCGGGGCCGAGGCCGGCCGCACCTTCGTGGATTCGCTCACGCTTCACAGCCTCGTGGCGAACATCGGCGACGTGCGCTCGCTTGTGATTCACCCTGCCACCACCACGCACAGCCAGCTCACCGCCGAGGAGCAGGCCGCGGCGGGGGTCACGCCCGGGCTGGTGCGTCTTGCCGTGGGAATCGAGCACATCGACGACATCCTCGCGGACCTCGAGGCGGGCTTCGCCGCCGTCGCCGCCTCGCGTTCAGCCGCCGCGGAGCTCGCCCAGGCATGACCGCGGCCTTGTCTGCACCCGTCCAGGCCGCGCCGACGCTGGGAGTCATCCCAGCGTCGGCCGCGTGGCGCCCTGGTGACCCCGTAGGGGAACGCAGGTTCGCGCCCATCGGTGACCTCACGCTGGAGTCGGGTGACGTGGTGCCCGACGCCGTGCTTGCCTACCAAACGTGGGGCACCCTGGCGCCGGGTAAGGACAACGCCGTGTACATCGCCCACGCGCTGACGGGCGACGCCGATGCGGCCGCGTGGTGGGGCACGCTCATTGGCCCTGGTAGGCCGCTCGACACGGACCGGTTGTTCGTGGTGAGCGCGAACGTCATCGGCGGATGCCAGGGCTCCACCGGGCCGGCATCACTCGCGCCAGACGGCAGGCCGTGGGGAAGTCGGTTCCCATGGCCCACCATCCGCGATCACGTGGAGGCGGAGCGCAGGCTCGCAGACATCCTGGGGATTAGGCGGTGGCGGCTCATTGCCGGCCCGTCGATGGGCGGGATGCGCGCGCTGGAATGGGCGGTGACATACCCCGACCGGGTGGGCGGCATTGCCGTCATGGGCACCACTGCCGCCACGACCGCCGAACAGCTGGCGTGGGGCGTGCCGCAGATGGCCGCGATCCAGGCCGATCCCAAGTTCCGAGGCGGCGACTACTACGACGCGGCCGATGGCGACGGGCCGCACGTTGGTCTTGGCATCGCGCGGCAAATCGCGCACATCACGTATCGCAGCGAAGCGGAGCTCGCCGCGAGGTTTGGCCGCGAGGTGCAGGCCGATGGGCGCTTTGCGGTGGCCAGCTACCTGGAACACCATGCCCAGAAGTTGGCGCGGCGCTTTGACGCCAACACCTACCTTCGTCTCGTCAACGCGATCAACTCGCATGACGTTGGGCGCGGTCGCGGGGGTGTGGCCGCGGCCCTCGCTCGGTATCGCGGCCCCGCCCTTGTGGTGGCGGTAGACAGCGATCGCCTCTACCCAGAGGCGAATGCTCGAGAACTGGTGTCAGGGCTTGTGGGTGCCAACGAGATCGCGTGGGTTCACTCGGGCGTGGGCCACGACGGGTTCCTTGTGGAATCCGAACAGTTCAACGCGCACGTGCGCGCGTTCGAGCGGAGTCTGCAGAAGTAGGTGTGTAAAGCCGAGGCCCCGGAGCGTCGCCGGATTGATGCTTGTGTCCCGGGCAACGACCCCGCGCGCAGCCCCGGCACCTCAACTGTCATGACAACGAACCGCTCCACGCATCTAGTTCCAGTTGCGGGACACGGTGCTACATCCTCTCGACGAGCACCTGCGCCAAGTGACGGCCTTGCACGCCGGCCAAGTCATCCGCCTGGGTGCGGCAGCTGACGCCGTCCGCGATGTAGATGGAGCCCGCCGGGGCATCCCGCAGCGCGGGAAGCAATGAGTTCTCAGCCACCTTGACGGAGGTGTCGTAGTGGCCGCGCTCCGTGCCCCAGTTACCAGCCAGCCCGCAACACCCCGACGCTTCCGTGACGGTGGCGCCGAGGCTCGCCATGAGCTCGCGGTCGGCATCGAACCCCAACACCGAGTATTGGTGGCAGTGCGGCTGCACCACGGCCGTGACGTCGTCGAGCCGCGGTGCCCTCCACCCCTCGCGCGGCTTGACGGACGCGCGCCCGGTCAGCACCTCGGCCAGGGTGTACGTCTGCGCGGCCACGGCATGCGCGCGGGGATCATCCGGATGCAGCTCCAACAGATCGCCGCGCAGCACCGCCATGCAGGACGGCTCGATGCCGATGATGGGGATGCCGTTCACCGCGTACGGCCCCAGCACCTCCAGGAGGTGGCCAAGGCGCTTGCGCGCCCCTTCCAGTTGTCCCGTAGAGATCCACGTGACGCCACAGCAGGCATCGCCGGCGGAGACCAGCACCTCGAGACCCGCCGATTCCAGCACCCTCACGATCGCCGCGGGGATCTCGGGATCGATCCCGTCGGTGAACGAATCCGCCCACAGCACCACGCGGTTTTCGGTAGGGGCGCACTTGATCTGGTCGGCCTCACGCGCCTTCGCCAGCGCGGAACGCCGGAACGGCTGGGGCGCAAAGACCGGCAGTGTGCGCCGAGTATCCATGCCCGCGATCCACACCACGCTGCGCTGAATCCAACGGGGCCGCAGCACGGCGTTGATGAGCCGCGGCGCCACGCCAATGACCTTGAGCCAGCGTGGCAACCACCCAATGCTGTAGTGCGTCACCGGACGCACGCGCCTGCGGTAGGTGCGGTGCAGCACCTCCGACTTATACGCCGCCATGTCGATGCCACTGGGGCAATCGGTGGAGCATGCCTTGCAGCTGAGGCACAGGTCAAGACTCTCGCGCACGGCACGGTCGTTGAGCCCGTGCACGAGCGTCCCATTGATCGCGTCCTGCAGCACCCGCGCCCGCCCTCGAGTGACGTCCTTCTCGTCCCCCGTTGCCTGATACGAGGGGCACATGAAGCCGCTCGAGGTGCCAATCGCGTCGGCCCGGCACTTTCCCACGCCGGTGCAGCGGTGAACGGCTTCGGTGAGGTCGCCGTGGTCGTGCGTGAAGGCAAAGCCCGTGGAGCGCGGCATGGGCCTGGCCGACGGGCGGCGCAAGTCAGCGTCGAGCGGCGCCGGATCCACGAGCACGCCTGGGTTGAGCAGGTTCTGCGGGTCAAAGAGGTGCTTCACGGCGCCGAACAAGGCGATGGCCTGTGGCGAATACATGGCGGGCAGCAGTTCCGACCGCGCACGCCCGTCGCCGTGCTCGCCGCTGAGGCTGCCGCCGTGTGAGGCAACAAGGGCGGCCGCCTCCTCCATGAATCCGCGCAGCGGTGCGCCGGAGGCCTGCAGGGGGATATCGAGGCGCACGTGAATGCATCCGTCACCAAAGTGACCAAAGGGCTGGCCTGTGACCCCATGCCGCTCCATGAGGGCGTCAAACTCGCGCAAGTACGCGCCGAGCCGCTCGGGAGGCACCGCGGCGTCTTCCCAGCCCGGCCAGCTCTCCACGTTGTCTTCGCTGCGGCCAGCGAGCCCGGCGCCGTCGGCGCGAATGCTCCACAGGCGCGCCGCCTCACGGGGGTCCTCCACCACTCGGTGCGATGCCGTGCCGCTGTCGCGAGTGATGGCGGCCAGGATGGCCCGCGCCTCCTCCTCGGTGTCCGCGCCTACCTCCACGAAGAGCCAGCCAGCACCCTGAGGAAGGGTGGGAATGCCGCCGCCGCGCGCCCGCGCAACCCGCGCCACAAGCCGCGCGTCCAGGCCCTCCACCGCGTGCGGCTTGTGGGCGAGCATGGGGACCACGGCGTCGGCCGCCGCGGGCATGTCGTCATAGGCGAAGACGGCGGTGAGGCGGTGGGCGGCCACCGGCACCAGCGCAACGGTCGCCGAGGTGATGGTGGCGAGCGTGCCTTCCGTACCCACGAGGAAGCGCGCAAGGTTGCCGCCGAGCTCGGGCAAGAGATGCTCAAAGCTGTAGCCGGAGACCTGCCTGCTGAAGCGCCCAAACTCGGTGCGGATGAGGGCGAGGTTGTCCCGGACCAAGGCGTCGAGGCCGTCCACGATGCCCGTGGTGCCGGCGCCCGCGGCGAGGCGATTGCCACGCCCGTCGATCGCCTTGAGGCTCACCACGTTGTCTGCGGTGCGCCCATACGCCACGGCATGCGGACCGCAGGCGTTGTTGCCGATCATGCCGCCAAAGGTGGCGCGTGTGGAGGTGGACGGATCGGGCCCAAAGCGCAATCCCGTGGAGGCAAGTTCGCGCTGCAGCGTGGCCATCACGACGCCGGGCTCCACGGTGGCGGTGCGCGCCTCGGTGTCGATATCGAGGATGCGCGTGAGGTGGCGGCTCGCGTCGATGACAAGCCCCGGGCCAATGGCGTTGCCGGCCACCGAGGTGCCGCCGCCGCGCATCGTGACGGGCACTCCCAGCTCGCGCGCGGCGTCCAGGGTGGCCTCGAGGTCCGCGCGGTCCTTGGGATAGGCAACCGCCTGGGGCACCACGCGATAGTTGGAGGCGTCCGTGCTGTATTCGGCGCGTCGGCGAGGGCTGGTCTCCACCTCGCCATCAATGCGGGCGGCGATGTGCGAGACGGCTGCTGTCACGCCGCCATTCTTCCACGCACTCAGGACCGCCACGGGAGGGCCACAGGTCCCACGTTCGCCCTCCAACGGCTCCAGCGGCCCGACGCTTCGCCACCTTTGTCCGTTTCGCCCGGCAGGAGCGTCGTGCCTGCTAAATAGCCGTAAATCGGACAGCTGCCGGGCGGCGCGCCGCGGCGTCTCAATTTTCTTTTGTCACATCCTTCACATGCGTATACATCTGTCTCATGGCGTATCACCCCTCTGCCGGGCCCGTTGACGGCCCTTACCGGTGGTCATTGGATGGCCGTAGCTGAGGGAACACGGGTGCGCTAGGACAACGCATCTAGCCCCTCGCCGAGGGAGAAGAAAAATGCTGAGAAAAGTTCTCGCGGCGGTAGCCGTCGCAGTCGTCTCAATGCTCGTCGCGTCACCAACGGCGCTGGCGAAGAACGACGACAACACCAACGAAGTCACCTACTGGCAGAACCTCTACGGAAACGGGACGGTCTGCTACAAGGACGACACCACCAAGGGTTCGGAAGGTGCATCGTCTGTCACGCTGAACGACGGTCACTGGTCCCACCTGATCGTTAAGGGCGGGGCAGAAGACACCGGCTCGGGCCCTGGCAACGTCGTCTACGACAACCCCAAGGCAGGCGTCGCATACTCGACCCCCAAGAACCACGGCGGCAACATTGCCGGCCTGTCTCACTGGATCGTCTGTGAAACTCCGGCGCCCCAGGTGCAAGACACCCCAGTGCAGCCCACCAACCCCACCATCGTGGACATGTGTGGCACCGCCAATGACGCGGTGACGCTGCCCGACGGCAACGGCACCATCAGCTACAAGATCAAGGATGGGTACGTCTACGCCAGCCTCAGCGGCAACAACGTCACGTGGGGCGACACGCCCAGCGGTTGGACCAAGTACGGCGAGGTCTTGAAGTTCAAGCTGCCCAAGTTCAACACCGATCCCTGTGAGCACCAAGAGACCGTGTGCTGGCTCATGGACAACTACAAGGGCGGATCGTCAAACCCCGACGCCGTCTCTGGCCAGTCGAGCCTGTTCCCGCAGACGCGCGTCAACTGCAACGACCCCATCCCCTGCGGCATGTGGGTGCAGAAGGACGTCTACGACATCAACACTGCGGCCAAGGAAGAGATCTGGCAGAACCTCGGCGACACCCTCGAATGGATCAAGGGTCAGCCTGAGGACGCGAAGATCTACAAGAGCCACACCTTCATCTACGGCGGCAAGTGCAAGCCCGAGCAGCCTGCGGCGCAGACCGGCACGGACAAGCGACACACCACCATGTGCACCGCGCCGGCGGATGGCACCTCCACCACCACGTACTACGAGAAGTCCTGGACCCGTGACTGGACCTGGAACGCCTCCAAGTGGAAGTGGGAACTCGGCAACAAGGTGTACAGCAACGAGGTTGTGACCGGCACCAAGGTTGTCGACGACGCCTCGTGCATCCCCAACCAGCCGCAGTCGCTGCAGGGCAAGGACACGCGCCAGATTCAGGTCTGCAATGACCCCGCCAACGGCACGGCCACCAAGACCTCGTACGAGACCCCCTGGAGCCAGCCGTACGTGTGGAACTCCACGAGCCACGCCTGGGTGCTTGGTGCCAAGGTGTTCGGTGCCGAGACGGTGACCGGAACCGAGGTCCTCGACGACGCCACGTGTGTGCCGGAGCAGCCGCTGGGCCTGTCTGGAGACGACGTTCGCCAGGCCCAGCAGTGCAACGTTCCCGCGGATGGCACCGCCACCGTGACGCACTTCAGCACCCCCTGGACTCAGGACTACGTGTGGAACGCCACAAGCCACGCCTGGGAGCTGGGCGCCAAGGTCTACGGCGAAGAGGTCGTGGCGGGTACCGAAGTTCTCCCCGCCGACTCCTGCATCCCGGCCAAGCCCGAGACGCTCAAGGGAACCGACCCCATCCCGCCCACGCAGCAGTGCACCAAGCCCGCCGACGGCACGGCCATGGTGACCTCTTACGCCCGCGACTGGACCCAGGAGTCGGTGTGGAATAGCACCACCCACGCATGGGAGCTGGGCGAGAAGGTCTACGGTGACCAGTACGTCACGAGCGAGGCGGTCATCGAGGTGGGCAACTGCAACCCGCCCACGCTGAGCGGCACTCTCGTTGCCTCGCAGTGTGTGGACGACGTTCCGTGGATCAACTACGACGTCCAACTGAACGACCCTGACGGCACGTCTACGGATGACGGCACCGCGACCTTCACGTTCACGGCACCCGGCACCTCGGAGTCCTTCGTCAAGGTTGTGCCGATCGGCAGCGGTCGGTTCCTGTGGCCCGGTGCCACGGCAACCGACAACGGTGACGGCACCTTCACAGCCACCGGCTGGCCGGGCTGGGCCTTCGTCGACGACGAGTGGGTCGAGACCGGTAACGACAACTACGGCTGGACTAGGGCCGGCGTCAACGTCCACGTTGCGGTGAACCCGCAGATGGATGTGTCGCTCAGTTACCCGCCGCCATCTCAGCTCTGCGTGGCCGGTCCCCCCACCGAGATCCACGGCGAGCTGGACGCTCCGCCCGCCACTGCGGTCGAAGCGCAAGCGCAATACGCGGGATAGTCCACCCGCGAGCGCGGCGGCCCTCCCCTGACTCAGCCAGGGGAGGGCCGCCTTCTTTATGCTGGGATTCATGAGCCTTTGGGGCTGTGGTCGCGATTGCGGCGTGCCCCGCACCGCACCTCTGTGTCCACGAGCGTGAACACTGCGTCATTGTTCACGTACATGGACAATGACGAGTTGTTCACGTACATTGACATCCATGGAGGAGATGTTGAACGCGCGCTCGCTGGAGCGCATCGGCAGGAACATCCGCTTGCTGCGCAAGCGGCGTGACCTGACTCAGGGGGAGTTGGCGGGCCTCGCTGGCGTCTCGCGGACATGGCTGAACCAGATCGAGAACGGCGGGAAGTCGAATGCCGAGCTGGGTTCCTTGCTGGCCGTCCTCGACTCGCTCGGCGCCACGCTGATGATTCGCGATGAGGGGCAGGGTGCGCATGGCTAGCCCGCGGCGTCTCGCGGTGCTGCTCGAAGGCCGTCAGGTGGCCACGCTTGAGCGCACCCGGTCCACACTGCGCCTTCACTACCTCAACGACAGCGCGGCACAGACGCCCCTATCGCTCTCTCTGCCTCGCGGCGGGGACCATACGGGCGCCACCGTTGACCGATTCATCAGCGCACTGCTTCCCGACAATTCAGATGCACTCAGGGCCGTTGCTCGCCAGCACGGGATTGACCCGCAGGATCACATGGCGATGCTTGGGGCGATTGGCATGGACTGCGCTGGCGCCATCCAGTTCTGCGCGGAAGACGAAGTGGAGTCAACCATCGCGCGCGAGGGCCGGCTCGAGCCCTTCTCGGACTCCGACATTGAGGCGCGCCTGGCGGACCTAGACATGAACGAGGCCGCATCATGGACGATGCCCGAGGAGCACTGGTCGCTCGGGGGAACCCAACAGAAGTTCGCGCTTAGGCTCGAGGGTGGATCGTGGCATGTCGCGCACGGCGCCGAGCCGACGAGCCACATCATCAAGCCAGGCATTCGGAGGATGACCCTGCAGGCACTCACCGAACACGCGACGATGATGGCCGCGAGCAGGTTAGGAATTCCAACGGCAGGAACGATGTATCGCGAGTTCAAGTCCCAGCCCGCGCTCGTCGTGGAACGGTTTGATCGCGCACGACGCGCGAACGGGGATCTGATGCGACTGCATCAGGAGGATCTCTGTCAGGCGCTCGGCAACCCGGAGAAGTACGAAGACGTAGGCGGACCAAGTGCGGCCACAATTGTTCGGATCCTCGATGGCGCCGCGGCGAGCAAGGCGGAAGCCGACCGCTCCATTGCAGACTTTGTCGACATGGTGATTTTCAACACGATTGTTGGGGCCCCGGATGCCCACGCTCGCAACTACGCGGTGATGCTCAGCGGTGACCGCGTGACGCTCGCGCCTATGTACGACGCCGCTTCCGGTGCCGCCTACGAGCCGCGGGCCGGATCGGAACCGGTGGTCAGTATGAGCATCGGGGGCGAGTTCGTGATCTCGAGAATCGGGGCCGACAACTGGAAGATCTTCGCCGAAGACGTGGGCCATGGCCCCGAGTACATCGCGGAGAGGATCGAGCATTTTGCCGACCGTGCGCCCTCAGCACTGCTCGACGTCCTACGCGAGATGGACAGCCCGGAGGCTGAGGTCTTGATCGGGCGCATGAAGAAACCCCTCGAGAGCTTGGCCGGTATCGCGCTCAGAGCGATACCGCATCTCGCATAGCCACGCCTTGCGCGAGGGCACAGCTGACAACGCTGAAGCCCCCGGGTCGATCTACAGATAGCTCGAGTAGCTACGCGGTCGCTTGGCGTGAGTTGGTTTGGCGAGCGGGCTTTCGCCAGCACGCCTTCGGGATTTCGCCGATGTGGTTGCCGAACTCGTCGCGAACGACCTTCGTGCGCGTGGCCGAGTCCCAGCGGACTACGAACATGCCGCGGCGGCTGTAGAGCTCCACGAGGTAGTCCTCGGCGCAATTGACCTCTTCAGTCTTGCGTGCGATGTCCGCGTGGCGCGAACGTTCGTACTCGCCGATGACAGTCCCGCCCATCGTGATCTCGAGGCGAAAGAGCGTGTCGGAGATCGGCTGAGCCTGAACGATGAGGGGCATGGTGCTCCGAAAAGTCGAGATGGACGGTTCAGCAGGATCGGAGCGGTCATTGCCGACGGTCGTGAGCCAGAACACCTAGGCCAGCTGGTGGTCACCCGTTCAGCCGCTACGCCCCGTTCGAGCGGCAGCCGTAGCGACAGGGCGATACTGGGATCTCGGGTCGCGGCCACGTCAGCACAGCCACGTAAGCACGCCTTGTCACGACCTGGGAATGGCTGTCGCCGCGCTCGCCATCTCTAGCGTCGGAGTAATCATGGCCAACAGGTGTGCGGGCCTCCTGGAGTCCCCTGCGCGCTAGGAGTACATGCGGCCGTTCTGACGGGGGATTTCCGGCCGCGTGTACTCAGAGCGCGCTGGGGGCCGTCACGTGCGGCTAAGGCCACGTTAGAGACATGGAGCGCCCGCCGAAGACCTCGCGACGCACCACGAACGACAAAGGCCCGGCCCCTACACAGGGGCCGGGCCAGGTGGAGCCGCCTAAGGGAATCGAACCCTTGACCTATTCATT
>Ga0222423_1001153_pt1 | contig 13164 bp, 11 predicted proteins | sample 3A0metagenome_FD_182472 | JGI IMG/M metagenome (GOLD analysis project Ga0222423, IMG submission 182472) | Enriched microbial communities from leaf-cutter ant dump, University of Wisconsin, Madison, United States - 3A0 (version 2) | ecosystem: Environmental > Terrestrial > Nest > Insects nest >...
ATGCCCCCAGCGCGCGCAGGCGTTGTCCACCGGCCCGGCCCACAGGAACTTGATGGCCCACGGCAGGAAGGCGAGCCCCGCCAGCCCCACGTCGCCCACGCCGTGCCCGCCCTGGCGGATGAGCACCCCCAGCGCGTGGAAGGCCAGCCCGGCCGGCACGCCCTGCGCCAGGTACATCAGCGCTAGCGCGGTGTACTCCGCCCTGCGCAGCGTGCCCCGATCCGCGCCCGGCGCGTTGTCCCACGTCGCGGCCCGCATCAGAAGTCCACCGCCAGGCGCACGCCCACCGTGCGGGGTGCGGCGACCACCACGGTGCCGGGGTTGAGGGCACGGCTGTAGTAGCGCGCATCCCCCAGGTTCCTGCCGTACACGCCCAGGGTCCAGCGCTGGAAGCGGTAGGACAGCTGCGCGTCCACCAGGGTGTAGGCAGGATTGCGCACCGTGCTGTCCGGGTACAGCATCGAGCTGCCCATGCGCCGCACCGAGAGGCCGCCTTCCCAGCCAGGCGCGGGCTGCCACGCCACAGCCACGCCATAGCTGCTGCGCGGCGTGTTGGGGAACTGCCGGCCCGCGTAGTTCTCGCCGCCGTGCAGGTACTCGTCGTAGACGGCCTTGACGTAGCCCGCGAAGCCGCTCAGCTCCAGCCCCGCCACGGGGCGGACCGCGCCGGTCAGCTCCACCCCCTGGTTGTGCGAGCGCCCGGCGTTGCTGACCAGGCTCTGGCCCCCGGCGCCGATCACCACCACCTGCTGGTCGCGCAGGCGCGTAGTGAACGCGGTGGCGCCCAGCTCCCAGGCATTGCGCTCGCCGCGCACGCGGTAGCCGATCTCGGCGTAGTTGCCGTATTCCGGCGCGAACGGCGAGGCGGCGGACACCGGGTCGTACGCATACTGGTTGAAGCCCGAGGCCTTGTAGCCGCGCGCCAGGGTGATCCAGGCGAACTGCCGCTCGCCGCTCTGGTGCTCCAGCGTCAGCCGGGGGAGCAGCACCTTGTCGCGCACCTGGAGCGGGCCGACCGCGTCGGTGGTGGCGTAAGGCGTGTCGGGCTGGCCGTCGCCGTCGCTGTCGAAGAAGCCGCTCTGCCGGCTGGTCCAGTCCATGCGGCGGCGGTCGGCCTCGTAGCGCAGCGCGCCCGCCAGGCGCCAGCCGGGGGCCATGCGCCAGCCCAGTTCGCCGAACACGGCGGCGGTGCGGCCCGCGATGTCTGCCGTGGTGGCGCTGCGCATGTAGCCTGTCATCTCGAACAGGTAGGGCGATTGCTTCTTGAGGCTGGACGCATACACACCCGCCATCCAGTCCCATCCGGCAGTGAAGTCGCCCGAGAGCCGTACCTCGCCGCTGAACTGGCGCGTCTTCGCGTCGAAGCCCGAGGGCCCGCCGAACTGGGACAGCGGCATCCAGTAGTCCCACCGGCCGCTGCTCGCGCCCAGGGTCACGGCCAGTTGCGTGCCACCGCCCAGGCGGCGCAGGTATTCGCCGGTGACGAGGCTGTAGGCGGTGTCGCTGCGGCCCGCGTCGCTGGCGTTGGATTTCAGATCGGCCGCGAGGGCCATGGGTGCGAAGTAGTCGTTGCCGCCCTGGCGCTGCGCATGGTGCAGGCCCAGCCGCCACTCGCCGCCGGCCTCGTCGCGGTGCAGCAGCTTCAGGCGCGCGAAGCGGCTTTGCCAGCCCGTGGTGTCGTCGCGCCCCAGGCCAGGGTTGCGCACGTAGCCGTCGGCATCCTCGCCGCCCAGCGCGATGCGAGCCGCCGTGCTGCCCGACAGCGGCAGGTCGGCCGCGAGCACCATGCGCCGGCGGTTGCCGGTGCCGTAGTCCCACTGCGCCCGGCCGCCGGCCACGTTGCCTGGGTCGCGCGTGCGCATCGCCACCAGGCCGCCCATGCTGTTCTGGCCGTACAGCGTGCTCTGCGGGCCGCGCAGCACCTCGACGTGCTCCAGGTCGAACAGCGTGCCCAGGGCTGCGCCGTAGATGGGTACGCCGTCGATCAGCAGCGCCGTGCTGTTGCTGTCCGACTCGTCATCCGAAAAGCCCAGCCCCCGGATGGTGAGCGTGGGCGTGCTGCCCGTGAAGTCCGTGAAGTACACGTTGGGCACCTGCTGCGCCACGTCGGCCAGCGACTGCAGCCCCTGCTGCTCCACCGCCTCGCCGCCCACCACGCTCACGCTGGCCGGTGTTTCCAGCAGCGTGCGGCCCTGCTTGGTGGACGTGACCACCACCGAGGGCAGGGTGGCCGCAGGGGCATCGGCGCCCCCCTGCGCCCAGGCGCCCTGCGCGGCGGCTAGCAGCAGGCCCAGGCCGAGAGGCCGCAGGCGGAACGGAAAGGAACGGTGCATGTTCATGGACGTTGGATGGCATGGATGGATATACTTTGATGCTAGTAATTCTCATTTGCATCCACTACCCAAAAGCGGAGCGGATCTACCCGTAGCAGGAGTTTTTGATGCGCGATGCACCCGTCGTGGACATAGCGGGCCACCTGCCCTCAGACCTGACGCAGCGGCAGGACCTGTGGCCCGCCGGGCCGCAACGGAGCGGCGGGCACGTCACGCCCTACGGCCTGGCGGCGTTCGCGAGCCGCAGCGAATATGCGCAGCCGGTCAGCATCACGGTCAAGGACTCGGCCGAGCGGCTGCACCTGTCGGTGTGGCTCCACGACGGCCCGGCCGTCGAGACCGACGGCTGGAAGTTCCGCGTCGCGGGCCGCGACACGGTGGCCGGCTACCTGCCCGGTGTGCCCCTGAAATCCCAGCTGCAAGGCAAGCTGCACCACGTGGGGCTGCTGCTGGCGCCCGGCCAGCTGCCCACGCTGGGCGGCGAGCAAGGCCAGACTTTCCTCGACAGGCTGCGGCGCGACGGCTGCCTGCGGGTGCAGCCGGGCTCGGCCGCCGTGCTGCGCGCCGCGCACGAGCTCGACGCCATCCTCATCAAGCCCTCCAGCAGCCCCTTGCTGCGCGAAGCCAAGAGCCTGGAGCTGCTGGCCCACCTGCTCACGGCCGGCGACCGGCAGGAGGCCCAGGCCTCGCTCACACAGGCGCAGCGCGAGCGGCTGCGCCATGCGCGCGAGCTGCTGCTGGCCGACCTGTCCGGGCCGCCCACCATCGAGCAGCTGGCGCGCGCCAGCGGCATCAACGCGTTCGCGCTCAAGCAGGGGTTCAAGCGGCTGTTCGGGCTGCCGGTGCACGCGCTGTACCAGCAGGAGCGCATGCGCGCGGCTTGGCAGCTCATCGCATCGGGCCAGGCCAGCGCGTCGGAGGCCGGCGCGCGCCTCGGCTACACCAACATGAGCCATTTCGGCACCGCGTTCCGCAAGGCCTTTGGCGTGCTGCCGGGCGAGTTGCGCAGACAAGCCCCCAGGGCAATCCATCAAAAAGCATAGCTGCCAGCGCTTTCTGCACAATGGTTTCAAGCGATTTCAATCAAAAATACTAAGCACACATTCCATTTCCGGGCACAATGGCGGCCATGCAACTGAACTACATCGCCAACGCCTCGGTTCCGTCTGCCTCGGGCCGCACCATCCCGGTGATCGACCCGTCCGACGGCCAGCCCTTCGACGAGATCCAGCGCAGCAATGCCGACGACATCGACGCGGCGGTGCACGCGGCGCGCCAGTGCTACCACGCGGTCTGGCAGAAGATGGCGCCCGCCGACCGGGGCCGCCTGCTGCAAAAGCTGTCGGCCAAGATCCTGGAGCATGCCGACGAGCTGACGGCCCTGGAGCAGCGCGACTGCGGCAAACCCACCAAGCAGGCCCGCGCCGATGCATTGGCGCTGGCGCGCTACTTCGAGTTCTACGCGGGCGCCTGCGACAAGTTCCACGGCGAGACCATTCCCTACCCCGACGGCTACAGCGTGCTCACCTGGCGCGAGCCCCACGGCGTGACGGGCCACGTGATCCCCTGGAACTACCCCATGCAGATCTTCGGCCGCAGCGTGGGCGGCGCGCTGGCCGCCGGCAACGTCTGCGTGGTCAAGCCTGCGGAGGACGCCTGCCTGTCCCTCATCCGCGTGGCGCAGCTGGCGGCGGAAGTGGGTTTCCCGTCCGGCGCGCTCAACATCGTGACGGGCTACGGGCACGAGGTCGGCGACGCGCTGGCGCGCCACCCGGGCATCGACCACATCAGCTTCACCGGCAGCCCCAAGATCGGCACTCTCATTCAGCAGGTCGCCGCCGAACGGCACTGCCCCGTGACGCTGGAGCTGGGCGGCAAGAGCCCGCAGATCATCTTTGCCGACGCGGACCTGGACGCCGCCATCCCCGTGGTCATCAACGCCATCGTGCAGAACGCGGGGCAGACCTGCTCGGCCGGTTCGCGCGTGCTGATCGACTCCCTTATCTACGAACCGCTGCTGGAGCGCCTGGGCAAGGCTTTTGAAAAGCTGCGCGTGGGGCCTGCGGCGATGGATTTGGATGTCGGCCCGCTGATCCGCCAGACGCAGCAGCAGCGCGTGTGGGACTTTTTGTCCGACGCGCAGGTGGCGGGCATCCCCATGGTGGCGCAGGGCGTGGTGGTGGACGAAGCCCCCGAGACCGGCTACTACCAGGCCCCCACGCTGCTGCGCGACGTGCCCGTGGGCCACCGGCTTGCGCAGGAAGAGGTCTTCGGCCCCGTGCTCTCGGCCATGGCCTTCCAGGACGAGGACCACGCGGTGGAGCTGGCGAACGCCACGCAGTTCGGCTTGGTGGCGGGCATCTGGACGCGCGACGGCTCGCGCCAGTTCCGCATGGCCCGGCGCGTGCATAGCGGCCAGGTGTTCATCAACAACTACGGCGCGGCGGGCGGCGTGGAGCTGCCGTTCGGCGGGGTCAAGTCCAGCGGCTACGGGCGCGAGAAGGGCCTGGAAGCCTTGTACGGCTTCACCACGCTCAAGACGGTCGCCATCCGGCACGGTTAAGAATTACAAGCCAAATCGGCCTCCAGCGCTTATTCAGCAAGCGCTGACAGCTATCAAATAAGGAGAACAACCCCATGCGCGTACCAGGCAAATCCATCATCGTGACCGGCGCCGGCGGCGGCATTGGCGAAGGCATCGCCAAGCGGCTGGCGCAGGAAGGCGGCCGGGTCATCGTCTGCGACATCAACCCCGAGGGCGGCCAGCGCGTGGCCGGCGAGATCACGGCGGCGGGCGGCAGCGCCAGCTTCTTCCAGGCCGACGTGGCTAACTCCGCCCAGGTCAAGGCCCTGGTGGACGAAGCCCTGCGCCTGCACGGCCGCCTGGACGTGGTGGTGAACAACGCGGGCTGGACGCACCGCAACCGCCCCATGCTGGAGGTGAGCGAGGACGAGTTCGACAAGGTCTACGCCATCAACGTCAAGAGCATCTACCTCTCGGCCATCCACGCCGTGCCCGCCCTGCGCGCGGGCGGGGGCGGCAGCTTCATCAACATCGCTTCCACCGCAGGGCTGCGCCCGCGCCCGGGCCTGACCTGGTACAACGGTTCCAAGGGCGCCGTCATCATCACCAGCAAGTCCATGGCCGCCGAGCTGGGGCCGGACAACATCCGCGTGAACTGCATCAACCCCGTGTTCAACCCCGACACGGGGCTGGCCGCCGAGTTTGCGGGCGGGCCGGTGGACGAGGCGCGGCGCGCCAAGTTCCTGGCCACCATTCCGCTGGGGCGCTTCTCTACCGCGCTCGACGTGGCCAACGCCGCGCTGTACCTGGCGAGCGACGAGGCGGCCTTCGTCAGCGGTGTGTGCATCGAAGTGGACGGCGGGCGCTGCGTCTAAGAGTCTGATCCTGGTCAACGGCCCTTCGCAGGGACTTGATCCGGTCAAGTCCCCCTGCGGCAAAATCACGCCATGGCCGAACGTGTGATTCCCCTGGTGGACCAGCGCCTCGCCGCTTTGGCGGCGCGGGTGCCGCCCCATGCCCTGGCGCCCACCGGCCTGCTCACCGACACCCTGGGCCGCCCGCTGCGCGACCTGCGCATCAGCGTCACGGACCGCTGCAACTTCCGCTGCAACTACTGTATGCCCAAGGAAGTGTTCGGCAAGGACTACCCCTACCTGCCCCACGGCGCGCTGCTCAGCTTCGAGGAGATCACGCGGCTGGCCCGCCTGTTCCTGGCGCACGGCGTACGTAAGATCCGCCTGACCGGCGGCGAGCCGCTACTGCGCAAGAACCTCGAGGCGCTGGTGGCCCAGCTCGCTCAGCTCCGCACAGTGGACGGCCGCGCGCCCGACCTCACGCTCACCACCAACGGCGCGCTGCTGGCGCGCAAGGCGCAATCGCTGAAAGACGCAGGCCTGAACCGCGTGACCGTGAGCCTGGACGGACTGGACGACGCGGTGTTCCGCCGCATGAACGACGTGGACTTTCCGGTGGCCGAGGTGCTCGCCGGCATCGAGGCCGCGCAGGCGGCGGGCTTCGCGCCCGTCAAGGTCAACATGGTGGTCAAGCGCGGCACCAACGACCACGAGATCCTGTCCATGGCGCAGCACTTCCGCGGCACGGGCGTCACGCTGCGCTTCATCGAATTCATGGACGTGGGCGCCACCAACGGCTGGCGCATGGACGAAGTGCTGCCCTCGGCCGAAGTCATTGCCCGCCTGCGCGCTGTGCTGCCGCTGGTGCCGCTGCCCGCCAGCAGCCCCGGCGAGACGGCCGAGCGCTGGGGCTACGCGGGCGCCGACGGCCGCCACGATCCGATGCTGGGCGAGGTGGGCGTGATCAGCAGCGTGACCCAGGCTTTTTGCGGCGACTGCAACCGCGCCCGCCTGTCCACCGAGGGCAAGCTCTACCTGTGCCTGTTCGCCGCCCAGGGCTACGACCTGCGCACCCTGCTGCGCGGGGGGGCCAGCGACGAGGCCATCGCGGCGGCCATCGCGCCCATCTGGCAGCAGCGCCGGGACCGGTATTCGGAGCTGCGCGGCAGCCTGCCCGAGCGCACCGGGCGCGTCGAGATGAGCTACATCGGCGGATGACCATCGAACGCCAGGACATCACCGGCCTGGTGCTCGCGGGCGGCCAGGGTTCCCGCATGGGCGGGGTGGACAAGGGCCTGCAGCCCTTTCGCGGCGCGCCGCTGGCGCTGCACGCACTGCGGCGGCTGCAGTCGCAGACCGGCGCCGCGATGGTCAGCGCCAACCGCAACCTGCCTGCGTACCAAGCCTTCGGCGTGCCCGTGTGGCCCGACGACGAAGGCGGCGAAGGCCCGCTGGCAGGCATCCTGGCCGGGCTGGCGCACTGCACCACACCCTGGCTGCTGACGGTGCCGTGCGACACCCCTTTCTTCCCCGCCGACCTCGCCGCGCGGCTGGCCCTGGCTGCGCGCGGCGCCGACATGGCCATCGCCGCCGCACCCGATGGCGACCTGCAGCCCGTGTTCTGTCTACTGCGCACCAGCCTGCGCGACGACCTGGCCGCCTACCTGCACCAGGGCGGCCGCAAGGTCCGCGCCTGGATGGGCCAGCACCGCTGCGTCACCGTGCGCTTCGACCAGCCATGCGACGACCCCCGGGCCTTCGCCAACGCCAACACACTGGCCGAACTGCAGGCGCTGGAGGGCGCATGAACTCCACCGTGCGCATCCGCCCCCTGGCCGCCGCAGACGCTCCCGCCTACAAGGCCCTGCGCGACGAGGCGCTGCGCACCGCGCCCGATGCGTTCACGTCCGACCACGCTTCGTCCGTGGGCCGCCCCGCCCGAGACTACGTGGCGCGCTTCGGCCCGCTGGAGTCGGGCACGTTCTTCCTGGGCGCGTTCGACGGCGCGGGCCGCCTGCTGGGCTGCGTGGGCTGCGAGCGCGACGCGCGCGCCAAGGTGCGCCACATGGCGACCTTGGTCGGCATGATGGTTTCGCCCGCCGCGCAGCGCCAGGGCATCGGCCGCCAGCTGGTGGCCGCCTGCGTGGACGCCGCCCGGCACGTGCCCGGCCTCACGCAGCTGGCGCTGACGGTGACGGCCTCCAACCCGCACGTGGTGCGCCTGTACGAGCAGGCGGGCTTTCGCGCCTGGGGCCTGCTGCCGCGCGCCGTCATGGTCGATGGCGTGGGCTACGACAAGCTGCACATGCTGCGGGTGCTGACCGCCAACCCTTCCCCCGCCTGCCGCTCCCGATGACCCCCACCACCGCCCAGATCGCCGCCGAACTGCAGGGCTACGACCCCGAGGCCCTGCGCGCCGCCGACGTGGGCGCCTTCCTGGAGCGGCTGGTGCAGCCCGTCGCCGGCACGCAAGACATCGGCCTCTTCGACGCCCTGGGCCGCGTGCTGGCCCGCGACGTGGTCTCGCCCATCAGCGTGCCGCCGCACGACAACTCGGCCATGGACGGCTACGCCTTCGCGGGCGCGCAGCGCGTGGCGGGCCAGCCGCTCACGCTGCGCGTGGCGGGCAAGGCGCTGGCGGGCACCGCCTGGAGCGGGGCCGTTGCGCAGGGCGAATGCATCAAGATCATGACCGGCGCCGTCATGCCCCCGGGCCTGGACACCGTGGTGCCGCAGGAGCTGACCACGGCCACGCAGGACGGCCGCATCGCCATCGCCGCCGACGTGCCGCTGCGGGTGGGCGCCAACCGGCGCCTGAAGGGCGAGGACCTGATGCAGGGCCGCGTCGCGCTGGCGCGCGGCGAGCCGCTCACGCCCGCCGCCCTGGGCCTGCTCGCCAGCCTGGGCCTGCAGTCGGTAACGGTGTTCCGCCGCCTGCGCGTGGCGTACTTCTCCACCGGCGACGAGATCCTGAGCCTGGGCGAGCCCCCGCGCGAGGGAGCGGTGTACGACAGCAACCGCCACGCCGTGCGGGGCCTGCTGGCCCGCCTGGGCGTGGAGGTGATCGACCTGGGCGTGGTGCGCGACGACCCCGCCCTGCTCGAAGCGGCGCTGCGCGATGCCGCCGCGCGGGCTGACGCCATCGTCACCAGCGGCGGCGTGAGCGCGGGCGAGGCCGACCACACGCGCACCATGATGAAGAAGCTGGGCGACGTGGCCTTCTGGCGCATCGCCATGCGGCCCGGGCGCCCCATGGCCGTTGGGAGAATTCAAGCCAAATCGGCCTCCAGCGCTTGTCCATCAAGCGCTGGCAGCTATGAAAACAGCAGCATCCTCTTCGGCCTGCCCGGCAACCCGGTGGCGGTGATGGTGACCTTTCTCGCCTTCGTGCGCCCCGCCCTGCTGCGCATGATGGGCAGCACGCGCCCCGCGCCGCCGCTGCTGCGCGCCGTGGCGGCCAGCCCCCTGCGCAAGAAACCGGGCCGCACCGAGTACCAGCGCGGCATCGTCACCGCCGAGCCCGACGGCACGCTGCGGGTGCGCACCACGGGCAACCAGGGCTCGGGCGTGCTCAGCTCCATGGTGCATGCCAACGGCCTCATCGTGCTGGGGCACGACCAGGGCGACGTGGCCGCGGGCGACGCGGTGGACGTGATGCTTTTTGACGGCGCCATCTGACAAGGCGGCGGGCGCCCGCCGGTTAAAACCTTGCCAATGTCCCTCATCCTCCAGGACCTGCCATGACCTACACAGCCCAGCACCTCGCCCACCCGCCCACGCGCGACGAGGTGGACCAACTGCCCGGCGCCACGGTGCTGGAGTTCGGCACGCCCTGGTGCGGCCACTGCCAGCGCGCCCAGCCGCTCATCGAGCGCGCCTTGCAGGGCCGCGACGACGTGGCCCACGTCAAGGTGGAAGACGGCCCCGGCCAGCGCCTGGGCCGCAGCTTCGGCGTGAAGCTCTGGCCCACGCTGGTGTTCCTGCGCGATGGCAAGGAAGTGGCGCGCACGGTGCGGCCGCAGCACGCAAACGAGGTGCAGGACGCGCTGCAGGGCATCGCGGCCTAGATAGGGCTACAGCCGCTTCTGCGTGAACGCCGCGATGCGCTGCGCCGTGTCGGGGTCGGCGAAGCAGGCCATGGCGGCCTCGCTCTCCACCGCCAGCGCGGTTTCGATGCGCGGCCCCAGGCCCGAGGCCAGCGCCCGCTTGAGCCGGGCCGTGGCCCCGGCGGAACGCGTGGCCACCTCGGCGGCCAGCGCCATCGCGGCGGGCAGCATCTGGTCCTGCGGCACCACGCGGTTGACCAGGCCCAGCGCCTTCAAGTCCGCCGCGCCCTGGCGCTCGCCCAGCACGATGAGTTCCATGGCGCGCTGGTGCCCCAGCGCCTGCGGCAGCAGGTGCGTGACGCCGCCGGTGACGAAGTGGCCCAAGGCCATCTCGGGAAAGAAGCACACCAGGCTGTCGGCCGCCACCACCAGGTCGCAGTTGAGCACCCATTCGAAGCCGCCGCCCACGGCATAGCCGTGCACCGCGCCGATGACCAGCTTGGGGCCGAACATGATGGCGCGCGTGACGTCCTGGATGCGCTCGCAGTGCTCGGCGATGGCGGCCGGGCTTTCGGACTGCTCGCCGAACTCCTTGAGGTCGTCGCCCGCGCAGAACGCCCGGCCCGCGCCAGTGAACACGATGGCGCGGGTGGTCGGGTCACTCTGCGCGGCCTGCAGCGCGGCGATCAGGTCCACCAGCAGCGCGCCGCTGATGGCGTTGAGCCGCTCGGGGCGCTGCAGGGTGACGACGCTCACGGCGCCTTCGGTGGTGTGGGTGGCGAAAGTCATGGACGGGTCTCCTGGGTTGATGCCTCGCGGTCCCAGGTATCGGGGGTGATGCCCTCGGCCTGCAGGCGGAATTTCTCGATCTTGTCGGTCGGCGTGCGGGGCAGCGCGGCGGCGAAGCGCAGGTAGCGCGGCACCATGAAGCGCGCCATCTGCCCGGCGCAGTGCGCGGCCAGCGCGGCGGGGGTAAGCGTGCTGCCGGGGCGCGGCACCACGCAGGCCATGATGTCTTCTTCCGTCAGGTCGCTGGGCACGCCGAACACGGAGCATTCGAGCACGTCGGGGTGGGCCTCGATGCCCATCTCCACCTCGGCGCAGGCGATGTTCTCGCCCCGGCGGCGCACCATGTCCTTGCGGCGGCCCACGAAGTAGAAGTAGCCATGAGCATCCTGTCGCAGCACGTCGCCGGTGTGGAACCACAGGTCCTTGAAGGCATCGAGCGTGGCTTCGGGCATGCCGTAGTAGCCCTGCATGAGCAATGAGGGTTCCTGGGGCCGGATCAGCAATTCGCCCGGTTCGCCCACCGGCACCTCGAAGCCCTGCGGATCCACCAGTCGCACGCTGAACGCGGCGGCGGGCTGGCCGCACGAGCCCATGCGCCGGGGCGTGTGCAGCGGGGTGAACATGACGCCGCCCGCCTCGGTGGAGCCGTACAGCTCCACCAGGCGGCAGCCGAAGCGCGCCTCGAACTGCGGGGCGAACGCGGGCAGCGGCACGCCCCAGCCCAGGCGCGCGCGGTGGTCGCGGTCGCGCGGCGTGGGGGGCTGCTTCCAGAGCAGGGTGATGGTGGCGCCCATGAAGTCGAACACCGTGCCCTGGAGGGCGCGCATCTCGTCCCAGTAGCGCGAGACGCTGAACCGCTCGCCCAGCGCGGCCACGCCGCGCAGCAGCAGCGCGGGGGCGATGGTCATCACCGTGGCGTCCAGGTGGAACATGGGATACGGGCAGTACAGCACGTCGTCGCCGCGCAGTTCCAGCCCCTCGATGAAGATGCGCGCCTGGGCCAGCACGAAGCGGTGTGAAATCATGGCCGCCTTGGACCGGCCCGTGGTGCCCGAGGTGTAGAGCAGCAGGCACAGCGCGTCGAAAGGCACATCGGGCCGGGGCAGACTGGCGGCGGTGGGCTCCACGGCGCACAGCAGCGCATAGGGCACGGAGCCCTCGGGCGGCGGGCCGTCATCGCCCAGCACGAACACGCTGCGGGCAGTCTCCAGTTCGGCCTGCACCTGCGCCCAGGGTTCATGCAGCGTTGCGTGGACGATGGCGAGGCGGCTTTGCACGAGGTTGACCGCACCGGCCAGCGCAGCGCCCCGGAAGGCGGTGTTGACGGGCGCCGCCACCGCACCCAGCTTGGCGAGCGCGAACCACAGCAGCGCCAGCTCGATGCAGTTGGGCAGCATCAAAGTGACGCGGTCTCCGGCTCGCACGCCCTGGGCATGCAGGCCGGCGGCCAGGCGGTCGCTCTCCTCGTCGCACTGGCGGTAGGTCCATTCGCCCACCGCCATGCGGATGAAGGGGCGGTCCGGCATCTCGGCCGCCGCGCGGCGCAGCTCGGCGCCCAGCGAAGGGCTGAAAGGATCGGCCATGGCACTCCTGGAAAGACGTTGATGGCTGGCAAGGGCAAGAGGCATGCCAGGGGCCCGCCCCTGGACAGCGGCGGATGACGAGGAAAGATATGCAACAGGCGTTCTAATATTGAACGTTCAAATTGGAAACGCCATGCCCGCCAAGAAGCCCGCCGCCGCGCCCGACGAACCCGCCCTGCTGGAGCGGCAGCGCCAGCTCATCGAAGAGCTGCAGACACTGGTCAACCACGTGCCCTACGGCCTGATGGTGCTGGAGCCCGGCGGCGTGGTGCGCCACCTCAACACGGAAGCGGCGCGGCAGCTGCGCCTGCCCCGGCACCTGGCGCAGGGCCGCACGCTGGGCTCGCTGCTGGACTTCGACACCATGGTGGAGCAGGTCTTCCTGACCGGCGAGGGCTATACCGACCGCGAGCGCATCATCTCCACGCCGCGCTTTCAGCTCCACGTGCTGGACAGCGCCGTGCCGGTCAAGGCGGCGGACGGGCGCGTGCTGTCGGTGGTGAACACCTTCCGCGAGATCCAGGGCGCGCACCGGCTGGCCGACCGGCTGGCGGGCAGCCATGCGCGCCACACCTTCGGCAGCGTGCTCGGGCGCAGCCCCGCGCTGCTGGCGGCCCTGGCCACGGCGCGCAAGGCCGCGCACGGCGGCGCGAACATCCTGCTCAGCGGCGAGAGCGGCACCGGCAAGGAGGTCTTCGCCCAGGCCATCCACAACGAGAGCCCGCGCCGGGACGGGCCCTTCATCGCCGTCAACTGCGCCGCCCTGCCCCGCGACCTGATCGAGAGCGAGCTGTTCGGCTATGCGCCCGGGGCCTTCACCGGTGCCCAGCGCGAGGGGCGGCCCGGCAAGTTCGAGGCCGCGCAGGGCGGCACGATCTTCCTGGACGAGGTGTCCGAGCTGCCGCTGGACGTGCAGGCCAAGCTGCTGCGCGTGCTGCAGGAGCGCGAGGTGGTGCGGCTGGGCAGCACACGCGCCATCGCCGTCGATGCGCGGGTGGTCACCGCCAGCAACCGCGACCTGCAGGCCCTGGTGGA
>Ga0222423_1001154_pt1 | contig 13148 bp, 11 predicted proteins | sample 3A0metagenome_FD_182472 | JGI IMG/M metagenome (GOLD analysis project Ga0222423, IMG submission 182472) | Enriched microbial communities from leaf-cutter ant dump, University of Wisconsin, Madison, United States - 3A0 (version 2) | ecosystem: Environmental > Terrestrial > Nest > Insects nest >...
CGACTTCCCGGGGCTGATCAGTCCGGGGCAGTTGGGACCGATGAGCCGCACGCCCTTGTCCTGCGCGAGCGCGAAGAACTCGGCGGTGTCGGCCACCGGCACACCCTCGGTGATGATGACGACGAGCGGGATGCCCGCCTCGATCGCCTCGACGACGGCGCCCTTGGTGTGCGCCGGCGGGACGAAGATCACGGAGACGTCGGCCCCCGTCTGCGCCATCGCGTCGGCCACCGAGCCGAAGACGGGGACGTCCACGTCACCGAAGGCGACGGAGGTGCCCGCCTTGCGCGGGTTCACGCCGCCGACGACGTTGGTGCCGGACGCGAGCATGCGGGTCGTGTGCTTGGTGCCCTCGGAGCCCGTCATGCCCTGGACGATGACCTTGGAAGCCTCGGTCAGGAAGATCGCCATGTTCTGTCTTCTTCTCTCTGCGTCAGGGGTGCTCAGGCGTTGGCCAGCTCGGCTGCCTTGTCGGCGCCGCCGTCCATGGTGTCGGCGAGGGTGACCAGCGGGTGGCCTGCGTCGGCGAGGATGCGCCGGCCCTCCACCACGTTGTTGCCGTCGAGCCGGACGACGAGCGGCTTGGAGGCCTCGTCGCCCAGGATCTCGAGCGCGGCCACGATGCCGTTGGCGACCGCGTCGCACGCCGTGATGCCACCGAAGACGTTGACGAAGACCGACTTGACCTGCGGGTCCGTCAGGATGATGTCGAGCCCCGCGGCCATGACCTCGGCCGAGGCGCCGCCGCCGATGTCCAGGAAGTTGGCGGGCTTGACACCGCCGTGCTTCTCCCCGGCGTATGCGACGACGTCCAGCGTGCTCATGACGAGCCCGGCGCCGTTGCCGATGATGCCGACCTCGCCGTCGAGCTTGACGTAGTTGAGGTCCTTCTCCTTGGCACGCGCCTCGAGCGGGTCCGCGGCGGCCGCGTCCTCGAGCTGGGCGTGGTCGGCGTGGCGGAACTCGGCGTTGCCGTCGAGCGTCACCTTGCCGTCCAGGGCGACGACGTCGCCCCCCTCGGTCAGGACCAGCGGGTTGACCTCGACCAGCGTGGCGTCCTCGTCGCGGTAGACGAGCCACAGCTTCTGGATGACGTCGGCGACCTTGGCGGACACCTCGGGCGATGTCTTGGTCGGGAAGCCGGCGGCCTCGACGATCTCGTCGGCCTTGGCCTGGTCGATGCCGACGCGCGGGTCCACGGCCACGCGGGCCAGGGCCTCGGGGCGCTCGACGGCGAGCTCCTCGATCTCCATGCCGCCCTCGACCGAGCACATGGCCAGGTAGCGGCGCTCCGCGCGGTCCAGCAGCAGCGAGAAGTAGAACTCCTGGGCGATCTTCGCGCCCTCGGCGATCATCACGCGGTGGACCGTGTGGCCCTTGATGTCCATGCCGAGGATCTCCTCGGCCCTCTCGCGCGCCTCGTCGGCCGAACGGGCGAGCTTGACGCCGCCGGCCTTGCCGCGACCGCCCACCTTGACCTGCGCCTTGACGACCACGACGCCACCGTCGGCGCCGAGCAGCTGCTCAGCCCCCGCGCGGGCCTCGTCGGGGGTCGTGGCGACCACGCCGCCGAGCACGGGAACGCCGTGCTTCTCGAAGATGTCTCGTGCCTGGTACTCGAACAGGTCCACCTGGTCCGGTTCCTCTCATCGCCCACGGTCTGCGGCATCGGGTAGGCCACAGCGCCCGCTCGATGGTATCCGCCCGCCCCAGGTCTCTTCACATCGAGAGATATGGCGTTCGCCACCCCGCAGGGTCTCCCGGCTCAGCCGTCCGCGGTCAGCACGTCCCGCAGCACGGACGCGTACTCCTGCACGCCGGCCATGTTGGGGTGCGTCCGGTCGGCGTGGAGCAGGCCCGCGTGGTCGTGCACGTACGCGTTCCAGTCGGCGACCGTGACGTTGGGACGGTCGGCGACCATCGCCTCGAGCTTCTCGTTCGCGGCCGGCACCCAGCTGCTGATGCCGTTGATCGTCACGACGACGACCTTGCGGTCCGGGCCGATCGCGTCGAGGATCCGCTCGACCGCCTTCGTCGAGCCCTTGAACTCGAACCCGCCGTTGGTGCCGAAGTTCAGCACGACGACGGGACGGAGCCTGCCGTCGGCGGCAGCCTTCTCGATGATCGGCGCCGCGTCGATCCACTTGCGGATCGGCTTGGCGTCGATCGTGATGCCCGGGAAGTGGTCGTAGAGCGTGGGCGCGGCCGCGGAGAGCACCGAGTCGCCGAACGCCGAGACCTGGTCGGCGTCGACGGTCCAGTCATCGGCGCCCGCGTCCGTCTCGCGCAACGCACCGGCCTCGCTCTTCGTCGCCTTCTGCGCCTCGTCCTGGGCCGCCGCGCGCGCTGCCGCCTCCTGCGCGGCGATCTGGCGCTGCGCCTGCTCGACCGCCTGCTGGGCCGACGACTGCGTAGGGCCGAACGCGACGACGGCGACCGTGGCGAGCACGGCGACCGACGCGACAGCGAACGCGATCTGCGCGGGACGCCGCCCGCTGCGCAGGGCCGACAGCGCCTCGCGCAACGTCTCGCGCGCACCCCGTCGACGCACCGGGGTCTCGACCCACCGATGGCTGGCCCAGGCGAGCACGGTCGTCGCCGCGACCGCGACCACGGCCGTCCGCCACCAGGTCGCCGTTCCCGGCGCGTCCCCGAGCACGGCGGCGACCACCAGGATCACGGGCCAGTGCCACAGGTAGAGACCGTAGGACCGCTCTCCGACCCAGACGAACGGGCCCGCTTCGAGCACGCGGACGTAGCGGTCACCCGACTCGCGCGCGTCCGGCCCGACGTGCGCGTCGCTCCCGTGCTGCGGCACCGTGCACGCCGTGACCGCGACGAGCGCGAGCAGCGACGCGAGGAAGATCCCGCCGCGGTACGCGATCGCGCTCTGGGCGCTCATCGTCGCGACGAGCACGGCGAGCCCGGCGAGCGCCCCTGGCCCGACCCAGCGCACCCACGGCCGTCGGGGCCACAGCTCGTCACGCCCCGCCCACGCGAACGCCGCACTCGCGCCGAGGAGCAGACCGAAAGCGTGGGTCAGCGTGCCGTAGTAGACGCGGGTGGGGTCGTCCCCCGGGTGGAACGCCACGGCCATGGCCAGCGCCGAGGCGAGCGCACCGCCGGCCGCGACCCGAGCCCGGGCGAGCGGGGTCCGGCACACCACCAGCAGCACGACGAGCACGACCGGCCAGACGAGGTAGAACTGCTCCTCGATCGCCAGGGACCAGAACGGCGCGAACAGCTCGGGCTGGGTGGCGTCGAAGTAGCTCGACCCGGCAGTGATGGCCAGCCAGTTGGTGGAGAACGTCGCGGCGCCGAGCACCTGCCTCCCGATGCCCACGACGAGGTCCGGGTCGGCCCACCAGGCGATCGGCACGGACACGACCACGACGAGGACGAGGGCGGGCAGCAGCCGTCGCGCGCGACGCTCCCAGAACCGCCCGAGCCGGAGCCTCCCGTGCTCGGCGACCTCGCGCAGCAGGAGCGTGGTGATCAGGAAGCCGCTGACGACGAAGAACACGTCGACCCCGAGGAACCCACCGGGCAGCGCACCGGGGAACAGGTGGTAGGCGATGACGGCCACGACGGCGACCGCGCGCAGACCGTCGAGCCCGCGGATCCGGCCACGGCGCCCGACCGGCTGCCGCGTGACGTCGAGGTCCGCGGCTGCGAGCCTCGATCGCGGGCCGCCCGCATCGGCACCCGTCGTCCTGGTGTCGATGCTCATAGCCGCCTCACCGGACCGGTCGCCAAGGTGTCCGATTTCGACGGTACGTCGCTCCTGCCATGCCTGACCGACGGCTGCTCGGCGTGTCGCCGAGCGGCGCACCACACCACCCCGGTCCCGTCCCACCCGGCCGTCGCCAGGACCGCCTCGATCACATCCCGTCAACCCATGTTGACACGGCTCTGTTTGTCAATCTAGGTTGACGGGTATGGCCGACGACCTCCTCGCAGCCGCCTCCGGCGCACAGCCCGACGACGGCCTGCGCGCCGTCCGCTCGCTGCACGAGCTCGCCGACCGGCTCGAGTCGCTGCACGTCGGCCGGGCCCGCGCGCTCGGCTGGACCTGGCAGCAGGTGGCCGACGCACTCGGCGTCAGCCGGCAGGCCGTCCACAAGAAGTACGGGAAGAGGTACCCCTGATGTTCGAACGATTCGCCGCAGACGCACGCGACGCCGTCTCCCGGGCGCAGGACATCGCCCGCCGACGAGGCGACGCCCGGATCACCTCCGCCCACGTCCTGCTCGCCCTGGCCGCCGAGCCGGGCACGGTCGCGGCCGACGCGTTGGCCGCGCTCGACGTCTCCGCCGACGAGCTCCGTCCTGCCGTCGACCGCGCGCTCGCGACCGGCCCACGCACCGCGGACCGGCACGGGGCCGGCCCGCAGGAGACCGACCGCGACGAAGTCGACGAGCACGATGCCGGCGAGCACGACGTCGACGAGCACGACGTCGACTCGCGGACGCTCGGCGTGCGAGAGACGGACCCCGACGCGCTCGACGCGGATGCGCTGGCCGGGATCGGGATCGACCTGGCGGCCGTGCGCCGGCAGGTCGAGGAGACGTTCGGTTCGGGCGCGCTCGATCGACCTGCTCCGACCGGACGGCGTCGCCGCCTCGGGTTCTCCGTCGACGCCAAGCGTCTGCTCGAGCAGTCGTTGCGCACGGCCGTCGCCGCTCACGACCGACGGCTCGACGCAGGCCACCTGCTGGTCGCGGCGGCACAGCTCGACGGCTCCCCCGCCCAGCGCGCGCTCGCGTCCGTCGGCGTCACCGTGCCGCGGGCCGCGTCCGCGGTCGACCACGCCCGCGCGGACCGCGCAGCCTGAGGGCGTGGTTCGTCGGCCGGCCCGCTGGGCCGGTCAGAGCTTGGTGACCGGGGAGTACCGCAGCAGCAGCCGCTTGCTGCCCTCGCTGCCGAAGTCGACCTTGACCACCGCGTTGGGACCGGCACCCTCGAGCGCGATCACCGTGCCGAGGCCGTAGGCGTCGTGGGTGACGCGGTCGCCGATCGCGAGCGAGGGGATGTCCCCGGCCGCACGCGGTGTCGCCGACCCGAAGGTTGCGCCCGTCGACGGCAGCGCCGGGCGCTGCTCACGCTCCGACCTGCGCTGACCCGACCCGTAGCCCCCGGACCCGTAGCCTCCAGACCCGTAGCCTCCAGACCCGTACGCTCCAGACCCGGAACCACCGGACCGCGCACCGCCGGAACCGAACCCGGAACCCCATCCCCCGCGGAGCTGGGACGTGGACGACTCGCGGCGCCGCCAGTCGACGAGCTCGTCGGGGAGCTCGTCCAGGAACCGGCTGGGCGGGAACTCGTTGGGCACGCCCCACGCGGTCCGCACCGCGGCGCGCGACACGTACAGCCGCTCGCGCGCACGGGTCACGCCGACGTACGCGAGCCGGCGCTCCTCGGAGAGCTGGTCGACGTCCTGCAGCGACCGCATGTGCGGGAAGGTCCCGTCCTCCATGCCCGTGAGGAAGACGACCGGGAACTCGAGCCCCTTGGCGGTGTGCAGCGTCATGAGGGTGACGACGCCGGGCTCGGGTTTCGGTCCCGCCGCCTCGTCCTCGTCGGCGCCGTCGGGCGTCGGGATCTGGTCAGAGTCCGCCACGAGCGAGACGCGCTCCAGGAAGTCGGCCAGGTCACCGTCCGGCTCGGACTGCTCGAACTCGGTCGCGACGGCGTGCAGCTCGGCGAGGTTCTCCACGCGGGAGGCGTCCTGCGGGTCCTCGCTCGCGCGCAGCTCCGCGAGGTAGCCGGACCGGTCGAGCACCGCCCCGAGCACCTCGGCCGGGCCGGCGCCGTCCTCGGCGAGCGAGCGCAGCTCCGACATCATCTCGACGAATCCGCTCAGCCCCGTGACGGCTCGCGTGCCCAGCCCAGGCACCTCGTCGAGGCGCTCCAGCGCGGCACCGAACGAGATCCGCTCCCGCTCCGCGAAGCTCGCGACCATCGCCTCGGACCGCTCCCCCAGCCCGCGCTTGGGCACGTTGAGGATGCGGCGCAGGTTGACGTCGTCGTCCGGGTTGGCCACGGCGCGCAGGTAGGCGACCGCGTCCTTGATCTCGCGGCGCTCGTAGAAGCGGGTGCCGCCGACGATCTTGTAGGGCAGCCCGACGCGCACCAGCGCGTCCTCGATCGCGCGGGACTGGGCGTTGGCACGGTAGAACACGGCCACGTCTCCGGGTCGCACCGCGTCGGAGTCGCCGAGCCGGTCGATCTCCTCGACCACGAACCGGGCTTCCTCGCGCTCGTCGTCCGCCACGTAGGCGACGATCTGCGCGCCCTGCCCCGAGTCCGTCCACAACCGCTTGGGCTTGCGGCCCGGGTTGCGGCTGATGACGGCGTTGGCAGCCGACAGGATGGTCTGCGTCGACCGGTAGTTCTGCTCGAGCAGGATGGTGCGGGCGTCCGGGTAGTCGGCCTCGAACTCCAGGATGTTGCGGATCGACGCGCCACGGAACGCGTAGATGGACTGGTCCGCGTCACCGACGACCGTCAGCTCTCCGCGCGGCACCCCGCGGTGCGCGGTCGGCACCTCGCCTGTCTGGCCGACGGGCACGGCACCGGAGGACGCGCTGCCCGGCGACGAACCGCCCGCCACAGCAGGTGCAGCAGCGTCGGACCGCACGACGTCGCTGCCCACCAGCTCGCGCACCAGCACGTACTGGGCGTGGTTGGTGTCCTGGTACTCGTCGACCAGCACGTGCCGGAACCGCCGCCGGTAGTGCTCGGCTACCTGCGGGAACGCCTGCAGCAGGTGGACCGTGGTCATGATGAGGTCGTCGAAGTCGAGCGCGTGCGCCTGGCGCAGGCGCGCCTGGTAGCGCGTGTAGACCTGGGCGAGCGCGGCGTCGAAGTCGTTGGCGCTGCCGCCGCCCGACGTCCGCGCGAACTCGTCGGGGTCGACCAGCTCGTCCTTGAGCGCCGAGATCTTGTGCGCGAGAGCCTTGGGTGGGTACTTCTTGGGGTCGAGCTCGAGCTCGCGTGCGACGAGCGTGAGCAGGCGCTGGGAGTCCGCGGCGTCGTAAATGGAGAAGCTGGAGCGCAGGCCCAGCGTGGCCGCCTCGCGGCGCAGGATCCGCACGCAGGCCGAGTGGAACGTCGAGACCCACATGCGCCCGGCCGCCGGGCCCACCAGCTGCTCGACGCGCTCGCGCATCTCGGCGGCGGCTTTGTTGGTGAAGGTGATGGCCAGGATCTGCCCGGCGCGCGCCCGGCCGGTGGCCAGCAGGTAGGCGATCCGGTGCGCGAGCACCCGGGTCTTGCCCGATCCGGCCCCTGCCACGATGAGCAACGGACCGCCGTGGTGCTCGACCGCGTCGCGCTGCTGCGGGTTGAGCCCGTCGAGCAGGGCGGCGGCCTCGGCCCGGCGCCGTTCGTCGTCAGCCGCCCGGTTCCTGTCCCGGTCCGACAGCTCGTTCTCGGCCTCGTCGTCGGCTCCGTCCGAGCGCGGCGCCATCACCCGCGGCAGACCCGACGGGTCTCCGCGACGGGTGTGCTGGGGCGCCGCGGATGCCGTTCCACCGGCCGTTCCACGGGCGGGTTCACGGCCAGGTCCGCGGGCAGAGTCGGGCAGCGGGAGGGCGAGGTGATCGAAGAGCGACGTCATGGCCTTCCCAGCGTAGGCGCCGCCACCGACACGCGGGGCCGTCGACGCCTCCTGTGGACGACGTCACACGCACGCGCTCGCACCGGGGCAGCTCACGCGAGGGCGACGCCCGTCAGCCACGCACCCGTGGCCAGGAGCGCGCCCGCGAGCTCGACCACGATCGTGATCCCCGTGGCCTGCAGCGCGACGACGGTCGCGCGCCACGCCGGGCCGGGGCTGCGCAGACGCACCCACTCGGCCAGGTAGGTACCGAGCAGGAACCCGATCGGCAGGCCGACGACCGGGATGACGAAGAATCCGACGATGCCCAGCACGCCGCCCCACACGACGGCCGACGACGGGACACCGCTCCGTGCGAGGTGCCGGCCCGCGAGCACGTACTTGCCCACCATCGCGGCGCCCGTCACCACGACGGCGACGACGAGCACGGTCCAGCCGACCGCCCCGCCGGTCAGCACGCCCCAGACGACGACGGCGCCGAGGACCAGCAGCGCGCCCGGCAGCACCTGGACGACCACACCGAACAGCCCGACGACGACGGCGACGCCGACGAGCAGGTCGAGCGTCGTCACCGCACCTCCCGCACCCGTCGGCTGCCGGGACGGGCGGCCTGTGCCCCGAACCCTGCCACGGCGGCAGTGCTTGCGCCCGCGGCGGCGTCCCCGCCAGCGGCAGGCCCGACGCTCGTGGCCTGCGGATCGGTCAGCGCCAGAGGACCGCGATCGCGACGTTGAGCGCGGTCAGGCCGGCGATCGCCCCGAGCAGCCCCGTCGTGACCTTCGCAGGCTTGCGCACCCCGACGACCACCAGCGCCGTGACGACGAGCGCGACCAGCAGCTTCACGGTGATCTTGGCCATGTCCGGGTCGTCGATCGTGTCGCTCGACTCCGCGATCCCGACCATGAGCACACCGGTGACGAGCGCCGTGAGGATGCCGTGCAGCACGCCCTTGGGCAGCTTCGGCGGTCGCATGCTGACGAGCACGCCGCCCAGGACGATGGCCCAGCCGAGCAGGTGCAGGACGAGCAGGATGTGCAGGAGCGTCTTCATGGGGCGAAGCGTAGTCCACGATCTGACGCCGTGTCAGATCGCGGCCCGACCGCCACGCGGACCACCACTACAGCAGCCGACGCGCAGCGGCCCAGCGGGTCAGCTCGTGCCGGCTCGACAGCTGGAGCTTGCGCAGCACCGCCGACACGTGGGTCTCGACGGTCTTGATCGAGATGAACAGCTCGGCGGCGACCTCGCGGTAGGAGTACCCGCGCGCGATGAGGCGCATGACCTCGCGCTCGCGCGCCGAGAGGCGGTCGAGCTCGTCGTCCCCGGTCGCGACGTCACCGGCAGCCGCCCCGAACGCGTCGAGCACGAAGCCCGCGAGCCGCGGCGAGAAGACGGCGTCGCCACCCGCGACGCGGCGCACACCGTCGGAGAGCGCGACGCCGTCGATCGCCTTGGTCACGTACCCGCGCGCACCCGCGCGGATGACCGCCACGACGTCCTCCGACGCGTCCGAGACCGACAGCGCCAGGAACCGTGTGGTCCCCAGCAGGTCGGCGCAGGATCGGATCACCTCGGCGCCGCCGCCGCCGTCCCCGCCCGGAAGGTGCACGTCCAGCAGCACGACGGGCGGCTGGAGCTCGCGGATCAGCGCGACGGCCGAGTCCACCGAGTCGGCCTCGCCGACCACCCGCACACCCTCGTCGAGCGACGCCTTGACGCCGGTCCGGAACAGGTGGTGGTCGTCGACCAGCACCACGTCGACCGCCTCGAGCTCTGTCATCGTCCGTCCTCCTGCTCGCGCGGGCCGTCGCCCGCCGTCCCGTCCACGTCGCCCACGACCTCCGATCCCACCTGCAGGTGGACCTCCGTGCCGCGCCCGGGACGGCACGTCACGCTCGCCTGCCCGCCACGGCGCCGCACGCGACCCATGATCGACTCCCGCACGCCGAACCGGTCCTGCCCCACCGTGTCGAGGTCGAAGCCGTCGCCGTGGTCGCGGACGAACGCCTCGATGCTCGTCGGGCCGACCTCCAGGTACAGGGACACGGGCGGGCGCCCGTGCACGACCGCATTCACGAGGGCCTCGCGCGTGGCCTGCAGCACGGCCTCCGCGTCGGCGTCCGGCGTGCGGTCGCCCACCACGACGACGTCGATCGCCACCGGATCGCCGGCGGGTCCTGATCGCGAGTCCTCGACCTCGGCGACGATCCCTCGCAGCGCGGCCGCGATCGATGTACCAGGGGCGGGGCGGTCGTCGTACAACCACTCCCGGAGCTCGCGCTCCTGGGCTCGCGCCATGCGCGCGACCTCGGCGGGGTCGTCCGCGCGCGAGCGGATCAGGGCCAAGGTCTGCAGCACGGAGTCGTGCAGGTGGGCGGCGATGTCGGCCCGCTCGGCCTCCCTCGCGCGGGCGGCCCGTTCGTCGCCGAGCTCGCGCACGAGCCGCAACCACCACGGGGCGAGCACCAGCGCCACGCCACCGAGCACCGCGACCGACGCGACGACCGACTGCAGGAGCGTGCCCGCCTCTACGCCGTGCCCGACGCCCTCGCCGACCAGGAGCAGGACCCCCACGCCGGCGAGCACCACACCGCCGAACAGCCGCAGCACCGAGACGGGCGTCCGGCCACCCGCCCGCCGGCGCAACCGCCCGCGCTGGTTCGAGTCGAGCTGGCTCCACGCCAGCCCCAGACCCGCCAGCAGGACGAGCGTGGGCAGCACCCAGCGCAGGTTCAGTCGCCCGGCACGCGCCTCCAGGAGCACCACCGCGACGACGACGAGCAGCACGCCGACGGCGACGTCCGTGACGGGCCACCGCCGCGCGCGACGATCGGCTCCGTCGTCGACCGCGTCGTCGCTCTGCCTGCGGGCCAGGCGCGCGAGCACCGCGGGCCGCGCCTCCTGGGCCGCCTGGAGGGGGTTCCCGGCGGGCACCGTGAGCCACCAGAACCCGTAGAGCAGGAACCCGATCCCGGCAGCCGGGACCAGCACCAGGAACGCCAACCGCACCCAGATCACCGGCAGCCCGAGATGAGCGGCCAGCCCGGCAGCCACTCCCGCGAGCCACCGGCCGTCCTCCGGGCGGCGCAGCGGCAGCCGGCTCGCGCCGGGCGCGGCCGGCGCTCCGGGGATGGCGGGGACGACGGGGTTCACAGGGTCGATCGTCACACGTCGCACGAGCCCGCGGGGCCGTTCCGGCCCGGATCCGACGAGGACCAGGGGGCGCCGGCGCCGGTCCCGGGGTCGACTCAGGGTGCAGATCAGGGTGACACCGGATACCTCCTGCGCGCCACGACGCGCAGGATCGGAGCATGGACACGAACACACCCGACGACGACCTCGGAGCGGCCCCTCGCACCGACGTCCCCCCGACCGGTCCGGTGGCATCGCCCGGACCCCAGGCGTCCTGGACGGACCGGATGTTCGCGGCGCTGCGCCGGCTCGACATCCAGCGCGCCGACGACCGGTGGATCGGCGGCGTGTGCGCGGGGCTCAGCAACCGGTTCGGCCTCGACCCGCTGGTCTGGCGCGGGATCCTGGCGGCGTCGGTGCTGCTCGGCGGCCTCGGTCTCGTCATGTACGGCATCGCGTGGATGCTGCTCCCCGAGCGGCGTGACGGCCGGATCCACCTCGAGGAGGTCATCGCAGGCAGGTTCGACGTCGCGCTGCTGGGAGCGGCGGCGTTCGTCGTCGTCGGGCTCGGCCGGGGCGGGCACACCGTCGGCTGGGCCTGGGGACCCGGCCCCGCGCACGCGCTGTTCGCGCTCGCCACGGGGATCGCCTGGACCGCGTTCGTCGTCGCTGTCGTCGTGGTCGTCGTGCTGGCTGCGCGTCCGCTCACCCGCCAGCACGGCGCGACACCGGACGGCGCGCAGCCCTCTCCCGCGCAGCCGTACGGCACGCAGCCGTACGCCACGCAGACCTACCCGACACAGGCGCACCCGGAACAGGCGTACCCGACCCAGCCCTACCCGACCGCCGCCGGTCAGCCCTACCAAGGCACCGAAGGCACGTCGCCCACCGCCGCGCCACGACCGCCGGCACACCAGCCAGGATCAGTTCCCGGACACCATCCGCGACCGGCGTGGAACCCGGCCTGGGACAAGCCGCGCGTGCTGGGACCGGGCGCGGCCACCGTCGGGATCGTCGTCGGGCTCACGCTCATCGCCCTGGCCGCGCTCCTCGCCGCCAGCAGGAACGACCACTTCACGGGGCCGGTCGCGCTGACGACCGTCGGCATCGGGGTCGTGCTGGCGGGCCTCGGCATCCTCGTCTCGGGACTGCGCGGCCGGTCCAGCGGCGTGCTGGGATTTCTGGCCATCGTCGGGATCCTCGTCGCCCTGCCGGTCGGCGCGTCGGCCGACTCCGACTGGCGCTGGGACGCCGGCACCCAGCGCTTCGCGGGTGACACGACGCTCGCCGCCACCACGCGGGACCAGGCCGCCCAGGGCGTCAGCCAGGTGTTCGGCGACGTCGACCTCGACCTGACGGCCGTCCCGATGAGCAGCGTGCCGCTGGTGGTCCCGGTCTCGTTGGGCGCGGGGAACCTGACGGTGACCGTCGGCAAGGACACGGCCGTCGAAGCCGACGTCCGGCTTCGCGCCGGCCAGCTCACGTGGGACGTCGGCGACACCACGCAGAGCATGGACGGCGTCTCGACGCGCAGCCGGTCGTTCGCCGACGAGGCGTCGGCCGCCGGCCACCCCCAGCTCGACCTGCAGCTCAGCGTCGGAGCCGGCAACGTCACGATCGTCCGGGAGGACTCATGAACCGCATCGACCCGCAGCCCGAGCCCATCGAGCCGACTCAGCCGACTGAGCCCGCTGAGCCCGACGACGGCACACCCGAGCCCGACGACGCAGCCGGCGCCGCATCCCCGGACGAGACGAAGACCCAGGTGCTCCCGACCGACGAGCCGCACGCGACGACCGAGTCGCTCACGACGACGGAGTCGGCCACGGAGGCACCGGTCTCGCTCGACAAGGCGCGTCCCGCCGAGCACGACGCCACACCCACGCCCACGCCCTCACCCACGCTCGCTCCGTCCAGGACGACAGCCGGGCACCCGCCGCGCCGCCCGGTCTCGAGGCGCCTGCGGGTGGGGACCGCGGTCTGGGGGCTCATGCTCGCCGCTGCGGGCGTCTGGATCATCGCGTGGGCGGGTGGCGCGCGGATCGACGCCGGACTGGCGCTGATCGTGCTGCTCGCCGGCGGCGGTGCCGCACTCCTGGTCGGGTCGATCGTCGCGGGCTCCAGGCGCCAGCACCGCACCGACCGCACCTGACCTCCCGCACCTGACCTGCCGCGCGGTCGATCAGCGCGAGCACGACGACGGGCGGCCACCCTTGAGGGTGTGGCCGCCCGTCGTCGTTGCGTCTCAGACCGTCGTGCTGTCACTGACCGTCGTGCTGCCTCAGACCGCTGGCGGCTTGTCCTGCGGCTCGTCGGCCAGGTGGCTCGGGGCCGACGAGCGAGTCGGTGCGTCCGTGGCAGCGACGTCCGAGCCGTCGACAGGGGGCTCGGC
>Ga0222423_1001155_pt1 | contig 13144 bp, 13 predicted proteins | sample 3A0metagenome_FD_182472 | JGI IMG/M metagenome (GOLD analysis project Ga0222423, IMG submission 182472) | Enriched microbial communities from leaf-cutter ant dump, University of Wisconsin, Madison, United States - 3A0 (version 2) | ecosystem: Environmental > Terrestrial > Nest > Insects nest >...
TTCGTTCATCAGGTGCAGGTCGCAGAACAGCAGCACGTTCTGTTCGTCGAGCGTGGCCACGGTGTGCGAGGCAACGAGCTTCTGGTACAGGGTCTGGGGCCGGTTCATGCGCCGTGCTCCAGCAGAAAGGGCAAGGCCGCCGCCAGCAGGGCCTCGGGCGCCTCTTCGGCGATGTAGTGGCCGCAGGGCAAGGGGTGGCCGCGCACGTCGGCGGCCACGCGCCGCCACTCGGCCAGCGGGTCGAAGCACTGGTGCACCACGCCCTGTTCGCCCCACAGGGCCAGCACGGGCATGGCGAGGCGGCGGCCCGCGTCGCGGTCGGCCCGGTCGTGCGCGAGGTCGATGCCGGCAGCGGCACGGTAGTCCTCGCAGATGCCGTGGGCCGCGCCCGGCAGGGCCAGGCAGCGCACGTATTCGGCCAGCGCGCACGGGTCGAACGGTGCCAGGCCCGCGCTGCGCCGGCCCATCACGTCGCGCACGTAGGCGGCGGGGTCGGCCTCGATGAGCCGCTCGGGCAGCGGCGCAGGCTGGATCAGGAAGAACCAGTGCCAGTAGGCGCGCGCGAAGGCATCGCCCGCCTGCTCGTACATGGCCAGCGTGGGGGCGATGTCCAGCAGCGCCAGGCACCGCACGGCCTGCGGGTGGTCGGCGGCCAGGCGGTGCGCCGCGCGCGCGCCCCGGTCGTGCGCCAGCACGCCGAAGCGCGCATGGCCCAGGTGCCGCATCACGGCCAGCATGTCGGCGGCCATGGTGCGCTTGCTATAGCGCGCATGCTCCGCATCGCCCCGGGGCTTGGCTGAATCACCATAGCCGCGCAGGTCCGCCAGCACCAGGGTGAAGTGCCGAGCCAGCGGGGGCGCCACCTTGTGCCAGATGGCCGAGGTCTGCGGGTGGCCGTGCAGCAGCAGCAGCGGCGGGCCGCCGCCGCCCACCAGGGCGTGGATGTGCTCGCCATCGGGCGTGGGCACGCGGTGCGGGGCAAAGCCTGGGAACAAGGGGGTCTCTCGGGTCATGGCAGGGGTCATTCGGTGGTGATGCCGCGCTCCTTGATGAGCTGGGCCCACTGCGGCATTTCCTTCTCCAGCCGGGCGCGGGCCTGTGCGGGCGTGGAGGGCGTGGGATCGAAGCCTTCCCTAGTCATGCGCTCCTTCAGGGCGGCGCTGCCCAGGGCCTGGTTGAGCGCGGCGTTGAGCTTGTCGATGACGGGCCCGGGCGTACCCGCCGGGGCGAACACGATGAACCAGGTCTCGAACGCGTAATTGGGCACGCCGGCTTCCGCGATGGTGGGCACGTCGGGCATCAGCGCGGAGCGCCTGGAGCCCGTGACGCCCAGCGCGCGCAGCTTGCCCGCCTGCACGTGCGGCTGCGCGGCCGACAGCACCGGAAAGCTCAGCGCCACCTGGCCCGACATGGTGTCCATCATGGCCGGGCCGCCGCCGCGGTACGGGATGTGTACCATGGGCACGCCCGCCACCGCCTTGAACAGCTCGGCCGACATGTGGAAGGTGCTGCCTGCCCCCGCCGAGCCGTAGGAGTACCGGCCGGGCTCGGCCTTGAGCAGCGCCACCAGTTCCTTGACGTTCTTCGCGGGCAGACTGTTGTTGACCACCAGCACGTGCTGCGAACTGGCCACCAGGCCGATGGGCGCCAGGTCCTTCAGGGTGTCGTACGGCATCCTGGCCGTGAGCGCGGGGTTGATGGCCAGCGACACGGTCTGCAGGCCGATGGTGTAGCCGTCGGGCGCGGCCTTGGCCACCATGTCCACGCCAATGTTGCCGCCCGCGCCGCCCTTGTTCTCGATGAACAGCGTGCCGCCCAGGGCCTTGCCCCACTCGTCCGCCACCAGCCGCGCGGCGATGTCGGCGCTGCCGCCGGGCGCATAAGGCACGACCAGCTTGACGGCCCGGGCAGGGTAGGCCTGCTGCGCCAGCGCGCCGGTGGCCGCGGCCAGGGCCAGTGCGGCGGTGGCCGCCGCGCGCCGCGCCAGGGCGGGCCAGGAAAGGGTTGTTGGGTTCATGGTGTGTCTCCTGCTGTGGGTTCTTGGTGTCTGTCGCAGGCAAATCTTATGAGTGACTGAAAACAACATAAAGTCATTCAAAATTACTTCATTCATAAATCAGACGCATCAATAAACCATGGACGGCTTTTCGGACCTGCGCTTCTTCGCCCTGCTGATGAAGGAGGGCAGCCTGGCCGCCGCCGCGCAGCAGATGGGCCTCACGCCCCCGGCCGTGAGCCGGCGCCTGGCCCAGTTGGAGCACCGGCTGGGCGTGCGGCTCCTGCACCGCACCACGCGGCGCATCAGCCTCACGCCCGAAGGCGAGACCTACCTGCTCGACGGCGCCCGCATCCTTTCGGACCTGGAGGCGCTGGAGCGCACCGTGGCCGGCGCCCGCAGCTCGCCGCGCGGGCTGATCAAGCTGGCGGCCACGCTGGGCTTCGGCCGCGTGCACGTCGCGCCCGCCCTGTCGGCCTTCGCGCGCGCCTACCCCGAGGTGGAGGTGCAACTGCACCTGACCGACCGCCCCGTGAACCTGGTGGAACAGGGCTTCGACGCCGCCGTGCGCTTCGGCGACCTGCCCGACTCGCGCCTCACGGCGCGCCGGCTGCTGGCCAACCGGCGCGTGCTGTGCGCATCGCCCGCCTACCTGACGCAGGCGGGCGAACCCGGCCAGCCCGCCGACCTGCTGGCCCACCAGTGCATCGTGATCCGCGAGAGCGACGAGACCTACGGCACCTGGCACCTGCGCCAGGGCGAGCGACAGGAGACGGTGAAGGTGCGCGGCATGCTCAGCACCAACGACGGCGGCGCCGCCACCACCTGGGCGCTGGAGGGCCACGGCGTGCTCATGCGCTCCGAATGGGACGTGGCGGGCCATCTGGCCGCGGGCCGGCTGCGGCGCGTGCTGCCGGCCTGGGCCCTGCCCGGGGCGGACGTGACGCTGGTGTACCCCACGCGCAGCGACCTGTCGGCCAAGACGCGGGCGCTGGCGGACTTTCTGCGGGAGTGGTTCGTGGCGCCCCGGCGGGACTGAGACGGCTTCAACCCGGCCCCGACGGATCCGGCACCAGCACGACCGCCGCGAAGGGCATGTGGTGCATCAGCTCGCGCAGCACGAGCAGCCGGGCGGCGAAGGCCGGGCTCTCCGGCAGGCCCTCGTGCGCGGCGGGACGGCCTTCGGAGACCGCAGCGAGGCGGTTGAACAGGCGCTCCACCGCATCGAGCGGCAGCACCCGCCAAGGGCCGGGCGCAATGCCGGCCAGGGTGGCGGCCTCGTGCAGGCCCGGGTCTGCGGACAGGGGCGTGGCGGCCGGCCCCTCGGGCATGCACGCGCGATAGCGGCGGTGCGCGGCGTAAACCTCGTCCTCCACCGCCGCGATCGCGGTCTCCAGCGCCAGCGGCGTGGGCACCGCGCCGCGAAAGAACTCGCGGGCGGTCTTGTCATGGCCCAGCGCCAGGCTCAGCACCGTGGCCGGTTCGCCCGCGTCCTGCCCCGCCGCTATCAGCGTGCGTTCCGCGCCCAGGTGCAGGGCGGCGGCGCCTGGACCCGGCCCGGCGGCGTGCGCGCGGCGGTAGAGCGCCAGCAGGAGCGGGGACGCGGCAGCGGTGGAATCATCGGTCTGGGGCATGGCGGACATTGTGTCGCATGCACCCGCCGCCGACATGCCGTGACAGCGCCCGCCTACACGGCCAAGTCACGCCCCTGCCTACAGTGGCTTCCAGAGAGAAATAAGGCGTGGCGCCCCGCCGGGCGCCATGACAAGAACCCTTGCAGGAGAAGACACCATGCGCACCCACCCCGTTCCCAGCCGCCCGCTGCCCTGGCCCCTGATCGCCGCCGCGGCGCTGGTGATCGTGCTGTTGCTGTCGGCCTGCTCCACCCCCCGCACGCCCGAGGGCCTGCGCGTCGTCACCGGCTTCGACGTGGACCGCTACGCCGGCCACTGGCACGAAGTGGCGCGCATCGAGCACCCGATGGAGCGCGGGCTGACGCAGGCCAGCGCCACCTACAGCCGCAATGCCGACGGCACCGTGAAGGTGGTGAACCGGGGCTACGACCCGGTGCGCAAGCAGTGGAAGGAGGCCGAGGGCACGGCCCGCTTCGTGGACGAACCCACGCGCGCCGCGCTCGAGGTGTCGTTCTTCGGGCCGTTCTATGGCGGCTACAACGTGGTGGCGCTGGACGAGAACTACCAGTGGGCCATGGTGGTCGGCTCCAGCCGGGACTACGTGTGGATCCTGTCCCGCACCCCCACCCTGCCCTGGCATGTGCGCGAGCACCTGCTCGAACGCGCGCAGGCCGTCGGCGTGGATGCGCGCCGGCTGCTGTGGGTGGCGCCCGCCGGGGAGCAGCATGCAAAACAGGCCCTCATGGTCTGAAGGCAGCGCATTACTATCAACACGATAGCTGGCAGCGCCCGCCCCATAAGCGCTGGAGGGCATTTTGATGCCTGATCGATCAGGCAGCCGCCGCAGACACCGTGGCCGCCGCCACCAGGCGTTGGGTGTAGGGGTGGCGGGGCGCATCCAGCACCGCGTCCACGCTGCCGCTTTCCAGCACGGCGCCGTCCTTCATCACCAGCACCTGGTGCGCCATGGCGCGGATCACATCCACGTCGTGGGTGATGAGCAGGTAGGAGAGCCCTTTTTCCTTCTGCAGGCGCTGCAGCAGGCCCAGCACCTGCTGCTGGATGGTCACGTCGAGCGCGCTCGTGGGCTCGTCCAGCACCAGCACCTGCGGCTGCACGATGAGCGCGCGCGCAATGGCCAGGCGCTGGCGCTGGCCGCCCGAGAACTCGTGCGGATAGCGCTGCAGCAGGCGCGGGTACTGCGCCTCGGTCAGTCCGACCTCGGCCAGCGCCGCCTCCACGCGCGCGCGGCGGTCGGCCGGGCGCAGGACGGGCTCGTGCACCTGCAGGCCCTCGCCCACGATCTCCTCCACCGTGAGGCGCGGCGACAGCGACGAGAACGGGTCCTGGAACACCACCTGCACGCGGCGGCGCAGCTGCTGGTTGGCCGGGGTGTTGCGCATGGCCGGCTGCTGCCACGCCTGCCCGCCCACCTGCAGCTCGCCCGCATGCGGCAGCAGCCCCAGGATGGCCTGCGCCAGCGTGGACTTGCCCGAACCGGATTCGCCCACCACCCCCAGCGTCTCGCCCGGCCCCAAGGCCAGCGAGGCGCCCTGCACCGCCACGAACTCGCCTTTCTTGAACCAGCCGCGGATGCCGGGCAGCGGCGTGGGATAGACCACGCGCAGGTCCTGCGTGCGCACCACGGGCGGCGCGTCCGGCAACGCACCGGCGGGGGCCACGTCGCGGCGCGGCTGGCTGGCGATCAGGCGGCGGGTGTAGGCATGCTGCGGCGCGCTGAACACCTCGGCCACGGCGCCCTGCTCCACCAGCACGCCCTGCTCCATCACCGCCACGCGGTCGGCGAAGCGGCGCACCAGGTTCAGGTCGTGCGTGATGAGCAGCACGGCCATGCCGTTCTGGCGCTGCAGGTCGGACAGCAGGTCCAGGATCTGACCGCGCAGCGTCACGTCCAGCGCGGTGGTGGGCTCGTCGGCCAGCAACAGCTGGGGCTCGCTGGCCAGGGCCATGGCGATCATGGCGCGCTGGCGCTGGCCGCCGCTGAGTTGGTGCGGAAAGCTGCCGGCCCGGCGCGCGGGCTCGGGGATGCCGGTCTTCGCTAGCAGTTCGATAGCGGCCTGCGCGCACTGGGAGCCGGTCAGGCCCTTCTTGAGCATCAAGACCTCGGCGATCTGCGCGCCGATGGTCATCAGCGGATTGAGCGCGGTCATGGGCTCCTGGAACACCATGGCGATGTCGCCGCCGCGCACGCCACGCATCTCGCGCTCGGACAGCGCCAGCAGGTCGCCCCGCCCGTGCAGCAGGGCCTGGCCGGAAATGGCGGCATCGCCCGCCAGCCGCAGCAGGCTGAGCGCGGTAATGGTCTTGCCCGAGCCGGACTCGCCTACCAGCGCAAGCTTTTCGCCAGGGGCGATGGCCAAACTCACGCCGCGCACCACCTCCTTGTCGCCAAAGCGCACATGCAGATCACGCACTTCCAGCAGCGGGCCCGTCATTGATCAGCCTTTCTAGGGTCCAGTGCATCGCGCAGCGCATCGCCCATGAAGGTCAGCAGCAGCAAGGTGATGACCAGCACCGCGAAGGTGGAGATCGAGATCCACCACGCGTCGATGCTGTTCTTGCCCTGGTTCAGCAGCTCGCCCAGCGACGGCGTACCGGGCGGCACCCCCAGCCCCAGGAAGTCCAGCGAGGTCAGCGCAAGGATGGCCGCGCTCATGCGGAACGGCAGGAAGGTGACCACCGGCGTGAGGCTGTTGGGCAGGATGTGGCGCCAGATGATCTGCCCGTTGCCCACGCCCAGGGCGCGCGCAGCCTTCACGTAGTCGAGCTGGCGGTTGCGCAGGAACTCGGCGCGCACGTAGTCCGACAGCCCCATCCAGCCGAACAGCGAGAGCAGGATGAGCAGCAGCGACACGCTGGGCGCGAACACGGCGCTGAAGATGATGAGCAGGTAGAGCTCGGGCATGGAGCTCCAGATCTCTATGAAGCGCTGGAAGGCCAGGTCCGTCTTGCCGCCGAAGAAGCCCTGGATGGCCCCCGTGACCACGCCCAGCACCACGCCCGTGATGGTGAGCGCCAGCCCGAACAGCACGCTGACGCGAAAGCCGTAGAGCAGTTGCGCCAACAGGTCGCGCCCCCGGTCGTCGGTGCCCAGCCAGTTCTCGGCCGTGGGGGCGGACGGGTTGGGCGCCTTGGCAAAGTAGTTGAGCGTGGCGGGGCCATAGGGGTTGAGGGTGTAGACCGCCCAGTTGCCGCCCTGGCTCAGCCGCTCCTTGATGAAAGGGTCCAGGTAATCGGTGGGCGTCTCGAAATCACCGCCGAAGGTGGTCTCGGGATAGTCCTTGAGCATGGGGAAATAAGTCTGCCCTTCGTAGCGCACGATCAGCGGCCGGTCGTTGCTGATGAGTTCGGCGCACAGGCTGACGAGCACCAGGGTGCTGAAGATCAGCAGGCTCCAGTACCCCAGGCGGTTGCGCTTGAAGCGCAGCCAGGCGCGGCGGGAGGGGGAGAGGGAAGCGGACGCTGGCACGCTCATGGCAGGAAGGGGTTGAGCACGGCGATGCCGCAGCCGTCGAAGTCACGCACGTTGCGCGTGACCAGGGTGAGCGCGTGGACCTGGGCGGTGGCGGCGATGAGCATGTCGGCCTGGCTGCGCACCACGCCACGGCGGGCGAACGTGCCGCGCAGTTCTCCGGCGCGGTAGGCAATGGGTTCGGTAATGGTCAGCACGGTGTTGCAGTCCATGAAGCGGTCGAACCATGCCATCAGGACCGCATCCTGGGTGCGTGCCAGCCCGTACATGATTTCATCGACCGTCACTGCGGAAATGGTGATCTGCCCATGGGTTGCATCGGCCATCTCACGCCATGCCAGCACCCCCGCATGGGGGCGCTTGCGCATCAGTTCCGAAACAACGTTGGTATCTGCCAATTGCATGACCGGGTTCCGTCAATCCCAGTAGCCCGGTTCGTCCATGGGATTGGGACGGTTGGTGCGCGGTGGTATCTCGATGCCGTCCTCGCCCCTTTCGGCCAACAAAGCGCGGATTTCGTCGAACTGCTGGGCCAGGGTGGGCCGCTTGCGCTGCGCCTGCCACTGTTTGAATTGCTCGAACGTCTCCGCCGAAACCATGACCGCCACCGGCTTGTCGCGGTTGTAGATGGCCTGCGGTTCCTCGGCGGTGAGCCGTACCACCTCAGAAAACTGCTGCTTGGCGCTGGCGATGTTCCAGTTCATGATGGACCTCTTTCATGGACATATTGGACGTCAATTATGTCCATCTTCACACCCCTGCTCAATCAAACTTCACGCGCGGGTCCACCCACACATAGCAAAGGTCGCTGATGAGCTTGGTCACCAGCCCGATCAGCGTGAACAGGTACAGCGTGCCCAGCACCACGGGATAGTCGCGGCGGATGACGCTTTCGTAGCTGAGCAGGCCCAGGCCGTCGAGCGAGAACAGGGTTTCGATCAGCAGAGATCCCGTGAAGAATGCGCCGATGAAGGCGGCTGGAAAGCCCGTGATGATGGGGATGAGCGCATTGCGGAAGATGTGCTTCCACAACACCTGCCGGTCCGACAGCCCCTTGGCGCGGGCCGTGAGCACGTACTGCTTGCGGATCTCTTCGAGAAAGGCGTTCTTGGTGAGCATGGCCGTCACAGCGAAGCTGCCCAGCACCATGGCGGTGACCGGGAGCGTGATGTGCCACAGGTAGTCCACGATGCGTGCGCCCCACGACAGCTCGTCCCAATTGGACGAGGTGAGCCCCCGCAGCGGGAACCACTGCAACTGCCCGCCAAAGACCACCAGCAGCGCCACGCCCAGCACGAAGCCCGGAATGGCATAGCCCACCAGGACGAGCAGCGTGGTCACGAGGTCGAAGCGCGACCCCGCCCGCACCGCCTTGGCGACGCCCAGCGGCACGGCCACGAGGTAGCTGATGAAGAACGTCCACAGCCCGAGGCTGATGGACACGGGCAGCTTCTCCGTCACGAGCTGCCACACGTCCTTGTTCTGGAAGAAGCTCTTGCCCAGGTCGAAGCGCGCGAACTGGCCCAGCATCTGCAAAAAGCGCTCGTGCGCGGGCTTGTCGAAGCCGTAGAGCGCCTTGATCTGCTCCAGCCGCTTGGGGTCCACGCCCTGGTCGCCACGGTAGGCCATGCCGCCGGATTCCAGCCCGCCCTTGCCGGCCGCCGTGCGCGCCTCGGCCAGGTATTGCTCCACGGGGCCTCCGGGCACGAACTGGACCACGGCGAAGGTCACGAGCAGCACGCCCAGCAGCGTGGGCAGCATCAGCAGCAGGCGTTTGGCGATGTAGGCGAACATGGATTGAGAGGGGCTGCAATCAGGGCTTGAGGCTCCACCACGAGAACATGAGCCATTCTTCTGCCTTGGCGTAGGCAGGCATGGGCTCCTTGTAGGCCAGGCGCTGCTGGTTGTACACCACGCGGTGCGAAGACAGGGTCCACTGCGGAATCAGATAGTGACTGTGCATGATCACGCGGTCCAGTGCACGGCAGGCGGGCAGCAGCTCGGCCTTGCTATTGGCACGGGTCAGCGCGGCCAGCAGAGCGTCCACGGCCGGGCTCTTCGCGCCGGAATGGTTGCTGGCGCCTTCGACATCGACGCGCTTGCTGCCGAACAGCTCGTTCATCTCCAGCCCCGGGTTGTAGGTGCCGGGGTAGGCCAGGCTGATCATGTCGTAGTCGTACTTGTCCAGGCGCTGCACGTACAGCGCATAGTCCACCGCCGTGAAGCGCAGGGTGATGCCCAGCTTCTCCAGGTTGCGTATCCAGGGCGTCACGCTGCGGGCGCCGCCTTCCTTGCTGTCCAGGAATTCGATCACCATCGCCTTGCCCTCGGCGTTGCGCAGTGCGCCGTCTCGGTAAGTCCAGCCCGCTTCGGCCAGCAGCTCGCGCGCGCGGCGCAGGTTGCCGCGCAGCGAATGGCCCTCGCCCTCGGTCGTGGGCGGCGTGTACATGGGGCCGAACACGGCATCGGGCACCTTGCCGCGCCAGGGCGCGAGCAGCGCCAGCTCTTCGGGGCCGGGCGTGCCGGTGGCCTGGCAGTCGGTGTTGCCGAACAGGTCGGTCACGCGCGGGTAGCCGCCGTAGAACATCTGCCGGTTCATCCACTCGTAGTCGATGGCCAGGCCCAGCGCCTCGCGCACGCGGGCGTCCTGGAGCATGGGCCTGCGGGTGTTGAGAACATAGCTCTGAAATCCCGCGGGCAGCCGGTGCTTCATCTCCTTCTTGACGAGCACGCCCTGGCGGAAGAGCCGCCCATCGATGCGGCGGGCCCAGTCGCCCGCCGAATAGACGGTCATGAAGTCGAATTCGCCAGCCTTCACCGCCTCCAGTCGGGCGGTGTTGTCCTTGTAGATCTTGACGGTGATCTTGTCGAAGTTGTACGCGCCCTTGCTCACGTTCAGGTCGCGGGCCCAGTAATCGGGGTTGCGCACGTAGGTGATGTCGCGCCCGAAGACCACCGGGCCGATGCGGTAGGGACCGCTGCCGATGGGCGTGTCCGTCACGATCTCGTCAAAGCGCTTGGCCTTGCCATCGGCCTGGCGGCCCCAGGCGCGGCTGAACACGGGCAGGCTGCCCACGGTCAGCGGCAGCTCGCGGTTGGGCTGCTTGAAGCGAAAGCGCAGCGTGCGCTTGTCCAGCAAATCGACGCCGGCCACGTCCTGCAGCAAGGTGGCGTAGCCCGGCGCGGCATAAGGGCCGACCAGCGTCTCATAGGTGTGCTTGACGTCGGCCGCCTCCACCGGCGTGCCGTCGTGGAACCGGGCCTCGGCCCGCAGGCGGAACGTGGCGCTCAGCCGGTCCTCGGCCACGTCCACGCCCTCGGCCAGAAGGCCGTAGGCGGACGCGGTCTCGTCCATGGATGCAACGAGCAGCGTGTCGAACAGCAGTTCCTGCAGGTACGCGGGGGGCGAGCCCTTCATGGTGAAGGGGTTGTACTTGTCGAAGGTGGAGTAGCGCAGGTTGCTCACCATGCGCAGTTCACCGCCCTTGGGCGCGTCGGGGTTCACGTAGTCGAAGTGCGCGAAGCCGGCGGGGTACTTGAGGTCGCCCCACAGCGCATAGCCATGGGCCGCCCAGGCCGGCAGGGCGCACGCCCACAGCAGAAGAATCATCCAAAACCGCATGCGACAATTCTGCACCACACACCGACGCCATCCCGTATCTAGATAGACATTCAGGAGAACAACAATGGGTTTCCTCACCGGCAAGAAGCTGCTCATCACGGGCGTGCTGTCCAACCGCTCCATCGCCTACGGCATCGCCCGGGCCTGCCACGCGCAGGGGGCCGAGCTGGCCTTCAGCTACGTGGGCGAGCGCTTCAAGGACCGCATCACCGAGTTCGCGGCCGAGTTCAATTCCACGCTGGTGTTCGACTGCGACGTGGCGAGCGATGAGCAGATCGACCGCATGTTCGCCGAGCTGTCCAAGACCTGGCCGAAGTTCGACGGCTTCGTGCACAGCATCGGCTTCGCGCCGCGCGAGGCCATTGCGGGCAACTTTCTGGACGGACTGAGCCGCGAGAACTTCCGCATCGCGCACGACATCAGCGCCTACAGCTTCCCGGCCATGGCCAAGGCCGCCCTACCCTACCTGAACGACAAGTCCTCGCTGCTCACCCTCTCCTACCTGGGCGCGCTGCGCACCATCCCCAACTACAACACCATGGGCCTGGCCAAGGCCAGCCTGGAGGCCTCCGTGCGCTACCTGGCCGAGGCCGTGGGCCGCACCGAGGACGGCCGCAGCATCCGCGCCAACGGCATCAGCGCCGGCCCCATCAAGACGCTGGCGGCCAGCGGCATCAAGGACTTCGGCAAGCTGCTGTCCCGCGTGGCCGATGCGTCGCCCCTGCGCCGCAACGTGACCATCGAGGACGTGGGCAACGTGGCGGCCTTCCTGCTGTCCGACCTGGCCTCGGGCCTCACGGCCGAGATCACGTATGTGGACGGCGGCTTCAGCCAGACGGCGGGGCTGTCGGCCGATCAGGTCTGATTGATTTTATTGAATGAAATCAGGCTCCAGCGCTTATCCAGAAAGCGCTGGCAGCTATTTATCCGATAGCACCCTAAAGACTTCCCTCCAGCGCCGCGCTTGCCTGGTCTGGCTGGCGTTTGCCGCCCTGCCCGCGCAGGCAGCCGATGCCCCGGCCCTGCTGCTGGCCAATGTGTACCGCCTCGGCCTGCCGCTGGCGGACTATTGGGTGAGCGAAAAGTACGATGGCGTGCGCGGCTACTGGGACGGCCGAACCCTGCGCACGCGCGGCGGCGAGACGATTGCCGCCCCCGCATGGTTCACCGCCGGCTGGCCTGCCGGCACGCCGATGGACGGCGAGCTGTGGGCCGGGCGCGGCCGGTTCAGCCAGGCCCAGTCCACCACGCGCCAGCAGCGGCCCGACGATGCCGCCTGGCGCCAGATGAAGTTCATGGTGTTCGACCTGCCCCGGCATGGCGGCACGTTCGACGAGCGCATCCCCGCCATCGAGGCGGCCGTGGCGCGCATCGCCCAGCCCTGGGTGCAGGCCGTGGCGCAGCGGCGCGTGGCAAGCGATGCCGCGCTGCAGGCCCTGCTGCAGCGCACCGTGCGCGCGGGTGGCGAGGGCCTGATGCTGCACCGGGGCGCATCGCTGTACCAGGGCGGGCGCAGCGACGATCTCGTCAAAGTCAAGACCCACGAAGACACCGAGGCCCGCGTGGTGGCCCATCTGCCGGGCAAGGGCAAGCACGCAGGGCGCATGGGCGCGCTGCTGGTGGAGATGCCGTCGGGCCAGCGCTTCCGCCTGGGCGCGGGTTTCAGCGACGCGGACCGCACCGATCCGCCGCCCGTGGGCAGCTGGGTCACCTACCGCTTTCGCGGCACGCACGACGGCGGGCTGCCGCGCTTCGCGAGCTTCGTGCGGGTGCGCGAAGACATGGCGCCGCGCTGATCTGCTACTGAAAAAAGAGCTGCCAGCGCTTGCTGGACAAGCGCTGGCAGCCATTTTGACCAAGAACCGACTTCAGACGTTGCGGCCGTAAGGCCCGTCGTCTCCCACCTGCACCAGGTTCTTGGCGGTGGCCAGCGGCTTGGGGTTCTTGCCGGTCTGGGGGGTTTCTGCCACGCAATCGGCGTAGTAGCGCACCTGGCCGTTCTCGTCCTCCACCTCTACCAGGCCGTGGATGTCGGTCTCGAAGCCGGGGCACAGCTTGGCGAATTCGCGGGCGAACTTGAGGTAGTCCACGATCTTCTTGTTGAAGACTTCGCCGGGGATCAGCAGCGGAATGCCCGGCGGGTACGGTGTGACCAGGCCCACGGTGATGCGGCCTTCGAGGTGGTCGATCTCCACGCGCTCGGTCTGGCGGTGCGCGATGTGCGAATAGGCGTCCGACGGCTTCATGGCGGGCGTCAGGTCGCTGAGGTACATCTCAGTCGTCAGGCGCGCGATGTCGTACTTGGCGTACATCTCGTGCACGTGCTGGCACAGGTCGCGCAGGCCCATGCGCTCGTAGCGCTTGTGCTGCTGGCAGAACTCCGGAAGGATGCGCCACAT
>Ga0222423_1001159_pt1 | contig 13134 bp, 14 predicted proteins | sample 3A0metagenome_FD_182472 | JGI IMG/M metagenome (GOLD analysis project Ga0222423, IMG submission 182472) | Enriched microbial communities from leaf-cutter ant dump, University of Wisconsin, Madison, United States - 3A0 (version 2) | ecosystem: Environmental > Terrestrial > Nest > Insects nest >...
TCGAAGTTGTGCAGGTAGCACAGGTCCGGCGGCACGGCGCGCCGGGCGGCCTCGGCGTGCATGGCCTGGCGCAGCAGCGAGGCGCGCCCGCTGCCCACCTCGCCCAGCACGAACAGGTGGTAGTCCGGCTGCTGCATGGACAGGCCGAACTGCGCTGCCGCCAGCGCGCGTTCCTGGCCGATCCAGGGCAGGGGCAGGTCCTGCAGTTCGGCGGTGGAGGCGAAGCCGAGCGTGGCAGGGTCGATGGTCAGCCGCAGCTGGTGGGGGGCGAGGGCGGTGGCGGGCATGGGATGGTGGGGATGCTTCAGTTCAATCTTCTTTGGCGGATCCCTGGGACAGGCAGGCTACTTGCCTGACGTAGGCCTCATGGATGGGAATGCTCTGGCCGGAGCCCAGGGAGATTCTGGGCGTGTCTTTCGCGAGATAGCCGATGACGACGACCTTGCCGCGCAAGCGGGCCGTGAGCGGCGGCTGTGCATCCAGAATGCCGGAAAAGGAGATGGGCGTTGGCGTGGCTGCTTTTGCATAGGGGCAGAGGGCTCTGCCTTTGGGGTCGAGGGAGAAGGACCGCTTGCCCAGCAGCAATTTCCCGTTGGCGATTTCCGCGCGGTGCCCGCTCGCCAGTTCGGCGCCCAGCAGGCTCAGGCTTTTGACGCGGACTCCATCCGCATGGGCCTCCAGCTCGATCCTGTCGCCCGTGCTGGCGCGCTCGGTGACGAAGCCGATGCCCGCGGCAGAGGGCAGGAGCGTCTTGTTGGGGGGCTGCGCGATTCCTTCCAGGCGGCCATCCGAGGCCCGCTCCCTTACGTCCTGTAGTCCTATTTGGAAATAGGTCGATATTGTCCGGGCCGCATCCGCCAGGAGGTGGTCCGATGCCTGGTCCTCGTGGAGGAAAAATTTCACGATGACGGCGCGCGCCTCGGCGCTTCGAATGCGGTGAACCACCTGCGCGAGGATTTTTCTGTCGAAGGGAAAGGGGCCGAATCTCTCCAGGTCGGCATCCGTGACCGCGACGAATTCGAGGGGGGATTCAGGGGCAGGCCCGCTGGCCTGGGCAGGCCGGGGTGTGAGGAACATGCCGCCGGCGGCCAGCAGGATGCACATGCCAGTGATCCTCCGCGATGCCTTGCCGGACCAGTCAGAATATGAATGAAAACGGCCTCCAGCGCTTGCTGGTAAAGCGCTGGCAGCTATCAAAACAGGAATCATTGGACCCTGACCGACGCGGTGGCCTCGGTCGGCCAGCCCGCCAGATGCTGCTGCGCGATGTGGCTCAGCGCGGTGATCCAGGCGTTGCTGTCGTTCAGGCAGGGGATGTAGTGGAACTCCTGGCCGCCCGCGTGCAGGAAGGCCTCGCGCACTTCCATGTTGATCTCCTCCAGCGTCTCCAGGCAGTCGCTGGCGAAGCCGGGGCAGACCACGTCCACGCGCCGCGTGCCGGCCTTCGCCAACGCCTCCACGGTGGGCTGGGTGTAGGGCTCGATCCATTTCGCCTTGCCGAAGCGCGACTGGAAGGTAATGCGGTAGCGCTCCTCGCGCAGGCCCAGGCGTTCGGCCAGCAGGCGGCCGGTCTCGCGGGCCTCGCGGGCATACGGGTCGCCCAGGCGCTCGGTGCGCTCGGGCACGCCGTGGAAGCTCATCACCAGCTGGTCCGGCTGGCCGTGGTGCTTCCAGTGCGTCTCGATGCCGCGGGCCAGCGCGTCGATGTAGCCGGGGTGGTCGTGGTAGCGGTTCACGAAGCGCAGCTCGGGCACGTGGCGCGTGCGCGCGGCCCAGGCGTACACGGCGTCGAACACGCTGGCCGTGGTGGTGCCCGAGTACTGCGGGTACAGCGGCAGGACCAGGATGCGCGTGGCGCCCTCGGCCTTGAGCGCGTCGAGCTCGCTGGCGATGGAGGGCTGGCCGTAGCGCATGGCGTGGCGCACCAGCACGTTGTGCCCGGCCTCGCCCAGCCAGCCGCGCAGCAGCGTGCCCTGCCGGGCTGTCCACACCGCCAGCGGCGAGCCTTCGGGCATCCAGATGCTGGCGTACTTGGCGGCCGACTGCGCGGGCCGCGTGCGCAGGATGATGCCGTGCAGGATGGGCCACCAGGCCAGCTTGGGGATTTCCACCACGCGGTGGTCGCCCAGGAACTGCGCCAGGTAGCGCCGCACGGCGGGCGCGGTGGCCGCGTCGGGCGTGCCCAGGTTGCACAGCAGCACGGCGGTGCGGTCGATGGAGGTGGGCGGGGGTTCGGGGGCGAAGCGGGGCATAGCGGGTATTCTCGCCCGTCATGCCTTCGTTTTCTGCTGCTTCTTCTTCATCGCTGGACACGGGCCGCGTGCGCGCCATCACCATTGACCTGGACGACACGCTGTGGCCCATCTGGCCCACCATCGCGCGGGCCGAGGCCGTGCTGCTGCAGTGGCTGACGGAGCACGCGCCCGCCACGGCGGCGGTGTTTTCCAGCCCCGAATCCCTGCGCGCCATCCGCAACCGGATGGTGGCCCTGCGGCCGGACCTGGCGCACGACCTGAGCGCGCTGCGACGCGAATCCATCCGCCTGGCGCTGACCCAGGCGGGCGACGACGCGGCGCTGGCCGAGCCCGCGTTCGACCTCTTCTTCGCCGAGCGCCAGCGCGTGGAGCTGTTCGGCGATGCGCACGACACGCTGGCCTTCCTGTCGGCGCGCTACCCGGTGGTGGCGGTGTCCAACGGCAATGCGGACGTGCACCGCGTGGGCATCGGGCATTACTTCAAGGGCAGCCTCAGCGCCTCGGTGCTGGGCGTGGCCAAGCCCGACGCGCGCATCTTCCATGCCGCCGCCGGCGTGCTGCAGGTGCAGCCGCACGAGGTGCTGCACGTGGGCGACGATGCCACATTGGACGCGCGCGGCGCCATGGACGCCGGCATGCAGGCCGTGTGGCTGAACACCGCCGCGCACGCCTGGCCGCACGACGGCCTGCCGCCGCCCCACGCCACGGTGGCCAGCCTGGCGCAGCTGTGCGAGCTGCTCCGGTAGCGGCGGCATCCGGGTTTCTTGACGCTGGTCAAGACTTCGGCGCGCCGTGGGTTGATCCCACCTGCCGATCCGGCCACACTGGCCGCCATGCCGCGCAAACCCCTTCCCCTGCCTGCCGTCCGCACCATCGGCCCCATGCGCCCCCTGGCGTGGCTGGCGCTGGGCTGGCGCGACATCGCGCGCGCCGGCTGGATCAGCTTCGCGCACGGCCTGGCGCTGGCGCTGCTGGGCGCCGCCATCTTCACCGTGGCGCACAACCGGTTCTGGCTGCTGGCGGGGGCGCTGTCGGGTTTTCTGGTGGTGGCGCCGGTGCTGGCCACCAGCCTGTACGCGCTGAGCCGCGCGCTGGAGCGCGGCGAGCGCGCGAACCTGGGTGTGGTGCTCAAGACCTGGCTCAACTGGCAGGACAGCCACGTCAACAAATGGGGCAACGACTACTGGTGCATGCTGCAGTTCGGCGCGCTGCTGGCGCTGGCGGCCACGGGCTGGGTGGTGACCTCGGCTGCGTTGATCACGCTGCTGGCGCCGGTGCCCATCCAGACGCCGCTCGACTTCCTGCGCCATGTGGTGATGGCCCGCGAGGGCTGGCTGTTCGAGCTCTGGCTGGCCCTGGGCAGCCTGATGGCGGCACCGATCTTCGCGTCCAGCGTGGTCGCCATGCCGCTGCTGCTGGACCGCCGCGCCACGCTGCTGCAGGCCGTGCTCACGAGCTGGCAGGCGGTGCTGGGCAACCCGCTGCCGATGGCGCTGTGGGCGGCGCTCATCCTGGGCTTCACGCTGCTGGGCCTGGGCTCGCTGCTGCTGGGGCTGATTCCGGTGATGCCCATGCTGGGCCACGCGAGCTGGCACGCCTACCGCGATCTGGTCGATGCCTCCAGCTTGCCGGAGCGGGAGGCGCCATGATCTTCGGCTTCACCGAGGAGCAGATCGCGGGCTTCTTCCTCACCTACGGGGTGGGGGCCTTCATCCTGTACATGCTGTTCATCATCGGACAGCTGGCGCGGCAGTCGAAGGCGGGGCGCTTCGGCACCTTCGTGATCTTCCTGGGCCTGGGCGTCGGCTTCCTGGGCTTCCTGGCCAAGGCCGTGATCCAGTGGTGGCTGGAGCGTTGAAGAAACTCAACGTGACCAGCTTCTCAGGCCCAGCTCCTGCGCCAGCCGGCGGTAGTCCGACAGGCTGCGCTGCACGAACGCCTCCAGCGCCGCGCTGGTGAGCGCGAAAGGGTACAGGCCGTACTGGCCGCACAGCGCGGCATAGCCCGGGGCCGCGAGCGCTTCTTGGAAGGCCGCCGTCCACGCCCGCACCGCCGCGTCGGGCGCGCTGGCCGCCATGTACAGGCCCCGCACCGTGGGCCAGACGATGTCGATGCCCTGCTCGCGCGCCGTGGGCAGGCCCGCCAGGCCGCCGGCCAGCCGCGCCTGCGACAGCACCGCCAGGATGCGCAGCGGCATGCCCTGCGCCAGGGCCTGCAGGGCCTCGGCCGCATCGCCCGTGAAGACGCCGATGTGCCCGCCGCGCAGGGCCTTGAGCGCCTCGCCGCCGCCCTCGAACGACACGAAGCGCATGCGCTTGTGGTCCTGCCCCGCCGCGCGCACCAGCAGCGCGGCCTTGATCCAGTCCTGGCTGCCCAGCGTGCCGCCCGCGCCGAACACCACGCGGGCCGCGTCCTGGCGCAGCGCGGCCACCACGTCCTGCAGGCGCTGGTGGGGCGCGTCGCGGTGCACGGCCACCACGCCGTAGTCGGTGCCCAGCGTGGCGATGAAGCGCACGCTGCTCACCGGGTGCGGCCCGAAGCGGCCCTGCGCCAGGTTGAGCAGCGAGCCGCTGGAGAACGCCACCAGCGTGCCCGGTCCGCCCAGCCGCCCCGTGGCCACCTGGTCGAACGCCACCGCGCCGATGCCGCCGGGCAGGTAGCGCGTGGCGAGCGGCGCGCGTGCCGGGCGCACGGCTTGCAGCGCCTGCGCGGCCAGGCCGCAGGTCAGGCCGAAGCCGCCGCCGGGGCGCGAGGGGGCCACGCATTCGGCGGGCTCGGCGGAAGCGTCGGGGTGCGCGGCCAGGGACGCGCCCGTGCCGCACCAGGCTGCCAGGGCAGCCAGCAACTGGCGCCGGTGGAGGAGGGCGAAGACGCCGTCGTGATGGGGTGGAAGTTTCGTCATGGCCGTGGCCACCAGAGTATCGCCAGCAGGCCGCTGCCTTCGGCGCGCGCCTCCAGCCGCAGGCGGCCCCGGTGGCGCTCCGCGATCGAGCGGGCGATGGCCAGCCCCAGGCCCGAGCCGCCCGCCACGGCCTGCGAGCCGCGCCGGTAGCGGTGGCCCAGCGCGTCGCGCTCTTCGGGCGTCAGGCCGGGGCCGTTGTCCTCCACGCCCAAGCTCCAGCCCAGGCTGTCGCCGGCGGCCGACACGGTGATGGTGCCGTGCGCCGGCGTGTAGGCGATGGCGTTGGCCACGAGGTTGGCCAGGGCTTCGCGCAGCAGGCCGCCGTCGGCCAGGGCCACGGGGTCTGTCAGCGCGGCGTGGATGCCGAAGTCGATCTGCTTGGCCCGCGCCTGGGGCAGCAGCTCCAGTGCCACGGCGCGCAGCAGCGCGGCCAGGTCGCAGGGCGCCAGCTCCACGGCGGCGGTGTCACTGCGGCCCAGCGCCAAAAGCTGCTGGGTGCTGCGCGTGGCCCGCGCGATCTCGCTGCCCAGGGCGGCCAGGGCGTCCTGCACCCGGGCGGCGCCGGGCTCGCGGCGCGCGTAGTCGATCTGCATCTGCAGCGTGGTGAGGTGCGTGCGCAGCTGGTGCGATGCGTCGTCCAGGAACTGGCGCTGCTGCGCCACCAGGCCCTGCGTGCGGGCCATCTGCTGGTTGACGGCGGCCACCAGCGGGCGGATGTCGGCGGGCAGCTCGGCGCCAGCGATGGGCGTCATGTCGTCGGGGCTGCGGCCCTGCACCTCGCGGGCCAGGCGCGCCAGCGGGCGCAGGGCCAGGGCCAGCGTGGCGGCGGCGCCCAGCACCATCAGGGCCAGCACCAGCGCGTCGCGCAGCGCGGCGCGGCGCACGAAGCGGCGCGTGAAGTCCTCGCGCGAGCGCGTGCTTTCGGCCACCTGCACCAGCACGCTGGCCGGGCCCTCGTCCATGGCCCGGCGGTAGGCCGCCAGGCGCACCGATTCGCCGAAGTAGGTGGCGTCGTAGAACAGCGGCACGCCCTGGGCCAGCGGGCCGGGCGGCAGGGGCAGGTCGGCGTTGCCCAGCTCCACCAGCCCGTCGGACGAGGCCACGCGGAAGTACACCGGACCGCTGGCGGTGAGTTCGAAGAATTCGAGCATGCTGTAGGGCAGCTCGGCAGAGAGGCCGCCCGAGGCGGTGGAGATGTTGGCGTCGATGGACTTGAGCGCGCCGAGCAGCGAGCGGTCGTAGGCCGCGTTGGCGGCCTCCAGCGCGTCGTGCCGCGTCATCCACAGCTCCACGCCCGTCACCACGGCCAGCATCGGCAAGAGCAGGGCGGCCAGCAGGCGCCACAGGCTGGCGCGGCGCAGGCGCGCGGCCCAGGCCATCAGTCCGATATCAGTCCGATTCCAGGGCATAGCCCAGGCCGCGCAGCGTGGTGATGCGCACGCCGCTGCCGTCCAGGCGCTTGCGCAGGCGGTGCACGAAGACCTCGACGGCCTCGGGGTGCACGTCCTCGTCGTCCGGGAACACGCGGTCCAGGATCTGCTGCTTGGAAAACGGCTCGCCGCTGCGCTGCACCAGCACGCGCAGCACGGCCTGCTCGCGCGGCGACAGGGGCAGGGGCTCGCCGTGCAGCGCGAACTGCCGGCGCGCGCTGTCGTACACCAGCGGGCCGCAGGCCAGGCGCGGGTGTTCGGTGCCACGCGCTCGGCGCACCAGGGCGTGCAGGCGGGCCTCCAGCTCGGCCAGTTCGAAGGGCTTGGCCAGGAAGTCGTCCGCCCCGGCGTTGAGCGAGCGCACCCGCTCCTCCAGCGAGTCGCGCGCGGTGAGGATCAGCGCGGGCAGCCGCTGGTCGCGCTCGCGCAGGCGCTGCAGCACGGCCTGGCCGTCCAGGCCCGGCAGGCCCAGGTCCAGCACCAGCGCGTCGTAGTCGCCCTGTTGCTGCAGCGCGCGGTCGGCCAGGCGGCCGTCGCTCACCCATTCGACCTGGATGCCCGCATGCTCCAGAGCGCGGCCGAGCCAGGTGCCCAGGCTGTGGTCGTCTTCGGCGAGGAGGATGCGCATGGAAGGGATGCTACCCGCCGCCGCCGTGCCTCAGTCCGGCTTCACTTGGGCGCGTTTGAGCACTTTCTGCCAGCGCGCCTGCTCGGTGGCGATGAACTGCGCGAACTGCGCGGGCGTGCCGCCGATGGCCTCGGCCGCGTCGCCCTGCAGGCGCTTGAGCGCGTCGGGCGCCTTGACGGCTTTGGCGGTTTCGGCGGCGAGCTTGTCCAGGTGCTCCGGCGCGAGGCTGGCCGGGGCCAGCATGCCGTACCACTGCGTCATCTCGAAGCCCGGGAAGCCCTGTTCCGCCACCGTGGGTACGTCGGGCAGCTGGGGCAGGCGCTGGGTCGAGCCCGTGGCGATGCAGCGCACCTTGCCCGATTTGATGAAGGGCAGCATGGCGGCGGCGCCCACCGAGGCGGCGTCGAGCCGGCCCGACAGCAGGTCCGTCATCATGGGCCCGGTGCCGCGGTAGGGCACGTGCAGCATGAAGATCTCGGCCGTCATCTTGAGGTATTCGAACGCCAAGTGCCCAGCGCTGCCATTGCCCGCCGAGCCGTAGCTGAGCTTGGCCGGATTCTTTTTCGCATAGGCGATGAACTCCTTGAGGTTCTTCGCGGGCACGTCGGGGTGCACCACGTACAGGCTGGGCACCTTGGCCAGCAGGCTGACGGGCTTGAAGTCCTTGTTGGCGTCGTAGGGCAGCTTGTCGAAGATGTAGGGGTTCACGGCCAGCGTGCCGATGTGGCCCAGGATGAGGGTGTGCTGGTCGTCGGCGCGCGCCACTTCCTGCATGGCGATGTTGCCGGCCGCGCCGGGCTTGTTGTCCACGAACACGCTTTGGCCCAGGGTCTTGGTCAGCTCGGCCGCCGTGGAGCGCGCCACGATCTCTGAGCTGCCGCCGGGCGCGAACGGCACGACGAAGCGGATGGATTTGGACGGCCACGCGGCCTGGGCCGAGGCCAGGCTGGGGAGCAGGCCGGTGAGGGCCAGCGCGCCGCCAGTGCCCAGAAGGCGGCGGCGTGTGGGGAAGATGTTGTCGATAGGCATGCTTGTCTCCATGAAAGCGCACGCTGTGTGCTGCCGGAATGGTGCGTGCGGCGTGCTTTCGGAATGCTGTCAGCCGGCCTGGGGTTTTCCCAGGGGCTTGGCCATCACCGTGCCCTTGCTGGACTGTTGGTGCCGCGCGGCCAGCACCTGGACCATCTGCTCCACCAGCTCGGCGGCGGGGCCCGCGTTTTCCCAGGCGTAGAGCGAGACGGCGGTGGGGGGCTCGCCCTGGAGCGGCGCATGGCGCCGCACGCGGTATCCGGCGGCGGCGCTGGCGGGCAGCAGGGACAGGCCCAGCCCAGCCTCCACGGCCACCAGCACGTTGTGCAGGCTGTTGCCCGAAAAGGCCACGTACCAGCGCAGCTGCTCGCGCTCCAGGCGCTCGAACATGGCCTCGCGGTACAGGCCGCCCGGCGGGAAGGCGACCAGCGGCACGGGGCGGGGCCAGGCCTCCGGGGCGCTGGCGCTTTCGAACCAGGCCAGCGCCTCGGGAAAGCTGGCCCGGCAGCCGGGGCTGGCGGCGGGCTCCTTGGCGATGACGATGTCCAGCTCGCCCGCCCGGTAGCGCGTGGTCAGGTCGCGGCTCAGCCCGGCCGTCACGTCAAGGTGGATCTCGCGGTGGCGCCGGGCGAAGCGGCCGAAGACCCGGGCCATCGCGCTGCTGGCCAAGTCCTCGGGAATCCCGATGCGCAGGGAGACCGTGCCGGCCGGGTCGCGCAGCGCCGATGCCGCCTCCAGCTGCAGGGCCAGGATCCGGCGGGCATAGCCCAGCAGCCGCTCGCCGGCCGCCGTGGGCTGGCTCGGCCTGGCTGCGCGGTTGATCAGCGCCGCGCCCACCGCGTCTTCGAGCCGGGCGAGCTGCTGGCTGATGGTGGATTGCGTCATGTGCAGGCGCTCCGCCGCCAGCGTGAAGCTGCCGGTGTCGGCAATGGCCGTGAAGGCGCGCAGAAGGCGTGGGTCCAGCATTTTTTTTGTCCAAGGCGGTGCCCCGGTTCAGCATTCAGGAAATGGATGGTTTTTATCAAAACATTTAATTTCTCAATATGGGCGGGTTTTCCTATATTCCCTCCATGTTCCGCCGATCCATCCTGGCCCGCGCCGCCTTCTTTTCAACACTTTTTGCCGTGCCGCTGGCCTCCTCCGGCGGCGATGCCGTGCCTGCCGCCACGACGGCGCTGCACGCTGCAGCGAAGAACAACGACGCCGCCGGCATCCGCAAGCTCCTGGCCGAAGGCGCGGCCATCGACGCGCGCGACGCCAGCGGGGCCACGGCGCTGCTGGTGGCGACGCACGCCAACCAGGTGGCGGCCGCCAGGGCCTTGATCGAGGCGGGCGCCAGCGTCAATGCCAAGGACCACCTCCAGGACAGCCCGTATCTCTACGCCGGCGCGCGGGGGCACCTCGACATCCTCAAGATGACGCTGTCGCACGGCGCCGACCTTCAAAGCACCAACCGCTACGGCGGCACGGCCCTCATCCCTGCGGCCGAACGCGGCCACGTCGAGACGGTGCGCACCCTTATCGACGCGGGCGTGGATGTGGACCACGTCAACCGGCTGGCCTGGACGGCGCTGCTGGAGGCCATCGTCCTGGGCAACGGCGGCGAGCGGCACCAGCAGATCGTGGCCCTGCTAGTGAAGGCCGGGGCCAACGTCCAACTGGCCGATGGCGACGGCGTGACGCCGCTGCAGCATGCGCGGTCGCGCGGCTACCAGGCGATCGAAGCGACCCTGCGGGCCGCAGGCGCGCGCTGACACGGAGCCCAGCAACACCCCCATGACCGAAGAACACCGCTACCTCCAGCAGGCCATCGCACTCGCGCGCGCCAACATCGCCCAGGGCGGCCGCCCGTTCGGCGCGCTGGTTGCTCGCGACGGCCAGGTGATCGCCACCGGCGTCAACGACATCGTGGCCACCAACGATCCCACGGCCCATGCCGAGATGACGGCCCTGCGCGCCGCCAGCCGCGCGCTGGCCTCGCCGGACCTGAGCGGCTGCGCCGTCTATGCCAGCGGCCACCCCTGCCCCATGTGCATGGCGGCCATGCGGCTGGCGGGCGTGCGCCGGGTGGCCTATGCCTATTCCAACGAGGACGGCGCGCCGTTCGGGCTGTCCACGGCGGCGGTCTACGCGGACCTGGCCAGGCCCTTTGCCGAGCAATCCATGGCGATCGACCACCTGCCGGTGCGCGCGCCAGGCCAGCCCGGCCTGTATGCGCAGTGGGCGCAGGCGCGGCAGAACCCGTGAAACCGCCCAAGGACGGCGCCTTGCTGCTACTGGCGACGGTGGCCCTGGTGGCGCTCAACCTGCGGCCGTTCATCACCGGCATCGGGCCATTGGCCGCCGCCATCGGCCGGCAGACCGGCCTGGACCTCCAGGGAATGGCGCTGCTGACCCTGGTGCCGATGCTGCTGATGGGCGCCTTCGCCTTCGCGGGGCCGTGGCTGCAGGCCCGCATCGGCGAGCGGCGCTCCGTCATGGCCGCGCTGGGCCTGCTGGCCGTGGGCTCGGGCCTGCGCCTGTTCACCACGGGCGGCTGGCAGCTGGTGGGCACCGCGGCCCTGCTGGGGCTGGGCGCGGCGGTGGTGCAGGCGGTGTTTCCCGGCGTCATCAAGCGGCGGTTTCCGCGCCACGTCGGCGTGGTGATGGGCCTGTATTCGGCCATGCTGATGGGCGGCGGCGCACTGGGCGCGCAGCTGGCGCCCTGGGCTGCTGCGCTGGGCGGGGGCTGGCGCGCCGGCCTGGCCTGGATGGCCGTGCCCGCCGTGCTGGCCCTGGTGCTGGCAGCGCGCAGCCTGCCGCGCGACGTGGCAGCGCCGCACAGCCGCCTGGCCGTGGGGGCCTGCCTGCGCAGGCCGCGCGCCTGGCTCTTGATGGCGTGCTTTGGCCTCGTCAACGGCGGCTATGCCACCGTAGTGGCCTGGCTGGCGCCGTTCTACCAGGAGCGCGGCTGGAGCGTCCCGGCCAGCGGCAGCCTGCTGGCCCTGCTGGCCGTGTGCCAGGCAGCGGCCGCCCTGCTGCTGCCGCTGCTGGCCCGCAACAGTGCGGACCGGAGGCCCTGGCTGTGGCTCACGCTGGCCTTGCAGGCCACCGGCTTTGCCGCGCTGGCGCTGTGGCCGGACGCGGCGCCCGCAGCCTGGGCCATGCTGCTCGGCGCGGGGCTGGGGGGCTGTTTTGCGCTGTCGCTGATCGTGGCGCTCGATCACCTGCCCGACCCGGCGCAGGCCGGCGCGCTGTCCGCGCTCATGCAGGGCGGCGGATTTCTGCTGGCCGCGCTGCCGCCATGGATCGTGGCCGTGCTGCGCCACGCCACCGGCGGCTTCGTGGCCGGCTGGCTGTTGCACCTGGGCTGCGCGGCGGTGGTCGCGGCGCTGTACTGGCGCGTGGCCCCGGCCGGCTACGCGGGCGCCATGGGGCTGGTCAGGCCAGTGCCGCCGTGCCGCTGAGCACGGCGCCTTCCAGCGTGGCGGGGTAGGGCCCGTCCACATAATCGCCACAGGCCGTCAGGCCCGGCAGCACCCGCAGGCCGGGGCGCTGCAGACCGGGGGTGCAGGCAAAGGTGGCGCGCTTTTCCACCACGGTCTGGACGGGCTGCAGCGACGGAATGCCCAGCTGGCTGGCGGCCTGCCGCAGCACCTGCTGTTCGATGAGGGCGCGGTCGCCCGCGCTGGCGCTCACCACGAAAGCCAGCAAACCCTGCCGGCCGTCCAACTGGCCCCGGTCGAAGACGAACTGGGCGGGGCTCTGTGGCGCACTGCGCAGCGCCAGCATGGGCTGGGCCAGGCGGGCGCCGTGGGCATGGGCGTAGACCGTGGTGATGGCCTCGAACCGCAGGCTGGCGGCCTGGGCGCTCCAGGGGGCGGCCGCATCCGCCACAAGCCGGCTGGCCTCCCACGAAGGGCAGGCGAGGGTGACGTGGTCGAATGCACCGCCGCCCTCCGCGCAGGCCACCTGCCAGCGCCCGCCCGGCAGGGGCTGAAGGCGCTGTACCCGCTGCCCGGTGACGACGCGGCCGCCGTTCTCCTGCAGCCAGCGGGCCGCCGGCTCGGGAAAGAGGGCGCCCAGGTCCGCGCGGGGCAGCAGCAGGTTGGAGCCGCCGCGCCCGCTGAACAGGCTGTCTTGCAGTACCCGCAGAAACACCTGCCCGCTGGCCTCGTGCGCGGGCGTGTTGAGGGCCGACACGCACAGCGGGTCGATGAACTCGGCCAGCAGGCGCGGCGTGAGCGGCGCGCACAGCCCGGCGACGGAAGTGCCGGGCGCGCAGCGGAATCCGCGCAGCCGCCATGCCGCCGCCGTGCGCAGTAGCGCCAACTTGTCGCGCCGGCCCCAGCCTCGCGCTTTCACTATGCCCAGCAGCGCATCCAGCGGCGGCGGCAGGTCGGGCAATTGCAGGCCCTGGCCGTCCGGGAACTGCAGGGTGAGCGGCAGGCGCAGCAGGGCGGTATCGGCATCCACGCCCACCAGCTGCATCAGGCGCAGGCTTTCGGTGTAGGCGCCGATGAGGATGTGCTGGCCGTTGTCGAGCGTGGCGGTGGTCCCGTCCGGCAGCGTGGCGGGCACGGCGCGCGCGCGGCCGCCCACGGTGCGGGCGGCCTCGAATACGGTGACCCGGCGGCCCGCCTGCGTGTGCGCGATGGCGGCGGCCATGCCGGCCCAGCCCGCGCCGACGATGGCAACCTGCGGCGTGCTCACATCCTGCCCAGGGCTTGTACCTTCCATGCCAGCCAGAACTTGCGCAGCGGCGTGAGGCGGATGCGCTGGTGCAGCACCTGGAAGTTGTCGCGCTCGATCTCGCGCAGCAGCGTGCGGTAGATGCTGGCCATCATCAGGCCGGGCTTTTGCGCGCGGCGGTCCGCGTCGGGCAAAAGGGCCAGGGCCTCGTCGTACAGG
>Ga0222423_1001160_pt1 | contig 13124 bp, 10 predicted proteins | sample 3A0metagenome_FD_182472 | JGI IMG/M metagenome (GOLD analysis project Ga0222423, IMG submission 182472) | Enriched microbial communities from leaf-cutter ant dump, University of Wisconsin, Madison, United States - 3A0 (version 2) | ecosystem: Environmental > Terrestrial > Nest > Insects nest >...
TCATTGAACGTGGTCAGGATGGCGTTGGTGGACTGCGACTGCAGCAGGCGCTCGGCCACGCGGGCCCGCAGGCGGCTCATGGGCACGCGCTGTTCGGGGCGGTCGCCCAGGTCCTGCTTGGCCGCGGGAGCGGCCACCTGCGGCAGCGCCTTGGTGGGCACGCCGGTGGGGATCACGCTGGGAGCGGCGCCTGCCTGGGCGCCACCGGCCACGGCGGCCAGCACGTCGCCCTTGGTCACGCGGCCATCCTTGCCCGAGCCGGCCACGGCCGACGCGGACAGGTTGTTCTCGGCCAGCAGCTTGGCGGCGGCGGGCATGGCCACGTCGCCCTTGGAGCCGCCCGTGGCCGCAGCGGACGCGGAAGCGGCAGGCGCCGGCGCTGCGGCGGCCGGTGCGGGAGCGGCGGCGCCGGCCTTGCCTTCAGTGTCGATCTTGGCGATGAGCTGGTCGGCCACCACGGTGGCGCCGTCGCCCTGCACGATTTCGGAGAGCACGCCGGCGGCGGGCGCGGGCACTTCGAGCACAACCTTGTCGGTTTCGATCTCGATCAGGATCTCGTCCACGGCCACGGCCTCACCGGCCTTCTTCTTCCAGGTCAGCATGGTGGCCTCGGCCACGGATTCGGAGAGCTGGGGGACTTTGACTTCTACGATAGCCATTTTGAATTCTTTCAGTAGGTTCTGTTCTGGTTTCGGTAGGGATCGCCGGCCTTACTTGGTCAGGACAAAACCCTTAAGTTTGGCAAAGGCCGCATCCACCAGTGCCTTTTGCTGCTCCTGGTGCAGGTGGGCATAGCCCACGGCGGGCGACGCGGAAGCCGCGCGGCCGGCATAACCCAGCTTCTGGCCATCGAGCATGTTCTCGTGGATGTTGTGCTGGATGAAGAACCAGGCACCCTGGTTCTGCGGCTCGTCCTGGCACCACACGATGTCCGTGGCGTTGGGGTACTTCTTGAGCTCTGCGGCAAAAGCCTTGTGGGGGAACGGATAGAGCTGTTCCACGCGGATGATGGCCACGTCATCGTCCTCGCGCTCGGTGCGCTTTTTCACGAGGTCGTAGTACACCTTGCCGGAGCACGCGATCACGCGCTTGACCTTGGCGGCCTTCTTCACGATGGCCTCGTCCTGCTCGGGAATCACCGTCTGGAAGCCGCCCTTGGTGAACTCGGACAGCGGCGAGGTGGCGTCCTTGTTGCGCAGCAGCGACTTGGGCGTCATGATGATCAGCGGCTTGCGCAGGTCGCGCACCATCTGGCGGCGCAGCACGTGGAAGATCTGGCTGGCCGTGGTGGGCTGCACGACCTGCATGTTGGTGTCGGCCGCCAGCTGCATGAAGCGCTCCAGGCGGGCCGAGCTGTGCTCGGGGCCCTGGCCTTCGTAGCCGTGCGGCAGCATCAGCGTGATGCCGTTGACGCGGCCCCACTTCACCTCGCCCGAGGCGATGAACTGATCGATCACCACCTGCGCGCCGTTGGCGAAGTCGCCGAACTGCGCTTCCCAGATCACCAGGGTGTTGGGATCGTTCGATGCATAGCCGTATTCGAAGGCCAGCACCGCCTCTTCCGACAGGATGGAGTCGATGACGACGAACGGGGCCTGGTTCTCGGCCACGTTCTGCAGCGGGATGTAGGTGCCTTCGTCATACTTTTCGCGCTTCTGGTCGTGGATGACGGCATGGCGGTGGGTGAAGGTGCCGCGCCCGCAGTCCTCGCCCGACAGGCGCACCGGGTAGCCCGACGCGACCAGCGACGCGAACGCCATGTGCTCGCCCATGCCCCAATCCACGGGGATGTCGCCCCGACCCATGGCGGCGCGGTCGTCATAGACCTTCTTGACGAGCTGGTGCGGCGTCACGCTGTCGGGGATGGCGGTGATCTTCTCGGCCAAGCGCTTCCATTCGGCCAGCGGGATGGCGGTGTCGCCCGCGTCCGTCCATTTCTTGCCCAGGAACGGGCTCCAGTCCACGGCGTACTTGCTCTTGAAGTTGGTCAGCACCGGGTCCACCGTGTGCTTGCCGGCGTCCATGGCGGCGCGGTAGGCCTTGACCATGTCGTCGCCCAGCGATTCGCCCAGGCCCTGCGTGGCGAGCTTGTCGGCGTACAGCTTGCGCGTGCCGGGGTGCTGGCCGATCTTCTTGTACATCAGCGGCTGGGTCAGCGCGGGCGTGTCCTGCTCGTTGTGGCCGAGCTTGCGGAAACAGATGATGTCCACCACCACATCCTTCTGGAATTCCATGCGGAATTCGAGGGCGAGTTGGGTGGCCAGCACCACGGCTTCGGGGTCGTCGCCGTTCACGTGCAGCACGGGGGACTCGACCATCTTCACGATGTCGGTGCAGTACAGCGTCGAGCGCGCATCGCGCGGGTCGGACGTGGTGAAGCCGATCTGGTTGTTGATGATGATGTGCACCGTGCCGCCCGTGGAATAGCCGCGGGTCTGGGCCAGCGCCAGGGTTTCCTGGTTCACGCCCTGGCCGGCAAAGGCGGCGTCGCCATGCACCAGCACGGGCAGCACCTGCTTGCCGTGCGGGTCGGCGCGGCGGTCCATGCGGGCGCGCACGGAGCCCTCGACCACGGGGTTCACGATTTCAAGGTGCGACGGGTTGAACGCCAGCGACAGATGCACCGGGCCGCCGGGGGTGGTCACGTCGGAGCTGAAGCCCTGGTGGTACTTCACGTCGCCCGATGGCAGGTCCTCGGGGGCGGTGTGATCGAATTCGGCGAACAGGTCCTTGGGCATCTTGCCCAGTGAGTTGACCAGCACGTTCAGGCGGCCGCGGTGGGCCATGCCGATCACGATCTCCTGCACGCCCTTGGCGCCGGCGGACTGGATCAGTTCGTCCATGGCGGCGATGAAGCTCTCGCCCCCTTCGAGGGAGAAACGCTTCTGGCCGACGTACTTGGTGTGCAGGAAGCGCTCCAGGCCTTCGGCGGCCGTGAGGCGGTCCAGGATGTGCTTTTTCTTTTCCGCGCCGAAGCTGGGCTTGCTGCGGATGGTTTCCAGCTTCTCCTGCCACCAGCGCTTCTGGTTCTGCTCAGTGGCATACATGTACTCGGCGCCGATGGAGCCGCAGTAGGTTTCGCGCAGGGCGTTGATCAACTCGCGCAGCGTCATCGACTCCTTGCCGAAGAAGGTGTTGCTGGTGTTGAAGACGGTTTCCTGGTCCGCGTCGCTGAAACCGTAGAACGAAGGCTCCAGCTCGGGAATGGCGGGGCGCTCGGTGCGCTTGAGGGGGTCCAGGTCGGCCCAGCGCTGGCCCACGTTGCGGTAGGCGGCGATCAGCTGCTGGACGGCTGTGCGCTTGCGGCCCAGTTCGGAATCGGCGCCCGTGGCGACCACGACCTTGGTGCCGCCCTGCTTGGCGCGCTCGGCGAAGGCGTTGATGACGGGAAGATGGGGAACGTCCTTGGCATTGGAACCATCGACCGCGGGCACGTGCTGCAGCGCGTCGAAGTATTCGCGCCACGTGTCGGGCACGCTGCCGGGGTTTTCGAGGTAGTTCTCGTACATCTCTTCGACATAGGGCGCATTGCCGCCGAAGAGGTAGGTGTTGCCTTGGTAGGCTTGATAGACGGACGTTGTCTCGCTCATATTCCGCTGACCTCCGCTTTCCTGGGGAAAGCATTAGCTGGTTGGAGAAACCTTCCGCGACACGGCTGAACCGGTTGGCGGATGCGACTGTGGCTGGGAAGGGCCTGGGGTTGCGGCCGTCATTGTGCCACTGAATTACATTCCGGGTATCTCATTGACCTGCAACAACATGACGCCTGCCAACCTCCAGTCCAAAGCCTTCCTGCTGCTGCTGATCCTCGTCACCATCGCCTTCGGGGCCATCCTGTGGCAGTTCCATGGGGCCGTCTTCTGGGGCGTCATCCTGGCCATCCTGTTCGCGCCGCTGCACCGCAAGCTGCTGCGGCGCATGCCCCGGCGCCAGACCCTGGCGGCGCTGTGCACCCTGGGGCTGTGCCTCGTCATCGTGATCCTGCCCATGACGGTCATCACGATCTCGCTGATCCAGGAGGCCACAGTGATCTATGAGCGCGTGCGCTCCGGACAGCTCAACTTCGGCCTGTACCTGCAGCAGGTGCTGGCCGCCCTGCCCGCCTGGACATCCCATCTGCTCGACAGCCTGAACCTCACCTCCATTGCCGACCTGCAGGAGAAATTCTCCTCCGTGGCAGTGCAGGCCAGCCAGTTCGTCGCCGGGCAGGCGCTGAGCATTGGCCAGAACACGCTGGAGTTCATCGTGAGCTTCGGCATCATGCTGTACCTGCTGTTCTTCCTGCTGCGCGACGGAGCGAGCCTCGCCCTGCGCATCGGCCGGGCCACGCCACTGGACGAAGCCCACAAGCGCCAGCTGGTGGACAAGTTCACCACGGTGATCCGGGCCACCGTCAAGGGCAATATCGTGGTGGCCGCATCGCAAGGCGCCTTGGGTGGCTTGATCTTCTGGATCCTGGGCATCCAGGGCCCCGTGCTGTGGGGCGTGCTGATGGCCTTCCTGTCGCTGCTGCCGGCCGTGGGCGCCGGGTTGATCTGGGTGCCCGTGGCGATTTACTTTCTTGCGACAGGCGCGGTGTGGCAAGGGGTGGTGCTTACCGCCTTCGGCGTGTTCGTGATCGGCCTGGTGGACAACGTGCTGCGCCCCATCCTTGTGGGCAAGGACACCAAGATGCCCGACTATGTGGTGCTGATTTCCACCCTAGGCGGGATGGCTTTGTTCGGGTTGACGGGCTTTGTCATCGGGCCGGTGATCGCGGCGCTGTTCATCGCCAGCTGGGATCTTTTCGCATCGAGCCAGGATAGAGGGGCATTGAAGTAATTAAGAGGCGCAAAGAACGCTATAATCCAAGGCTTTGCAGCAATCGACTGGGTTGTCTGCAATAGGTTGGGACGTTAGCTCAGTTGGTAGAGCAGCGGACTTTTAATCCGTTGGTCACAAGTTCGAATCTTGTACGTCCTACCACCTCATTCCAGGGCCTCCTTCGGGAGGCCCTTTTCTTTTTTCCTGATTAAGCCCCTGCCAGTTTATCGAGCACCCAGCCCGCCGCACACTGCCCGAACGTAGCTGTCACCGCCACGACCGAGCCGTAGCCATGGCAGTTCAGGGAGCCGTCTCCCTCGATGTTGCAAGACGCATCCGGGGCCGCCACGGCCTCGCGGCTGAAGACGCAGGTCACGCCCATCTTCTTGCCATCGCGCGCGGCGCGGTGGTGCTTGCGCAGCCGGTAGCGCAGTTGGGCGAGCAAGGGGTCGTGCGTGGTGCGGGCCAGGTCGTCGATGTCCACTTTGTGCGCATGGCGCTTGCCACCAGCGGCGCCCACCGCGATGTGCAGCACGCCCGCCGCCTGCGCCCAGGCGGCGATCGCCGTCTTGGCCTTCACCTGGTCGCAGGCGTCGATCACCGCATCCACGCGGTGCGGCAGCAGCCCGGGCCAGTTCTCCGGGGTGGCGAAATCATCGACGCAGTGGACGATGCAGCCGGGGTTTATCTGTGCGATCCGGTCCCGCATTGCCAGCACCTTGGCCTGGCCCACCGTGCCGGTCAGCGCGTGGATTTGGCGATTGATGTTGGACTCCGCGACATGGTCGAGGTCAATGAGCGTGAGCTGCCCCACCCCGCTGCGGGCCAGGGCCTCTGCGGCCCACGAACCCACGCCGCCGATCCCGACCACCGCCACATGCGCCTGACGGATGCGCTCCGCCCCCTGGACGCCATAGAGCCGCGCCAAGCCGCCGAAGCGGCGCTCCAGCTCGATTGCATCCACGGGCATTACTACTTCAGGCGGGAAAGGCGCTCTTTGGCCGCGCCCGCGGCTTCCGACTGCGGATAGGCCCGCACCAGGTCCTCCAGCGTCTTGCGGGCCGTGCGCGTGTCCTTGAGCTCGATCTGGCAGTTGGCGATCGACAGGGCGGCCTCCGGCGCGCGCGCATGGGACGGCGCTTCCGACAACATCTGCTTGAAGTTGCCGATGGCTTCCTTGTAGTCCCGGGTTGCGTACTGGGCATTCCCGAGCCAGAAGCGCGCGGAGGGCACATAGCCGCTGCGGGGGTACTGCCGCACGAACGCGGTGAAGGCGGTGCCGGCATCCGGGAACTTGCCCGAACGGAAGACGGCCAGCGCGGCCTCGAAATCCCGCTTCTCCGCAGGGTCGGCCTGGAACTCCTGTCCGTCCAAAGTGACCTTGACGGGCTCGAACTGGCGCAGGCGCTCGTCCACACCCTGTGCGATGTCCTTCTGGCGGCGCTGCAGGTCGGCGGCATCGCGCAACAGCTGCTCGTTCTGGCCGCGCAGCTTGGCCTGGTCCACGCGCAGGGTCTCTATCTGGGTCTGCAGGTCGAGCAGGCTGCGGCGCAGTTGGCTGTTCTCTTCACCGAGCCGGCGCACCTCTTCGGCCATGCGTTGCTGGGAACCCTGCAGGCCGTCCACGCGCTGGCGCATTTCCAGGATGGCGCGGCGGGCTTCGTCGTCCTCGAACAGGGCGGCCTGGCCGGAGGGCAGCAAGGTGGCGCAAAGCGCCACCGCCGCCAGCCCCTTGAGGGGGAAACGCAGGGCAAGCGCGCGCATCATCAACGGTAGGACAGTTCTGCGCGGCGGTTCTGCGCGTAGGCGTCTTCACCGCTGCCCTGCACCGCGGGCTTTTCCTTGCCGAAGCTCACGGCTTCTACCTGGCTGTCGGGCACGCCCAGCAGGCCCAGGGAGCGGCGCACCGCTTCGGCACGCTTCTGGCCCAGGGCCAGGTTGTATTCGCGGCCGCCGCGCTCGTCGGTGTGGCCTTCGATCATGACCTTGCGGTTCGGCGCGGCCTTGATGAAGCGGGAATGCGCTTCGATCAGCGACTGGAACTCCGGCTTGATCACATAGCTGTCGTAGTCGAAGTACACGATGCGGCTCACGCCCACGGGGCCCGCAGCATCGCGTGCCGACTGGCCCAGGTCCACCCCAGCCACGCCGCTCTGGGCCGTGTTGCCGGAATTGGCGCCGTTGGCGGCGCCGCCTGTGGTGGAGGTGGCGTTCTTGTCTTCGACGGGCACGTCGTCCAGCTTGACGCCGGAGCTGCAGCCGGCCATGAGAGCGACGACGGTAAGGGCAAGGGTAAAACGTTTGATCATCCGAAATTCTCCTGAAAACTTGATAACTGAATGCGCAGATAAGTTCATTGCTTTTGGTAGGGGCCCCAATCCGGCTCGCGGATGTCGCCCGCCTGCCCGGCAAGGCGTGCCTTGATCTTGCCGTCCAGCGTGGTGGTCATGAGCGCCTCGCGGCCTTGCTGCTGGGTCGCATAGACGATCAGGCGGCCGTTGGGGGCGAAGCTGGGGTTCTCGTCGGCCGTGGTGTCCGTGATGGCATTCACCGTGCCAGCCGTCAGGTCCATGACGTGCAGCTTGAAAGCGCCGCCCACGCGGGAGATGTAGGCCAGCCAGCGGCCGTCCGGGCTGATGCTCGGCGAGATGTTGTAGCTGCCGGTGAAGGTCACGCGCTCAGCGTTGCCGCCCGACACGGGCACCTTGTAGATCTGCGGGGCGCCGCCCCGGTCGCTCACGAAGTAGATGCTGCGGCCGTCGCTGGAGAACACGGGCTCCGTATCGATGCCCGCGCTTTGCATCAGGCGGCGGGGCTCGCCGCCGTTGGCGTCGATGGTGTAGAGCTGCGAGCCGCCGTCGCGGCTCAACGTCACGGCCAGGGTGCGGCCGTCCGGCGCCCACGCGGGCGCGCTGTTGGAGCCGCGGAAGTTGGCGATCAGGCGCCGGCGGCCGGACGCCACCTCGTGCACGTAGACCACGGGCTTGCGCGATTCGAACGACACGTAGGCCAGCTGGCCGCCGCTGGGCGACCAGGCGGGGGAAATGATGGGCTCGGGGCTCGACAGCGCCGACTGGGCGTTCTCGCCATCGGCATCCGCCACCCACAGGCTGTAGCGGGGGCCGGTCTTGGTGACGTAGGCGATGCGGGTGGAGAAGATGCCGCGCTCGCCCGTGAGCTTTTCGTAGATGAAGTCGGCGATGCGGTGGGCCACCAGGCGCAGGTCGCCCTGGGTGACCACGAAGCTCTGCCCGCCCAGGTCCTGGCCCTTGACCACGTCCCAGAGCCTAAAGCGCACGTCGAAGCGGCCGTCCGACAGGCGCGTAATGCTGCCCGCCGCCAGCGAATCGGCGCTCTTTTGCCGCCACAGGGCCACGTCGGGGCGCGCGGCCTCGTCCAGCGCCGCGCCGGAGGCGTCCACCGCGCGGAACTGGCCGCTGCGCTCCAGGTCCGCCAGCACGATGGCCGAGATCTTCTGGGGCGCCTGCGCTTCGCCCCGGAAGGGCGCCACGGCGATGGGCAGCTGGGTCAGCCCGACACCCGTGACCTCGACGCGGAACTGCGCGAGGGCCGGCACGACGGGAGAAGCGATCAGCGCGGCCAGCACGTGGCGGCGCAGGGGGTGCGGCGGGGCCGCGGAGGAGAGGTGTGCAGGGATTCGATCTGTGGTCATTGGCATCCAGCAGTGGCCGAACAAATGCCGAAAGGCAACCCCGAATGTTACACACAGCGGGAAAACCCCTGTGACAAACTGTGCGCCGCACCGGCCACCGCACCAGCATTTCGTGCTCTTTTTTTTGAAAAACGTCCGCCGGACACTCGAACCGTAAAATCCCGGCCACATGCAAGCCACCGACACGGGCGCCGCGACGGCGCATGCCCCCGCCCCTCCCGCCGCCAGCCTGACCACGCGCCTGCGGCGCCTGTCCGTCTATTTCGGCAACCAGCGGCTGGCCTGGGGCCTCGCGATAGCCGCCACCCTGGTCGGCGCCATCACCGAGCCACTGATCCCTGCCCTGCTCCAGCCGCTGCTGGACAAGGGCTTCACGCAAGGCTCGCTGCCGCTGTGGATGGTGCCGCTCGCCATCCTGGGCATCTTCCTGGTGCGGGGGCTGGCGCAGTTCGTGGGCCAGTACGCGCTGGCGCGCATCGCCAACGAGGGCATGCTCGCGCTGCGCCAGTCTCTGTTCGACCGCGTGCTGGCGGCCGAAATGGGGCTATTCACGCGGCAGTCCGCCAGCAGCCTGTCCAACACCGTGGTCTATGAGGTGCAGACCGGCGCCACGCTGCTCGTGCAGGCGCTGCTGGGGCTGTCGCGCGACGGCTTCACGCTGGTGGCGTTGCTGTTTTACCTGCTGTACCTGAACTGGCAGCTCACGCTGATCGTGGCCGTGGTGGTGCCGGGCGTGGCCTGGATCATGAAGACGCTGTCGCGCCGCTTGTACCACCTGACCAAGAGCAGCCAGGAGGCCACGGACGAACTGGCCTACGTGGTGGAAGAAAACGTGCTGGCCCACCGCATGGTGCGCCTGCACGGCGCGCAAGAAGACCAAGCCCGGCGCTTTGCCGGCCTGAGCGGCAGCTTGCGGCGCCTTGCCATCAAGTCCACCATCGCATCGGCCGCGATGACGCCGCTCACGCAGCTGCTGGCGGCCGCCGCGCTGTCGGTGGTGATCTGCATCGCGCTGTGGCAAAGCCGGGGCGCGGTGGATGCCAAGGACGTCACGGTGGGCAGCTTTGCCGCCTTCATCACGGCCATGCTGATGCTCATCGCGCCCATTCGCCGCCTGGCCGACGTGGCCAGCCCCATCACGCGCGGCGTGGCGGCGCTGGAGCGCGGGCTGGCCCTGCTGGGCGAGACTGGCGCCGAAAGCGGCGGCACCTACCGCGCCGAGCGCGTGCGCGGCGAACTGGCGCTGGAACACGTCAGCGTCTCCTTCGGCCCCGACCACGCCCCCGCGCTCGACCGCGTGAGCCTGCGCGTGGCGCCCGGCGAAGTCGTGGCCCTGGTCGGCCCCTCCGGTGCGGGCAAGACCACGCTGGTCAACCTGCTGCCGCGCTTCATCCTGCCCGCGTCGGGCGAGGTGCTGGTGGACGGCCACCCCGTGCAGGACTGGGACTTGCCCGCGCTGCGCGCGCAGTTCGCCATGGTGAGCCAGGACGTGGTGATGTTCAACGACACCATCGCCGCCAACGTGGCCCTGGGCCATGCCGTGGATGAGCAGCGCGTGCACGACTGCCTGGCGGCCGCCAACCTGGCGGCGCACGTGGCCGCCCTGCCCCAGGGCATCCACACGGTGGTGGGGCACAACGCCACGCAACTGTCGGGCGGGCAGCGCCAGCGGCTGGCGATCGCGCGGGCGCTCTACAAGGACGCGCCGATCCTGATCCTGGACGAGGCCACCTCGGCGCTCGACACCGAGTCCGAGCGCCTGGTGCAGGACGCCCTGCAGCGCCTGATGCAGGGCCGCACCACGCTGGTCATCGCGCACCGGCTGTCCACCATCGAGCATGCGGACCGCGTCGTCGTGATGGAGCGCGGGCGCATCGCCGAGCAGGGCACGCACGCCGAACTGATGGCGGCGGGCGGCCTGTACGCACGGCTGCAGGCGCGGCCGGCCGAGGCCTGATATTCAAAAAAGATAGCTGCTGGCGCTTGCTGGATAAGCGCTGGAGGCCGATTTGACTGATATTTCCGCAGCACGAGCTGCGGCTACCAATCGCTACCACTTGCCCCGGTTGGGCTGGCGGCGCCGGATGGCGGCGGCGATTCTCTCGGCCGATTCGGTGCGGCTTACGCGCATCGCGAAATCGTAGGCCGTCAGGCCCAGCTGGTTCTTGAGCGTGGGGTCGGCCCCTTCGTCCAGCAGCAGTTGCACCGAATCGGTCGACCCGTAGTGCGCCGCCATCATGAGCGGCGTGGTGCCGTTGGGCGATGCGGCATCGATGTAGGCATGGTTCTCCAGCAGTAGCGCGATGATGCGCGTGTGCTGGGGCGAGCCGGCGGACGCCGCATAGTGCAGCGGCGCCCAGCCAGTCTTGTTCACGTCCGCGTCGCGCGCCAGCAGGGCGCGCACGGCGTCGATGTTGCCCTTGATCGCGGCCATCATGAGCGGGCTTTCGTCCTGCGCGTTGCGCGCTTCCACGTTCACCCGCCGCGCGGCAAGCAGCGCGTTGAATGCCTTGGCGGAGCCGTTCTGCAGGGCAATGGTGAGCCCCACCTGCCCCTTGGGGTCGCGGGTGTTGGGGTCGAACCCACGGCGCAGCAGGGCGGTGATGGCGTCGCCGTCGTCGCGCAGGATGGCGATAAAGAAGTCCTCATAGGCGCCGGCCCAGGCACGGGGCGCGGCCAGCGTGACCATGGCGGCGGCCAGCGCGGCCAATGCCTGGCGGCGGTGCGGCGTGGTGTTCATTGTTCCGTCACTCCCTTGAACAGGGTCTCGAAATTGCGGCTCGTGGCCTCGGCCACCGCCTCGATGGCGATGCCCTTGGTCTCGGCCACCTGGCGCGCCACGTGGGGCACGTACGACGGGTTGTTGGTCTTGCCCCGGTAGGGCACGGGGGCCAGGTAGGGGCTGTCGGTCTCGATGAGCATGCGGTCGATGGGCACGTAGGCCACCACGTCGCGCAGCTCCTGGGCGCTCTTGAAGGTGATGATGCCCGAGAACGAAAGGTAGTAGCCCCGATCCAGCGCCGCGCGCGCCACCTGCATGGATTCGGTGAAGCAGTGGAACACGCCGCCCGCGCGGTTGCCCGGGCCGTCCTCGCCCTCTTCGCGCAGGATGGCCAGCGTGTCGTCGCTCGCGCTGCGGGTGTGGATGACCAGGGGCTTTTCGCTGGCGCGGGCCGCGCGAATGTGGTGGCGAAAGCGCTCGCGCTGCCACTCCAGGTCGGCGATGCTGCGGCCGCCCTTGCGGTCTTCCATGCCGTAGTAGTCCAGCCCCGTCTCGCCGACGGCCACCACGCGCGGCAATGCGGCGCGGTCCAGCAGGTCCTGCACCGTGGGCTCGGCGATGCCCTCGTTGTCGGGGTGCACGCCCACGGTGCTCCAGAAGTTGCCGTGCGCCAGGGCCAGGGCGTGCACGTCGTCGAATTCTTCGAGCGTGGTGCAGATGCACAGCGCGCGGTCCACCTGGGCCTCGGCCATGGCCTGGCGGATGGCGGGCAACTGGCTCACCAGTTCGGGGAAGTTGAGATGGCAGTGCGAGTCGACGAACATGTGGTTTCAAAAAGCAAAAATGCCGACCTGCCAGCGCGGGTCGGCACGGGGCGCGAACAGCGGGTCAGATCGTCTGCGTGGGCCGGTCGGAGCCCAGGGCCGTGCCCAGCAGTTCCTCGATCTTGGCCTTGAGCTGGCGCGACTTCTCGTCCTTGGGGAACTGGATGCCCACGCCCTGCGTGCGGTTGCCCGCCGCGCGCGCCGGGGTGACCCAGGCCACGCGGCCCGCCACCGGGTAGCGCTGGGTGTCGTCGGGCAGCGTCAGCAGCACGTACACATCATCGCCCAGCTTGTAGTCGCGCTGGGTGGGGACGAAGATGCCCCCTTCGGCAAAAAAGGGAATGTAGGCCGCGTACAGGGCCGCCTTTTCCTTGATGGCCAGCTGCATGACGCTGGGGCGGGGCGCGGTGGAGGGACTGCTCATGGGGTCGTGGTGGCGGCGTGGTGCTTGGAGTGTAGGGTGTTTCGCGCCTGGGCGACAAGCGCCTCCAGCATGAGGCCGGCGTTGAATGGGTGGTCCGCCGTGCGGGCCTCCCTGGCCAGCGCGCGCGACCAGCGCGTGAGCGCGCCCACGGGCGGCAAGGCCTGGGGCAGGTCGGCCGGCGCGAAGTAGCGCGGCGCGGCGCCCACGCGGGCGGCCAGCAGGTCGTGGCAGAGTTTTTGCAGCGCGTCGATGGCCTGCGCGGGCGACCAGTCGCCCAGCGCCGTCACGTCGCCCCGGGCCATGGCCTGTGGCAGGTTGCTCCAGGCCTGCGGGCTGCGGCCCGAGCGGGCCAGCGCCAGGGCGTCCTGCGGGCGGCCGCCCGATGCGCGCAGGAAGGCGGGCGCGGCGTCCGCCGCCACGCCCTGCCCTTGCAGCCACTGCAAGCTGTCCGCCTCGGCGGGCCAGGCCATGGCGTGGCCCAGGCAGCGGCTGCGGATGGTGGGCAGCAGCTGGTGCGCTGCCTCGCTGGCCAGCACGAAGCGCACGTCGCCGGGCGGCTCTTCCAGCGTCTTGAGCAGCGCGTTGGCCGTGACGTGGTTCATCTGCTCGGCCGGGTACACCAGCACGGCCTTGCCCCGGCCCCGGGCGGAGGTGCGCTGCGCGAACTCCACCGCGTCG
>Ga0222423_1001161_pt1 | contig 13112 bp, 9 predicted proteins | sample 3A0metagenome_FD_182472 | JGI IMG/M metagenome (GOLD analysis project Ga0222423, IMG submission 182472) | Enriched microbial communities from leaf-cutter ant dump, University of Wisconsin, Madison, United States - 3A0 (version 2) | ecosystem: Environmental > Terrestrial > Nest > Insects nest >...
GCCCACTTTGTGGGCGTGAAGCTCACGGGCACCGAGATCTACTTTGTGCTCGTGGACCTCGCCGGCACCATCGTCTACGAATCCGAGCGGGCGCTGGCAACTCGCACCGTTGACGAAGTGGTGACGTCGATTCGTGAACTGCTTGCGGCGGCCATCGCGGAGACGGGCATCTACCCCGTGGGTGTTGGCGTGGCGGCGGCCGGTGATGTGGTGCAACACAAGGGCCGTGCCGTGCTGGAGAGGTCCAGCTTCTTGGGTTGGGACGCGGTGCCGCTGGGGCACAAGGTCGAGAAGGCGGTGAGCCTGCCCACCACGGTGGTCAACGACGTCAACGCGCTCGCGGGGGCGTACCACTGGTTTGGCGCGGGCGCACCAGAGTCGATGGTGGTCTGTGCGGTGGGCGCGGGCATCGGGTTCGCTGTGGTGGTGGGGGGCGAGGTGATCTCGGGCGCCAACGGGCGTGCGGGCCGCGTGGGTCACGACCTCGTGGGGCCTGGCGGACAGCGCTGTGTCAACGGCCACACGGAGTGCGTCCACAGTTTCGTGACGATGCCGTCGATCGAGGCGAACGCGGGAGTGGGGCCAGGCGAATACGAGCTAGCGCTCTCGCTGGCGCGCGAGGGCAACCCTCGTGCCCGCAAGGCGTTCCGCGATGCCGCCACTGCGCTGGGAGTGGCCATAGCGTCGGCCGTCAACGTGCTTGACCCGAACGTGATCACCATCATGGGTGAAGGCGTCGACATGCTGGACCTCGAGGGACGGGAATTCCGGCGGGCGCTCGCCGAGCGGCTCGAACGCGGCTATCCGGATGAGGTCAGCATTGCGCGGCCACCGTTCCACTTTGACCTGTACGCGCGCGGCGCCGCGGTTGCGGCTATGCGCGAGCTGTTCTCGTGACCCGCTGATATCTAGGGTTCAGAGAGTGGACTGTAGGTGACGCTCCCCACGCGAGTGTCGACATCGGCGCTTCCCACGGCGAGAACGCGGCCCGTAAAGCCCGCCGCCACTTCCGTGGAGAGGTAGCGGCCGTCGAAGCGGGCCAACTCCACCGGCTCTCCGGCCAGTACTACACCGAGCGCAATGTCGTCGGGCCCCGCATCGCCAAGCATGAGCGGCGGGCCGCCGGGGTCGAGCGCGGCGATCGTGAGCATGACACAGCCGGGATCCACGGTTACCTCGCCTAGTACCGTCGTGACGTCTTGCAGGCGCAGGTATGCCTGCGCAAGGGAACCCTCAACGCGAACGCCGAGCGCGTGCTTGGGGTCCATGCGGAGCTCGAATGCACCGTGGTCGATGAGCGCCTGCGCCCGCCATCGCAGGTCACGGCAGCGCACGCATAGGAAGCGACCGGCGGGGATGGTGGCGCCGCGATGGGAGAAGGTGATCTCATCGAGTTCGCCTGCCGGAACCACCCATCGGGGGTCCAGGCTGGGATCGGCAAAGTCCTCCACGAAGGCCGTGTCGATTGCGGGGATCGCAAAGCCGTCCGCATGTACCTGAGGCCAGGCGTCGTCCCACGTCACGGCGGCGAGGAACGTTTCACGACCGAGCACGTGAAAGCCGGGGGTGGAGCCACGTGGACGCGTACCGAGATGAACCATGGCCCACGTGCCATCCGGTGTGGTCACAAGATCCGCATGCCCCACGCTTTGCACGGGTTCTGCGGTGGATCGCCTTGTGAAGATGGGGTTGGCGGGCCCGGGCTCAAACGGACCGGCCGGGCTGTGGGACCGCGCTACGGTCACGCTGTGTCCGCGTTCGGTTCCGCCTTCCGCAAGGAGCAAGTACCACCAAGGCCCCACTCGATACAGGTGGGGGCCTTCCGCATGCGCCGCGCCCGTTCCTTGCCACACGGGACTTAGTGGCGAGACAAGCTCTCCCGTTGCGGTGTTGAGGATCGCCTGCATGATGCCCGCCGTGCCCGCGTCAAAGTCCAGGTGCTTGAACGTGAGGAGGCATTCACCGTCGTCGTCCCAGCACAGGTCCGGGTCGATGCCGATGGCCCCGCGGATAAATACCGGCTCGCTCCACGGTCCGCTCGGATCCGTGGCGGTCACGAGAACCTGCCCAGACCCATAGTCGCTGACGTTGGTCGTGACAAAGTAGAACGTGCCGTCATGGTGACGCAGTGTGGAGCCGTAGATGCCCATCGACGGACGCGATTGTCCCTCGATGAACTGTGAACGCCGGGTGAGGATGTTGCCGATCTGCGTCCACGTGACGAGGTCACGCGAGTGGAAGATGGGCGCCCCAGGGAAGTATTCGAAACTCGAGTTGGCGAGATAGTAGTCCTCGCCGACCCTGCAGATCGTGGGGTCCGGATAGAAGCCCGGAATGATCGGCGTCGTGGCGCTTGACCCTGCGGCACTCACCTGCGGCTCACCCCTTGACCGCGCCCGAGACCAGGTCCACCCTCCAGTACCGCTGCAGCACCATGACGAGCGCAACGAGCGGGATGACCGACAACGCGGCACCCGTGATCGCCAGCGAATAGAGGGCGGGCTCTCCGGATCCCTTGGCCAGCAGGGTGTACAGGCCCAGCGTCAGCGGGTACTTGTCTTGATCCGACAACATGATGAACGGCAGCAAGAAGTTGTTCCAGATGCCCACAAAGGTCAGTAGGAACACCGTGATGAGTCCCGGCACCATGAGCGGCATGCCGATGCTGCGGAAGATCTTGAACTCGCTGGCGCCATCGAGCCGGGCGGCCTCCATCGTCTCCGACGGCACGGCTGAGCGTGCAAAGACGTAGGACAGGTAGATGCCGAACGGGCTGATGATGACGGGAAGCAACACGGACAGCTGCGATCCGGCAAGGCCCAGCTTGGACATGAGCAGGTACTGCGGCACAGCGAGAGTGATGCCGGGGATGAGGATGCCCACCAAGAACGAGTAGAACAGCACGCCACGCAGGCGGTACGTGTACTTGGCGAGTGAATAGCCCGCCATGGCTGAGACGAGCGTGGACAGCACGGCGCCCACGCCGGAATACAGCGCGGAGTTGCCCACCCAGTACCAGTACTGGCCATCTTGGTAGGCAAAGAGATCCTTGATGTTGCTGATGAGACCACTGCCGGGCGCAAAGGTGAAGGTGGAGAACAGCTCGTTGGGCGCCTTTGAGGCCGCAATGAACACCCAGGCCACGGGCACCAGACAGTAGATGGCGCCCGCGATGAGGATGAGTGTGCCTCCAGGGCGGAAGGGCGCGCGTCCGCGCGAGCGGGGGTATGACGTGGTGGTCACTTTGCACTCCTCCTGCGAGCGATGGCCATGACGATGACCGAGGCGATGACGGTGATAAGGGCCAGCAGTACGGACGCCGCCGCGGCACGCGGCAAGTTGTCGGTCATGAAGGCGTCGCGATAGATGGTCATGAGAGGCACCCAGGTGGGGCTGATGGCGCTGCTCATGGTGCGCAATGTTTGTGGCTCGTTGTACAGCTGGAGGGTGCCGATGAGCGCAAAGAAGCTCGTGAGCACGATGGCGGGGATGACCATGGGAATCTTGATGCGAAGCGCCACCTGCACCTCTGAGGCTCCGTCAAGCCTCGCGGACTCGAGCACCTCGCCGGGAATGGACCGAAGCGCGGTGTAGATGATGATCATGTTGAAGCCCACGCCACCCCACACGGCGATGTTGGCAAGCGAGCCGTATATCCACGGCAGGTTGAGGAAGGGCACCGTGCCCCAACCAAGCGCCTCGGTGATCGATGAGATGGGGCTCGTGGATGGCAAGTACAGGAATCCCCACAGCAGTGCGGCCACGACGCCGGGGATGGCATAGGGGATGAAGATTGCGGGGCGAGAGAAGCCTCCGGAGCGCACTCCAACGGTGTCGAGCAGCAGCGCGAAGATCAGCGCGAGACCCAAGAGGATCGGTACGGCGACGATGCCATACAAGAGCACGTGAAGCAGGCCGGTGGCGTAGGCGCTGTCCGACATCACCGCCTTGTAGTTTCCAAATCCCACAAAGGACAGCACGCGCTTGGCGAGGATGCCTCCCCCGCTGTCCACGCGGTACGCGAACATGCTGAGCCAGACCGTGTAGATGATCGGGATCACCATGAACGCAAGGAACAGGATGAACGCGGGGGCGATCAGCCAATAGGGTGCCGAGCCGTGGTTCTGCACGCTCCGGCGGCGGCGCGTCTTGGGTGGCGCGGTCTGAGCAACAGTGGTCATTCGCTTTTCTACCGTTCTTCCGCCGGGCCACCGATGGCCCGGAGCGGTGGCGTGGTCTGTACGACCACGCCACCGCGAGTAGGCGTCGCTAGTTGGCGACGTTGTAGCCCTGGTCCTTCAGGTCCTTCTTGACGGCCTCACCCGTGGCGACGAAGGCGTCGGCCCACGAGGTGTGGTTCTGGATGGCCTTGCCAAGCTCCTCCTCAAGGACGGTCTTGGCGTATGCCACGTTGGGACCCCACGAGACGCCGATGGTGTCCGACGCGATGTCGGCGGCGAGCTTGTAGTAGTCGTCCTGGCCCTCGGCGATGGGGGGCGTGGGCAGCGAGGTCGTGAGCTCTTGACCAACGGTCGCGGCGGGGTAAGCGCCGGAGTTCGTCAGGAACGCCTGGTTGCCCTCGGCGGTGGCGTTAAGCCACGTGATGAACTCCATCGCGGCGTCAACCTTCTCGGAGCTCGCGGTCACGATCGCGGCGGAGCCACCCTGATAGCCAACGGCAGTCTTGCCGGCTTCCCACTGCGGGAAGCGGGCGAGTCGCCAGTTGCCCATCTGCGAGTCATCGGCAACACCCTGCACCACACCGGTGGCCCACAGTGCCGAAGTCCACGAGAGCATCTGGTTCGCGTTGAGCTTGGCGTTGTAGTCGGCGGTCAGGAGCGAGTCGGTGGAGATGAGTCCATCGTCGGCCATGCCCTGGAAGAACGTCGCCATGTCCTGGGTGGCCTGGTCACCGATGTTCACGGACCACGCGTCGCCTTCGTAGCTCCACCACTTGGAGCCGGTCAGCGCTGCGGCCGAAGCGAAGAAGCCCAGCTCGCTTGGAGGGTAGGCACCGATGACGGCCTTGGGGTCGTGCGCCTTGATGAGTTCGGCATCCTTGCGGAAGTCGTCCCACGTGGCGGGAGGCTCGGTGATCCCAGCGTCGGCAAAGGCCTTGGCGTTGTAGACCATGGCGGCGGGGCCCACGTCCTGGGGAACGCCGTAGACCACGCCGTCAAAGGTGGTCTGCTCCCACGCACCGGGGGAGAACGCGTCTTGGATGTCGCCCACCTTGTCGGTGATGTCCATGACGGCGCCGCCGACGATGAGGGACGGGAGGGTGGTGTACTCGACGAGGGACACGTCGGGCGCCTCGCCCGAGCGGACCGCGGTGAGCAGCTTGGCGGCAGACTCGTCGCCACCGCCCGCGTTCGTGTACTTCACCTGGACGTCGTCGTGGGTTGCGTTGAACTCCTCGACCGTCTTGTCGGTGCCCTCGGGCCACGACCAGAAGGTGATGGTTACGGGTTCACCGTTGGCGGTGTTGCCGTCACCCGACGGGTTGGAGTTCGGGGAGTCCGAGCTCGAGCAGCCGACGACGGTGATGGCAGTAGCGAGGCCCAGCGCCAGTGCGCCTGCAGCTCGTCTCTTGTACATCTCATCTCCTTTGATTGCTCTGCGCCCGGTTGACCGGCGCAGTGGAACTAGGGTGCGTCCGTCGTCGTCTTTTGTCAACACATGTAACTTAATAGTTATCGAAGTGGGCATCGTCGTGGCCGGCCCGACGCTCGAAACCGGCACCAATCGGACACCTCACCCCCGCTTTCGTTACGTCAGTTGACAAAAAGACCGCTCGCCGCGAGACTGACGACTGCCGTAGCACCTGTCCACCGAAGGAGGGAACCGTGACCGACACGTCCACGCCAGCGCCCTGGCCCACCGAGCGGATCAGCTACGGCGGCGACTACAACCCCGAGCAGTGGCCGCGCGAAGTCTGGGACGAAGACATCGCACTCATGGCTCAAGCAGGCGTCAACTTTGTGACGCTCGGAGTGTTCTCGTGGTCGCGCATCGAGCCAGCGGACGGCGAGTATGACTGGGAGTGGCTCGACGACATCATCGGCCGCCTCGACGCCGCCGGCATTGCCGTTGACCTCGCCACTCCCACCGCCGCCCCACCGCCGTGGCTGCTCATGAAGCACCCGCAGATCACTCCGCTCGACTCCGCCATGGTGCCGCGCTGGCCCGGTACTCGCCTTGGCTGGTGCCCCTCATCACCGGAGTTCAGGACCCATGCGGTGCGCATTGCCACCGCCTTGGCGCAGCGCTACGGCGAGCATCGCGCCGTGCGGTTGTGGCACGTCAGCAACGAACTTGGTGGCGGCAACGCGCGCTGCTTCTGCGACGTCTCCGCCCAGGCCTTTCGCGGGTGGCTGCGGGAGAAGTACCGCGACATCGCTGCCCTCAACGACGCGTGGGGCACCGCATTCTGGGGTCATCTCTACCGCGACTTCGCCGAGATTCCTGCACCCCGTGACACCGAAGGCGGCAACAACCCCGCCCACGTGCTCGATTACCGCCGCTTCTCCTCCGACGAGCTGCGCGCCCACCTTGAGGCCGAGGTGGGCGCCATCCGCGCCCACTCCGCCGCGCCCATCACCACCAACCTCATGGTCGCCTCCGGAGGCCAGGTGGCCGCCTACTCCACCTGGACCGACGCCGTCGACGTGGTGTCCACGGACCACTACACGATCGTCGACGACCCCCAACGCCACATCGAGCTGTCCTTCTGCGCCGACCGCACCCGCGGGCTATCAGGCGCCAGCCGCCCGTGGCTCCTCATGGAGCACTCCACGGGTGCCCCCAGCTGGCAGCAGCGCAACCGCGCCAAGGTTCCCGGCGAGATCCTGCGCAACGCGCTGGCGCACATTGCGCGCGGGGCAGACGGCGTCGGCTTCTTCCAATGGCGCGCCTCTGTATCAGGAGCCGAGCAGTTCCACACCGGGATGTTGCCCCACGCCGGAACCAACACCCGGGTGTGGCGAGAGGTATGCGAGCTGGGCGACATCGTGAACCGGCTCGCACCCATCAAGGGCTCGCCAGTGGCGCCGGCGCGCGTGGCCCTGCTCATGGATGACGAGTCCGCGTGGAGCTACGAGTATGGACTCAAGCCGCACCGCTCGCTGCAGTACTCGCGAGAGCCGCGCGCCTGGTACCGGGCGATGTGGGAGCGCAACATCCCCGTGGACGTCATCGAGTCCTCTGCCCCGCTCGACGGCTACGACGTCATCATCGTGCCGTCCATGATCATCACCGGAGCAGACACCGCCAACCGCATCGCCGAGCGCGTCGCCGCTGGTGCAACGGCGGTTGTGACGTATCTTTCCGGCGTGCTCGACACCGACTCGCGAGTCATCACCGGCGGCTACCCGGGCGCGTTCCGTGACCTCACGGGTGTGGTCACCGAGGAGTTCCGTCCGCTTCAGGTAGACGAAGAAGCTCGCCTCAGCGACGGCACCACCGTCACCGACTGGATCGAAGATGCGAATCCGGTGGACGCCACCACCGTCCTCACGGTGGTGGAGGGACCTGTCACCGGTCATGCCGCGCTGACGAGGCGCAGCGTGGGCGCCGGCACGGCGTGGTACGTCGCGGCACGGCTCGAGTCCTCCTCGATTGCCGCGGTGGTGGATCAGATCATCACCGACGCGAAGCTCGTGCCCACGGCCAATGTGCCTGCCGGAGTAGAGGCGGTCACTCGCCTCACGTCCCAGGGACCTGCAACATTCTTCATCAACCACACCGGTGAACCGGTTACCGTGTCCGCCAGCGGCACCGAACTCACGAGCGGCCACGCGTGTGGGCCGCACCTGGACATTCCCGCCGGAGCCGTGCGCGTGGTGCTCACCGCTCCCATCACCCACGAAGGGGCCTGAGCATGAAATTCACCGACGGGTACTGGCACGCACGCCCCGGCGTCACCGCGTCGTACGCGCAGGAGGCCTACGGCATCGAGGCCGACGGCGATGCGCTCGTCATCACCGCACCCTCGCGAGTCATTGCGCAGCGCGGCAACGTGCTCAACCTCCCCGTCTTGACGGTGACGCTGAGCTCCCCGGCCGAGGGCGTCATCAAGGTTCGTCTTGAGCACCACACGGGCGGCCGACGCTCCCCCGGCTTTGCGCTCAGCGAGCAGCCCGGGCACGGCCAGGTTTCCGTCACGGAGGCCGACGCCACCCTCACCTCCGGCTCACTGCGCGCCGTGGTGCGCCGCGGCGCCCCCTGGGACGTGTCGTTCTTCTCGGGCGGGCGCCGCCTCACCGGGCTCGGCCACAAGTCGCTCGCCCACATGGCGCTCGCCGCTGGCGCGCCCGTGGCAGCGGAGCCGGCCGGCATCGCGGGCGTGACGACTACGGGACTTGCCGCAGCGTCGGCCTATTCGGTGGCGCAACTGGACCTTGGCGTAGGCGAGCTCATCTACGGCCTTGGCGAGCGCTTTGGCGCGTTCGTCAAGAACGGCCAGAGCGTGGACATCTGGAACGCCGATGGCGGCACCAGCTCCGAGATGGCGTACAAGAACATCCCGTTCTACCTGTCCTCGCGCGGGTATGGCGTGCTCGTCAACCAGCCGGAGCATGTGAGCTTTGAGGTGGGCACCGAGGCCGTGGAACGCGTGCAGTTCTCCGTTCCCGGCGAGGCCGTGGAGTTCCTCATCTTTGACGGCCCCACTCCCGCCGACGTCATCGAGCGGTACACGGGACTCAGCGGACGGCCCGCGCATGTGCCCGCATGGTCGTATGGGCTGTGGCTGTCCACCTCGTTCACCACCGACTACGACGAGGCAACGGTCAACGAATTTGTGGACGGGATGATCCAGCGCGACATCCCGCTCAGCGTCTTCCACTTTGACTGCTTCTGGATGGAGGAGTTCAAGTGGACGGACCTCACGTGGGATTCCCGCGTGTTCCCCGACCCCAAGGGAATGCTGCGTCGCCTGCATGAGGACAAGGGCCTGAGGGTCAGCACGTGGATCAACCCGTACCTCGCACAGCGTTCGGTGCTGTTCCGCGAGGCGGCTCAGGCCGGGTACTTGGTGAAGCGCCCCGATGGAAGCGTGTGGCAGTGGGATTGGTGGGTTGCGGGCATGGGCCTCATCGACTTCACCAATCCCGCTGCCGTCACGTGGTTCCAGGGGCATTTGCGTCGCCTCATCCGCGAAGGCGTTGACGCCATCAAGACCGACTTTGGCGAGCGGATCCCCACCGACGTGGTGTGGCATGACGGGTCCGACCCCCAGGTCATGCACAACCTCTACACGCAGCTGTACAACGCCGCGGTGTTCGCGGTTCTCGAGGAAGAGAAAGGCAAGGGCGAGGCCGTGGTGTTCGCCCGCTCCGCCACCGCTGGCGGCCAGCAGTTCCCCGTCCACTGGGGCGGCGACAACACCTCCACGTACGAGTCCATGGCGGAAACCCTGCGCGGAGGGCTCTCGCTCGCGTCCTCTGGGTTTGGGTACTGGAGCCATGACATGGGCGGGTTCGAGGGCACCCCAGATCCCCTGGTGTTCAAGCGCTGGGCTGCGTTTGGCCTGCTGTCCTCGCACTCGCGGCTGCACGGGTCTACGTCGTACCGCGTGCCGTGGGCGTTCGACGACGAGGCCGTGGAGATCACCCGCACCTTTGCGCGCCTCAAGAACTCGCTCATGCCGTACCTGTTTGCGGCCGGCGAGAACGCCGCCGCCACGGGCGTTTCCGTGGCCCGGCCCATGTTCTTCGAGTTCCCGGACGACCCCGCCGTTGGCTACGTGGACCGCCAGTACATGCTCGGTTCGTCGCTGCTCGTGGCCCCCGTGTTCTCGCCCGACGGCGTGGTGGACTTCTACCTGCCCGCTGGGGTGTGGACGGGGCTGCTTACCGGCGAGCGGGTTGAGGGCGGGCGCTGGATTCGCGAGACGCATGCGGCGGGCTCGCTGCCGCTGTACGTGCGGCCCGGCACGGTGCTGGCGCGCGGCACTCGCGACGATCGGCCCGACTACGACTTCCTGCGTGAACTGGAGTTGGTGGTGTACCCGGGCGGTGCGGACTCTCGCACCGTCACCGTGTACTCGGCCGACGGCAACCCGGCCACCTTCTCGGTGACGGTCGATGGGGAGGCGGCGACGGCGTCGGGCCCGCACGGGGCGGTGACGGCGCGGTTGGCGTGACACGCGCGAATGGTGCGCCGGTAACCTCGCCGTGCGCGGCGGGATGCATCGCACGCCGTTCCAGGAGATGTCGGAGTCGATCTTCCTGACCCAGGGCAACGTCTACGACACCGCCGCGCAGGCCTAGGCCGCGTTCAACGGCGAGCTGGACCGCTACCAATACAGCCGCTACGGCAATCCGACCGTGACTGTTGCCCGCCCTCCGTTCCCCGAGTCGCACCCGCAACACGAACTGGCGATGCGGCAGATGACGCTCGGCGGGACGGTGGATGCGCTGTTCGCGTGACAGATCTGACCGCGTGTGCCTTAAGGAATGACGACGATATCGAGCTCATTGATGCATGACTCGACGATGCCCGCGCGCGTGCCCCCCAGCGACTCATAATCGTTGAGCATGTCGAAGATGTCCATATCAGGGTCATCGAGCGGCGCACCGTTGTCCGCGTAGCACGCAACAATCTGCGGCCTGTACGCCTCGAGTTGCCGGCGTTCGTCCTCCAAGGCCACATCGCTGTTGAGATAGGCCTGTTCAACGCCAAGCGAGTGGACATTGCGGCAGTACTCGCCGAGTTTGGGGTCGCCATCCGGCTGCGCCGGATCACTCCAACCCCACGTAATCGTGGGTTGGCCACCTTGGTCCACCGTGCGCGGGCCATCGATCTTCAGCCCCGCGTCCGTCGCGCAGTCCAGGGTTCGGTTGACGGCGTCCTGGTACTGCTCAAAAGTCACCTCGCCGGTGGCAAGGATCTCGAGCAGTGTCTCCCGCTGCTCATCGCTCATCGTCGGCTGCGCATCATCGCCGCGCAACATCGCGACGATGACCTCTTGCTGAGGCGTAGTGGGTGAGGGCGTCGGCAAGGTGCCGTCACTCCCTGTCACTCCGATGCCTGCCGTGCACCCGGCCAAAACAAGCACCCCGAGGCCCAGCACGAAAACGTTGACTCTGCGCAACAGTTACTCTAAAACGATGAGTAAGACGTGGCGGTCACCGGTTCCCAACTGCCATAGGCGCAAGTCCAACTTGGGTAATACACGGCAGCGCAGGCCTGACCACTGTTAAGTTCGGCGCCATTGGGCGAGACGTAGCCGATTCCGGCAGATGGCAAATACTTGTAGGTCATTGCCGTCCAGAACCACGTACCAGCGGCAAAGTAGTGGTGTCGAACTGCAACGGACGTACACCCCCCGACATTCTTGACGTAGGCATGGTCGGCGGAGTAGTTGATCATAGCCAGCCCGCCACACGAGTTCTCGGCTGATGCCGACGGCGCAATACAGGCTGCAGCAATCATGAGCCCGATTCCAACTGCGGCACCTGCTAGCGAGCGGCGCATCTTCATGAGTACCTCCCTCGGTCACAATTTGGCACCATTGCCAACATGGACAAGTTAGCGCGCTCGCGCCAATTCTGCACGCCGAACTTCCAGTGCATACTCGCCAAGCCCCAGCGTCGGGCCTCTGTGCTCACCTGCGCCGGTAATCTAGCCCCATGACCGATGCCGACTGTCCCGAACTGCGCCCCGACACCCTGGCCGTACGCGCCGGCATGCATCGCACGCCCTTCCAGGAGATGGCGGAGCCCATCTTCCTGACCCAGGGCTACGTCTATGACACCGCCGCCGAGGCGGAGGCGGCGTTCAATGGCGAGCTGGACCGTTACCAGTACAGCCGCTACGGCAACCCCACGGTCACGATGTTCCAGGATCGGCTTGCGGCGATGGAGGGTGCGCAGGCGTGCTTCGCCACGGCCACCGGCATGGCCGCCGTGTTCGTGTCGCTTGCCTCGATTCTGCGCCAAGGGTCCCGGCTGGTGGCCGCAAAGGCGCTGTTTGGATCGTCGCTGGTGGTGTTCAACGAATACTTTGCGGGCTGGGGAATCCAGGTGGATTACGTGGACGGCCACATCAACGCTGACTGGGAACGTGCGCTGGCGACCCCGGCCGACGCCGTCTTCGTGGAATCCCCCTCCAACCCCATGCAAGACATCGTCGACATTGAGTTCGTCTCCACGTTGGCGCATGCCGCCGGTGCCATCGTCATCGTGGACAACGTCTTCGCCACACCCCTCGGCTCCAAGCCGCTCCAGCTGGGGGCCGACGCTGTTGTCTACTCCGCGACCAAGCACATCGATGGCCAAGGCCGGGTTCTTGGCGGCGCGGTTCTCGGGTCCGCAGAGTACGTGGAGAAGGTGCTGACGATGGTGCGCACCATGGGCGCCACGATGTCGCCGTTCACCGCGTGGGTGCTGGGAAAGTCGCTCGAGACGCTGCCCGTGCGCGTGCGGGCGCAGGCCGCCGCGGCGGCGGACCTCGCCGCATGGCTCGATGCCCATCCGCGCGTGGCCGTGGCACGCTATCCGCTGTTGCCGTCCCACCCGCAGTACGAGCTCGCGGCTCGGCAGATGACGCTTGGCGGCACCCTTGTGACCATTGACGTGGCGCTGGCCGAGGGCGTGGATCCGCACGGCGACGAGGCCAAGGCCGCGGCCTTCAGGTTCATGGACGCGCTGCAGGTCTTTGACCTCGCCAACAATTTGGGCGACGCCAAATCCATTGCCACCCATCCAGCCACCACCACCCACCGCCGTTTGGGGCCCGAAGGTCGTGCCGCCGTGGGAATGACGTCCGCGACAATTCGGCTGTCGATTGGGCTTGAGGATGTCGAGGATTTGCGGGCGGATCTTGCGAGGGCGCTCGACGCGGTGTAGGCCGCTTCAGCGAACCGAGCCGGTGCGCTGCGCCCTGGCGGCCCAGCGTCGGCCATGCCGTTCCACAGCAATGGGGTGGGCGAAGGCCTCGGTGACGGTGTGCGTGGTGAGTGCCTCATCGATGGGGCCGTGGGCTACGAGCCGCCCGTGTGCAATGAGCGCGGCATGCGTGGTGGCCTCCGGAAGTTCCTCGAGGTGATGCGTGACGAGGACGCTCGTGAGGTGGGGATGAGTGTGCGCGAGGTCGTCGAGGGTCTCGAG
>Ga0222423_1001162_pt1 | contig 13092 bp, 16 predicted proteins | sample 3A0metagenome_FD_182472 | JGI IMG/M metagenome (GOLD analysis project Ga0222423, IMG submission 182472) | Enriched microbial communities from leaf-cutter ant dump, University of Wisconsin, Madison, United States - 3A0 (version 2) | ecosystem: Environmental > Terrestrial > Nest > Insects nest >...
CCCGGACTGCGAAGCCCTTCGGAACGGCCCACAATGTGGGCCGTTTTGTTTTTTCAAGGAGATAAAAATGATCCAGATCGGCGACACCCTGCCCGCCACCACGCTCATGGAGTATTCCGAGGTCGAGGGCGAAGGCTGCAGCATCGGCCCCAATCCCGTGCCCGTGGACAAGGCCACTGCGGGCAAGACCATCGCCCTGTTCGCGCTGCCCGGCGCCTTCACGCCCACCTGCTCGGCCCAGCACGTGCCGGGCTACGTGGAAAAGGCCGCCGAATTCAAGGCTGCCGGCGTCGATGAGATCTGGTGCCTGAGCGTGAACGACGCCTTCGTGATGGGCGCCTGGGCGCGCGACCAGAAGACCGCCGGCAAGGTGCGCATGCTGGCCGACGGCAGCGCCGCCTTCGCCCAGGCCACGGGCCTGACCCTGGACCTGACCGCCAAGGGCATGGGCCTGCGCAGCAACCGCTATTCGATGCTGGTGAAGGACGGCAAGGTGGCCGCGCTCAACGTGGAAGCGCCGGGCAAGTTCGAGGTGAGCGACGCTGCCACGCTGCTGGCACAGGCCAAGGCGGCTTGATCTGCTATTGAAAGAGAAGCTGCCAGCGCTTGACTGGTAAGCGCTAGCGGCCAAAAACACTCAAAAAATATCGACCTTGAGGTAATGCGCCCCCGCGATGGGGTTGTGGTAATAGGGCGGGATTTCCTCGAACCCCAGGTCGGTGTAGAGCGCACGCGCCGACTCCATGTCGTCCAGCGTGTCGAGCAGCACGCAGGCATAGCCGGCCTGGCGTGCGCGGTCGAGCATGGCCTCGGCCAGCTCGCGGCCCAGGCCGAAGCCGCGGAAGGCGCGGCGCACGTACAGACGCTTCATCTCGCTGGCGTTGGGGTAGTCGGCGGTGTCCAGCGGGCGCAGGGCGCAGCAGCCTGCAATGGCGCCCTCTACCTCGGCCAGCAGCAAAGCGCCGCGCGGCGCGGCGTAGTCGCCGGGCAGGGCGGCCAGCTCGCTCTCGAAATCCTGGAAGTCCAGGTCGATGCCGAGGCTGTCGGCATATTCCCGGAAGATGTCGCGCACCGCCTGCAGGTCGGCGTCCGAGGCAGGGGTTCGCAGGGTGACGGAAGGCTTGTCCAAAACACGCGGGTGTGAAACGGCGGAAGCCGCAGTGTAGCGAGTCCTAGAACGTGTTTACGCTCTGTTCATGGTGCCCGCAAGGCAGCCAACAGCCGCAATCAAGGCGCGCGCCGCAGGCCATGCTGGCGGCCTGGGCAAGGTGCGCAACGCGGAGTGCGGCTGTTGGCTGCCTTGCCCGAGGGGTTGCCCCGCAAAGGCAGCGTCTGCTGCGTTGCCCATCCTCGCCGCACATCGGTGCGGCTTGCGGTGGGCGCCTTGCATCCACTGCCTTTGCGGGGCAACGGGCACCATGAACAGAGCGTAAACACGTTCTAAAACGCCGGTGCGGCGGCACCCAGGGACGCCACCCACCACGCCAGCCCGGCGCTGGCCGCCAGCACCAGCAGCGCTACCAGCCGGCTCGCCCAGTCGTCGCGCGAAGCGGCTGCCGGCGCCGGCAGGTGCTTGTCGCCCTGCAGCATGGGGCGCACCAGCCGCTGGCGCCGCACCACCACGTAGAACACGATGGCCAGCAGGTGCAGTGCCACCAGGCCCAGCACCAGGTACTGGCCGATATCCTTGTGGTAGGCCGTGGCCTGGCCGACCACGGCGCCGGACACGAACCGGGTCAGCGGCCCGGCGAAGGCGATCTCGTCGTCGCTGAGCAGGCCCGTGGCCACCTGCGCCGCCAGCGCTGCCAGCAGCGCGAACACCGACAGCGCGCCCAGCGGGCTGTGGCCGATGCCGTCCTCCGGGTGGGGCGTGCCGCGCAGGTAGCGCAGCAGTCGCGCGGGCGAATACAGGAAGGCCGCGAAGCGCGACCAGCGCCCGCCGACCAGTCCCCAGACGATGCGGAACACGAGCAGGGCGAGCACCGCGTAGCCCAGGCGGAAATGCCATTCCATGGCGTTGCCGCCCACCTTGGCCGTGACGACCAGGGCCACGACGCAGGCGGCCAGCGCCCAGTGGAAGAGGCGGGTGGGAAGGTCCCAGATGCGGACGGTGTGGTGTTGCTGCTGTGGCTGTTTCATGGTGGCTGGGGGCAGAACGGTGGAAACAGACTGCATTGTGCGGGTATGCAGCGCGAAAAGTGGCGCAACGGCATACTGCCGTTTCATCCCCCCACGAAGAGAAAAGGAAGCTCCCCATGAAAGCCATCACCGCACTGGCCCTGGCCGCTGCCACCCTGGGCCTTTCGGCGCCCGCCGCCGCCCAGTTCGCCAAGGCCGAGGACGCCATCAAGTACCGCCAGAGCGCGCTGTTCGTCATGGGCCAGCACTTCGGCCGCCTGGGCGCCATGGCCAACGGGCGCCTCCCGTTCGACGCCAAGGCCGCGCAGGAGAACGCCGACGTGGTCGCCCACATGGCGCAGCTGCCCTGGGCCGGGTTCGGCGCAGGCACCGACAAGGGCGCGCCCACCAAGGCGCGGCCCGAGGTCTGGAGCGAGCAGGCCAAGTTCAAGGAGCATGCGGACAAGCTGCAGGCCGAGACGGTGAAGCTGGCCGCCGCCGCCAAGACGGGCAGCCTGGACAACCTCAAGGCGGCGTTCGGTGCGACGGCGGGCAGCTGCAAAGCCTGCCACGACGACTTTCGCGCGAAATAGGGGGCAACCCCCTGAGCCGCTGCGCGGCTTCCCCCTTCTCTCGGCTTCGCCGGGAAGGGGGACGACGCCAGTGGCCGGGCAAAGCCCGTTCCACGGCGTCTGCTGGCGTGGGAGCGCGCCAGTTTTTTAGGGCAGTATGTTTTTTATAGCTGCTAGCGCTTGTCCAGCAAGCGCTGGAGCCCGATTTGGCTTGAAAACTGCTCAGGTCTCCGCCAGCAGCTTCTCGATGAGCCGGTGCAGCTCGGGGAAGTCGGGCGCGCCCACGTAGCTCTTCACGATCTCGCCGCGCTTGTTCACGATGAAGGTCGAGGGCGTCAGGCGCACGTCGCCCCAGGCCTTGGCAACGTTGCCCGTGTTGTCGATGGCGACCTGGAAGGGCAGCTTGCGCGTTTCGGTGAAGTTGACCACGTAGCTGGGCGGGTCGTAGCTCATGGCCACGGCCAGGGTGTCGAAGCCCTGGGCCTTGTACTTCTGGTAGGTGGAGACGATCTCGGGCATCTCGGCCACGCAGGTGGTGCAGCTCGTGGCCCAGAAGTTGACCAGGGTGACCTTGCCCTTGAGGTCGGCGGTGGTTTTGCTGGAGCCGTCCAGCAGCACGAAGGTGGATTCGGGCGCGGCAGCGCGGCCCGTGTCCAGGACCACATAGGCGCCCACGGCCGCGAACGCCGCCACCACTACACCTGCCACCCAATGCTTGATCGCCATGACTTTCACTCCAGAAACAGCCGGCATTGTGCCGGAGCAGCCTCATTAGAGTACGCCCAGGGGGCAAAGTTCGTTGCCGATAATCCTCGGATGAACTGGACCCTGACCGCGCCCTTCGCCCTGCTGTGGCTGGCGGGCTGCAGCCCTGCGCTGAACTGGCGTAGCGTGCCCCTGCCCGAGGCCGCCCTCACCATCACGCTGCCTTGCAAGCCCGACCAGGCCAAGCGCACGGTCGAACTGGCCGGCACGCCGGTGGAGCTGTCCATGGCGGGCTGCGAGGCGGACGGCGCCATGTTCGCCGTGTCGCACGCGGCGCTGGCCGACCCTTCCCAGGCGGGCGCCGCGCTCACGCACTGGCGCGCGGCCGTGCTCGCCAACCTGGGCCAGGGCGCCACGGCGGCCGACACGCCCTACGCGCCCCCCGGCGTGTTGCCGCTGCCGCAGTCGGTGCGCACCGTGGCGCAGGGCCAGCGGCCCGACGGCGGCGCGGTCAGCGCCCAGGCCGTGTGGTTCGCGCGCGCGGTGGGGCCGCAGGTGCGGCTGTACCACGCCGTGGTCTACACGCCCAAGCCCCGGCCCGAGCTGGCCGACACTTTCTTCGCCGGGCTGGCGCCGCAGTGATGGGCGCGCACGTGCTGCCGCGGCGCGCCGCCGTCACCGTCTTCCTGGCGTTCGCGTTCACCTACTTCTTCTCGGCGCTGCTGCGCGCCGTCACGGCCACGCTGGCGCCCACCCTGTCGCAGGAGTTTTCGTTGCAGGCCCGCGACCTGGGGCTGCTGGCGGGCGGATACTTCCTGGGCTTCTCGGCCACGCAACTGCCGCTGGGCGCGTGGCTGGACAGGCATGGCCCGCGCAAGGTGGCGCTGGGCTTTCTGGGCGTGGCGGTGGTGGGCTGCCTGGTGTTCTCCGCCGCCACGGGGTTCGCGGGCCTGCTGGCCGGGCGCGTGCTGTGCGGCGCGGGCGTCAGCGCCTGCCTGATGGCGCCGCTCACCGGCTACCGGCGCTGGTTCGAGCCCACGGCGCAGCTGCGCGCCAACTCCTGGATGCTCATGACCGGCTCGCTGGGCATGGTGGCATCCACGCTGCCGGTGCAGTGGGCGCTGCCGCTGGTGGGCTGGCGGCCCCTGTTCTGGGTGCTGGCCGGGCTCATCGTGCTGTCGATGGCGGTCATCGCCCTGGCGGTGCCGGGCTGGCGTGGCGCAGCACCGGCGGCGGATGCGCCGCAGGGCTACGGCACGGTGTGGCGCCATGCCTACTTCCAGCGTCTGGCGCCGCTGGGCTTCTTCGTCTACGGCGGCATGGTGGCCATGCAGACGCTGTGGGCCGGGCCGTGGATGCAGCGCGTGGCGGGCTACACGCCGCTGGAATCGGCCACGGGGCTGTTCTGGATCAACCTGTGCATGCTCTGCGCGTTCTGGACCTGGGGCATGGTCAACCCCTGGCTGCTGCGCAAGGGCTTCGGGCCCGACCGGCTGATGGCGGCGGGCCTGCCGCTGTCGCTGCTGGTGCTGCTGGCGATCATCGTCGCAGGGCCGCGCGCGGGGGGCGGGGCGTGGGCGCTGTTCTGCGTGTCGTGTACCTTCGTGTCGCTGTCGCAGCCTGCGGTGGGCATGGCGTTTCCGCAGGCGCTGGCGGGGCGGGCGCTGTCGGCGTTCAATCTGGTGATCTTCGCGGGCGTGTTCGTGGTGCAGTGGGGCATCGGACTGGCGGTGGACGGGTTTGGCGCGCTGGGGCTGGGCGTGGCGGCGTCGTTCCAGGCGGCCATGGGGCTGTTCCTCGCGTGCAACGCGGGGGCCTATGGGTGGTTCCTGCGGCGCCATAATGTGCTGCAAACCTCCGCGCCATGAGCACCGCTTCCCCCACCACCGGCATCCTCCTCATCGCCCATACTCCGCTGGCCCACGCGCTGCGCGAATGCGCGCTGCACGTCTTCCCCGACTGCGGGGGCAGCGTGGCCGCGCTGGACGTGCAGCCCAACGTGCCGCCCGAGGAGTCGCTGGCCCAGGCGCGCATCCTGCTGGAGCAGCTGGGCACCGCTTCCACCCTGGTGCTGACCGACGTGTTCGGCGCCACCCCCTGCAACGTCGCGCAGCGCCTGACCGACGGCGTGCGCTCGCGCCTGGTGACGGGCGCCAATTTGCCCATGCTGCTGCGCGCCGTGAGCTACCGCAACGAACCCCTGGAGTCGGTGGTCAACCGCGCCGTGGTGGGCGGCACGCAGGGCGTGATGCAGGTGGCCATCGCCGCGCCGCAGAACCAGAACCGCCGCAAGACCCATGATCAAGACCTGTACGACCATCAACAATAAACTGGGCCTGCACGCCCGCGCCTCGGCCAAGCTCACCAAGCTGGCCGGCAGCTTCCCCTGCGAGGTGTTCATGAGCCGGGGCGACCGGCGCATCAACGCCAAGAGCATCATGGGTGTGATGATGCTGGCCGCCGGCATGGGCACCGAGGTCGAGATCGAGACCGACGGCCCCAAGGAGCAGGAAGCCATGGATGCGCTTCTGGCACTGATCGCAGACAAGTTCGGCGAGGGCGAATGACCTTTTCCGTCCACGGCCTCGCCGTCGCACGCGGCATCGCCATCGGCCGGGCCGTGCTGGTGGCGTCGAGCCGCGTGGACGTGGCGCACTACTTCATCGAGCCCGGCCAGGTGGCCGACGAAATCGAGCGCGTGCGCCGGGGCCGCAATGCCGTGGTCGAGGAGCTGCAGCGCCTGCAGGCCGACATGCCCGCCGACGCGCCGCACGAGTTGGCCGCGCTGCTGGACGTCCACCTGATGCTGCTGCAGGACGAGGCCCTGACGGGCGGCGTCAAGCACTGGATCACCGACCGCCTCTACAACGCCGAATGGGCGCTGACCACGCAGCTCGAAGTCATCGCCCGCCAGTTCGACGAGATGGAGGACGACTACCTGCGCGAGCGCAAGGCCGACCTGGAGCAGGTGGTCGAGCGCATCCTGCGCCACATGAAGGGCGTGGCCAGCCCCGTGGCGCCGCCCGCCAGCAGCCCGCGCCGCAAAACCCAGCAAGACCTGCTGCTGGACGACACCGTGGACGTGCCCCTGGTGCTGGTGGCGCACGACCTCTCGCCCGCCGACATGCTGCAGTTCAAGCAAAGCGTGTTCGCGGGTTTCGTCACCGACGTGGGCGGCAAGACGTCGCACACCGCCATCGTGGCGCGCAGCATGGACATCCCGGCCGTGGTCGGCGCGCGCGCGGCCAGCCAGCTGGTGCGGCAGGACGACTGGGTCATCATCGACGGCGATGCGGGCGTGATGATCGTGGACCCCTCGCCCATCATCCTGGCCGAATACGGCTTCCGCCAGCGCCAGGTCGAACTGGAGCGCGAGCGCCTGGCCCGCCTGCGCCACACGCCCGCCGTCACCATCGACGGCCACAAGGTCGAGCTGCTCGCCAACATCGAGCAGCCCGGCGACGCCATGGGCGCCGTGCGCGCCGGGGCCGTGGGCGTGGGCCTGTTCCGCAGCGAATTTTTGTTCATGGGCAAGGCCGGCAACCTGCCCGGCGAGGACGAACAGTACCGCGCCTACTGCGAGGCCATCGACGGCATGCAGGGCCTGCCCGTCACCATCCGCACCATCGACGTGGGGGCCGACAAGCCGCTGGACCACAAGGGCAGCCACAAGGACAGCTACCTCAATCCCGCTCTGGGCCTGCGCGCCATCCGCTGGAGTCTGGCCGACCCGGCCATGTTCCGCACCCAGCTGCGCGCCGTGCTGCGCGCCGCCGCGCACGGCAAGGTCAACCTGCTGTTCCCCATGCTCGCGCACGCGCACGAAATCCAGCAGACCCTGGCCCAGGTCGATCTGGCCCGCGCCGAGCTGGACGCGCGCGGCGTGCCCCACGGCCCCGTGCAGCTGGGCGCCATGATCGAGGTGCCCGCCGCCGCGCTCATGGTGCGCACCTTCCTCAAGCACTTCGACTTCCTCTCCATCGGCACCAACGACCTCATCCAGTACACCCTGGCAATCGACCGCGCCGACGAGGCCGTGGCCCACCTGTACGACCCGCTGCACCCCGCCGTGCTGCGCCTGGTGGCCGACGTGATCGCCGAGGGTGCCGCGCAGGGCAAGAGCGTGTGCGTGTGCGGCGAAACCGCCGGCGACGTGGCCATGACGCGCCTGCTGCTGGGCCTGGGCCTGCGCAGCTTTTCCATGCACCCGGCGCAGATCCTGGCCGTCAAGCAGGAAATCCTGCGCGCCGACACCCGCAAGCTCGCGCCCTGGGCGCGGCAGGTGGTGGATGGCGAAGTGCCTGCGGTGGCAGCGGAGAACTCTTGAATTGATAGCTGCCAGCGCTTGCTGGACAAGCGCTGGAGCCCGATTTGACCCCCAATTCCCTCATCGACTCGCGCGTGGCCTTCCACCGCCTGCTCGCCACCCTGGGCCTCGTCGTGCTGGGCAACAGCAGCATGTACGTGGTCTCGGTCGTGCTGCCCGCCGTGCAGGCCGAATTCGGCATCGGCCGCGCCAGCGCCTCCATGCCCTACACGCTGATGATGGTCTGCCTGGGCCTGGGCGGCCTGCTCACCGGCAAGCTGGCGGATCGCCACGGCCTCACGCCCGTGCTCTGGCTGGGCGCGCTGGCGGTGCTGGGCGGCTTCGTGGGCGCGGCGTTCTCGGGCAGCATCTGGGCCTTCGGCCTTGCGCACGCCGCCATGGGCTTCATCGGCAGCTCCGCCACCTTCGCGCCGCTGCTGGCCGACACGGCGCTGTGGTGGAACCGGCGGCGCGGTATTGCGGTGGCGGTGTGCGCCAGCGGTAACTACGTGGCCGGGGCACTGTGGCCGCCCATCGTGCAATACGGCATCGACACCATCGGCTGGCGGCCCACCTACATGGCGCTGGGCGTGGTCTGCGGCGTGGGCATGCTGGCGCTGTCGCTGCGCATGCGCCAGCGGCCCCCGGCTGTTCAGGCGGCAGAGGTAGCCAGCACGGACACGGCAGACCGCAGCCGCCCCTTTGGCCTGGCACCGGGGCTGGCGTTGGCGTTGCTGTTCATCGCGGGCGTGGCCTGCTGCGTGGCCATGGCCATGCCCCAGGTCCACATCGTGGCCTACTGCACCGACCTGGGTTTTGGCGCCGCGCGCGGCGCGCAAATGCTGTCGCTGATGCTGGCCTGCGGCATCGTCAGCCGCCTGGTCTTCGGCCTCATCTGCGACCGCATCGGCGGCATCCGCACGCTGCTGCTCGGCTCGGCGCTGCAGGGCGTGGCGCTGCTGCTGTTCCTGCCGTACGACGGGCTGGTGCCGCTGTTCGTTATCTCCGGGCTGTTCGGCCTGTTCCAGGGCGGCATCGTGCCCACCTACGCCATCATCGTGCGCGAATACTTCCCGCCGCAGCGGGCCAGCGCGCTGGTCGGCGCGGTCATCATGGCCACGCTCATCGGCATGGCGCTGGGCGGCTGGCTGTCGGGCTGGATTTTCGACGTGACGGGCAGCTATCGCGCCGCGTTCCTCAACGGCATCGGATGGAACCTGCTGAACCTGTCGATCACCGGCTGGCTGTTCCTGCGCGTGCGCAAGAAGGTTTAAATTTGATAGCTGCTAGCGCTTGCTGGATAAGCGCTGGAGGCCGATTAGGCTTGAAACCTCAGCGCGCCCGCGTGCCCATCACGGCGGCGCCGAGGATCATCACCGTCGCCAGCGCGATGCTCCACGTGAACGGCCGCCCGCTCACCACGATCAGCAGCGCGGTGGACGCCAGCGGCGTGATGTAGCTCAGGATGCCGATGTGCCGCGCATCGCCCAGCTTGAGCGCCTTGTCCCACAGGAAGAACGACGCGCCCAGCGGCCCCAGCCCCAGCACGGCCAGCAGCGCCCAGTCGCGCGGCGCAAGGCTCACGGCGGGCTCCAGCAGCGCGTGGCACAGCAGCGAGAGCAGGCCCGACACCAGCCCGAACAGCCCGATGGCCGTGGTCGGGAACGCCGCCACGCGCTTGGTCAGCAGCGAATACGTAGCCCAGATGAAGGCGGCGGCCAGCGCGGGCAGGTAGCCCCAGGCCAGCGTGCCGCTGAGTTCGCGCCCGCCCACGATGGCGATCGCCGCGCCGCCAAAGCCCAGCAGGGCGGCCAGCACGTGCGGCAGGCGCAGGGCGACGCCCGGCAGCACCAGGGGCGCGAACACCACGATGAACAGCGGCCACAGGTAGTTGACCAGGTTGGCCTCTACCGGCGGCGCGTGGCGCAGCGCGATGAACAGCAGGAAGTGGTACGCGAACAGGCCATACACGCCCAGCGCCAGCGTGCGCGCCGGGATGCGCCACTGCGACGGGTCGCGCAGCACGAAGGGCCACGCGGGCACGCTGCCGATGATGAGCGCGATGCCCGTGAGCAAAAACGGCGGAACATGGGTGAGCGACACGCCCAGCGAGGCGAGCGAGGCCCAGAGGGCGATGGCGCCCAGTGCGTACAGGTTGGCTTGCATGGGCGGCGAGCTTAACGGGCGGCGTCGTCGCGCAACGCCGGTGCGTCGTCGCGCATCACGCGTCTGTGCGGCGCAGTGCTGCTGTGAGGGCCGAGGGCGAGCGATAGCCCGTGCGCCGCGCCACCTCGGCCACGGCCATGCCGCTGTCGCGCAGCAGCCGGGCCTGCGTTAGCCGCTGCCCGCGCAGCCACGCCATGGCGCCGATGCCTTGTTCGTCCAGGCAGCGCGCCGCGAACTGGCTGGGGCTCAGGTGTACGCGCTGCGCGAGGTCGGCCACCGTGAGCTCGCCGTGCCAGTGCTGCGCGGCCCAGCGCTGCAGCGCGGGCCAGTCGATGGCGCGGCGGCGGGATGGCGGCAGGGCAGTGGCGGGGGCCATCCAGGCTTCGAGCAGCAGCGCCGGGCCATGCGCCTGGGCCAGCGGCTGGCCTTGCGTCAACGCGCCCGCCAGGTAGTGCGCCAGCGCCAGGGCGTGGGCGGGCGGCGTGCTCTGCCGGGTGCACTGTGCCCAGCCGGATGCGTGGCTGTCGAGCACCAGGCATTGGCTGCCCTGGGCCGACTCGAAATCGTGGCGCGCGCCGGGTTCAATCACGCAGCCGCCGCCAGCGGCCACGCGCAGCCCGCGCCCGTCGATCTCCAGGTCCAGCGTGCCGGACAGGCCGAGCAGGATCTGGAAGTGGTCGTGGCTGTGGCTGCCCGCCGAGGCGCCGTAGCGGCGCAGGGAGAGCGTGCCGGAGTCCATGGGGCAGGTTACACCCCAGCGGCGTGCGCCTGCTGGTCCGCGTGGTAGCTGCTGCGCACCATGGCGCCCACGGCGGCGTGGGAGAAGCCCATCTTGTACGCCTCTTCCTCGAACATCTTGAAGGTGTCGGGATGCACGTAGCGGCGCACGGGCAAGTGGCTGGTACTGGGCGCGAGGTACTGGCCGATGGTCAGCATGTCGATGTCGTGCGCGCGCATGTCGCGCATTACCTGCAGGATTTCTTCGTCCGTCTCGCCCAGGCCGACCATGATGCCGCTCTTGGTCGGCACCTTGGGGTGCAGGGCCTTGAACTTTTTCAGCAGGTTCAGGCTGAACTGGTAGTCGGAGCCCGGGCGCGCTTCCTTGTACAGGCGCGGCGCGGTCTCCAGGTTGTGGTTCATCACGTCGGGCGGGGCGGCTTTCAGGATCTCCAGCGCGCGGTCGTCGCGGCCGCGGAAGTCGGGCACCAGGATCTCGATCTGTGTTTGGGGCGAGAGTTCGCGGATGTTCTGGATGCACTCCACGAAGTGGCCCGAGCCGCCGTCACGCAGGTCGTCGCGGTCCACGCTGGTGATGACCACGTATTTCAGGCGCAGCGCGGCGATGGTCTTGGCGAGGTTCAGCGGCTCGTCCTTGTCTAGCGGGTCGGGGCGGCCGTGGCCCACGTCGCAGAACGGGCAGCGGCGCGTGCACTTGTCGCCCATGATCATGAAGGTGGCCGTGCCCTTGCCGAAGCATTCGCCGATGTTGGGACAGCTGGCCTCTTCGCAGACGGTGTGCAGCTTGTGCTCGCGCAGGATTTCCTTGATCTCGTAGAAGCGCGTGGTGGGGCTGCCCGCCTTCACGCGGATCCACTCGGGCTTCTTGAGCACTTCGCCGTGCTCCACCTTGATCGGTATGCGCGACAGCTTGGCCGCGGCCTTCTGCTTGGCCAGCGGGTTGTAGGCTTGGGGTGTTTGCGCTTCGCGGACGACTTCAGGGGTGCTCATGGCGTGCCAGGTTTTTCAGGGCGCGAGCCGGGTGCGGAGCTGTTGGCCCAGCACTTGCGCGGCGTCGTCCCAGGTGGTGTGGACCCCGATTGTAGAAAGGTCCACCGTGCGCAGACCTGCGTAGCCGCAAGGGTTGATGCGTTCAAAGGGTTCCAGGTCCATCGCCACGTTGAGCGCCACGCCGTGGTAGGTGCAGTGGCGGCTGACCTTGATGCCCAGCGCGGCGATCTTGCCCAGGCCCTCGAAGTCGGGCACGGGGGCCTCGGTGCCGGTGCGTTTTTGCGGGCGCTGCGGCAGCATGGCGTGGCTGAACGGATCCTGAAGGCGCACGTAGATGCCCGGCGCGCCCGCCACACGGTGGCCCGTCACGCCGAAGTGCGCCAGGGTGCGGATCACGGCTTCTTCCAGGCGGTAGACGTATTCCTTCACGAAGTAGCCGGCGCGCCGCAGGTCGAGCAGCGGGTAGGCCACCACCTGGCCCGGGCCGTGGAAGGTGACCTGCCCGCCCCGGTTGGTGGCGATCACCGGAATGTCGCCAGGACGAAGAAGGTGGTCGTTTTTGCCAGCGATGCCTTGCGTATAAAGCGCAGGGTGCTCGCAAATCCAGAGCAGATCGGCGCTGCCGTCCGTGCGTGCGGCCGTGTAGTCCTGCATGGCCTGCACGGTGGCGGGGTAGTCCACCCGGCCCAGCGTGCGCAGTTCGATGTCCACTTACAGCACGACCTTGACCAGGGGGTGCGAGGACAGCGCGCGGTACAGATCGTCGAGCTGTTCGCGGCTGGTCGCGGTGATGGTGATGGTTACTCCGAGGTAATTGCCGCCGCGGCTGTCGCGCAGTTCAATGGTGCCAGCGTCGAAGGTCGGGTCGAACTGGCGGGCCAGCTCGGTGACGGCGTGCACGAAGCCGTCCGCCTTGGCGCCCATGACCTTGATCGGGAATTTGGAGGGGTATTCGATCAGCGAATCCTTGCGCGGGTCGGTGGCGGGAGGGGGGGCGGAGGTGTTCATGGTCAAGGGCATCTCGGTTTCGGTGGCTGGGAGGGCTCGTTGGTGCACCACCACAATCGAACGTAGAAGTACGTAGGTTCCAGGCTGGCACTGCGGTTTTTGCCGGGAGCCATGGGTTTTTACTTATAATTAGAGGCTTTGTGAAAGTTCCGGTCTGTAACGCGGGCGTCATTCAACAATGAAAACAATCGCCCCTGAGACGGAAACTGAGGCTGAAGAACCTGACTTCAAGCCCCTGACGGCCGAAGAGGCCGAGCAGTGGCGCAGGCGCAATCCTCCCATCTCGGTGTGGAAGGTCGTGGCGGGTCAGGCACTGGTCGGAATGCTCGTGGCCCTGGTGGCCTGGGCTCTGACGGGCAAGGCATCGGTGGGCTGGTCTGCGGCCTACGGTGCGCTGGCTGTGGTGGTGCCGGCTGCCTTGTTCGCACGCGGTGTGTTGCGCCACAAGGCGTCCGCCCATCCGCGTGCTGCCATGGTGGGGTTCTTTGG
>Ga0222423_1001163_pt1 | contig 13082 bp, 6 predicted proteins | sample 3A0metagenome_FD_182472 | JGI IMG/M metagenome (GOLD analysis project Ga0222423, IMG submission 182472) | Enriched microbial communities from leaf-cutter ant dump, University of Wisconsin, Madison, United States - 3A0 (version 2) | ecosystem: Environmental > Terrestrial > Nest > Insects nest >...
CGGCGGTCAAGTAAGGGTGACGGCGGCGCCGGACCAGCCAGCGGTCACGGTGTCGCCCTCGCCCAAGCGGCCGTCGACGATCTCCTTGGCGAGCTCGTTGAGCAGCCGGGACTGGATGAGGCGCTTGAGTGGGCGCGCGCCAAAGGCGGGGTCGTAGCCGTCCGTGGCGAGCGACTCGCGCAGCGACTCGTCGATCACCAGGCGGATGCCCTTGGCCTCTTCCAGCCGGCGCACCGTCTTGGAGAGCTCGCTCGCCACGATCGCGTCCATCGCGGCGGGGTCGATGCGATCAAAGATCACCACGTCGTCGAGCCGGTTGAGGAACTCTGGGCGGAAGGCGCGCTTGAGCACCGACTGGAGGTCCTCCTCGAGGGCGTCTCGGTGCACGCCGTCCCACGCCAGCACCAGGTCAGAGCCCAGGTTGGACGTCATGATGATGACGGTGTTGGTGAAGTTCACGGTGCGGCCGTGGCCGTCGGTGAGGCGGCCGTCGTCGAGCACCTGCAGCAGCACGTTCCACACATCGGGGTGCGCCTTTTCCACCTCATCGAACAGCACCAGTGAGTAGGGCCTGCGCCGCACGGACTCGGTGAGCTGCCCACCCTGGTCGTATCCAACGTAGCCGGGGGGAGAGCCGATCAGTCGGCTCACCGCGTGCGATTCCATGTACTCGGACATGTCGATGCGGACCATGGCCCGTTCGTCGTCGAACAGCTGCTCGGCGAGCGCCTTGGCGAGTTCGGTCTTGCCCACTCCCGTGGGGCCAAGGAACAGGAAGGAGCCAATGGGGCGGTGGGCGTCGGACAGCCCCGCACGGGCGCGGCGAATGGCGTCGGAGACCGCGGCGATGGCCGCGTCCTGGCCCACAACGCGCTCGTGGAGTCGCTGCTCCAGGTGGCCCAGCTTGCTGGACTCCTCGGTGAGCAGCCGCTCAACGGGCACACCCGTCCACTTGGCGACCACGGCGGCGATGTCCTGGCTCGTGACCTCCTCGCGCAGCATGCGCTCGGTGGCGGGGATCGCATCCAGCTCGGCTCGTGCCGCGGCCATGTCCGTCTCTGCCTGCGGGATCTCCCCGTAGCGGATGCGGCCGGCGCGCTCGAGGTCGCTCACTCGCTCTGCTCGCTCAAGGTCACCGCGCAGCTGCTCCAGGCGCTCGGTAGCGCTCGACACCCTGCCGATCAGCTCCTTCTCGCGTGCCCAGCGCATGTTGAGCACCTCGGAGTCTTCCGTGAGGCGAGCGATTTCCGCGTCGATCTCGTCGCGACGGGTGCGAGCAGCGTCGGACTTGTCCTTGGCCACCTGGGTGCGCTCGATCTCGAGCTGCATGATGCGCCGGCGTGAGCGGTCAAGATCAATCGGCATCGAGTCGAGCTGCATCTTGAGCGCGGAAGTCGCCTCGTCGATGAGGTCAACGGCCTTGTCCGGCAAGAAGCGGTCGGTGATGTAGCGATCGGACAGCGCGGCGGAGGCAACGATCGCCTCATCGGTGATCTTCACGCCGTGATGGACCTCGTACTTCTCCTGCAGTCCGCGCAGGATGGCCACGGTGTCCTCGAGGCTGGGCTCGCCAACGTAGACGGGCTGGAAGCGGCGCTCCAGCGCGGAGTCGGTCTCCACGTGCTCGCGGTATTCGTTAAGCGTGGTGGCGCCGATCATGCGCAGCTTGCCGCGAGCGAGCATGGGCTTGAGGATGTTGCCGGCGTCCATAGAGCCTTCGGCCTTGCCGGCGCCCACGATGGTGTGGAGCTCGTCCACGAACAGGATGATGCGGCCCTGGGAGGCCTCGACCTCCTCGAGCACGCCCTTGAGGCGCTCCTCGAACTGGCCTCGGAACGCTGCGCCCGCGATGAGCGAGCTCATCGCGATGGAGACCACGCGGCGCTCTCGCAGGGAAGTGGGGACGTCACCGGCGACGATGCGCTGAGCGAGCCCCTCCACGATGGCGGTCTTGCCAACGCCGGGTTCGCCGATGAGCACCGCGTTGTTCTTGGTGCGGCGCGCGAGCACTTGCATGACGCGACGAATCTCCTCGTCACGACCGATCACGGGATCGAGCGCCCCCTGCTCCGCAAGGGTGGTGAAGTCCTGACCGAACTGTTCGAGCGCGGTCTGCTCCTCGGACTGAGGAGCATGAGTCTGAGTGGTCATGTGTTCCTCCTGGTACATCACAGTGCGAATCAATACTTGAGTCGCCTACGCTCAAGTTTATATAAGGCACGTCGAGGGCGCAAGAGTTTGGTGGCCCCGACTCACGAGGGGACTAGTGCGTGGCGCGCCGCTTGCGCGGACCAGCGTGTTGCGGACCAGCGTGTTGCGGACCAGCGAGCAGCCTTCCGGCACATGCACCCGCCACGGCCAGCGCCAGGGCCAAGATCCAGCCCAGCGCGCTTGCGCGCAGCGACTCGTGGAACAGCAGCACCCAGGCAGCCGCCGCCACGGTGGGAAACCCAATCGCCGCGGCCACCGCGCCTGCGTGCGGGGTGCGGCCCGCCAGGTGGGCAGCCGCGCTCGCGAGCCCGTAACCCGCCATGCCGAGCGCGAGCATCCACGCCGTGTGGGAGTTCACGGGCTCGCTCGGCTCCTCCAGCAGCTGACCGAGCGCCGCCACCAAGGTGACAAGCGACACGGCGACCACAAGGTGACCCACCCACAGCGCACGGGCGGGCAGAGCGTCGGCCGGGAGCAAGGCGAGCCCCGCGGTGCCGCGCACCACCGCGATATAGAACAGCTCACAGATCAGCGCAAACGCGCCGAGCGCCGCGAGGAAAAGGGCGCGATTCCAGTGCTCGCTGACCTCGGCCGCGGCGATGAGTTGCACGATGCCCTCGCCCAGCACGATGAGGATGAACAGCGCCATGCGCTCGCCGCGGTGGGTGGTGTCGCCGGCGAGTGCGGTGACGCTCGTGGGGAGCTCGCGGGAGCGATCCCGGCCACGGCGTGGGGCTGCGAGCACGCGATTGAGCCGTTGCTGGGCGTGCGCCACGCGCTTTTCTCCGGACTCGGTGAGGAGCACCCACAGATCCAACGCGATGCCTACCGCCCACCACACGTACCGGGAGTCGTCCTCGATCCAGATGGAGACAATCCACGGGATCACGCCCAGGGTGGCCTGCACGATGGGCATGTCCACCACCACGGACCCGCGAGACCAGGGCCTTGCGATGATGAGCCTGCCCACCACGTAGGCAATGGCGAACGCGCGAGCGTGATCGCCATAGATCTCAGGCACGGACGCCACCATGATCCCCAACACCGCCATGGAGGAGAACAGCACGGCAACCGAGGCGCCGTCGGCGAGCAGGTTGCCGTAGGTGGTCACCGACGCCCACAGGATCCAGAACGCCACGAACGCCACGGCGAGCACTGCCACGTGCTGCCACGGCTGGTTGGCTTCCAGCTGGTGTGCCACCACGGAAATGCCGGCTACCGCAACGAGGTCAAAGAACAACTCTGGCCAGGTGGCATGACGCTCGGACTCGGAGGCCGGGGTCGCGTCGCTCATGCGTCCATCCTTGCGCACGAGCGCTCCGCGGGCTGATTGGCGCGGCGGCCCTCGCGTCCGGTACAGTAGGTACTCGCGTTCGCGGCCCGTGAGGGTGCAACGCAGCTAGGGCCCCGTTGTGTAGCGGCCTAGCACGCCGCCCTCTCAAGGCGGTAGCGCGGGTTCGAATCCCGTCGGGGCTACTCATGGCCTTGCCCCTTGTGGCGAGGCCTTTTGTGTGCGCGGCCGTGCTACGTTGCTCGCCATGGCTCGCGGTGCGCTGACCTCGCTCAGATCATGACGATCGGTGAGAACTTTGCCGCGGTGCTTGCGGCGGCCCAGCAGGGCGAAGAGTGGGCGTGGGACCTCATCTACCGCGACCTGTCAGGGCCGGTAACCGGATACCTGTGGGGCCGTGGGGCAAGCGATCCCGAGGATGCGGCAAGCGAGACCTTCTTGCAGGTGGCTCGCCGGCTCGGCTCCTTCAGCGGCGACGAGCGCGCCTTCCGCTCCTGGGTCTTTGTCATCGCGCACCGGCGAGTGCTTGACGATCGTCGTGCGGCGGGGCGCAGGCCCATTCCCGTCTCCGATGACGACTTGGCCGCGGTCAGCGCGCTCATTTCACCCTCGGCGGAGGACGAGGCGATCCCCACGCTCAGTAGGGCAGAGGTGGTGTGGCTGCTGGCTCCGCTCACGGAAGAGCAGCGCGATGTGCTGCTCCTGCGCGTGGTGGGTGGGCTCTCCGTGAAGGAGGCGGCCGACGCTTTGCGCAAGTCTGCGGGCGCCGTCAAGGTGCTGCAGCACCGCGCCCTTGCCGCACTTCGCAAGGCAATTCTGCGAAGGCCGTAACCTCATGGGCGTCACGAACGATTACGAGGATATGTCGCAGAACTCTTGGTCCGACTTCGAGGTGGAGTCATTGCTCCGCGGGCGCACGCCCCGCGATCCCGAGCTTGCAGAACTCACCCCGTGGATCGCCGCCGTGCGCACGGGACTCGACGTTGCGCCCACCGACTCTCAGGTGGCCGCGCTGACGCCCGCGCTCGCGAGCGCCGCACGCGAGGCCGCCGCGCACGGTGCCGCGCGCCACGCACGGACGCGGCGAGTCACGGTTGCGGGCATTGCCGCCGTGGCGCTGGGCTTTGGAGTTGCCGGAGCCGCCGCGGCCGATTCGGCCGCGCCCGGAAGCCCGCTCTATGTGGTGGACCGCGCCCTTGAAGCGGTGGGCATCAACGACGGCGGCACGGACGAGCGCCTTGATGAGGCCACCACGCTGCTTGATCAGGGTGACACCGCCGGTGCCATCGACCTCGTAGCGCAGGCCGCCGGAGACGAGGGCGACAACGATGCCAAGGAATCCCTGCTCGCCGTGGCGGAGCAGTTGCGCCAGAACGGATCCGAGAACTCTGCCGACGTTCACGCCGCGGTGGCCGACATGCTCACGTGGAAGGCCACCACCGACGCCACGGGCAAGGCCTTTGGCCAGGGAGTGGCGGCGCTTGCCAAGGAGATTGGGCACGGGCATGGCAAGCCCGGCGCGACCACGCCGTCTGCGTCGCCTTCGCCCGAGCCGAGCCTTGGGCCCGACGACATGCTGGGCAACGGTGCTCCGGATCACACCGGCAAGCCGGACAACCCGGGCAAGTCCGAGGGCGCAGGCAAGCCCGATCACACCGGCAAGCCCGACAACCCGGGCAAGTCCACCGGCAAGCCAGACAACGCCGGCAAGCCCGATCACACCGGAAAGCCAGACAACGCCGGTAAGCCCGACAACCCTGGTAAATCTGCCGGCAAGCCGGGCAACACCGGCAAGCCCTAAGGCACCACACCGCCCGGGAGGTCCGACGCTGTGGCCAGGCGGGATCGCCACAAGCCCACGAGGTGGGCGGGCGGAACGCCACACGACGGGTCTTGTGCCTCGAGTCGCGTCCTGCGATTCGCCATGGCGCGGTAGAGGCGATCGCGCCATGCGCGCGGCACAAGCCGACCCGCACCAGCGGCGCGCCATGGCCAGCCCAGTTGGCGCGCGATGGCGAGCACGGCGTCGGACCGTACAAGACCCCGCGAGCCATCCCACACCACGATGGTGGAGGCGGTGATCTGGTACGCGAGGCCGGCGGCCGCCACCACCGCGCGGCCCACGTCGCCATTGGAGCCGGCGATGCGGAACACGCCACGGCGATCGTGGCGCAGGAGCCAGGCAACGAAGCCGTTGCACAACGCGCATTCGCCGTCGAAGACCACGATGGGGCTGGGCACGCAGCCACGTTACCGCGCTGCCACTGCCGTGATACGGCGGCGACCCACGCCCCGCCGCGCAATGACGGCGAAAGGTTGGGGCGGAATTGCTGTTGACGCGGTCAATCCGGCTCACTAGCGTGAGGTGAGCCGCGGCGCGTCGCGGTCAGGCTGAGAGGGACTACGTGATGCGACCCCGCCGGGCAACGGCCTACGTTGCGGCCATTGCGGCCATTGCGGCCATTGCTTCTGCATGCGGTCTGTTGGCCGTAACGCCCCGTGCCGAGGCGGCGAACGACACGGTGATCCCTGGGGCCACGGCCCTGGGGGCAACGTCGGCCTACCCCGACGTCGCGGCAGGGGGCAACGGCATTTACCATGCCGTGATCCGCGATTCCACCCTGGGTAGCCGCATTCTCTACTTGCGTTCCTCCGATGCCGGGCACAGCTGGGTGAAGGCCGCGGTCCTCAGCGGATCGGTGGGCGCCACCAGACCCGTGATTGCGGCAGACGGACCCCACGTTGCCGTGGCCTTCGTCGGCTACTGGGAGGATGGCAGCGGTGCGCACGGCGAAGCCCCTTACCTGACCACCTCAAGCGACGGCGGCAGCTCGTGGACGCCCGCCCGCCGGCTTGGGACGTGGGCGAGCGATGTGGACGTGGCCGTCGACGGAGAGCGCACGTGGGTGATGTGGAGCGGCAGCGGTGGCATCCGCGGCACCACGGACGGCGGGGCAACGTTCTTCGCGTCACGTGACCTCCCAGGCGTCGCGAGCGCCAAGATCGCGGCCGGCGGCGGCGTGGTGAGTGCCGCGTATTGGGGCGGGTCCAGCGGGATGGGCCAGACCCACGTAGCGGTGGGTCAGGGCCAGAGCCTCGGCGCGTTCACCACGGTGGACAACGCCAATCTACGTGACGTCGCTGTGGGCGACGGCTTCGCGTACGTCTTGCTCACCGACGGCGAGGACTACTCCGTCTTGCAGTCCTCACCCGGCGGAGCGCCCAGCAGAACCCACTTGCCAGCACCGCCACAGGGATGGGCCGATTCCGTCTTTGTCACGGCGTCCGCGGGACTAGCGGCGAGCCGTGGGCAGGTGACCTTCGCCACGTGCGCGGCGGGCACGGTCTGGGTCTCGCAGTCCTCATCGTGGCCAACGTTCAGCGACCCTCTGCCCGTCACCACGTTCGGCACGGGCATTGGCGAGCCCTGCCGTGCTGAGGTGAGCGCCGCGTCCTCCTCAACCGCTCCGGTGCCGCGTTTCGACTGGACCGTGGCGCCCCACTATGTCGACAGCGATGGTGACGGGCTGCCGGAGCCGGCCAACGCGTCGGGCACGGCGGCAGACAATGTGATCGTCGGCGACAACGCGGTGCTCAACGTCACACTCGATGCGTGCGCCTCGCTGGGGTCTGCCGGTGGCGCGTTCCTTACTGAGTACCTGTGGTCGGTGAACGGCACCCCGGTAGCGGACCTTGATGACTGCCATGGCCCCACCATCGAGGTGCATTCCGGCGACATGCCCACCATTCGTCTCGAGGTGCGCGACGACCATGCAGGGCGTGCAAGCACGAGCCGCAAGATCGAACCCAAGGACCTCGTGGTCGTCTCACTTGGCGACTCGGTGGCATCGGGTGAGGGTTCGCCTTTGCGTGATCAGGGTGGCGGGAACCAGGTGGCGTGGACGGACCGTGCATGCCACAGTTCGCCATACGCGGGCCCCGCACTTGCCGCGGCACAGCTGGAGGCAGCAGACCCCCATTCGGCGGTCACGTTCATTCAACTGGCGTGCTCAGGTGCGGCGGTCGTCGACACGTACGATGATCCTGGTCACCGCAAGGTTGCCGAGGACGGCGATGACCCCGTCACCGGTGGCCTCATCGACGCCTACGCGGGGGTGCAACACGCCACTACCTGCGACGATCCCGGCACCCCCTGTCCAACGCTGAAACCCTCGCAAGTGGCGCAGATGAGGCAGCTGCTTGGCCCGCGTGCGGCGGATGCCGTGCTCGTCTCGGTTGGGGCGAACGACGTGCGCTTTTCCTCCACGCTCAAGGCGTGCCTGCTGCCTCCCCTTCCCGTGCCCGGGCGCATGCTCGGGTGCAATGAGGGGACTGTCGCTGACGATCATGACTCGCGAGTTGATGCTCTCTCCGGTCGCTATCAGATGCTTGCTAATGCACTCGACGCGGCCGACGTTGCGCCGCAGTCCGTGCACATTTCCGAGTATTTTGACCCCACGGGTGACGAGTACGGTCTGCCCAATCTCAGGTGCGTGGGCAAGCTCGAAACCCTTCCTCAGGTGGGGGCCGTCGCCGTGGCGGGCCTGTGGGCGTTCCCCACGACCATCGACTTGATTACGGACACCGAGGCGTCGTGGGCGCACACTCACGTCGTCTCGGGACTGAATGCAGCGGTCAGTAGCGCGGCACAAGCACAGGGTTGGGACTACGTGGGCGGCATCGCCAGCCAATTCGCGACTCACGGGTATTGCGCCGACGACCACTGGATCGTTCGTCTTGGCGAGTCGATGTCCGGTCAAGACGACGAGTTCGGTGCCTTCCACCCCAACAAGGTGGGCCAGGAGGTCTACGGCGATGCCCTCTATGAGCACATCGCCTCGCTTGCCCAGGTGCAGCCCACCACGGTGTCCGACGCCGCCTCGGCCGGAACTGAAGCCGTAGGTGACGTTGTGGTCCTCGCAAGCGACGTGTGGGCGTCCGCGCCCGAACTGCGAGCGATGTCCATTACCACGACCGGAGGCGCCCCGTCCGTGGGCGCCGTACGCCAACTGCAGGTGGGCAGCGGTTGGGGCGCGGTGGCGACCGATGGCTCCTCCAGCGTTGGGGTGTGGGCAGGCGAGCACGGCGGATTCGCGGCCCAGATAGGGAGCAGGCCCAACGCCGCCGTCCAGTCCGTCGACATTGTGCAGGCGAGCGACGACGCGTCGAGGCTCGTCACCAATCGCAAGACGGCGGTGCACGCGCGAGTGTGGCTCGCCGGCAGCGCGCCGATCACCAGCAGCGTGACCACGACCGTCACCTCTCGATTCGAGGGCGTGGACTCCCTCGTGCTGCCGCCGACGACCGAGCAGGTCACGCTGTATCCCGGCTCCACCGACCTCGTGCTTCCTGCGGACGACGTCCTGTCTGCTCCGCCCGGCACGGTGCTGTTCGCCAAGGTGACCGTGAACGATCCCCCCGGCGCGAGCGCTGACGACGCCGCAGACAACGAACTGTCGACATCGCCTGGAGACTTTGTGCCCACGATGGACACTCGGCCGCTCCACGTGGCCTTTGTGCCGCTCGACCTTGGCGGAGCCACGGTTGAGTGTGGCGACATCGTGACCAAGGCCAACAGTTGGCTGGCGTGGGCTCAGCAACTGCTTCCCGTGCCTGACTCGGGTGTCCAAGGGGAGCTCTCCTGCACTCCAGAGGTGCTCGTTGAGAGCGCGAGCGCGAGTGGCATCGCACAGGCGCTAAGCGAGCTGGACCTGCTCGCCCGCGAATCCGGTATCGACGCCGTCGTGGGCGTGGCACCCGCGGGCTGGCTGGGCAACGCGCTCGGCGACTCGAGCGTCGGCCGCGCGTCGGTGACGGGCCGTGCGATCATCATCGACGCCCATGCACCGCAGGCGACCCTTGCGCACGAGTTGGGGCACAATCTCGGGCTCGAGCACTCGGAGCAGGGGGTTGCGACTGGGGTGTGGGTGGCGCGCAACCGCATCGTCTCTGGGCCGGACTTCATGAACGAGTCCTTGGATGAGACCACCCAGGCGTGGGTGTCTGGGCAGACCTGGGACCTGCTCACAGGCTCCCTCTCCTATGGCAATGGGCCCCAACTGCCCCAGCCGGGCGGCGACGCCTTTTGGGTGCGCGGCGTGCTCCCGCTCGAGGGTGACAGCATCCGGCTTGATCCTTTCCTCGATGACGGAAACACGCCCAGCCCGCCGCCCGTGGGGTCAGACACCGGCAGCCTGGTAGTGGTTCCCCTCGCCGAGGACGGCACGCCGGCTGGAGCCGCCGTCCCTATCGGCATTATCGGAGACGCCAGCGCGGACGGTTCCGAGAGCGGTCCCTCGCGCTTTGCACAGAAGGTGTTGGCGCCGGCCGGAACTGAGGCCTTCCGATTCGTGCTGAATGGGGCCACCGTAGCCGAGCGCAAGCTGGGCACCGCCCCCTCCATCACGGTGAGCTCGCCCACCACGGGCACCTCGCTGTCCCGGGCAGACACCCTGCACGTCGCCTGGACCGTCACCGACCCCGATACCAGTGACGACGTTCCCGCGCCGACCGTAAACCTGCTCGTCTCCGACGACGGTGGGGCCTCGTGGCGGCCGCTTGCCGCCCATGTTCCCGGCACCTCGGTCGATATCCCCATGCCGCGCGATCTTGGCGGTGAGGAGATCATCGTTCGTGCCGTAGCGGCCGACGGGGTGTATGTACGGTGGGCCGACTCCGGCACGTTCCACATTGACGCCGCCCCGGCTATAGCGCCGGAGCGTGTAGCGTTCGTGGCCGGAGATCCGAACGTGGGCCGCCAAGGCACCGGGGGCTTCAGCGGTATCCGACCCACGTGGGACCGGATTGGCACCATGAAGGCAGACGGAACCGACATACAGTTCTTTGCGCTGCCCACCGATGACGTCGATAGCTCCAGTGGCTGGCAGATGCCGGCGAGTTACTCGTCACCAACGTGGGGGGCCGACGGCCGCATCTACTTCCGCACGGGAACGGCCAAGGTGGCCTCAATGGAGCCCGATGGCAGTGACTTCCGAGTGGAGAACACCGGGGGCACCGGCGCCTACTCCGCCTTCGACACCGATGCCAACCGCCGTGGATGCCTCTCGATGAGCGCCGACGGCAACCGCATGCTTGTTGACCTCGCGTTGTACCAGCGCTCGGGGTCTAGCTGGACACGGATTGCCGAGCTGGAGATGCTCAGGCAGGGATGGGACCCCGCGCCAGCCAATTGGAATGGAGTCTTCCCCTTCACTCTTGGGCACGCGTCCTTGGTGATGAAGTCCGACCAATGCCCGCAACTGTCACCCGATGGCACGCGAGTCTCGCGAGCGTACGGCGTGCTCAATTACGTGGATGACGTCACGTACCCGAGCATTGCGGTTGTCGACGTTGATGCGGACGGCCCGTCCTTCCTCCAGTGGCACTTTGTCACCACTGTGGATGGCGCCACGCGCATGGCCGCAAGCTGGCTCGATGCCACCCACCTGCTCGTCACCCGCGGGACCGACGACACGGACGCGGCCACGTTGCAGCGCGTTGACGTCACGACCGGAGGGGTCATCACCTACCCCTACTCTCCGGAGACGGGTCAGGCACCCCCCGAGGTGGTCGCCTCTGACGCCGTCACCATCGGCACCGTCGACTGGCCGCACAGCACCGCGCACGACCGCGCGCCAAAGCGCTTGGCCGATGGAACGGTGTACGGCGACGCGCAGTGTGGAATGTTCGTGGCGAAGTCTGCGACCACAACGGTTGCCGACGCGTACTCCCCGGGAACCTCGACCTGCTTCACGCAGTTCGCCTGGAACGCCGGCTCCGGCGGCGGGAGTGTGGGTGACGCCATGGTGTCGCTCGATCCCACCGAAGATCCCGGGCCCGCTGCGGACACAACGACGGAACCGGCAACGGTGCCGCAAGGCGATGACGCTCCAGGCTCCGGCACCGAGGCGCATGTGCCCACCTCTGAGGGCATCGGTCCCGCCACGATCTCACTTGCACCAGGGCAAACGCTCACGGTGGCGCTCACCAACGATCGGGGAGAGCCCGTGACCTACGAGGTGGACCCCAACGCGATCCAGCCCCCTGGCGGCGGCACTGTCACGGTCCGGGGAGACATCGATCCCGTGACGGGGTTGATTGTGACCTCGGGTTCGCTGCTGGTGAGCGCGGATGCCCAGACCATGCAGGCCACCGGGTCGGGCGCGATCCGTGTCCGAGCGCAGGGTGCATCGGGCTTTGTCACTATCAAGGTGCAGATCGCCGTGCCGGCGGTTCCCTCCGCCGTTGACGATTCGCTCACGGTGCCCGCTGGTGTGGATGTGACGTTGCCGCAATCGGCGTTGCTCGACAACGACGCCTCCCAGCGTCCCGGTGCGGCACTGCACGTGATCCAGGTCAAGGACTTCGACCAAGGGACCGCGTATCTCGATGCCGATGGGTTGATCCATGTGTTCGCGCAGTCTCCAGGAGCGGGAACGTTCACCTACGCGATCGCCGAAGAGGGATCGACTCGCTTTGCGACGGCTACCGTCTCAGTGGAGGCGACGAGCGCGACTGGTGCCCACCCCACGGTGCACCTCAGCACGGCAACGGCGCACCGAGGGGACGTGGTCACCGTGACGGGACAGGGCTTCGCGCCCGGCGAAAGCGTGACGGGCACCATGCACTCGGGGGAGCCGTTCGACATGGGCACGCTAACCGCCGATTCGTCCGGAGTGGTTTCCTTCCATTGGACGGTGCCGCAGCGGGCCGAGATAGGCCTCCACACCATCCTGCTCGTGGGTGCCCAGTCGGGAAGCGCACAGGCATCGCTTGAGGTCGTGGCCGCGGACACGGGGACCGATCCGGAGCTTTCCGGCACTGGCTTCGATGGCACTCGGCTCGCCCTGGGCGCGCTCGCACTGCTCGTGTGCGGCTTTGCGTGTCTTGGCGGTGTGGTGCGCGTGCGGCAGCGGGGTTCGCGCTAGCCCACGTGCGTGCGGATGAGCACGTCGCTGAGCTGGCGCGCGGCGTCGAGCACGGCCCCTGAGTGTTGCGCGCCGGGGTTTGCGCCAAGGCGCTCTGCCGGCCCGGAGATGGACACGGCGGCGATCACCGCGCCGCTCGTGCCCCACACGGGCGCGCTCACGGAGCTCACCCCGGCCTCGCGTTCGGCGGAGCTTTCCGCATAGCCGCGCTCGCGCACGGTGGCGAGGTCGGCGGCGGTAAACCTGGCCGACGCTAGGGCCGGGTGGATGACCTCCGGCGCCTCCCAGGCGAGGAGCACCTTGGCCGCGGAGCCGGCGGCCATCGTCATGGTTGTACCGACAGGAATCGAGTCGCGCAGGCCAACGGGGCGGTCAACGGCGGCGATGCAGATGCGCTGCGAGCCGTGGCGTCGGTACAACTGTGACGATTCCCCGGTGCGATCGCGCAAGGTGGTAAGGACGGGGAGGGCAGCGGAAACGAGCCGGTCTTCGCCAACGGCCGCGGCGAGCGCGGCAAAGCGGTTGCCGAGCACAAACGCACCGGTGCCGTCGCGCCCCACGAGGTGATGGTGCTCGAGGGCGAGGGCTAGCCGGTGCACCGTGGGGCGGGCAAGATGGGTGGCATCGACGAGCTCGGCGAGCGTGGCGGGACC
>Ga0222423_1001164_pt1 | contig 13036 bp, 13 predicted proteins | sample 3A0metagenome_FD_182472 | JGI IMG/M metagenome (GOLD analysis project Ga0222423, IMG submission 182472) | Enriched microbial communities from leaf-cutter ant dump, University of Wisconsin, Madison, United States - 3A0 (version 2) | ecosystem: Environmental > Terrestrial > Nest > Insects nest >...
AGCTCCGTCTCCCGCCGTGCCCCGGTCTGTTCGATGACCACGGCCCAATCGTGGCGTTCGGCCTGGTACATGATGCGGCGCGCCAGGTCAGCGAAGTAGTCGATGCCGAGGTCCGGGATCGCCAGCGTGATGGTGCCCGTGCGGCCCGTCTTGAGGCTGCGCGCGGCGGTGTTCATGCGGTAGCCCAGCTCGTCTACCGCGCGCAGCACCCTGTCCCGCGTCTCCGGCTTGACCCTGCCGCTGTCGGACAGCACGTTGGAGACGGTGCGGGCGGTCACCCCCGCACGCGCGCCGACGTCCGCCATAGTGACGGCGCCACCACGGCTCATCCGTCGCTCCCTTTCGCGTGGCCGAGTTCGATGTAAGCCCATGATAGGGGCGGCAGATTCACGCACAGCGTTGCACCGTCGATTGTCACCGCCAGGGGAGTGGGGACCACCGTCTCGGGGGCATCCGCGGTGTTGGCCGCGTAGGGGTCCTCGTGGTGCAGCACCCAGGCGGTCACGTCGTGGGGCGCCGCGCCCGTGAAGGGCACCGCGCTTGAAAAAGGCACCTCGAGCTCGTGCGCGGTGGTGAGCGAGCGATTCGTGAGGTACACGTGCCGCGTGGAGCCATCCGGGGCCTCGGTGACGGTTGCGAGAACGTCGGGCGTTCCGGCGTCGGCCGTGCGCACCGTGAGCCCGGCGCTGCGTGCGGTGGCCGCGAACGGGAAGAACGTGGTCTGCCGCCACGCCGCGTGCCCGGGCTCGGTGCGGATGGGGCCAATCACATTGACCAGTTGCGCGAGAGCGGCGATCGACACGGTGTTGGCGTGGGCGAGGATCGTCTGGAGCAGGGATCCCACGACTACGGCGTCAACGGCCGTGTATTGCTCCTCGAGGATGCGCGGGGCCACCTCAAACTGGCGATCGGGCTTGAGTTCGTCGTAGGCGCGGAAGTTCCACACGTTCCACTCATCGAGGCTGATCTTCACGTCACGGGCGTTGGGGTTGGCCGCCACGGCCTGCGCAACGATGGTCTCGATGGTGGTGAGGAACGCGTGCAGCTTGTCGCTCGAGCGCACAAACTCGGCAATGTCGCCGTCGTTGTAGAAGTAGATGTGGCAGGACAAGTAGTCCACGAGCTCCACGGTGCGCGCGAGCACCGTGCGCTCCCACTCGCCAAAGGTGGGCATGTCCGCGCTCGAGCTGCCGACGGCGACCAGTTCCAGGTGGTCGTCGAACATCCGCATGGCGTTGGCGGCGGTGGCGGCAACCACCGCATAGTCCTCTGCGCTGCGGTGGCCCAGCTGCCATGGACCGTCCAGCTCGTTGCCCAGACACCACAGGTTCACGGCGTGGGGCTCGGCGTTGCCGTTGGCCGCGCGCTCGTCTGACAGCGCGGTGCCGCCAGGGAAGTTGGCGTATTCCAGCAGGTCGAGCGCGCCGTCCACGGTGCCCAGGCCCAGGTTGAGCGCGAGCATGGGCTCCACGCCGGCCGAGCGGCACCACGCGATGAACTCATCCGTGCCGAACTCGTTGGTCTCGATGGACTTCCATGCCAGGTCAAGGCGCCGTGGGCGGTTGGCCACTGGCCCCACGCCGTCGCGCCAGTCGTATCCGGAGACAAAGTTTCCACCGGGATAGCGGACCACCGTGACGCCGAGCTCGCGCACAAGGTCCAACACGTCTGTGCGGAACCCATGCTCGTCCGCGCAGGCGTGGCCGGGCTCGTAGATGCCGCCATACACGCCCCTGCCGAGGTGCTCAACAAAGGATCCGAACAACCGCGGGTGTGCGGTTCCCACGGGTTCTCCCACTACTAGTGCCGCCCGCACGATGGCGTCGCTTGGCCCGCCATCGGCCTGTTCTTGGCCCACGCTTCCTCCATTTCATCGGTGAAACTACAGCCCAAGGTAGGCGGGAGGCTCGCGAGTGTCAAGTACCGCAGCGTCGGGCAGAATTTTGTATGTGAACGCTTGACATACCCACGATCGGGTGCAACGATGCGGGGTGTCGGCGCTTGAGTTGCAGAGATTCATCGATGAAACTCAGGAGCCGGTCACCCACATCAGGAGAGGAAGAAACGCAATGAAGCACAATCCTCGTTGGCGGCCGTTCATGGGAGTGGCCGCCCTCGCGACTGCCGGCGCTTTGGCGCTGAGCGCGTGCTCGGGATCGGGAAGCAATGGCGACCCCAGCTCAAGTGGTGAGGCTCCAGGTGGCGAAGACGTCACCCTCACCGTCTGGCACTACTACAACACCGACGGGCAGGTGGCCACGCTCGAGAAGATGGCCGACGCCTTCGAGGCCGCCCACCCGGGCGTCAGCGTCGAATACGAATACATCCCGGTGGACCAGATGACCACCAAGGCCGTCACCGCAGCCGGCGCCAAGACGGGACCGGACGTGCTGGTCTTTGGCGCGTCGGGCACCTATGACCTGTCGCAGTCCGGGGCCATCGAGCCGATGGACTGGTTCGACTCTTTCGCCGACGCGGGCCAGTTCCCCGACGGCGCCAAGCAGTACGTTGACGGCACGCTCTACGGCGTGCAGGGCTTTGTGAACCTGCTCGGTCTTTGGTACAACCAAGACCTCATGACCGAGCTGGGCATCGCCGCCCCGCCCACCACCATGGACGAGCTTGAGGCGGACATGGCCAAGGCCGTGGCCGCGGGCAAGGAGGGCATCACCCTCACCGGTAAGCCCGGCCTTGAGAGCCAGTGGCAGGGATTCCCGTGGTTCACCTCGAACGGCTTCAGCTACGGCGATGCCCAGGCGGCGCCCATGGCGAAGACCTACGCACAGCTGCAGAGCTGGGTGGACAAGGGCTACCTGTCCAAGGAAGCCACCACGTGGGACCAGACCATTCCGTTCCAGGAGTTCGCTGCCGGCAACTCGCTGTTTGCCGTAAATGGCAACTGGCAGATCGCCGCCGCCCAGGAGGCATCCTTCAGCTACGGTGTGTCGTTGCTGCCGCTCACGAGCGACGGCGGCATCCTGCTCGGTGGTGAGGTGCAGAACATCGGCGCCTTCTCCGAGCACAAGGATCTGGCCGAGCAGTACCTCGAGGAGACCTTCTTCTCCACGGCCGGCCAGCTTGACCTGCTCAGCGGCTTTGGTGCCATCCCCACCAGGGCCGACGCTGCGGCGGACTCTGCGATCAGCTCTGACCCCATCCTGAGCGTGTTCGCCGATATTGTTCAGAAGCAGGGCCGTCCCTCGCCGAGCCCCCAGGTGCCGTCCAAGAACGTCAACGCAGTGGAGACGCTCATGGGTGACTACTGGAGCAAGGCAATCGCCAAGTCGGGTTCACCCGATCAGCTCGCCGATGAGCTGATGACACAGCTGACCCCGCTGCTGCAGAAGTAGGAGAGTCATGGTTTCGCCGATCACCAAGGCGACCAGTCGCCAGGATCGAAGCGACCAGGTCTCTCAGCGGTCGTCTTCGGGGGTGTCCGCACCCCCGAAGACGGCCCGCGGCAGGCGCCGCGGCGCAGGCGCGCGACTCGCGTTCGCGTTGCCCGCGGCCGCCCTGCTGTTGGCTCTCGCGGTGTGGCCCGTTGTGCAACTGGCTCGCATGAGCCTGCACGAGGTCACGGGAGCCACCCTCAACCACGAGTGGGACTTCATCGGCTTCGACAACTACACCGCACTGTTCGATTCTCCGGACTTCCGCCACGTGGTCACGAACACCTTGGCGTTCGTGGTGGTGGTCACCGTGCTGGGCATGGTCGGCGGCTTTCTTGCCGCCATCTCGGTATGGTCCGGAACCCGCGGCGGCAACATCCTGCTCGCCATGATGGTCTTTGTCTGGGCGCTTCCCCCGGTCATCAACGGCTCTATCTGGAAGTTCCTGCTGGGAGACAGCGGGCTCGTGAACGGTGTGCTGAAGGCCACCGGCATCACCTCCCAAAGCATCGGCTTCCTCTATGACTCGCGCTTTGCGCTGTGGTCCGTTGCGCTTGTCAACGCGTGGGCCGTGATCCCGTTCAATGCCCTGATCTTCCGCGCCTCCCTCATCAGTGTTGATGAGTCCGTGCTCGAGGCCGCCGAGGTGGACGGTGCCGGTCCTTACCAGCGCATTCGCTACATTCTTGCTCCCCATGCCCGTGCCGCGGCCACCGTGCTGACGGTGTTGACCATCGTCTACGCCTTCCGCAGCTTCGACTTCATCTACGTCATGACCGCGGGTGGGCCGGGAACGTCGTCCACGACCCTTCCGTACCTCGCCTACGTGCAGGCCTTCGCCAAGCTCAACTACGGCGCGGGTGCCGCAACGGCGCTGCTGTCCCTTGGCGTGGTGGTGGTCTTCGCGCTCGTCTACGCACGCGACGTGCGCCGCAACGAGGAGAACTGATGCACCGCACTCACCGCCGGGAACCGGTTGCCTTTGGCTACCGGCTGTTCCTGTACGTCGTCTACGGCGTTCCGCTCCTGTGGATCGTGCTGACGTCGTTCAAGTCCCAAGGGGATGTGCTGACATCCCAGGCAACGGTCATTTTCCGGCCGACGCTGGACGCCTACCGCTCCGCGCTCGCCGATCCCCAGCTCGCCACCTCGATGCGGCAATCCGCGATCGTTGCGGTGGGGACCACGGCCATGTGCCTGTTCTTCGCCATCCCCGCCGCGTATGCGCTGGCGCGCGTGACGAGCAAGATCGTCATCCCCGCGCTTGCGCTGCTGGTGGTGCTGCAGATGATCCCGCAGACCGCCAACCTCATCCCGCTGTTTTGGCTGTTGTCACAGATGGGGCTGCTCAACACCACCCTTGGCCTTGTCATCGCCGATGCCGCGCTGCTCTTGCCGTGGGCCGTGCTGTTGTTGCGGCCGTTCTTCTCTGTGGTGCCCATACCCATCGAGGAGGCGAGCACCATCGACGGCGCGGGCGCGTTCCGCAGCTTCTTCTCCATAGCGTTGCCCTTGGCGCGCAATGGCGTGCTCACGGTGTGTTCGATTCTGTTCCTTGTGTCGTGGGGCGAGTTTCTCTACGCGATCACGTTCATGCTGTCACCCGGCAACTACCCCATGAGCGCGCTCATTGCTCAGCAGGCGGGTGCGTTCGGCATCGACTGGCCGCGCATGATGGCATTCGCGGTGGTGTCTGCGGTGCCCGTGTTCGTGGTCTACGTGCTCAACTACCGGCTGCTGCGCACCGGGCTCACGCTCGGTGCGGTCAAGTAGGTGCCGTCTACACCGTCAGCATGACCTTGGTGGCGCGGCGCTCATCCATGGCGCGGTAGCCCTCCGCGGCGTCGTTGAGCGGCAGGGTGAGGTCGAACACCCGGCCAGGATCCATGGACCCGGCAAGAATGCGGTCAATGAGGTCCGGCAAGTAGTTGCGCACCGGCGCGGGGCCGCCGAGCATGTGAATCTGCGCGTTGAACAGTTCCAGCCCTGGGATTCGCACCTCGTGGCCGAGCCCCACGAACCCCATGTGTCCGCCCGGACGTGTGGCGTGCACTGCCTGCAGGAACGATTCCTGGGTGCCAACCGCCTCCACCACCGAGTGGGCGCCGTGCCCGTCTGTGAGGTCCTTGATGGCGGCCACACCCTCGTCGCCGCGCTCCTCAACGATGTCCGTGGCGCCGTAGTAGCGCGCCAGCTCTTGACGGTCGGCATGCCTGCTCATGGCGATGACGCGCTCGGAACCCAAGTCGCGAGCCGCCAGCACCGCGAGGAGGCCAACGGCGCCGTCGCCCACCACGGCCACCGTCTTGCCCGGCCCGGCTTGCGCCGCCACCGCCCCAAACCAGCCCGTGCCGAGCACATCGGAAGCCGCCAAGAGGCCGCGAACCGCGGCAGCGTTGGGCTGTCCCGGAACCTTCACCAAGGTGCCATCGGCGAGCGGAACGCGCGCATACTGCGCCTGCATGCCGTTGATGCCGTCGCGCCCACGGCGCGCGCAGCGGGACGGAAATCCGGAACGGCAGATCTCGCATTCACCGCACGACGCCATGAACGAGCCCACCACAAAGTCGCCGGGTGTGAGGGTACGGACGTCTGCCCCCGCTTCCTCGACCACGCCAACGTATTCGTGCCCCATGGCCTGGTGGTTGGGCTGCACAACGCCGCGGTAGGGCCACAGGTCAGAGCCGCAGATGCAGCTTGCCGCAAGCCGGATCACGGCGTCGGTGGGCTTGACGATCGTGGGGTCGGGAACGTCCTCCACGTGGACGTCTCCGGGGGAGTGCATGATGACGGCGCGCATGATGGTCCTTTCCGCGGTGCTGACTCCAGGCTATTGCAGGGCGATAATCGAAGGGTGCGCATTGCGGCAGTCGGTGACAGCTTCATGGAGGGCCTGGGGGACGTCGAGGTAGGCGGTGCCCCTGTTGGCTGGGCCGACAGGGCCGTGGCGGGCCTCGCTGACCGGCTCGAGGAGCCCGTCTACTACACCAACTTCGCGATTCGCGGCCGGCTGCTGCACCCCATCGCCACTGAGCAGCTCGATGCCGCCCTTGCCCTAGACCCGGCTCCCGATCTCATCGTGTTCAACGGCGGCGGCAATGACATGCTGCGCCCCACTTTTTCGGTGGACCGCATGATGCGGCTCACCGAGCTCGCGATCGATCGCTGCCGGGAAGCTGGCGTGCGGCTCGTGTTTGTCACGGGAGCCCGCCCCACCCCGCGCCTACCCTTGGCGCGCGTGATGACCGTGCGCGGCGATGCCTACATGGCTGCAGCGCTTGCGGTCACCCAACGCACGGGCAACCAGATCATCAGCAACTGGGGGGACGCGGACATTGCGGACGCCCGCTATTGGTCGGAGGATCGCCTGCACTTGGGCCCGCGTGGGCACGCTCGGGTCGCCGCGCGAGTGCTCACGGAGTTGGGCTATCCCACACCGCTTCCCGAACCCGGCGAGCCCGCTCCAAGGCCCACCATGCGCTCCCAGGCACACTACGTGCGCGTCCATGTGATGCCGTTCATTGGCCGCAGGATTGCCTCGCGGTCGTCGGGCCGCGGACGCCTGCCCAAGTACGCCACGTGGCATCTCATGGAGGGTTCGACCCATGCGCGCTGACCTCGTCTTCACCGGCGGCGGCGTGCTGCTGCCCCACGGCCCGGTTGGCGACGCCGCTGTTGCCGTTGCCGACGGCCGGGTGGTGGAGGTGGGGGCCAACGCCGCGGAACTCGCCGATTCTCGCACCGAGGTGATCGACCTCCGTGGCGGGTTGCTGATCCCGGGGTTCCAGGATGCTCACGTGCATCCGTATCAAGGTGGCATGAGCCTGCTCAGCTGTGACCTGCGCGGCGCCGAGACCGCTTCCGACGCCGTGGATGCGGTCGCCGCATACGCCGCGGCACATCCGCGACTGGAGTGGATCACGGGCGGCGGCTGGTACATGGCAGCGTTCCCCGGTGGCACCCCTGAGGCATCCAGGCTGGATGCGGTGGTGCCCCACCGGCCTGTGTTCCTCACCAATCGCGACGCGCATGGCGCGTGGGTCAATTCGCGGGCATTGGAGCTCGCCGGCATCACCAGGGACACCGCAGATCCCCATGACGGCCGCATCGAGCGATACCCCGATGGCACGCCAACGGGGACCCTGCACGAGGGCGCCATGTCCCTCGTCAATCGGCTGCTCCCGGAGCCCGGGCTCGAGGACCGCAAGCGCGCTGTGCTTGAGGCGCAGCGCTACCTGCACGCCTTCGGCATCACCGCGTGGCAAGACGCGATCGTTGGCGACTACGCCGACATGCGTGACCCCGGCCCCGCCTATCACGCTCTCGGTACACAGGGGCTGCTTACGGCCCGCGTGGTGGGCGCGCTGTGGTGGGAAAGGGAGCGCGGACTGGAGCAGATAGAGCAGCTGCAACAGCGTCGGGCTTCCTTGGGGGCGGGCAGGTTCGCCGCCACGAGCGTCAAAATCATGCAAGACGGCGTGGCAGAGAACTTCACGGCCGCGATGCTCGAGCCCTACGACGACGGCCATGGGCACACCACCGCCAACGAGGGGTTGTCGTTCGTGGAGCCCGCACTCTTGGCGAGCGCGGTGACGCGGCTGGACGCACTGGGCTTCCAGGTGCACTTCCATGCAATCGGCGACCGCGCCACGCGCGAATGCCTCGATGCGGTGCAGGCGGTGCGCCACGCGAACGGGCCAGGCGGTCCGCGGCATCACATCGCGCACCTGCAGGTGGTACACCCGGACGACGTGCCTCGGTTCGCCACGTTGGGTGTGACCGCGACCATCCAGGCACTGTGGGCCACCTACGAGCCGCAAATGACCCAGCTGACGCTGCCGTTCCTGGGGCCGCGTCGTGGCGCCTGGCAGTACCCGTTCGGCGACCTCCACCGCGCGGGCGCCCGTCTTGCCGCCGGGAGCGACTGGCCCGTCTCCACGCCAGACCCCATCGCCGCCATCCACACGGCCGTGAATCGCTGGTCGCCTGAAGAGGGCGAGCAAGAGCCGTTCCTCGCCGGGCAGTCGCTCACGCTTGCACAGGCGATGCGGGCGTACACCGCGGGCTCGGCATATGTGAACGGGCTCGATGGCATCAGCGGTTCCGTTGACGTGGGCAAGAGCGCAGACCTCGCGGTGTTGGATCGCGATCCTTTTTCCGCGCCGTCACACGACATCGCGGCAACGCGAGTGCTGCAGACCTTTGTGGCCGGCGACCGCGTCTACTCCGCAGCGGACGCCTCATGACCTTGCACGCTGTCGGTACATACGGGTCACATCAGGGCCCTGTGGTGGTGTTCTTGCACGGCTGGGGCTCCGATGAACGGGACCTCGCGAGCCTTGCGCAGTGCGTGCCAGCAGGCGTGGCATGGGCGTCGGTGCGCGCGCCGCTGCGGCACCCCAGCTTTGGTTATGCCTGGTATCCGCTGGATTCCGAGCAGTCGTGGGCGGAACAGGGCCCCATCGATGCCGGCACGGACGCGCTGTGGTCCTGGGTGGACGAGGAGTTGGGGGAGCACGCGGACGTGATCCCGGTGGGCTTCTCGCAAGGCGGCGTCATGGCGTCACAGCTGCTGCGCACCCGGCCGCACCGGGTACCCGCCGCCGCCGTCTTGAGCGGCTACGCGCTCGCGGCCGCGCAACAGGCCGACGCCGTGCTCGCCCAGTCACTGCCTCCCGTGTTCTGGGGCCGCGGGGATCGCGACGCCGTGATCCCCGGCGACGCCATCGCGGCCACCGACGCGGTGCTACCGGGCATCGCGACCATTGAGCGTCACCTGTATCCCGGCATGGCACACCAGGTGAGCCCCCAGGAGCTCCACGACCTCACGGGATTTCTGGCGCGCGTGGCACGTCGCTGACCGCACGCTCAAGGTCCGCACGCGTCATCGCGGCGCCGAACGCGAGGCTGCCCGGTTGCAGCGCCACCCCGGACGCGAGCGGCCCCACGATCACCGGATCAAAGCCCATGGCGTCGATGAAGCGTGCCACGGCGTCGGCCGCGCCGGGGTGATCCGTGGCGATGCCCAGAGCAACGCGACGCCCATCGCGCCCGTGGGCATCGAGATCGAGGTACCCCACGTGCCCAAGTGCCTTGACCACCTGCGCACCCGGCAGGCGCGAGGCCACCACACTGCTCGTGCCCTCGGGAGCGTCAGTGAACTCCGGCATCGGGCCGTCTACCTCGAGCCAGTGGTTCATGGCGTCAACGACGATATGCCCGGCGAGAGCGTCGGCCGGAAGCTCCGTGAACCGATGCAGCGGGAGGGCCAGCACCACCAGGTCCGCGCCGTCTATGGCGTCGCGAGCCGCAAGCGGCACGGCGCCGCGTGCATAGGTCTGCACGGTGAGAGCGATGAACTTGGGATCCTCAGAGCCGGCGATGCGCACCTCATAGCCGCCCGCTACGGCAAGCCGCGCCAGCACCGTTCCCAGCCTGCCAGCGCCGAGGATCGCGACGCTCGTCACGTCAGGCCAAGCTCCGCGAAGGCCCGCGCAAGGCCCGCACGTTCGGGGCCGGGAATCACGTGGTCGGCCACGGCGAGCACGCGCGGATCGGAGCCCTCGATCGCCACGCCAACGTGCGCAAACTCGAGCATCTCGAGGTCGTTGAGGCCGTCGCCGAACGCCACCACCTGCTCGCGCGTCATGCCCAGCGCGGCGATCGCGGCGGCGATGCCAACGGACTTGTTCAGGTGCGCCTGATACACCTCACCCGCGCCCTGGCCGAGGTCGGGGATCGAGTTCGGCACCACTGCCACCGTGCCTCCCAGCGGCGCAATGATCTCCTCGATGGGCTGGTCGCCGCCAAAGCAGATGACCTTCGCCACGGGCACTCCCGCAAAGTCATCGACCACCTCAATGAGCACCTCTGCGTTCTCGCCGCCGTAGGCGCCAAGCGCCCGGGTCATGAGGTGCGCGGCCGAGCGCGGCAGCAGCAGCTCACGCGAGTTCTCCACGATGTACTGCACCCCGTGCTCGTCGAGCGTGGCAAGCAGCGCGGCGGCAGCGTCGGCCGGGAACGTCACGTCCGCGACCGGGGTGCCGTCGATCTCCACGTACGCGCCCGCGGCGGCCACGTAACCGTCAAAGCCCGCACCCGTGAGCGTGTGCGGCAGCGCGGAGACAGGCCGCCCGGTGCACAAGAACACCGCATGCCCCGCCGCCCGTGCGGCGCGCACCGCGGCCACGTGAGCGTCGGGCACCCTGCCGTGCAGGGCATAGGTGCCGTCAACGTCCAAAAAGACGGCCCGACGCTGGCTCACCTCTCCGTGCCCCGGGGCTTGGAGGCGCCGCCTTGGGCCAGGCGCATGAGGTCGGTGTCGAGGTCGATGGAGAGCTCGGTGCCGCCCGCGGAGCCGTATTCGTGCTGGTATCTGCGCCAGGACTCGTCCTTGACCGAGCGCGCAAATCCGGACTCCATGAGCAGCACGGCCTCGAAGGCCGCGCGGTCGATGCGCTGGCCAAGCGACGCGTCGTTCCAGTCCTCGGTGGAGGCGAACAGGCTCGTGGGCACCGGAAGCGTGCGCAGGTACGCGAACAGGGCGCGCAGTTCCTCGTCCACCACGAGGGCGTGGCGTGCGGTGCCCGCGGTGGCCGCGAGGATCACGGGCTTGCCGATGAGCAGGTCGTTGTCGAGCACCTGGAAGAAGCTCGTGAACAGTCCGGACGCGCCGGCCTTGTACACGGGCGTGGCGGCGACGATGAGGTCGGCGCCTTGCAGGGCCGCGATGGCGGCGTGGAAGGCGCTGCCAAGCAGCTGCGAGGACAGTGCGGCGGGAAGCTCCGGCAGCACGCTGCGAAGGTCGATGCTGCGCACAGTGACCTCGTGGCCGCGCTCTTGCGCGAGGCTCGCCACGCGCTGGCTGGCGCGGTCCGCGAGGAGGCGAGTGGAGCTGGGGTCGGAGACGCCGGCGTTGACGACGACGACGCTGTAGGTGCTGGGAGCGGGAGTATTCATGAGGTGATCCCTACAAGTTTGGCAGTGAGTGCGGCGAGCTGTGACAACTCGTCGTCGCTGAGTGCGGCCATGGCGTCCGTGACGTCCGCCGCATGACGGCGGCCTATGCTGCGCTGCAGCTCACGTCCCTGGTCCGTGAGGGATACGCGCACCGCGCGGCCGTCGTGGGGATCCTCGCAGCGTGACACCAGGCCGCGTTCTACGAGGCGCTCTACCAGGCGCGATAGCGCCGGTTGGCTCAGCAGCACGCGCTCTTGGAGGTCGCTGATGCGCTGGCCTTCCGCGCACTTGGACAGTGCGTAGAGGACGTCGTATTCGCGCATCGAGGCCTGGCGCCACACGTCCGTTGCCGCAAAGGCACGCATGAAGGTGGAGTGTGCGGTGAGCACCCCCTCCCACGCATCGTTGGCGAGGCGGGGCCGCGACGCGACCCTGGTGGTCATCGCACCACCGAGGCCTGTGTCTGGGCGTCCGTGTCCTGGTAGGGCGAACCGCCGGTGACGTTGTCCCCGCGGTTGGCGTTGGGGCGTGGCTGGCGCGGCTCGGCGTCGCCGTACTTGGCCTTGACCAGCTCGGCGTGCGTAGGGGGATTGGCGGGAGCCTGAGGATCCCGGCGGCCCTCGAGCTCCTTGCGCAGCACCGGGACCACCTCGCCACCGATGAGCTCCAGCTGGTCAAGCACCATCCCAAGAGGGAGTCCGGAGTGGTCACCCAGGAACAGGTGGCGCTGGTAGTCGCCCACGTATTCCTGGAATGTGAGGGTCTTGTCGATGACCTCTTGAACCGAGCCCACGACCATGGGGGTGGCCTGCGCGAACTCCTCCAGCGTCGGGCCGTGGCCGTAAACCGGGGCCTCGTTGAAGTACGGGCGGAACTGTGCCACGGCCTCTTGCGACGTCTTGCCCACGAAGATGTGGCCGCCAAGGCCCACGATGGCCTCCTTGGCCGAGCCGTGACCGTACGCCTCGTAGCGGCGGCGGTAGAACTCGACCATGCGCTGGGTGTGCTCCTTGGGCCAGAAGATGTGGTTGGCGAAGAAGCCGTTGCCGTAGAACGCGGCCTGCTCGGCGATCTCTGGAGTGCGGATGGAGCCGTGCCACACGAACGGCGGGACGTCGTCGAGCGGCCGCGGGGTGGAGGTGAAGCCCTGCAGCGGGGTGCGGAACGTGCCCTCCCAGTCCACGACGTCCTCGCGCCACAGGCGATGCAGCAGGTTGTAGTTCTCGAGCGCGAGCGGCAGGCCCTGGCGGATGTCTTGGCCGAACCACGGGTACACGGGCGCGGTGTTGCCGCGGCCCAGCATGAGGTCCATACGGCCCTTGGTGAGGTGCTGCAGCATCGCGTACTCCTCGGCGAGGCGTACGGGATCGTTGGTGGTGATGAGGGTGGTGGACGTGGTGAGCTGGATGCGCTCGGTCTGCGCGCCGATGGCCGCGAGCAGGGTGGTGGGGGAGGACGAGAAGAATGGCGGGTTGTGGTGCTCGCCGATGGCGAAGACGTCCAGGCCCACCTCCTCGGCCTTCTTGGCGATGGTCACGATGGCATCGATGCGCTCGGCCTCTGATGGGGTGTAGCCGCTGACGGGGTCGCGGGTGATGTCGCTGACGGACATGATGCCGAACTGCATGGTGTGCCTCCTGGGGCGATCGTTGCACGTAGGTATATGCGTTTGCATGTATCAACGCGTG
>Ga0222423_1001165_pt1 | contig 13031 bp, 12 predicted proteins | sample 3A0metagenome_FD_182472 | JGI IMG/M metagenome (GOLD analysis project Ga0222423, IMG submission 182472) | Enriched microbial communities from leaf-cutter ant dump, University of Wisconsin, Madison, United States - 3A0 (version 2) | ecosystem: Environmental > Terrestrial > Nest > Insects nest >...
TTTGTCGGGATAGAAGATAAAACCAAAGAAATTAATCCTGAGTTTGAATATTCAGACACCAAAGTATTTGAATTAATCCGTCAAATTCAAGACCGAACAGTTCCATCCATCACCATCAAACCACATAGATTAACTATTGAAGGAAAGGAAATTTTGGTGCTGGAAGTGCCGTTTACAACCCAATTGCATCGGACTTCTAAAAGTGAATATTTAATTAGAAGTAATGATGGAAACAGGCCTATTGAAACCTATGAAATGGCAACTGTTCAGGCTGAAAAAGGATTGATTGTTTACGATCAAAAAACTTGGGATTTATCATTATCGAGTAAAAAAACAGATAAGCAGGGAAATCCAATTCCGGGCTGGCAGGATATTGAAAAAACAAGAGATTTATTTTTGCGGATACTGCGAGAAAAACCACAAAGTCCCTATCTGAAAAACAATTCTCCTGAATTTACGGAAACACTTGGGTTGATAAAGGAGGAAAATGGAAAGTCACTTCCCACTACCACAGGAATTCTTTTTATTGGCAATACCAAAGCACTTAAAGAACTCCCTTACAATCAAATCAAATACATCCGCTATTACGAAGATGGTACTTACACCCCTTTTGAATATAGTGGCAATTTGATTGAGATGGCAGATGCGTGCTATCAGCAACTAAAATCTGAAACCAAGCTAAAGGAGTTTCACTTTGGCTTGTTTAGAGAGTACATTGAAGATTATCCTGAGGTAGTGTTACGTGAATTGCTCATCAATGCCATTGCCCATAGAGATTATAGCCGACAGCAAATTATTGAGATCAGGAAATATCCCAATTATTTAGAGTTTGAAAGTCCCGGGCATTTTCCGCAAGGGATTAATGAAACTAACTTTCTGAGAAAAACCAATCCACGCAATCCGGGTATTATGGATGTGCTGCGCGAAATCAAATATGCCGAAAAAGCAGGTAGTGGTTTTGATAAAATTTTTACCGCACTATTGTCCAAAGGCAAAAAATTACCACAGCCTGTTCAAACCGAAAACTCAATTTTATTCCGGGTAGAAGCAGACGTGTACTCCGAAAAATTGGCTGAATTGAGCTTGCTATACAAGCAGACCGTTAAAAAAGATATTGATCTTGAAAAACTGATTGTACTCAACCATATTTATACCGGGCAAAAACTCACCTTTCAAGAGTTAGAGCAACTGCCTTTTGTCAACCACTATCAGTTGCGGAAAATTTTAGCCGAACTGCAAGAGATTGAATTTATTGAAACCACTGGAAGGACATCTGGACTGAAATACATTATTCATAAGAGTAAGCTTCTTAATGTTGAGGATGAAAAAAACTATTTAAAGCTGAAAAAGCAAACAACCTTTAAAATGAAGCAGATTATACTGAAATACTTGGATGAATTTGGTGATATAAACAACTCAACTGCGCGTAATATACTCAACCTTGTAGATGATGATATTTATAAAGTGTCTCGTATTTTAAAGCAAATGAGAGAAAACGGGGAGATTGAAATCCTAAGAAACGAGAAAGGAATAACCTATTATGGCAAGAAAAACTAAGTACATGCAAACGCTTTATGTATTGACAATCAATAGTTTATTTTCAAAACCGCTTGCGCTACCGCTTGCGAAAAGCCAAACTTTGATGTGCTTGTTAGCAAAGTTTCGTTTGCGAAAACAAAGCAGCATAATCGCTTTTGCAAACGAAAAAAGCTTGTATTCCAATGGTTTACCCTTCGCCCGTTTGCAACACCGTTTGCAAAATTGCCAACTTAGCCCTTTGACTTCTTTGCAGGTTCAGGCGGTTTCGTTTGCCGTTTGCAAAGAAAAATCGATTGAAAATCAAAGTATTAATAAATTCTCGTTTGCAAGTTTGTTTGCACAAAACTAAACTTAAAAATTAATGGCAACTGAAACAAAACATACAAAACCATTTTACAATACGGAAATTCCGAGTGATTGGGAGGTTATTCAATTGATAATTAAAAATTGAGAATGGAGAATTTAAAGAAAATAGAGTTTGGCGAAATTGCGGAATTAAGGAAAGAGAAATTTAATCCTGAAACAAGCACCGAAATAAAGCCTTGTCTTGAGCTTGAACATTTTGAACAAGTAACAGGCAAAATAAATGGCTTTGTTCCTTCTTCAGAGCAAAAAAGCATTAAGAACGTATTTTACAAGGGCGATGTGCTATTTGGAAAGCTAAGGCCATACCTAAGAAAATACTGGCTTGCTGAATTTGATGGCGTTTGTTCAAGTGAAGTATGGGTTCTAAAACCAAAGTCTAAAGATATTTCCAACGAATACCTTTCCAACCTGATACAAACAAATGATTTTATTCAAGCTGCGAATGTTTCTAGCGGCTCAAAGATGCCAAGAGCGGATTGGAATTACATTGTCAATTTTCCATTCTCCATTATCAATTCTAAAACCGAGCAAAAAGCCATAGCTCAGGTGCTCAGCACGGCAGATGCCGCCATTCACACCACAGAAAAACTCATAGCCCAAAAAGAACTCCGAAAAAAATGGCTGATGCAGCAATTGCTGACGGGGAAGAAAAGGTTGAAGGGGTTTAGTGGGGAGTGGAAGGAAAAGAAATTAGGCAAGCTTTTCAGTCAAATAAAGAATGTGAATGATGGTGGTGATAGTCATTCAATAATGACGATTTCATCCAAACTCGGAATGATTTCACAGGAGGATAAATTTGATAGAGTTATTGCCGGAGATAGTTTGAAAAAATATACCCAATTAGTAAAAGGTGATTTCGCTTATAATAAAGGTAATTCCAAGACTTACCCGATGGGTTGTATTTACAGATTGGAAGAGAAAGAAAGTGCCTTAGTTCCTTTTGTTTATATCTGTTTCAGTCCAACTAAACTAGTTGATGGTTTATTTTACAAACACTGGTTTTTAGCTCATGGCTTAGATAGACAGCTGAATAAAATAATTACTTCAGGAGCAAGAGGCGATGGTTTATTAAATGTAAATACTGATGACTTTTTCGGTTTGAAAATCATTTATCCACCCATTGAAGAACAAACCGCCATTGCCCAAGTGTTGCAAGCGGTAGATAAAGAAATTAGCCTGCTCAAAGCCAAAGCGGAGAAGTTGAGAGAGCAGAAGAAGGGGTTGATGCAGGTATTGTTGACGGGGAAGGTAAGGTTGAAAATAAATAACGGATAATATGAAGACAATTTCTTTTACCAAAGCATTAGAGTTGGCATCTGGCTACAAGAAGAAAAACCTTTTACTCGGTAATGGATTTAGCATTGCTTGTGTACCAAACATTTTCACCTATTCATCACTGTATAAACAGGCTGATTTCTCCAAAATGCCAGAGGTAAAAAATGTTTTCAAAAATCTTAAAACACAGGATTTTGAAGAAGTAATTCATGCACTTGAATATGCAGCCATTGTATTGCCATCATACAAAGACAATTTGCCAAGAACAGTGATAAAACTTCAAAGGCATGCAAAGAAAATTAAAGAAATACTCATTCAGACTATAGCTAAAAACCATCCTGAACGACCTAGTTCTATTGAAGATACCAAGTATAAGTCTTGCGTTCATTTCTTGAACAATTTTCTTGGTCACGATGGAACCATATACTCATTAAATTATGACCTTCTACTCTACTGGACATTAATGTTTGGATTAAATGAAAACCTGCTTAATGCCATGCCCAATGATGGGTTTGGAAAAGATGTAGAGTTAAACGATGCAGGTATTCCAATATCCGTTTCTGACTACGTAATCTGGCAAGGCGACAGTAATGCACATGGTCAGAATATTCATTATCTCCATGGAGCATTGCATGTTTTTGAAAGAGATGCCGAAATTGAAAAGTTCACATGGATTAATACAGGTAAGCCTTTAATAGAACAAGCCAGAGAAGCATTGGAAGCCAATAGGTTTCCGCTTTTCGTAGCGGAAGGTGACAGCACAAAGAAGCTCACGAGAATTACCCATAGTGGTTATTTGTTTCATTCCTACAAAAGTTTTAGCCAGAGAATGAAAACTGGTGATAAAAAATCAACAGCTTGCTTATTTACTTATGGGGTTTCATTTTCTGCAAATGACGAACACATTCTTAAGAAGATAACAGCCGGAAAGATCAATCATCTCTTTGTGAGTATTTATGGAAAACCAGATTCTGAAGCAAACAAGAAAATTATTCAGGCCGCTGAATCAATTAAAGGAAGAAGAAACCAAGACTTTCAGATCAGCTATTATGATGCTGAATCGGCAGAAGTTTGGGGATAATTTACTATAAACAGGAAAAATATGCCGCGCAAAGAAAGACATGTAGTTCCCAATTCCGAAAAAGGTGGTTGGGATTCAAAACGAGAAAATGCAGAGAGAGCATCAAAGCATTTTGAAACTAAAAAGGAAGCTATGGACTGGAGCAAAGTAAAAGCTAAACAGGAAAAATCTGAATTGATTCCACATGGGAAAGATGGAAAGATTCAGAATCCAAACAGCTATGGAAATGACCCCAATCCGCCAAAGGATAAGAAGAAATAATTCATGCCAATTAAACTTCAATACGCATCCGACCTGCATTTAGAATTTCCTGCCAATAAGGAATTTCTAAAACAACATCCCTTACAGCCAAATGCAGATGTATTGGTATTGGCTGGAGATATTGTGCCTTTTGCGGTAATGGATAAACACCGGGATTTTTTCAGTTATGTGGCAGACCATTTTGAAACCACCCATTGGCTGCCGGGTAATCATGAGTATTACCATTTTGATATAGCCGAAAAAAGCGGTGTGCTGCACGAGAAAATTCGCAGCAATGTGTTTTTAGTCAACAATACTTCGGTGGTGCATGAAAATGTAAAATTGATTTTCTCTACCCTTTGGAGCCATATCAGTCCGGGCTACCAATGGCAAATAGAACGTAGCCTGAATGATTTTCATTTGATTAAGCACAAAGGTTTTCGTTTTTCGGCTGAGCAATACAACCAACTGCATGCAGAGAGTTTGGCGTTTATTCAAAACGAATTGAAAACAGTTCAAGAGGAGAAAACAGCTGTTTTTAGCCATCACTGCCCAACTTTTTTAAACTACCCTGAGCAATACAAAGGCGATGTGCTGAATGAAGCCTTTGCCGTGGAACTCCATGACCTGATTGAATCATCCAATATTGATTATTGGGCGTATGGGCATCACCACAGCAACATTCCGGAATTCAGTATTGGCAAAACCAAACTGATAACCAACCAATTGGGCTATGTGCAACGGAACGAGCATCGTTTATTTGAAACGATTAAAGTGATTGATATATGAAAATCAAGATGATAAACCTATATTTGCACAATAAATCTATTAACTTTATCGTGCATAATTGGGTTTATTAAGGCGTAAAAAAATGAAAAAAACACTTAAATACATGGAGGAAACACTGGGCATACAGCCAACAGTAGCCCCAATAGCTAAAAGCTATATGGACAGACTTCCCATGTACATCCACGAAACCTTCAAACTTTATCGTACAAACTTATTCAACACAGAAATCATTCTGGCTGAATTGAAGAATGAAGAAGAACTCAGCATACAGCAAACCGAAAAGCAGGTGCAGCAAGTAAAAAACCAATTTAATCAAAAAGTGGTTGTGATATTGGAAAACGTACAAGCATACAACCGCAAACGATTGATTGAAAAAGGCATCAACTTTATTGTACCCGGTAAACAACTGTATATGCCCGATTTATTGATAGACTTGAGGGAAAGCTATGTCAACCCAAAGGCAAAGCCTAAAAACGAAACACTGCTTCCGTCTGCACAATTTTTATTGATCTACCACATCATCCATAGAAACCAGCAATGGAAATTGGAGGAATGTCCCTTTAAAGAGATTGCAAAGAAATTGGGGTATACCCCTATGGCCATCACGAATGCCATTGACAACTTAAAATACCATGAGTTGATAGAAGTTGAAGGTGAAAAGGAGAAATTTATTCGGTTTAGCCACGAAAGACGTGAACTGTGGAACATTGCCATGGAGCGTAAGCTATTGGCAAATCCTGTTCTCAAAACGGTATTTGTGGATGAGAAACCCAAGAATCTTTTTCTATTGCGTTGCAATGCATCTGCCTTGCCCGAATACACCGACCTGAATCCGAACAGGCAAGAATATTTCGCCATTGAAAAAACAGTTTTTTATGGTTTGCAAAAAAGTAATGCATTGGTGAACCCGAATGAATATGAAGGCAGGTATGCCTTGGAAGTATGGAAATATAACCCCTTGACCTTAGTGGACGAGTTGCCCAACGATATGGCAGTTGTTGATCCACTTTCATTATATCTGAGCGTAAAGGCAAGCCGAGATGAACGTATTGAAATGGCATTAGAACAAATTTTAGAGAAATTTATATGGTAAGAGGATTAGACATTTTTAAAAAACACTTTGAGCAATACCCAAATAACTACGTTATTATCGGTGGTACGGCATGCGATATCATTATTGATGAAGCAGGCTTTGTTCCCAGAGCCACAAAGGATATTGACATCATTTTGATAGTAGAAGCACTAAGCTCAGAATTTGTTAAACAGTTTTGGCAGTTTATCAATGACGGCAAGTATCAGCAAAGGGAAAAAAGTAATGATGAAAGAGAGTATTACCGATTTATTAAACCGGAGAATACAGATTTTCCGCATCAGATAGAACTGTTTTCAAGAACTCCTGATGTAATTGTTTTAGAAGGTGAAGCACACCTAACTCCCATTCCGGTAGATGATGATCTTTCCAGTCTATCAGCTATATTATTGAATGATGACTATTACAACTATATGATTGAACACAGTCAGGTTGAGGATGGATTACATCATGCCAACATTGAAGCACTGATTTGCTTGAAAGCAAAGGCCTTTTTGGAAATAAAAGAACGAATTGAAAAAGGAAGCAAAGAGGATGCAAAGCAGCTGAAAAAACACAAAGCTGATGTATTCAGATTGACTGTAATGCTTACACCGGGATCATTATTTGACTTACCTGAAGCTATTCAGGCACATGTTAATCAGTTTGCTGAATTAACTGCCGGTGATTTACCTGACAAAGCCATTTTTAAAGAAATGGGATTGGGCAATACAGACCCGAATGCTGTATTTGAGCAATTCAAAAAATCATTTAAAGTGAGTGTGAATGAAGCATAGAAATTACAAAAAAAAACATGTAAAGAAAACAGGCAAAAACTACACATGAGCAAGGCAACGTGTATAGAAAACCGCACTTTTCTATACATGACAAAAACGAAATAACAAAGTAATGGAAACACCAAGCTTTAAAGAAGACCATATTAGCCAGGTTCCCGCATTGCAGATGCTGGTGAATTTGGGCTATACCTATTTAAGTCCGGCAGAAGCCGACAGGCAAAGAGGGGGTAAAACAGCCAATGTGCTGCTGGAAAATGTATTGCGGAAACAGTTGAAGGAAATCAATAGCATTCGGGTAAGTGCCACTAAAACCAGCATTTTCACAGACGAGAATATTGAACGGGGCATTTTAGCATTGAAAAACCTGCCCATGAACGAAGGTTATATTGCAGCCAGTGAAAAAGCCTACAACCTGCTCACTTTAGGTCAGGCATTGGAGCAAAGCGTAGATGGGGACAAAAAAAGCTTCACCCTGCAATACATCGACTGGAAAGACATCAGCAACAATGTATTTCACGTAACAGAAGAATATAGCGTAATGCGAAGCACCAGCAAGGAGCATTACCGTCCCGATTTGGTGTTGTTTGTAAATGGTATTCCGCTTTGCATTATCGAATGCAAACGACCTGATATGAAAGAGCCGTTGAAGCAGGCTATCAGTCAACATTTACGCAATCAGCAGGAAGATGGAATCAGAAGTTTGTATGTGTATTCACAATTGCTACTTTCCATAAGCTGCACTCAAGCTTTGTATGCCACCAATGCTACACCTATAAAGTTTTGGGCAAAATGGCAGGAGAAGTTCGGCACAGATGAAGAAGAACGCCAATACAAAAACAAATTACAGGAACTAAAAAACAAGCCGCTGAATGTAACAGTTAAAGATCAATTATTTGCTGACCGCTTCAAGTATGTTCGTGAATACTTTAATGCATTAGAACAAGAGCAAATTTTGCCAACTGAACAAGATAATTATTTGTTTGGCCTATGCCGCCCGGAACGATTGATGGACATGATTTTCAATTTCGTTTTGTTTGACAATGGCGAAAAGAAAATAGCCCGTTATCAACAGTTTTTTGCCATCAAAAAATCCATGCAGCGCATCAAAAATGTGGAAAATGGAAAACGAAGGGGAGGCGTAATTTGGCACACACAAGGGAGCGGTAAATCGCTTACGATGGTAATGCTGGCTCAGTCCATTGCCATGGAACCGAGTATTCACAATCCCAAAATTGTGTTGGTAACAGATAGAACCGATTTGGATAATCAAATTACCAGTACGTTCAGGAAGTGTGGCAAGTTTGTAGAAAATGCCACCACAGGGCAACGATTGGTAGAATTACTGGAAAGCAAAAGCGATGCAGTAGTTACCACCATCATTAACAAATTTGTTGCGGCAGTTAAAAAAATTAATAAGCCTTTAGAAAGTCACGACATCTTTGTTTTGGTAGATGAAGGTCACCGAACACAACACGGAACTTTCAATGTGGACATGCAGAAAACATTGCCCCATGCTTGTTTCATTGCCATGACCGGGACACCGCTTTTCAAGAAAGACAAAAGCACCGCAGCTAAATTTGGTGGTGTAATTGATGCTTACACTGTTGATCAGGCAGTGAAAGACAAAGCAGTTGTTCCATTGTTATACGAAGGAAGATTGGCGTTGCAGGATGTAAATGCCAGCCCGATAGATACATTTTTTGGAATGGTCTCAGAGCCATTAACCGAATACCAAAAAGCAGACATCAAGAAAAAGTTTGCCCGAACAGACCACTTGAATTCAGCAGAGCAAAAAATGCGGATGATAGCCTGGGACATCAGTTATCATTTTCGTGATAACTGGCAAGGCAGAACACCCTTCAAAGGACAGTTGGTTTGTGATAAAAAAGTGAATGCCATCAAATACAAAGAATATCTGGATGAAATAGGTATTGTAAGTAGTGAAGTGTTGATATCATCCATTGACGAAAGAGAAGGCGAAGAAAGTGCTTATGAGAAGTCATCTGAAAAGGTGAATCAGTTTTGGAAAAAAATGATGGATGAACATGGCAATTCAAAAAGCTACGAGAAAAACATCATAAGTCGCTTCAAAAATCAGAAAGACCCGGAAATCATTATTGTAGTAGATAAGTTGCTCACAGGATTTGACGAACCCAAAAATACAGTTCTGTATCTCACAAGAAATTTACAAGGGCACAAACTCTTACAAGCCATCGCACGGGTAAACCGAATTTATCCGGACAAGGAATTCGGTTACATCATTGACTATTACGGTGTAATTGAAAATCTGGATGATGCTTTGCAGATGTATTCATCATTTGAAGATTTTGACGAAGAAGATTTGGCTGGTACGCTCACTAATATTTCGGAAGAAATCAAAAAGCTGCCTCAAAAGCATTCAGAACTTTGGGATATTTTTAAAACCATAACCAACAAACGAGATGCAGAAGCCTATCAGCAGTTATTGAAAGATGAAGCATTACGAGTTTTGTTTTACGATAAACTGGCAGCCTTTGCCAAGGGTTTAAAACTTGCATTATCCTCTATTCAATTTCATAAGGAAGTTGAAGAAAAAGTAATCAATCGTTACAAAGAAGATTTAGCCATGTTCCTGAAATTGCGTTTGGCAGTTGTGGAACGATATAGTGATGAAATCGACTACAAACAATACGAAGGTCAAATTCAAAAGTTGATTGATACACACATTACCACAGAGAAAATTGAAACCATTACAGAACTTGTAAACATATTTGACAAGGACAAATTTCAGCAAGAAGTAGAAAACACCACAGGCAAAGCAGCCAAAGCAGACAAGATTGCCAGCAGAACAGCGAAGCACATCACCGAGAAAATGGATGAAGACCCGGCTTTCTACAAGAAGTTTTCGCAAATGCTTAAAGAAACCATTGCAGACTATGAAGCAAAACGCATCAGCGAAGCCCAATACCTGACCAGAGTTCAAGACATTATGAACAATGTATTGGCACATACAGACAATGACATACCGGAACAATTAAAAGACAAAGATGTAGCCAAAGCATTTTACGGTTTAACCGTTGAGGCACTCTCAGAAAAGATTCAAGACAATACTGTTCGGAAAGAAGTTGCGATACAAGCGGCTTTACAAATTAACGACCTGATTCAAGAATCTGTTTTAGATAAAGGTAAACCTATCATTGACTGGCAATACAAAACCAATATTACAGGCAAATTACTCATTGAAATTGGCGATTATCTGATTGATGAAGTGAGAGACAAATACAATGTGGATTTGTCATTCAAGGATATGGATAAGATAGCAGAAGATTGTATTGGAGTAGCTAAACTTCGTTACAAGTAATTGAGAATTGAAAATGGATAATTGAGAATGAAAGAGAATATCATAAAGAATAAAAGTTTTGATTTTGCTTTGCGAATTGTCAAACTGTCTAAGCATTTAACAGAAACTAAAAGAGAATTTGTGTTGAGCAAACAATTGCTTCGTTCAGGAACAGCAATTGGTGCATTAATTAGAGAATCTGAACAAGCTGAAAGCAAAGCAGATTTTATTCATAAACTGTCTATTTCTTTGAAGGAAGCGAATGAAACTGATTATTGGCTTGACCTTTTATATAAATCAGATTACTTAAAACGGGAAGAGTATGAATCAATAAAAACTGATATTGACGAAATTCTCAAATTACTTGTATCTATCATCAAAACCTAATAAGTAATGGCAGAATTATCAATTGTCAATTCTCCATTATCAATTGACTTTGGCAGTAGAACAATTGATTTTCGGTTGGAATATTCCAACAGGAAATCGCTTGGCATTACAGTAACCCCTGAAATGGAAGTACTGGTAAAAGCACCAATAGACACATCTCTTGAAAAAGTAAAGGAGAAAATAAGAAAAAAAGCCCCTTGGATAATTAAACAACAAAGCTTCTTTCTTACCTTTCAACCAAAGACACCAAAACGGAAGTATATAAGTGGTGAGACCCATTTATATTTAGGCAGACAATACCGCTTACAAATAATTATTGCCAAGGAAGAATCCGTAAAACTAAAAGGCAAATACATCGAAGTAACAGCAAGTGAAAAATCAAGAGCAAAAGACTTATTAAACGATTGGTATTTGCAACTTGCTAGGACAAAGTTTCATGCCATTGCCACACCACTAATCGACAAATTTAAAAAGCACCAAGTAGAGCCAAGTTCGATTGTGCTACGCGACATGCCGACACGTTGGGGAAGTTGCACACCAAAAGGAAAAATCATTTTAAACCCTGAATTGATTAAAGCCCCTAAAGGCTGTATTGAATATGTGATTATACATGAACTTTGCCATTTAATACATCACGACCATACTCAGAAATTTTTTGATTTACAAACCAAGGAAATGAAAGACTGGGAAAAGTGGAAAATGAAATTGGAAAAGCTATTAGCATGATTGGTTATCCTGTTTTGTTACAAAGTAGTGGGCTATAATCAGTTTTTTGTTACAAGCTCTGCCAGAAATTGTGTGAAAGCAGATATGTCTTGTTCCGTACTGGCTTTTTCCAATGCGCCCATATAGTCATTACGCCTTTCTAATGGAATAACAGTCCACGGATAACCGCCGGAAGCCATCATGACATTCATAAGGAAACGTCCGGTTCTGCCGTTACCGTCTATATAGGGATGGATATATACAAATACGAAATGACCTAATACCACACGGACGGCAGCATTTTCTTCTTCTTTTAATAAATCAAAAAATGCAGGCATCAAGTCCCGAACGGCATCAGCGCTTGGCGGAACGTGTTTTGAGCGACGAATGTAAACAGGATGATTGCGATACCCTGCCAAATCGGAAGCTTTTAAAATACCGGCCGTAACGCTTGGAGCAAACATTTCCCGATACCATAGGATATGGTCTTTATCTGCGACATCTCCTGCATTTTCATTATTCAAGATGCTTTCAAGGCTTTTCTGTACTGCCTGAAAAGCCTGCCAGTACCCTCTGGCCGCCATAGCGTCGCGATGCTGTTTATCTTGTTCATTTGTTTCGGGTTGCCAAGAGCCACTTCGCACATGTTCTATCAACTCCGGGCTAACACGATACCCCTCTATAGAAAGCGAGTTATAGGCTTGGCTTGGTTCGCCCTTACGAAAAGTTGTACAGGAACAGTTTTATTGCCTGCATGAATTTGTAAAGATTGTTCAGGAGATAAACACCAGTCTTCTCCAAATCTTTCCGTCAAATATGCCGCACAGAAATTCCAGTAAGAAGTAAACCATGCGGTACTCTCTCCTGCCGTTTCATCAGGGCGGGCGGGAATGTACCACCCTTTAAGAACTTCTTGTATAAAGCCAGCCTCTACTAAACGTACACGGTGAGTGCGTGTCAATTCAGTAGAGCGGATAGCAATAATGCCTTTATCTTGTATCCGTTTTAGAACTTCTAACGAGGAAGCCAGTTTTTCCGACGGGGTTGCCATACCTTAACCTTTGAAGTGTAAAGATAACTATTCGCTCTTTCTGTTATACCATTATTAGTTTTTTCTGTCATTCCCTTTTTAGTTTTTCATGTTATTTGATTTTTCGTTTTTTCTGCTTTATCTTGATTAACTATTCCATTTCGTGCCATTTTATTTCAAATGAGGGATATAAAATAAGGGCTTAATTCGTTCAAAATACCCCTTAAAGCACGTCAGTTTTATGCTTTTGGCGTATTCAGAACCGCATCTGGCGCATTATCGGCATCCTGATGAATAAAATTCGCCTGATAGCCGATTGTTGTTTTTATATCCGTATGACGGTATAATTCTGAAAAGATCGGCTTTTTTATTGGGTAAAATGCAGCCGGAATGCCATCTTAATATTTCAAAAACCGTATAGTATTTGCAGCCTA
>Ga0222423_1001167_pt1 | contig 13021 bp, 13 predicted proteins | sample 3A0metagenome_FD_182472 | JGI IMG/M metagenome (GOLD analysis project Ga0222423, IMG submission 182472) | Enriched microbial communities from leaf-cutter ant dump, University of Wisconsin, Madison, United States - 3A0 (version 2) | ecosystem: Environmental > Terrestrial > Nest > Insects nest >...
AGGAACGCCCCAAGAAGTCCCTGGGCGGATTGACCCCGGCGGACTATGCCCAAAGGCTGGTGCAAAACCCGTTAAATTAACCCCCGGACTCCAAAGCCCAGTGCTACTGAAAACGGGGGGACGTCGTTCACATTATGAAATATGACGTGCTCGGAAGGCCGATGGCACTTGCTTCGGTTCCATGAGGCCGGCAGGCGCTGGATGCCTGGCAAGGGTCGCCCCTAAGGCCTGAAAGACAGCAGCCAGGCGAGCCATCCAGTTGGATGCAAAGCGCCTACGAAAGGATGGGCAGTCGCACGTGACCCAAGGGCCTCAGCAGCTTATCGTTCCTACGGCCCGGCCGCCGGCAACCTACTGCAAGAGGCTGAAGCAGGATTGAGCATGTTCCGAAGGTGGCCCTTGAAGCGCTCATCGACGAAGCAAAGTAGTCGTTTCAAGGGCCAACCTGCATGGGTGATGGTCACAGGCCCTTGAGAAATGCCAGCAGCGAGTCATCTGGTCGATAGCGCCCCGGCTTTCCGCCAGGTGGTGCCGTCATGGCAAGCATCCGCTCCTTCAGCTCCAAATCGGCATCAAGGTAAATTTGGGTCGTCTCGATCGACGCATGTCCAAGCCAAAGCGCGATCACTGACTGCTCTACACCGGCTTGCAGTAGATCCATCGCCGTCGTGTGTCGCAAAACATGTGGGGACACTCGCTTGTGCTTGAGTGATGGACAACGTTGCGCAGCAGTCGCCACGTGCTTGGCCAGCAGGTAATGCACGCCGTGAGCACTCAATGCTCCTCCGTGAGCATTGGGGAACACCGGCTGATCCACCGTGAGAACGGGCTCCCGCAGCCATGCCGCCATCACCGCACGAGTCGCTTTGCTCATCGGCGTGCAGCGTTCCTTACGCCCCTTGCCGATTACCCGTACATGAGACCCCGTACCAAGGTGCACATCATCTCGGAGAAGGCCCGTCAGCTCTGATAATCGCAAACCAGTTTGCACTGCCAACAGCATCAGCGCATGATCACGGCGGCCAGACCAGTGCTGCTGGTCTGGGGCAGCTAGTAGAGCATCGACTTCCGCGCGATTTAGGAAGGGAACCAGCGCACGATCGAATTTCTTCGCAGGGATGGCCAATACCCGCTCAATCTGTGCTGCATGATCTGGTGCGTCATAAGAAGCGAAGCGGAAGAAAGAATGCACTGCCGTCAACCGAAGGTTGCGCGTTCGCGCCGTGACGCCCCGGGTTGACTCCAGGTCATCGAGAAAGGCCGCGATCAGCGGGGCATCCATGTCTGTCAGCTCAATCGACGATGGCGGCTTGTGCAGTTGCCTTTGGGCGTACTGCAGCAGCATTTTGAAGGTATCACGGTACGAAGCGATCGTATGAGTGCTGGCCTGACGCTGTTGCATCAGGCGCTGCGTGAAAAATCGCTCCAGCAATATGGCAAAGCGGGTTGAAGGCTTCATGCTGCATCCTCCCAACGCCGCTCCATCCGCGACATGGCCTGCCCCATCAGCTCTGGCCATGCGCTTAGATACCAGTATGTATCCTGCACGCGGATATGGCCAAGGTAGGTGGACAACACTGGCAGCAGGCGCGCAGCATCCTGTCCTGCCTGATACCACTTAGTGAGCGTAATGACCGCGAAGCGATGCCGCAAGTCATGGAAGCGCGGCCCTTGGCTGGCATGAATGCCGCGCAAGCCGACTTGGCGCGACAGCGTATAGAAGGTCCGATACAACTGGCCCCGGTCGAGCCGCTTACCTACGCCATTGACAAAAACATGCGGGGAGATAGCCGGGCCGAAGAACGCCTCACGTCGACAGAGGTAGTCCGCCAGAACCTTGATGGTGGAGGCATGCAGCGGCACGATTCGTGTTTGATCCTTCTTGGCCCCTCGGATCGTCAACGAAGCTTTTTCAAGATCCACATCGGCGACATGCAGGTTCAACGCTTCTGAAATTCGAAGGCCAGTTGTGCTTAGCAAACCAATCAGACAGTAAAACACCCAGGGTCGCATTGGCGTCGAGTGCCGGTTCGTGGGCAGTTTCAACGCCGCGCCCATCAGCCGAGATATGTCCTCTTCTGAATACAGGTATGGACGTGCCCGAGTAGAGCGGTGAGGAAGTAGCCCCGATGCTGGGATTTCTGTACGCCCATCTGTGGCTTGGCAATAACGTGCAAAGCCACGAACATAGCCCAGTCGTCTGGCCCACTCGGCGGGCTGCCCCGAGGTGGCATATTGTGCCCATGTCAGCGCCAGTTCAGTTGTAATGAAGGTGCAGCCTTGTTGCTCCAGGTAGGCAACGAAATGTGGGAGTTGTCGGCCTGCATCCTGAAGTTTGAAACCTAGACCACGTCGAAGCTCCAGATATTCGTTCAATGCCCTACGCAGCGAGTTCATGATGCATCTCCGGGCCAAGGCAATGCGAGGGCACGCAAGGCTTCGATATCGACTTTGGCGTAAATTGACGTAGCGATCGGACTCCGATGACGCAGTACTTCGCCAATTTCCGGCAGTGAGGCACCGCGTTTGAGCATGCGTACAGCCAGTGCATGGCGGAACTGGTGCGATCCTTTGTGAGGCGCATCAATGCCAGCTCGCCGTAACGCGTTACACACGAGTGATCCAATGCTGTCCGAGCCATGCCGAAACCCCTTGATTGGGGCTCGAGTGCGCAAAAACACATGGCGGTCGTCGCTTTTGGGGCGGCCGTACTGCAAATACATGGCAATGGCTTCCCCCACATCCGCAGGCATAGGCATCAAGCACACACGACCGTTCTTGCCGCGAATGCTCAGGCTGCTCATGTCCCAATCAATGTCTTCCAGCAACAAAGCGAGAACCTCACCTCCACGCAACCCCAATCGGGCCAACAACAATAGGACGGCACGATCGCGAAGCCCCATAGGGGTACTGGTGTCGCAACTGTCGATGACGCTACGGGCATACTCCGAAGAAATAGCCTTGGGCAGTGGCGGTGTGGTGCTCCATGCAGCCACTGCGGGTACCGCGTTGACCAATGATGCGCTGATGTCGCCGCGATACTGGGCATAGCGAAGGAAGGCACGTAGTGCCGTGATGACCGACTTCAGGGATTTCGGACGCAAGTGGCGCGATTGGTTACGAATGAAGTCAATGATGCTGGCGGCGTTCAATTCCCCGAGATCTACTTCGCCTATACCAAAGCGATGAATGAGGAAGTCTCTGGCCTTTGAACGGTAGTAGCCGACCGTGGTTGCGGCAAGTCCTTTGTCTCGCAACAGGAATCGCTCAAAGCTGGCTACAAGATCATCGGTCGAGGTAGTTGTGATCGGTGACGGAGCACAAAGGCCTTGATCGCGCAGGTAGCGGAGCAAATGGTGGAGTGCAGACGTCTCATGAATCCGTGGCTCTGCTTTGCAGTCACTACGCGGCTGGTAGCTTCTGCGATGGAACTGGTCGATATGCGCATCGCTGACGTCTGCCAACGCAATGTCATGTTCAGCGAGCCAGGCATCGAATGCTGCGGCATGCCAAGACTTCACTCGCAAACTGATGACTGTGTATTGCTGGTCGATCAGCGAAGTGACAAATGCTTCGAGGTGCGGTGACAGCGGTCCGGCGGCGCTCCTGGCGAGCTCAATCGCACCTTCGCAGGTTGGTTTCATGTTGATCTCCTTGTGGGTGGAATACCCAGTGAGGAGATTGCTATATCCAGCAAATTTGACCAACACACAGATCACGGTTGTGTGATTGATTCGCGCTGGACATAGCTCGGCGCGGGACATAGTTCCGCTTATGTTGAGCTGGACATAGGCGGAACTGACCCGCCAGCATCTGGTAGCTGCTGGTGCCGTCGTGCGAGTTCAGCAGCACGATTTCATTGGCCTCCGCGCCGTTGATCTGGCTGGCATGGCGCAGGCGCAGCAGGTGTTTCGTGTGTTCGCGCCTCCCTTCATTGCGCACCCGGGTCTGGCACACCATGAAGGGCTGGAAGCCTTCCTTGCGAAGCTCGGTCAACACCGTGGCGGTCGGGATGTAGCTATACCGCTCGGAACGGCTCTCATGCGGGGCGTCCGCGAAGATGGACGGAGCCACCCTGCGAATCTGGTCATCCGACAGGGGATAGTCGGAACGCAGTGCGGGGGAATGGTTTGCGAAACGGGATGCGAGCATGTCTTTCTCCTGACTTGGCTGTTGAAGAAAACCGCACACCGGATTCCTAGATTCGGAGCCCAGCCTTCCGGCTGTTCGGTGCGGTCGGCACGAAGAACCCGGTTGGCCCTCTTGGCCTGGTTCCCACCGTATTTCCTGAGTTCATCGCCCGCGACGGTCAGGAGCGTGCGGACGGGGGCCGTCAAGGAGACAAGCGCAGGGTGGGTGCGGCCCGCAGGCGCAGCCGAGGACACGGCCCTGCGCGCCTTGACGGCACCAGGCCGCGGGCTACAGTCGCGGACAAGGTGATGGAGTCAGGGAAGACGGCTGGACATGGCAACGGCCTTCCCACACGCCGACCGCACGGCAAGCGCAAGCGCGCAGGCCCGAAGCTGGAAGCCGGGCCGAAGGCGTCAGCCGAGCGGAGCGAGGGGACGATGGAAGCCCGAAGGGGGCGAGACGCCGTGACCGCAGGGTACGGGGGCTCGATGCGCCAGCACGAGAGCGCGACCGGCCATGTCTCCCTGGCCGGGGACGCCCTTATGGAACTTGCGATTCGACGTAGGCTGCGAGATGGGCCAGCGATGAATGCATGCCGACCTCATGGTCTGCCGGAGAAATGCCCACCGGAACATCCTCGGCGATGACCGTAACGACGGTGCCGCCCTCCACGGCCTCCAGCCCCCAGCGCATCGTCATCGTCCCGGCGAACGCCGGATCGGGCGCATCGAACTCGAACGCCTGGACGATGCGCTGCCGCGGCACCAGCTCGACAAAGCGCCCGACCACCACATCCGTGTGGGCCGTCGACTTGCCGGACGCGGCGGCAAAGGTCAGCGTCATCTGGAAGCGCCCGCCGGCACATGGCTCGAAGACCTGGATCTCCATCGCCGCGCCATCCGGCGGCAGCCACCGCGCCACGGCCTCGGACGTCACGAAGGCCGCATACACCTTCGAAGGCGATGCCTGGATGAACCTGGACGCCGTATCACGGCGCGTCGAATCGGTCATGGCCTTCTCCAAGGGACAGCTCCAACGACACTCTAGGCGATGCGCTTCAACCCGACCGCCAAGACGGAAAAAAGGGGCGCCTGACGGCGCCCCCAGGCCGGGTCAGACAACCCGCCCGGCCAGCCGCGCATCGCGCGCATAGGCACTCAGGCGCTTCTCGGCACGGAAGTGCAAATCACGCTCGACCGGCAACCCCAGCCGCCCGCGCACGGCCGCCAACTCCTGCAGGCTGACCCAGCCGATTTCGGGCATCCCCAGGCCCAGATCGCACAGGCCGAAAGCATGGTCATGGTCGTCCGGGTCGATCTCTGTCAGCAGCCAAGTCGCGCCGGCATCCGGCGTGAACAGCTTGACCACGGGCGCCGGATCGAAGTCCGGGTTCTCCAAGGATTCGCGGCCGTTGGCCAGCAGCACGATGCGCTGCTCGTCGGTGATGAGTGCGTGGTTCATAGTGAATTCCTGAAAGGTTGCCGGGCGGAATTGCCCGACCCTTCCGGGGCACGGCGCAGCGCAAGCCGTCAGGGGTCCACGACGGCCGCCAGGACGCCAGCGCCACCGGCGCGCCGCCCTTGACGGCGAGCACGCCGTGGCACGATGGAGGGAACAGCAAGACCGCCTCCCCACAACCCCAGCCCTGTTTTCGAGCAAGCGGAGCGCGCAGAACCGGATCAGCGAGCCGGGCCGCAGGCGTCAGCCGAGCGGAGCGAGGAGACGATGGAAGCCCACAGGGGCGAGACTCGCGCAGCAAGGCTCGATGCAAAGCACGACAGCGCGACCGGCCATTTCCCGATGGCCGGGGACGCCCGAAATCGGTTACCGTGGGAAACAATTCCACTCCAGAGCCTGAAGACGGATGAGCACGCCCACACAGACAACCGAGACCCGAGTGGCCGTCCTGGTCGACTGCGACAACGTTCCCCCTGAAATCCTCGAGCACGCCTTGCGCATGGTGGCCCAGTTCGGCCGCGTCGTCCTGCGCCGCGGCTACGGCAACCAAGGGACACTCGGCCACAAATGGCAAGATGCGCTGGTGCGACTGGCCTTCACGCCCTGCCTGCAATACCAATACGCCGCCGGCAAGAACACCGCCGACATCGCCCTGGCGCTGGATGCCCTGGAAGCCTTGTTCGATGGACGTGCCGACACCTTCTGCCTAGTCACCAGCGACTCCGACTTCGCCTACCTGTGCCGCAAACTGCGCGAGCGCGGCGCCTTGGTCTGCATCGTGGGCGAGGCCAAGACACCCGACGCCCTGCGCAATGCCAGCGACCAGTTCTTTGAATGGACCCGCCCCGAACCACCGGCAGAGGTCGCGGCCGAGGCAGTGCCCAAGACCGTAAAGGAAACGGCAGCGCCCTTAGAAGCCCCCAAGCCAGATCCCGCCAAGCCCGCCCCCAAACGCCGGCCGCGCTTCCTGGTCGAAGCCGTGGCCTTGCTGGCCGGCAGCACCTCCGAGGGCAAGGTAGCCATGGGCGCGCTCGGCCAATACCTTAAGCGCACCGACCCGGCGTTTTCACCACAGACCTATGGTCACTCGGGCCTGCTGAACATGGTAAAAACCTACGATCTGCTGATCCCGCGCCAGGAAGATGGCGGGCACTGGTCGGTGAGCCTGGCGCCCAAGACGGATTTGCCGGCGGAAGACAGCGAAACACCGGCCGCGTGATCCGCACATAGGGCCATAGGTCTCAGCGCCGTAGATCAGCCCGATCGACCATCGACAGACAGGATCACGTCGCCAGCAATGATCAGGTGACCCGGTACCCGTACGTCAATCCAGCGACAACGTGTTCCTGAGCGCAATTGCTTTGCGGTCCGAAGCAGAGTCACTCAGCATCTCGCGCGCAATACACCAGCAGCCACGGGCACACTATTGAACACCAAGGCACCTGCCAATTCAGAATCACTATGTCGATTTCTTTCCCTTTTGCGGCGGAATCTTGACGGTCTTTGCATACACATCATTCACTGCGATTTTGAGAAGCTCAACCTTGAATCCAAAACCACGAAGAACTTTGCGCGTATTGACCAAATTGACTTTGGAGAAGAACGGCAAATGCAGATCCGTGCCTGGCGCATCGCTGATGACAGCATAGGTAATTGTGAACGCCTCATGCGCAGGCTTCGGATCGACATCAAGTAACTGTTGGTGTGTCGGCGAAAGTTGAGCGCGGACCTTCTCTCGAAACTTCGAGTCGATCTGAAGTAGTTGTCCAGACACAAATCCCTGCGCGAACAGATGGCTCAGCACACTGGACTTTCCATACATCTTCACATGGATCAATTCGCGTTTTATCGAGAAAAGGTCGCAGATCTCGACTTGCCCATGACCTCCGCCATGCATGACCTTCTTCTTGTCATCGAGCAGGTCATAGATCGTGGGCTCGAGCGCCGCTACATGTGCGTTGTAAGCGCCCTCTCCTCCACCCTGATATTCGGGGAGCTTCAAGTTGGACAGGGGAATCGCCGCATAGTCGGTGTTCGTCCGTTCGACGAAGTCCTTGGCAATGCTGAACCACTTTCCGTCGTTGAGGACATGAGTGACGCCGTCGAGTTCGATCTCCGCATAGAGGCACTTGAACACCGACCAGGATTTGAAAACGCTCTTGTGATCGGCGTCGGCACAATGAACACGGCGCGAGCGCAAAACCTCAAGGCTGAGGGGTCCGTCCACCGTTGCGCGGAATCCGTGTATGTTGATGTCCGGGTGCAGGACACCTTTCCCGTTTGGGGAGTAGATAAACCCTTTCACCATCGTCCATTCGATGATCTCCGGGATCGACAACCAAATGCCGTCAAATATGCCTGCGACCAGTCGTGCTTCAAGAGCACGCTCAAGCTCACCGATGACCGCTGCACTTTTGGTAGTCGAAATGTTGTTGACCCATTGATAGTCTTCGGCGTTCAGCTCGGCCTCAAAAAGTTGCCGATACTGGTCGAGCAGAAACGGGAGATCCGAAAGGTCGAGCCGGACTGAGACGGACAAGGCGTCACTGCCCGTCATACGAGTGCCGAGAGATGGATTCTTGGGCGCGCCGACGATGGCTTTCAGCATGTCCTGCTCGACACTGAGGCCGAACTGGTCGGGCGTGGTCTCTTGCCCGGATTGGATACGCATCTGGCTTTCTATGGCATTCAACGACTGCACATCGACACAGCGAAAGGTCTTTGGGTCTACGGCGTTGAGAGCGCAAAGAAGCCCGAAGCGCTCTTCGATCACATCGTCTCTCAGCAGAAAGCGACCGCCTTGCCCAAACACGAGGACAAAGCAGCGTCCATTGACCTGCATAAAGAAGGCTGCCGCGACACTCGGCACCGCAAGTCCCTTTGGGTCGATGAACTCCTTGAAGAGAGCTGACCATTTCGGCGGCGACGGCGGATTCCTCCGTACGAAAAGCTGCCCGATCCCATGACCTGCAATAGGGATTTCTACAGGCGCGGCACAAGCTTCAGTCTTCAGGACTTCTTGACTGCTTGCAGATGGCTGTTTGACAAGAAAGATGCTGAGATGGTTGACCTTTTTTTCCTCATTCACGCCAAGTCTCCTTCAACAGCACTATTTATGGATTCTTGGCCGAATTTATGTCAATCAATGCTTTCCCTCGAAATCAGCGCTGAAGTACCCACTTCGGCAACTTACTTGGGTGGAGCTATGAATGATTCACCTGAACACAGTCTGCAGTTTGGTTCATGAGGCCTACCACGCGCCTCCAGGCTACGCCCCAGCAGGTTGTACCAATTGCCCGTGATAGCCACCATGAACGGCAACACATTTCGTTCGTGCGCACAACTATGCCGACATCCATGCCTTCGCCTTCTCCTCTGCCGCATCCAGGAGCGGCCGGTTATGACGACATACCCCAGTTTCCGACAAGAGTTCCCCTTCCCTTTCGGCGCACCATCCGCCGCGGCGAACTACACCAGATCGTCCCCCTGGCCGAAACGACGATCTACGAAATGGAGCAGCGCGGTGAATTCCCCAGGCGCTTTCGCCTCACGACCCGCTGTGTGGTCTGGGATCTGGAAGAGATCGAGGCCTGGATCGAAGAGCGCAAGCAGGCCTCACGCTCGGCAAAGTCCACTGCACCTGCCGGCCCCGATGTCAGGCGGCGCCGGTACCGGCCGATCCGGTGAACGGCCGGGACATGGCGCGGCCCACATCAAGGCAGCCCGGCATCCGTCCGGACCAGCGATGCGCCCGGCAGAACCGGCACCATCTGGGCGACGGCCCGTGCCACTGCCGTATCGCGATCCGGCGCCTCCCGGCTAAAGGCCAGCGCGACATGCCCAGGCCGCCCCCAGCCCACGGTGGCATCGGCGCAGTCGCTGCCGGCCAGCCAGCGCAGGACCTCATCCTGCGAGCCCACCTCCGGATTCAGCGCATAGACCAGCGTGAAATCGTGAACCATAGCGATCGCTCCCTTCATTTGTCTTGCCGTCGCGTCAGCGCGCGCTGATGCGTGCCAGCACATCCGCCAGTTGACCATGATCCACGGCGCGCTTGGCCGCCGTGCGCTGCGCCAGGTTGTGCAGCTTGCGCCGCACCCCCGGCAACCCGGCCGCATGGGCGAGGCCGATCAACCCGAAATCCGGCTGCTCGTCCTCGACCGATTGCAGAAAGGCGCGCGACGGCGCATCCAGCCACGATGCCACACGCGCCAACAGGCGCTCGCGGCTCTCCAGCAAGGCCCCGACCTCGATGGGCTCGGACGTCATGCCCTTGAAATGGGCCTCGAAGGTGGCCGCAAAATCCGCAGGCATGCGCGGTGCCAGCATCTCCCAGGCTGGCTTGGGACTGCACGTCAGATACACGAGAAAGGTGCGCCACAGACCCGCATCCGCCCGCTCATCCTGCAGCAGCAGGCCCACATCGAAGAGATCGCGCGGATGCTGCCGTGACAGCGCCGCCGCGAGCTTGCCGGCGTAGAGGTCGGCGAAGTCCAGGACCTGCACCTCGGCGAAGCCGAACGCCTCCTCCACCCGCGGCCGCACAACCATGCGACGCACCGGATGCACCGTGCCACGCATGACCGGCGTCGTCTCGATCTGCACGCGCGCACGGCCACGGCTGGCCACCAGCCTCGTGACTGTTCCTGCACCCTCGCCTGCCGAGGTCTGCACCTGCAGTTGCAGCGGGCGGGCGCGCAGCACATCGGCCAAGCACCCAAGGGCTTCGGCAATCAGCTTCGCATCCTCGGCGTAGTCGTGCACCGGCAGCCAGGCCAGATCGATGTCCACCGACAGTCGCGGCAGATCGTGCTCGAACAGGTTGATGGCCGTGCCGCCCTTGAGCGCAAAGCGTGGCTCCTGCGCCAACATCGGCAGGATCTCGACCAGCAGCCGCACCCGGTCGATGTAGCGCCGATCCCAATGGTCAAGCCAGGTGCTCATCGAGGTCTCCCGGCAAGGTGATCAGGTAGGTGGGATGCAGACGCCCGCCGGACACCAGCGCGCGCTTGCCCCGGCCCAGATCGACGTCCTCCAGCGGCACGTGCGTCAGCCACGCATGCCGATGGCGATCAGCCAGCGCCAGGAACAGCCGCTTCGCCTTGATGCTGCGGCAGCGGCGTAGCAGCAGGCCGATGCGTTGCGGGCGCAGCGTGGTCATGGCCTGCATCAACGCATCGGCCTCGTAGACCCCTGCCGCATCCGATACGCCGTCGCACAACTCCAGCATGGCCCGCTCGGGCACGGAACACACCAGGGCATCGGTGCCCGGCCCGGCCCTGTGCCACGCCAGCCCCAGATCCGACAGCACCTTCTCGGGCACCTCGTCCGTGAATGGAACAGCCGGCAGATCGAACGCACCCTTGCCCAGATACTCGAAGTGCTGCTCCATGGACAGCTTGCCGACCCAGCCCGGCAGCCGCACCGATCCATAGAGGGTGATCGTCCCGGCATCGCCCAAGCGCAGGTAATGCTCATGCCCCTGCAGGCCCAGTGCAAAGCGCCCCCCGACGTGCAGCGGCATCCCCTCCCCCACCTGCAGGCTGCGGACCACCCCCTCCCATTGCAGGCGCCCGCCCCTGCGCAGGTAGACGCCACGCGCCGGCGACACCAGCCAGCCGCTGCCCACATAGCGCGCGACCAGGCTGTTGGAGTAGCCATGCGCGCGCAGCCAGCGGCTCGACACCAGGCGCGTATCGCCCAGCCCGGCCAGCAAACGGTTCAGTTTTCCTGGATTCTGAGCATCCATAGTGCTCAAAATAACATATTCATAAACCACCGCCAAGGCCAGATGGTTTTTCAGAAGCCTGAAAAGATCACGCTGTCCGCCAACGGCGATTCCATTGAGATCATCACGCGCCCCCTCACAAAGCCAGGCTGAGCACCGGGACTGATACGTTCTCCGGCACCAGCTTTGGCACATGCGCGCGCCCATCAACATGCAGCGGGTGAAGTCTTGGCACCACGGCAGCACGACCCTCGAGCCCGCCGCTCGGTTGGATAGAGCCACGAAGATGGCCAGGGCTTGGCGCGACAAGCAGACCCAGTGCAGATTGCGCACCTTCTCCGATTGCCGGGATCCGCCAGGAGCAGAAGTGCGCTTGATTCGCGCCAAGGTCTGATGAAAGTCGACAATGGCTGCGCGTACTCCACTATTGCTGCGTGCCACGTCTACCTTACATGCCGACCATGCCATACCCCGTCCACCACCAGGAAGAGAACTCCAAAGGCGCGTTCTATGTCGAAAAGCTCGGGCAACGCACTGCCGAGATGACCTATAGCCGCACGAATGCTTCCATGATCATCATCGACCACACTGAAGTCGACGAATCGCTGCGCGGCGAAGGCGTAGGCCGCCAGTTGCTCGATGCGCCGGTGGCTTGGGCGCGCGCGAGCGGCACCAAAGTGCTACCGCTGTGTCCCTTTGCCAAGGCGCAGTTTGGCAAGGACGCGTCGATACGCGACGTGCTGGCCTGATCAGTTGACTGAGCCGCCCCGCCCCACCCGATCAGCCAGTTCCGTTGCTGGATATCGCACCAAGTTGCTCTGCTCCCCCCTGCCCCCTAAAAAAGCACCTTCTGCGCGCTCGTCAGTGCCACAAAGCTGTCCCCCAACGGCTGAAGGATCGCGTCGGCGATCGGCTGGAGCTGCTTGACGAGGTAGTGTTCATGGTCGATGCGGGAATGCCGGACCTCCAGGGGCTCGGGACCGCTTTGCGTCATCACGTACTGGATCCAGCCACCGCGCTGGTACTGCTGGGGACGGTTCAGCCGCGCGTTGTGCGCGTCCGCGATGCGCGCCGCGCGCACCTGGGGCGGCACGTTGACCTGGTAGGCATCGAGCCGGTGGCGCAGGCGTTTGCGGTAGACGAGCAGCCCATCCATCTGGCCGTCCAGCATCGACCGAGCATAGTCGGCCACGAACGCCCGGTAGGGCTCCCCGTGGAAGATGCGTGACAGCAAGCCTTCCTGGAACTGGCGTGCCAAGGGGGTCCAGTCGCTGCGGGCCATCTCCAGTCCGCGATAGACCATGTCCTCCCTCCCCTCTTCATCGACGCTCAGGCCGGCGTAGCGCTTCTTGCTGCCGACCTCCGAACCCCGGATGGTGGGCATGAAGAATTTGGCGTAGTGGGTGTCGAACTCGATCTCGAGGAAGTTCTCCAACTGCTGCTCCTCGCGTAGCTTGCGGGTCCACCAGGCGTTGATGTCCTGCACCAGGGTGGCTGCCACGGCGTGCGCCTCCGCGGTGGGATGGGGGCGTTTGAGCCAGATGAAGATGGAGTCGGTGTCTCCGTAGATGACCTGGCGACGTCCCCCCGTTTTCAGTAGCACTGGGCTTTGGAGTCCGGGGGTTAATTTAACGGGTTTTGCACCAGCCTTTGGGCATAGTCCGCCGGGGTCAATCCGCCCAGGGACTTCTTGGGGCGTTCCTC
>Ga0222423_1001168_pt1 | contig 13021 bp, 7 predicted proteins | sample 3A0metagenome_FD_182472 | JGI IMG/M metagenome (GOLD analysis project Ga0222423, IMG submission 182472) | Enriched microbial communities from leaf-cutter ant dump, University of Wisconsin, Madison, United States - 3A0 (version 2) | ecosystem: Environmental > Terrestrial > Nest > Insects nest >...
CGGGCCTACGAGTCGCGGTGCGGAGGGTCAGTCCGTCGCGGCGGCCGCGTCGGGGCCGGGGCGGGCGCCGAGCTGGTCGTCGATGCGCAGGAGGCCCGAGCCGTCGTCGCCGACGAGGCGCAGGCGGCCGAGGATCTCCCCGACGGTCGCCTCCTCCTCGACCTGCTCGTCGATGAACCAGTGCAGGAGCGGGACGACGTCGATCTCGCCGACCTCCTGCGCGAGGCGGTAGAGGTTGCGGATGGACTCCGAGACCTTCTTCTCGTGCGCGAGGGACGCCTCGAAGCACCGCACGACGCTCGAGGTGTCGATGACGGGGGAGGCGATCGCGCCGATCTGCGGGGCGAGGCCGCGGTCGGTCGCGTGCGCGGTGAACTTCGCGGCGTGGACGCGCTCCTCGTCGGACTGCAGGCGCATCCAGCGCGCCATGCCCGGCAGGTCGTGGTCCTCGAGCGCGATCGAGAGCTGGAGGTAGGCGATCGACGACTCGAGCTCGAGCGTGATCTGGTCGGCGAGGGCGGCGGCGAAGCGCGGGTCGATGCTCATGCCTGCGACGCTAGTGCGTCCGCGCCGCCCGGGCCAGGAAGGACAGGCTCGCCTCGGTGCACCGCCTCCCGCGCCCGGGCGCGGCCCGCTAGACTGGCCGAGGTCGTGACTGGCGCAGGTGGGAACAACCACCGGGGAGCGGCCGAGGTTCGCGTCGCGGTACGCCGCCCGCCTGGGCGTCCCGGCATGCCCGTCGTCAGCGAACCCACGAGGAGCCCCTCATGTCCGCCGCCCACACCCCCGCCGCCGCGCTCGCGGACGACGCCCGCCGCCCCGTGCGTCGCGCGCTCGTCTCCGTCTACGACAAGACCGGCCTGCTCGACCTCGCCCGCGCGCTCGCCGACGCGGGCGTCGAGATCGTCTCGACCGGCTCGACGGCCGGCACGATCGCCGCGGCCGGCATCGCGGTCACGGGCGTCGAGGACCTCACGGGCTTCCCCGAGTGCCTCGAGGGGCGGGTCAAGACGCTCCACCCGCGCGTCCACGCGGGGATCCTCGCGGACTCGCGCAAGACGGACCACCTCGCGCAGCTCGACGAGCTCGGCGTCGCGCCGTTCGAGCTCGTCGTCGTCAACCTCTACCCGTTCACGCAGACCGTCGCGTCGGGCGCGAGCCCCGACGAGTGCGTCGAGCAGATCGACATCGGCGGCCCGACGATGGTCCGCGCGGCGGCGAAGAACCACCCGTCGGTCGCGGTCGTCACGGACCCGGCGCAGTACGGTGCGGTCGTCGCGGCGCTCGGCGCGGGCGGCTTCACCTACGCGGAGCGCAAGGCGCTCGCGACCGCGGCGTTCGTCCACACGGCGTCGTACGACGTCGCCGTCGCGTCGTGGATGGGCTCGGTCGTCTCGCCGACGGACACGGTCGAGGTCGACGGCGAGCAGGTCTCGACGGGCTTCCCGTCGTGGACGGGCGGCACGTGGACGCGCTCGGACGTGCTGCGCTACGGCGAGAACCCGCACCAGCGCGCGGCGCTCTACGTCGACGGCTCGACGGACGGGCTCGCGCAGGCGACGCAGCTCCACGGCAAGGCCATGAGCTACAACAACTACGTCGACGCGGACGCCGCGTGGCGGGCCGCGCACGACCACGGCGAGCAGCCGACGGTCGCGATCATCAAGCACGCCAACCCGTGCGGCATCGCGGTCGGCACGGACATCGCCGACGCGCACGCGAAGGCGCACGCGTGCGACCCGCTGTCCGCGTTCGGTGGCGTCATCGCGCTCAACGACGTCGTCTCGCCGCAGGCGGCGCGCCAGATCGCGGAGGTCTTCACCGAGGTCGTCGTCGCGCCCGGCTACGAGCCCGAGGCGCTCGACATCCTCCGTGCGAAGAAGAACGTGCGGCTCCTCCTCGTCGACGGGGCGCCGTCGGCGCCCGTCGAGACGCGCCCGATCTCGGGCGGCCTGCTCGTCCAGGCGGTCGACCGTCTCGACGCCGCGGGCGACGACCCGCAGACGTGGACGCTCGCGGCGGGCGAGGCGGCCGACGACGCGACGCTCGCGGACCTCGCCTTCGCGTGGCGCGCGGTGCGCGCCGTGAAGTCGAACGCGATCCTCCTCGCGTCGGGCGGAGCGTCCGTCGGCGTGGGGATGGGCCAGGTCAACCGGGTCGACTCGTGCCGTCTCGCGGTCGAGCGGGCGGGCGAGCGTGCGGCCGGGTCGGTCGCGGCGTCGGACGCGTTCTTCCCGTTCGCCGACGGCCTCCAGGTGCTGCTCGACGCGGGCGTGCGTGCCGTCGTCCAGCCGGGCGGCTCGGTGCGTGACGACGAGGTGGTCGCGGCCGCGGCCGCGGCGGGCGTGACCCTCTACCTCACGGGCACGCGCCACTTCGCGCACTGAGCGCGCAGGGACGGCCCACTCTCGGAGGCCCTCACTCCCTGAGCCCCTCGCTCCCTGGGCCCCTCGCTCCCTGGGCCCCTCACCCCCTGGGCCCCTCACCACCTGTGGCCCTCACCCCCTGTGGTCCGATAGCCGATCCGTGCACGTGACGTGCACGGATCGGCTATCGGCCGCGAGTGCCGTCGGGCGGGCAGTGGTCGATAGCGGATCCGTACGTCTGACGTGCACGGATCTGCTATCGGACCGCTGAGGGTGGGGGTAGCACGCACCGGCCGGGCCGGCAGGGCGGCGCAGGCGCTCAGCGCAGGGGGAGTGTCGGGTCGGCGGCGCGGGCCGGGTCGAGACGCGGGAGCGTCGTCCCGCGGAAGAGACGTCGCGCGGCGGCGACGTCGCGCGGGCGGTCGACGACGAGGATCCCCGCGAGCGTCCGCAGCCCGTCGTCGTCCGCCCCGGCACCTGCGGTGCCGGTCGCGGCCGTGCCTGACGATTCCGCCCCCGACGTCCCGCCCGACGCCCCCGACGTCCCGCCCGACGCCCCCGACGTCCCGCCCGACGCCTCGTCATCGACGAACCACAGCGCCGCCCACCCCTCGTCGCCCGCGGGGTCGCCGCGCAGGACGGGCGCCGCGTCCGCGGGGCGCGTGCCGTAGAGGGCGACCTCGTGGCCGAGCATCGTCGAGAAGACGTACGGCGCGGGGTCGTCCGGCTCGGCGCCGGGGTCGAGCAGCGAACGGACCGCGAGCCCGGGAGTCGTGAGCGCCGCGTCCCAGTGCCCGCCGCGGACGAGCCCGCGGCGCGAGCGGCGCACGGCTGCGTCGCCGACGACGCGCACGCGCGCGAGCGGCCCCGCCGACGTCGGCGGGTGCGGGACGGGCGTCGCGAGCGGCTCCGCGTCGGGGCCGTCGGTGCCGTCGGGCATCGCGGCGAGGCTGAGCGGACGCATGCCGCCGTCGACGACGACGTCGCCCTCGGGCGTCGTGGCGAGCATGTCCGCGAGGGTGCCGTCCGGCAGCGGGGCGGGCCGCGCGCCGACGGCCGCGAGGACGACGTCGGCGTCGACCCGGCGCCCGTCCGCCAGGACGACACCGCCCCGCTCGACGGCTGCGACCGACGTCTCGAGCAGGAGCGTCACCCCGGCGTCCGCGAACCACGGGGCGAGCAGCGCGCCGTCCGCGCCGAGCGCGGACGCGAGCGGGTACGGGGCGGCCTCGACGACGGTGACGTCGGCGCCCGCCGCGGCCGCGACGCCCGCGACCTCCGCGCCGATCCACCCCGCGCCGACGCACACGAGCCGCGGCCGTGCGCGCGCGCCGAGCAGCTCGCGCAGCCGGGCGGCGTCGTCGTGCGTGTGGAGCGTGAGCGCGTGCTCCCAGCCCGCCACGGTGCGGGGGCGCGACCCTGTCGCGAGGACGACGGCGTCGACGACGAGGCCGACCGACGCGTCGCCCGGCCCGGACGGCGCGCCGACGACGGGCGCGAGCGTCGCCCGGAACCGCTCGCCGTCGACGTCGATGCGCGTGACCCGCGTGCCGAGCCGGACCTCGACGCCGAGCGCGCCGAGATCGATGCCGAGGTCGTCGCCGAGGTCGACGTGCCAGCCGTCGTCGAGCAGGTGCTTGGACAGCGGCGGCCGGTCGTAGGGCGGGTGCGGCTCGGCGCCGACGAGGTGCACGGGGCCCGCGTGCCCGTGCTCGCGGAGGAGCGCGGCGGTCCGCAGGCCCGCGAGCCCCGCCCCGACGACGAGCACCGACGCGTCGGACGGCAGGGCGTCGGCGGGCTCGGACGGGTGCGTGGCGGTCACGTCCTCCACCGTAGCCGCGGCTCGCGGGGCCGTGGGGCGCGGTGCGCGGTGCGACCGCGGGACGGGACGCGGGTAGGCTCGGTCGTCGTGACGGCACGAGGCGGGGCGCGGGGAGGGCCGATGGGCGAGCGGGCGGAGCCCGGGCAGGGCGCGTCGACCGCCGCTCCCGCCGTTCCCGGCGGGTCCGGTCCTCGGCGCGCCGCCGGCACCGACGTGCCCGTCGACGCCGTGGTCCCCGCGCACTTCGACGACGCCGTGCAGGCGGCGCGCGCGATCGCGCCGCGGCGCAACGTGTGGATCTGGGTGAACGTCGTCCTCGTCATGGTGGTCTGCGCGGTCGCGCTGACGGCCGGGCCGCGGGCCGCGGCGCTCGTGCTCGCGGCGCAGGCGACGCTCGCGGGCGTCGTGCGGCTCACGGTGCGGGAGCCCGTCGCGGGGCTCGAGGTCCGGGGGCGATGGCTCGACGTGGCGTTCTATCTCGGTGCGGCGGTCGCGCTCGTCCTTCTCGCGCTCACGGCGCCGCTCGGCTGATCCTCGCGTCGCCTTCCTTCCGGCTGGTGCGCCTCGGGCGGCTGGCAGCGCGCGCACCGGGGGGGAGGGTGCGGGGGCGCGTCCGGCCCGGGGAGGGGAGGCTGCGCCCACGACGACGGCCCGGGCCCCCGCGAGGTGGCGGGGACCCGGGCCGTCGTCGTGGGCGTCGACGGGTCAGGGGCGCGCGGGCGCGCCGTCCTCGTCCCCGTCGACGTCCTCGGTCGGCGCGAGCTCGGCCACGGCCGCCGCATAGACGTCGTCCGCGACCGGAGCGATCTCGGGGGCGACGGTGCCGGACGACGCCGTGATCGCCGCGACGCGGGCGCCGAGCCCGGCGAGGAGCGCGCCGGCGAACGGCGCGACGACGAACACCCACACCTGCGACAACGCCCACGGCTCGGCGAAGAACGCGACGCCGAGCGAGCGGGCGGGGTTGACCGAGCCGCCGGTGAACGGCGTGGCGACGAGCAGGGTGACGGTGAGCGCGACGCCGACCCACAGCGGCGTGAGGTTGCTCGCGTGACGCGTCGTCGTCACGGCGAGGACGACGGCGACGAGGACGAGCGTGAGGACGGTCTCGACGATGAGCGCGTTGGTCAGCGTGATCTCGACCGTGCCCGCCGAGGCGGCGCCGAGACCCGCGTGGACACCGTAGCCGTTCGCCCCGGCGGAGTAGACGGCGCCGGTGCTCGGGCTGCCGAGCGCGGCCGCGAGCGTCGAGGGGACGACCGCGCGGAGCACGCCTGCTGCGAGCGTCGCGCCGAGGACCTGGGCGATCCAGTAGACGGGCACGTCGAGCCACGCGAGGCGTCCGGCGATCGCGGCGCCGAGGGTCACGGCCGGGTTGACGTGCCCGCCCGAGACGTGCCCGACGATCGCGATCGCGGCGGTGGCGCCGAGGCCGAAGGCGAGGCACGTCGTCAGGACGCTGCCGCTCGAGGCGAGCAGGCTCGTGAAGACCGCGGCGCCGACGCCGAGGAGCACGAGCACGAAGGTGCCGAAGACCTCGGCCGCCGCGCGGAGCAGCAGGGAGGGGCCGGCGGGGGTGGCCTCGACGATGAGGTCCTCGAACGTGGTGCGCGCGCCGTCGGGCGCGGTGTCGTCGGTGAGCGACATGGTGGTCCTGTCTGTCTCGGTGCGGCCGGCGGCGGGGTGCCGTCGGGAGGGTCCGGGCCCTAGCGGGCATCGACGGGGATGCTGCCGTCACAGCCTGGACGATCCCTGAGTGTGCCACCTCCCGGCACCGACGACGAGGACCTCGTGCGCCTGACGCAACTATCTTGACGTCAAGAAGTCCGGTAGCCTGGGCCGCGGACACCCCGCACAGAGCACAGGAGCGTTGCGCCCATGGGCAAGATCAAGGTCGTCAACCCGGTCGTCGAGCTCGACGGTGACGAGATGACTCGCATCATCTGGCAGTTCATCAAGGACCGCCTCATCCACCCCTACCTCGACATCGACCTCAAGTACTACGACCTGTCGATCGAGAACCGTGACGCGACCGACGACCAGGTGACGATCGACGCGGCGAACGCGATCAAGCAGTACAACGTCGGCGTCAAGTGCGCGACGATCACGCCCGACGAGGCGCGCGTGGAGGAGTTCGGCCTCAAGAAGATGTGGGTCTCGCCCAACGGCACGATCCGCAACATCCTCGGCGGCGTCGTCTTCCGCGAGCCGATCATCATCTCGAACATCCCGCGCCTCGTGCCGGGCTGGAACAAGCCGATCATCATCGGCCGCCACGCGCACGGCGACCAGTACAAGGCGACGAACTTCAAGGTCCCCGGCGCGGGCACGCTCACGCTCACGTACACGCCGGCCGACGGCTCCGAGGAGATCAGGCAGACGGTCGTCACGTACGGCGACGACGGCGGCGTGGCCATGGGCATGTACAACTTCAACGAGTCGATCAAGGACTTCGCGCGCGCGTCGTTCGCGTACGGCCTCCAGCGTCGGTACCCCGTGTACCTCTCGACGAAGAACACGATCCTCAAGGCCTACGACGGCCAGTTCAAGGACCTCTTCCAGGAGGTCTTCGACACGGAGTTCAAGGAGCAGTTCGACGCCGCGGGCCTCACGTACGAGCACCGTCTCATCGACGACATGGTCGCCTCGGCCATGAAGTGGGAGGGCGGCTACGTCTGGGCGTGCAAGAACTACGACGGCGACGTCCAGTCGGACACGGTCGCGCAGGGCTTCGGCTCGCTCGGCCTCATGACGTCGGTCCTCATGACGCCCGACGGCCGCACGGTCGAGGCCGAGGCGGCGCACGGCACGGTGACGCGCCACTACCGCCAGCACCAGCAGGGCCTGCCGACGTCGACGAACCCCATCGCGTCGATCTTCGCGTGGACGCGCGGTCTCATGCACCGCGGCAAGCTCGACGGCACGCCCGAGGTCACGCAGTTCGCGGAGACGCTCGAGCAGGTCGTCGTCGAGACGGTCGAGTCCGGCAAGATGACCAAGGACCTCGCGCTGCTCGTCAGCAAGGACCAGCCGTGGCTGACGACGCAGGAGTTCCTCGCGGCGCTCGACGAGAACCTCGCGGCGCGCCTCGGCTGAGGCTCGCGCACGCATGTCGACGGCCCGTCAGGAGCGATCCTGGCGGGCCGTCGTGCACGATGGTCCTGTCCGACGACGTCGCTGGTGACGGAGGATGGGACGCACGCAGGACGGCGACGACAAAGGAGTTGGGACGATGACTGCGACACCCGTGACGGTGACGGTGACGGGGGCGGCGGGCCAGATCGGCTACGCGCTGCTCTTCCGGATCGCGTCGGGACAGATGCTCGGACCGGACACGCCGGTGCGGCTGCGGCTGCTCGAGATCCCCGCGGGGGTGCGCGCGGCGGAGGGCACCGCGATGGAGCTCGACGACTGCGCGTTCCCGCTGCTCGCGTCGGTCGAGGTGACCGACGACGCGACGCGCGCGTTCGACGGCGCGAACGTCGGCCTGCTCGTCGGCGCGCGGCCGCGGACGAAGGGCATGGAGCGCGGTGACCTCCTCGCCGCGAACGGCGGGATCTTCGGTCCGCAGGGTGCGGCGATCAACGCGGGCGCGGCCGACGACGTCCGCGTGCTCGTCGTCGGGAACCCGGCGAACACGAACGCGCTCATCGCGGCGCGGCACGCGCCGGACGTGCCGGCGAGCCGGTTCACGGCGATGACGCGTCTCGACCACAACCGCGCGCTGTCGCAGCTCGCCTCGCGTGCCAGGGTGCCCGTCGGGCAGGTGCGGAACGTGACGATCTGGGGCAACCACTCGGCGACCCAGTTCCCGGACGTGGCGCACGCGGACGTCGCGGGGCGCCCGGGGGCGGAGCTCGCGGCGGACACGGGCTGGTACCTCGACGACTTCGTGCCGACGGTCGCGAAGCGTGGTGCTGCGATCATCGAGGCGCGCGGGGCGTCGAGCGCGGCGTCGGCGGCGAACGCGGCGATCGAGCACGTGCGCGACTGGGTGCTCGGGACGCCGGAGGGCACGTGGACGAGCGCGGGCCTCATGTCGGACGGCTCGCGCTACGGCGTGCCGGAGGGCATCGTCTCGTCGTTCCCCGTGACGTCGCGGGGCGGGGAGTGGGAGGTCGTCGAGGGGCTCGAGATCTCCGACCTCGCGCGCGAGCGCATCGACGCGTCGGTCGCGGAGCTGCTCGAGGAGCGTGACGCGGTCGCGGGTCTCGGGCTCGTCTGAGGTCCGGCCGGCGGCGGCCCTCGGGGCCGCCGCGGGGGCGCGTGCAGGGACCGCGCCTGACCGGTGGTGCGCCATCCGTCGTGGGAGCGCTTCTCTCATCCCGCGCGAGGGCCCGCGGGTTCATCCTTGCAGCAAGTTTCGGCAACCTATAGTCTCTGCGCAGGATAGGGGTGCCGACACGGGTGTCGGTCAGACGAAGGAGTCGCCAGATGCAGGACAGTTTCATGCGCGTCCGGAGGAGCCGCTCCGCGGCGACCTTCGCGACGCTCGCTCTCGCGGCCTCGGGCCTCGCGGCAGCCGCCGCGCCGGCCGTGGCCGCCGACCCGGTGGAGTACCGCATCGTCGGGTCGCTCCAGTCAGAGCTCGGGTGTGCGGCTGACTGGCAGCCCACCTGCGCCGACGGTGCGCTCGAGCAGATCGGGACCTCGAACCTGTGGTCCGCCGAGCTGACGGTCCCCGCGGGCGGCTACGAGTTCAAGGTCGTCGGTGGCAGCACCTGGGACGACCCCGCCTGGGGCCGCGCCGGGACGACGGGTCCCGCGGCCGAGAACATCCGCCTGACGACCGGCGGCGATGCGACGTTCACCTTCGTCTTCGACACCGACACCCACCGGGTCCAGGTCGTCCCGACGGACACGACGGTCGAGCCGGCGACGGTCGCCGACGCGCCCCGCCCCGTGCGCCAGCCCGGCTCCGACGAGCAGTTCTACTTCGTCCTCACCGACCGGTTCGCCAACGGCGACCCGTCGAACGACACCGGCGACCTCACCGGCACCCGCTCCGTGACGGGCTTCGACCCGACGGACAAGGCGTACTACAACGGTGGCGACATCAAGGGCCTCATCGACAACCTCGACTACATCGAGGGCCTCGGCTCGACGGCCATCTGGCTGACGCCGTCCTTCAAGAACCGTGCCGTCCAGGGCACGGGCGTCAACGAGTCGGCCGGCTACCACGGCTACTGGATCACCGACTTCACGCAGATCGACCCGCACCTCGGCACGAACGACGAGCTCGAGCAGCTCATCGACGAGGCTCACGACCGCGGCATCAAGGTGTACTTCGACATCATCGTCAACCACACCGCGGACATCATCGACTACGAGGAGGGCGAGTACGCGTACCGCCCGATGCCGGGCGACCCCTACACCCCGTTCATCCCGGTGGGCCTCGAGGACGTCAAGGTCCCGGGCTGGCTCAACGACACCTCGCTCTACAACAACCGCGGCAACTCGACCTGGCAGGGCGAGTCGGCCGTGCTCGGTGACTTCGACGGTCTCGACGACCTCAACACGAAGCTCCCCGAGGTCGTGCAGGGCTTCGTCGACATCTACTCGGCGTGGGCGACGAGCGGCATCGACGGTTTCCGCATCGACACCGCCAAGCACGTCGACTTCTCGTTCTGGCAGGAGTGGACGACGGCCATCAAGGCCGCGACCGCGAGCAACCCCGACTTCTTCATGTTCGGCGAGGTCTACGACGCCGACCCGGTGAAGCTCTCGCCGTACCTGCGCGACTCCGACATGGACGCGGTCCTCGACTTCACGTTCCAGGACGCGGCCGCGGTCTTCGCCCAGGGTGGCAAGGCCTCCAACCTCACGGCGCTCTTCGCGGGCGACGACCGCTACACGACCGCGACGAAGAACGCGCACTCGCTGCCGACCTTCCTCGGCAACCACGACATGGGCCGCATCGGCTACTTCGTCAAGGACAAGACCGACGCCGAGAAGCGCTCGGAGCTCGCCCACTCGCTCATGTACCTCACGCGCGGCCAGCCGGTCGTCTACTACGGTGACGAGCAGGGCTTCGCGGGCGCCCAGGGCGACGGCAAGGACAAGAACGCGCGCCAGTCGCTCTTCGCGACCCAGGTCGAGGAGTTCGCCGACCAGAACCTGCTCGACGGCACGCTCGCGGGCAGCGTCGACCGGTACGACACCGACAGCGTCCTCTACACGCACATCGCCGAGCTCGCCGCGCTCCGCTCGAACAACCCGGCTCTCTCCTCGGGTGCGCAGATCGAGCAGTTCGCCGACTCGGACGCGGGCATCTACGCGTTCTCGCGCGTCGACACCGCGGCCCCCTCGATGTACGAGTACGTCGTCGCCGTCAACAACGCGACGACCACGAAGTCGGCGACGTTCACGGCGCTGACGCCGGACACGACGTTCGAGGGCATCTACGGCACGACCGACGAGCTCACCACGGCCTCCGACGGCACCGTCGAGATCGCGGTCCCGGCGCTCTCGGCGGTCGTCTTCCGGGCGACCTCGGCGCTCACCGCGGACACCGAGCCCATCGCGCCCGAGTTCACGGCGCCGGTCGCCGGCGGCGGCCTGCGCGACGAGAGCCCGGTCTCGGTCGAGCTCGGCACGGACCGCTACGCGGAGACGACCTTCTGGGCGCGCCTCTTCGGCGCGGACGAGTGGACGCTGCTCGGCACCGACGACACGACGACGCCGCGCATCTACCTCGACACCGACGCCTACGAGCCTGGCTCGCTCCTCGAGCTGCGGGCGGTCGTCCGTGACGCGGAGGGCACGCTCACGCAGGCGACGACCGTCGCGGTCGTCGGCGACGACCACGGCCTCGGCTACGACGCGAGCACGGACGTCACCCAGCGCGTGACGATCCCTGGCTCGCACGGCACCGAGATCGGCGGCTGCGCCGACTGGACCGTGGGCTGCGAGTCGATGGCGCTCACGCGTCAGGCTGACGGCACGTACCAGGGCACGTTCGACATCCCGGCGGGCTCGTACGACTACAAGTTCGCCTACGGCACCGACTGGGGCCGGGACTTCGGTCCGGGCGGCGTCCAGTCGGGTCAGAAGAACTACTCCTACACCCACGCGGGTGGTCCGGTGGCGTTCTACTTCGACCCGTTCACCAAGCTCGGCACCAACACCGCCGAGGCGCGGGTGCTCACCGTCGCCGGTGACTTCCAGACCCAGATCGGGTGCGAGAACGCCTGGTCGGACGCGTGCCTCGCGGGTCAGCTCGAGCTGCGTGACGACGGCACCTACCGGTACGTCCTCGACGGTCTGACGCCGGGGGAGTACCAGGTCAAGGTCATCGAGGGTCTCGACTGGTCGCTCTCCTACGGGACCGCGGCGGGCGGCAACGTCGGCTTCGAGATCACGGCGGAGAACCCGGCCGCGATCATCACGTACGACCCGACGACGAACCTCGTCACGGCCGAGACGGGCGCTGCTCCTCAGGAGGGCCCCGAGCCGCAGCGTGAGATCACCGTGAACATCGCGGGCTCGCTCAACGCGGCGATGGGCTGCACGGCCGACTGGCAGGCCGACTGTGCCGAGGCGGTCCTCACGGAGCAGGTCGGCTCGGTCTTCTCCGGGACGTTCACCCTCCCGGCGGGCTCGTACGAGTACAAGGTCACGATCAACGGCTCGTGGGGCGAGAACTACGGCAGCAACCGTCTCCACGACGGGCCGAACGTCCCGCTCGTCCTCGACGAGGAGACCGAGGTGACGTTCGTCTACGACGACGCCTCGCACTTCGTCGACGCGATCTACGCGGGCGGCCCGAGCCGCTTCGCGGTCGTCGCGGGCACGGTCCAGGACCAGCTCGGCTGCCCCGGCGTCTGGGCGCCCTCGTGCCTCGGCTCGTGGCTCCAGAACTACGACCGTGACGGTCAGGTCTACGTCCTGCAGACGAACCGCCTGAAGAAGGGGTCCTACACCGCCAAGGCGGCGCTCGACCTCGGGTGGGCCGAGGCCTACCCCGGCTCCGACCTCTCGTTCACCGTCCCGAAGGACTACGCACCGATGAACTTCCGCCTCGACCTCACGACGAAGGAGTTCACGGCCGCGGCCGACACGACCCTCGCCGGCGAGGGCTCGCGGGCCTACTGGCTCGACGAGCGCACGCTCGCGGTCCCGGCCTCCGCGGCCGCGGACGCGACGTGGACGCTGCGCGCCGCCCGTGACGGCGGGATCTCCGCCACGAAGGAGGGCCTCACGGCGCCTGACGGCACCGAGGAGATCGCGCTCACCGCGCTGAGCACGGGTCTGCCCGCGGCGCTGCGCGCGACCTACCCGCACCTCGCGACCTACGCCGCGCTCGAGCTCCCGGCGGACACCGCGCGGGCCGACGTCGAGTCGGCGCTCGAGGGTCAGCTGTTCGTCTCCGCGGAGAAGGACGGGGAGCTCGTGTACGGGACCGGCGTGCAGATCGCCGGCGTGCTCGACGACGTCTACGCGGCCGCGCTCGAGCGCGACCTCGGCACGACGTGGGCGGGCGACGTCCCGACGCTCACGCTCTGGGCGCCGACCGCGCGCACGGTGACGACGCAGGTCTGGCTCGACGGCGACGGCGTCGCCGAGGGCGACATGACCGTGCTCCCGGCCGAGCGTCAGGCGGACGGCACCTGGGTCACCCAGGGCACCGCGGCGTGGAAGGGTGCGGCGTTCCGGTACGACGTCGAGGTCTACGTGCCCTCGACCGGCACGGTCGAGCACAACGTCGTCACCGACCCCTACTCGGTCGCGCTGACGCTCAACTCGACGCACTCCGTGCTCGTCGACCTCACCGACCCGGCCTACCGCCCGGCGCTGTGGTCGTCGACGGCGGCCCCGGTCATCGCTCGTCCGG
>Ga0222423_1001169_pt1 | contig 13014 bp, 12 predicted proteins | sample 3A0metagenome_FD_182472 | JGI IMG/M metagenome (GOLD analysis project Ga0222423, IMG submission 182472) | Enriched microbial communities from leaf-cutter ant dump, University of Wisconsin, Madison, United States - 3A0 (version 2) | ecosystem: Environmental > Terrestrial > Nest > Insects nest >...
GATCAGGTGCCCGACGATTTCGGAGACGTGCTCGTACCAGGGAAGTTCAAAAAGCGGCGGTGTTAATCCCATCAATGGGAATGAGATCATATGGACGAAAAGTTGGGCTAAGGCCCCTGCAAGCAGACCCTGCCAGAGTTTAATTTTCGGGAAGACTTCTGCGACAACGCAATAGCCAACAGCGAAGACGATAGAGAAAATAATATGTGTGACGCCAACCCAGTTAAATATATGACCGGCAAATGTATATACCACCGCGTTAGGGTCGGCAACACCTAACCAATCGCGTAGAAATACATAGGGTGGGTTCAGAAAATTACGCGAACAGTCAATTTGACCGGCCGCTCTGATCAATTGCTCCGGCCCGCATGCGCTGCTAAATAAATCAGTAGGGCTACGTGGAGGCAGCGGAACTTCTGCACCCCATTTGACGAAGGCCGAGACAATCCCAGCGATTAAACCAATGAACGCGGCGAGTCCATAGCGCCGGCGTGAAGGCGGCGTCATTTCAAATAGATTCATACATGGCCCTTGTCTAAAGTAATCCTGAATATTGCATGCTTATTATTTATATCTGCAACTAATATAATAGTCTCAATTTCAGATATAAATAATAAGATAGGTGACGCTAGATGGTTGTGTCAATTCGCTAATCTTGATAGTCCAAAGGTGGATATTTTAGATTAGCGATAATGATGGGGTGACTATATTCATATAAAATATATCTATAGTCTTTCTTGATGTTTAAAGTGATATCCCAGCACTACTCTTTCCTTCTTCCGCGCATTCCCTGAAATAATTCCGCCACTTCAACAAAATACTCGGTCAGGTAGTTGATGCAGACTTGCACTTTTAGCGGCAGTTTGTCTTTCTCGGTATACAGGGCATACACCGGACGGGGATCGGACTGATAACGTGGGAAGAGAATTTCCACGTCCCCGCGGTTGATCTCCTCGATCACCCACATCAGGGGCACGTAGGCCAGCCCGGCGCCTGCCGAAAGCCAGCGGGTGAGCGTCATGGGATCGTTGGTAACAAAGCGTCCTTCGGGAATGAGGCGCGTGGAAATGCCTTCCGGGGCAATCAACTCGAATTCGTTATCCGGGCGTACGCTGTACTCCAGCCACGAGTGATTAGCGAGGTCGGCGGGTTTCTCCGGCACTCCCGCCTGTTGCAGGTAGCTTTTCGCGGCGCATACCACCATCGGCATCGCGCCTAACCGACGTGAAAAGAGGCTGGAATCTTGTAAGGATCCGACGCGAATGACCACGTCCAGCCCGTCGGCAATCAGGTCTGGCGCGGGAATGCCGGTGACCAGATTGACCGTTAACTCGGGATACTTTTTCAACATATCGGCGGTGATCCGCGCGAGAACATTTTGTGCCATAGTTGAAGAGCAGCCGATACGCAGCGTTCCAATCGGCGTGTTATTAAACGCGTAAAGCTGTTCGTGAACATCCTGGACTTCGTGCAGCATGCGGCGGCAGCCCTGGTAGTAAATTTTACCGGCTTCGGTTAAACCAATGCTCCGCGTACTGCGATTAAGCAGTTTGACCTGGAGCTCATCTTCCAGTTTAGAGACAGTCTGGCTGATGGAAGAGACGCTCATTTGTAGCTGTCGTGCCGCGGCGGTAAAGGAGCCATGCTCGACAACCTTGGCAAACACCGACATCCGTTTTAATCGTTCCATTGTTCACTCTGGCTTAAAAGTGATTTGCATCACACTATGTAGATAAGGCTATAACAGTTACGTTAATATACTGTTAGTTGCATAACTAAAGTTTCAATCTCACCTGCACGCTAGTCTAGTAAGGTCAACATGAGCCTGTTTCCTGTCATCGTGATTTTCGGTCTCTCTTTTCCACCGATCTTCTTTGAGCTGCTGTTGTCGCTCGCCATTTTTTGGGTGGTGCATCGAGTGCTGGTGCCAACCGGGATCTACGATTTTGTCTGGCATCCCGCGTTGTTCAACACGGCACTGTATTGCTGCCTGTTTTATCTGATATCACGTTTGTTCGTTTGAGGTAGATGTGAAAACACTAACAAGAAATATCTCCCGTACCGCGATTACGGTGATACTGGTTATCCTGGCGTTCATCGCTATTTTCCGCGCCTGGGTCTATTACACCGAATCCCCCTGGACTCGCGATGCGCGCTTTAGCGCGGACGTCGTGGCTATCGCTCCCGACGTGTCGGGCCTCATTACCGGTGTACAGGTCAAGGATAACCAACTGGTTACCAAAAATCAGGTTCTGTTTGTGATTGATCAGCCGCGTTACCAGAAGGCGCTGGCCGAAGCAGAAGCCGATGTCTCCTACTACCAGGCGCTGGCTGAAGAGAAAAGCCGTGAAGCCGGACGTCGTAACAAGCTGGGCATCAATGCGATGTCGCGTGAAGAGATCGATCAGTCTAACAACGTGCTGCAAACCGTTTTGCATCAGTTAGCGAAGGCGCAGGCAACCCGCGATCTCGCGCGTCTTGACCTTGACCGTACCGTAATTCGCGCGCCAGCAGACGGCTGGATAACCAACCTGAACGTCTATGCCGGTGAGTTTATTACCCGAGGTTCCACGGCGGTGGCGCTGGTTAAACAGCACTCCTTCTACGTGATGGCCTATCTGGAAGAGACCAAGCTGGAGCGCGTGCGCCCTGGCTACCGTGCGGAAATTACGCCGCTGGGCAGTAACCGTGTGTTAAAAGGAACCGTTGACAGCATGGCGGCGGGCGTCACCAACGCCAGCAGCAGCGTCGACAGTAAAGGGATGGCGACCGTTGATTCCAACCTGGAATGGGTACGCCTGGCCCAGCGCGTGCCGGTCCGTATTCATCTTGATGACGAACCGGGTAACCTGTGGCCAGCGGGCACGACCGCTACGGTGGTGATCACCGGTGAAAAAGATCGCGATGCCAGTCAGATGACGTTCTTCCAGAAACTGGCGCTGCGCCTACGTGAATTCGGTTAATCGCCATGGGCATCTTCAGTATTGCCAACCAGCACATCCGCTTTGCCATCAAACTGGCCTGCGCGGTGGTGCTGGCGCTGTTTGTCGGCTTTCACTTTCAGCTTGAAACTCCGCGCTGGGCGGTGCTGACCGCCGCGCTGGTAGCCGCCGGTCCGGCCTTTGCTGCGGGGGGCGAACCTTACGCGGGGGCGATTCGTTACCGCGGGATGCTGCGTATTGTCGGCACCTTTATCGGCTGTATCGCCGCGCTGGTGATCATTATCACCATGATCCGCGCGCCGCTGCTGATGCTGCTGGTATGCAGCATTTGGGCCGGTTTTTGCACGTGGATCTCGTCGCTGGTGCGCGTCGAGAACTCCTACGCCTGGGGGCTTTCCGGCTATACGGCGCTGATTATCGTTATTACCATTCAGGCCGAACCGCTGTTAACGCCGCAGTTCGCAGTAGAGCGCTGCAGCGAGATCGTGATCGGTATCGTCTGCGCGATCGTCGCCGATCTGCTGTTCTCTCCGCGTTCGATCAAAAAAGAGATCGATAACGAATTGGATTCGATGCTCATCGAGCAATACCGCCTGATGCAACTGTGCATTAAGCACGGTGACAGCGATGAGATGGATCGCGCCTGGCTTGCGCTGGTGCGCCGCGCTACCGCGTTGGAAGGTATGCGTAGCAACCTGAATATGGAGTCATCACGCTGGACGCGCGCTAACCGTCGCCTGAAAGCGCTGAATACCGTCTCACTGACGATGATCACCCAGGCCGTTGAAACGTTTATCATGCAGAATTCGCGCCCGGAGCTGGTGACAGACGCCTACCGCGAGCTGTTTGAGGAGCCGGTAGAGACGGTGCAGGATGTACATCGTCAGCTTAAGCGCATGCGTCGCGTGCTGGCGTGGACCGGCGAACACGATACGCCGGTCACCATCTATAGTTGGGTCGGTGCGGCCACGCGCTATCTGCTGCTCAGACGTGGTGTGGTTGGCAACGCCAAAATCAGCGCCCGCGAAGAAGAAATTCTGCAAAGCGAAGTGGTGGTGAGGCCGGAATCCGCCGAACGTCATCATGCGATGGTCAACTTCTGGCGCACCACGGTCTCCTGCGCGCTGGGCATTTTATTCTGGCTATGGACCGGCTGGACCTCAGGTAGCGGGGCGATGGTGATGATCGCCGTGGTGACCTCGCTGGCGATGCGTCTTCCCAATCCGCGCATGGTTGCGATCGACTTCCTTTACGGGACGATTGCCGCTTTGCCGATCGGCGCGCTCTATTTCCTGGTGATCATGCCCGCCACCCAGCAAAGTATGTTCCTGCTGTGCCTGAGCCTGGCGGTGATGTGCTTCTTTATCGGCATTGAGGTGCAGAAACGGCGGCTGGGCTCGCTTGGCGCGCTGGCCAGTACCATCAACATTCTGGTGCTGGATAACCCGATGACTTTCCACTTCAGCCAGTTTCTCGACAGCGCGCTGGGGCAGATTGTCGGCTGCTTTATGGCGCTGATCGTCATTCTGCTGATTCGCGATAACTCGCGCTTGCGCACTGGCCGTGTGTTGCTGAACCAGTTTGTGTTTGCCGCCGTTTCGGCGATGACCACCAATATGGCGCGGCGCAAAGAGAACCATCTGCCGGCGTTGTATCAGCAGCTCTTTTTACTGCTGAACAAGTTTCCCGGTGATGTCGCTAAGTTCCGCCTGGCGCTGACGCTTATCATTGCGCACCAACGCCTGCGCGACGCGCCGATTCCAGTCAATGACGATCTGTCGGCTTTCCACCGCCAGTTGCGCCGTACCGCCGATAAGGTGATTTCGGCCAGCAGTGACGATAAACGCCATTACTACTTCTCGCGGTTGCTGGATGAATTGAGCGTTTACCAGAATAAGCTTCGCGTCTGGGAAGCGCCCGAGCAGGTGACGCAGCCGGTTGAACGGCTGGTGGCGATGCTGCATAAGTATCAGAGCGCTTTAACCATCAATTAGTCAACTTCCCGGGCCGAATAGACCCGGGAAGTTTTACCACCACGCGGCCTCGTGTGCCCCCAGCGGCATCGCTGGCTGCGAGAAGCGCATCGGCGTATGCGCCAACGACAGCGCGCTATTGAAGTAACGTAGTTCGCCAAACGGCCCCTGTTCCACTGCCATCGCGCTCGCGATGGCTTGAGCATCCGGTGGCGGTACGTGACGCCACTCAGCCAGGCTTCCCAGCTCCTGTAACCATGTTGCCGTTCGACACAGCGATACATCCACCTGCCATGCGCCGCCTTCGTGACGTTGACGCTCCAGCGCCATCAACACGCCGAGTGTCGCCAGGTAGCCGCTCAAATAGTCGTTGGGATAGGTTGGCCCCAGCTGCGGCTGGCCTCCTTCGCCCTGCGCCACCGCCATTCCCGTCACCGTTTGAGCCAGTTGTTCAAACCCTGGGCGGTCTTTCCATGGCCCCCGATGTCCGTAGCAGTTGAGGTTCACGGTGATAATGTGCGGATTGTTGCGCGCCAGTTCCTCATTGCTGAGCCCATAGCGGGCGAGCGCGCCTGGGCGATAGCTCTGCACAAACACGTCGCCATCGCGCACCAGCTGCGCCGCTCGCCTTGCCCCATCGGCGCTGGACAGTTCGAGGTAGGCGTTGCGTTTACCGTGATTGGTATCGACGTCAAACGGCAGAATACGTGGGCGATAGGGAGATGAGATATGCAGCACGTCAGCGTCCATTTGCGCCAGCCCGCGGGTGGCAGTCGGCCCGGCAATCACATGCGTGAAGTCCAGCACCCGCAGCGACTGTAGAACCCGCTCATTGCCGTACTGGCGAGGTTTAGGGGGGCTGTCGGTCAGACGCGTGAAGCGGATTAGCGGCTCCTGGCTGACCGCCTGCCCCTGAGGATGCGCCAGCCATTCATCATGACTGCGGGCGATTGCCGCGCACAACCCGGCGCGGGCTATCGTCTCTTCGAGCGCCTCGGCGTTCCATTTTGCGACCGCCTGCGCCACTCTGGCGCGGTTATTCGGCACATCAAGGATATCGAGAATGCCGTCACGCAGCCGCGGGTAGCCGCCGTGCAGGAAAATCCAGCGGTTGTCCTGGGTGAGGTAGAAATCGGTAGTGGGATAGTCGGGATCGTTGTACTGCCAGTTATACCCGTTCTGTTGCTGAAAGGTCACCGCGTGGGTCGATGCGGCGGCACAGTGGGCGTTAACGTGAATGTCCTGCTGAGTACCTCTCAGCGCATCCAGCATAATCCCCTGCAGCGCCAGTATTGATGCGGCAGCGTCACCGATGGCAAACGGCGTGGGATAAATTGGCCCGCAACCGCTTAACGTTACCTTATTCGTAGCGAAATGCGCCAAACCGAGTTCCTGGCGCAGCTTATTGAAAACAGGATATTCACTCATCACAGCACGCTTCCCCGTCATTAATGCGACTTTCGTTATTCTGGCAACTATTGCCGTAAAAGCGATAGCTATACTTAACTGGAAACACTTTTCAGGAGGGTGTAATGACCACGCAAGCGCTACAGGACAATGACCTTTTTCAAACAGGCTATCTGGTCAATGGCGAATGGCGCCATCTCGACGCCACCTTTGACGTGCTGAACCCAGCAACGGGCGAGGTGGTAGCAAAGGTAGCGAAGGCCGGAAAGCATGAGACCGAACAGGCGATTGCCGCCGCGGCAAAAGCGTTCCCACAGTGGCGGGCAAAAACGGCAAAAGCGCGCTCGGAGCTGCTTTATCGCTGGTATCAGCTGATGATTGAAAATAAAAGCTGGCTGGCGCGTCTGATGACCATTGAACAAGGCAAACCGCTGAAAGAGGCGGAAGGGGAAGTGGATTACGCGGCGAGCTTTATCCAGTGGTTTGCCGAACAGGGCAAGCGGGCAAATGGGGAGATCATTCCCCCGGCGAAACCCGGCTCGCGCATTCTGGCGACGCGTGAACCGATTGGCGTGGTGGCGGCGATTACGCCGTGGAACTTTCCGATGGCGATGCTGACCCGTAAGCTCGGTCCGGCGCTGGCCGCGGGCTGTACCGGGGTGATTAAGCCTGCCAACAACACACCGCTTTGCGCGTTCGCGCTGCTGGCGCTGGCGAAAAAAGCCGGGATCCCTGACGGGGTGCTGAACGCGGTGGCGGGGAACACGGCGGAAATCAGCGACGCCATAATGGCAAGCCACGACGTGCGTAAGATCTCCTTCACCGGCTCGACGGCGGTGGGGAAAACGTTGGTGCGTAACGCTGCGGAAACCATGAAGAAAGTCTCGATGGAGCTGGGGGGCAATGCGCCCTATATCGTCTTTGAGGATGCGGATATCGACGCGGCGGTACAGGGGGCGGTAGCCAATAAATTCCGCAACGCTGGGCAGGTGTGCGTCAGCGTGAACCGTTTCTATATTCACGATAGCGTCTATGACCGTTTCACCAGCCAGCTTGCCGCCGCCGTGAAAGCGCTGAAAGTCGGCAACGGTCTGGATGATGGCGTGGTCGTTGGCCCGCTGATTGAAGCGGCGGCAGTGAAAAAAGTGCGTGAGCACGTAGAAGACGCTGTCTCGAAGGGGGCGAAGGTGCTGGCTGGCGGTCAGCCTCATGAGCTGGGCGGCAACTTCTGGCAGCCGACGGTGCTGGGCGACTGTCAGGAACAGATGCTGCTGGCGCAGGAAGAGACGTTTGGCCCGTTGGCGGCGTGCTTCCGCTTCCGCGATGAGGATGAAGTTATTCACCGGGCGAATGATACGCCCTACGGCCTGGCCGCCTATTTCTATACGCAAAACCTGTCTCGCGTGTTCCGCGTCTCGCAGGCGTTAGAAAGCGGGATGATCGGTATTAACGAATGTGCAGTGTCAACTGAGCTGGGGCCATTCGGCGGCGTTAAGGAGTCCGGGCTGGGGCGTGAAGGCTCGGTGCTGGGACTGGAAGAGTACCTTGAGGTAAAAACGCTGCACATTGGGGGACTTTAGTTTGCAGGATGGGAGAGGGCGTGAGATGAAAATCTATACTTTTGATTTTGACGAGATAGAGGATCAGGGCGATTTTTATCGGGAGTTCGCTCAACTCTTTGCCCTCGATCGTGAGTTGATTCGCGATTTGGACGCACTTTGGGATGCGGTCACCGGCCCACAAATGCCGTTACCGCTGGAGATTGAGTTTATCCATCTCGACGACAAGCAGCGTCGTCGCTACGGCGCGCTGATTCTGCTGTTTGATGAAGCGGAAGAAGAGCTGGAAGGGATGCTGCGGTTCAACGTGCAACGAGCATAAAAAAGCCCTCGCATAAGGGCGAGGGCAAGTCGTCGGACAAGACGACGAGGGTTTATTTGTACAGCTCAGCCGTAGCGTGCCAATGGTCGCCGGTACGGGCTTCAATAATGCGGTAGCTGCTGGCGCCTTGTTTTTCGGCTTTAGCGGCTAATGCGCTGCGCATATCCATCGGGTCGCTACCGATCTGAGAAACAGAAACGGTGCCGACGGATTGCAGATTCTGTGCCTGCTCCGCGTTAACCTGTTGCACTGCGGCGCTTGCGCCGAAGGACAGAACGGATGCCAGACCAAGGGATGCGATGATCATTGCGCTTTTCATAATGTTTTACTCCTCACCATATTCTTCATTCTTCAGCGGTGAGAGGATGTTGTTTCTGATTCCTGGGACCGCTGGGTATTAAACTTTTCTACACTGCCGACGTGCTGCCTGACGCGAACTTATTTGTACAGTTCAGCCGTTGCGTGCCAATGAGCGCCGGTACGCGCTTCAATGATGCGATAGGATGATGCACCTTGTTCTTCCGCTTTTTTGTTCAGCATTTCGTTCATATCCATCGGAGATGAACCGACAGAACCGATGGAAACGGTGCCGATTGACTGACGGCTTTGTGCTTGATCGTTGCTGATAGAGTCAGCGGCAAACGCACCGAAAGAGATAACGGAAAGGATGCTCAGAGCGGCAACAGTTGTTTTGATTTTCATGATACTCACCTCGTCGAATTTTTTTGGAAGGTCTTTGTTTTGTGACCCTCATCACGAAATTAAGTATACACTAATCACATAAAATATTAATACCCAGCTAATGGTTTCGCGTGTAATTAGATGTCAAAAATCGTCATTTTTAGAACAGATACGTATAAAAAAAGAGACATTTCGGTAAAGTTAAGTGCAAATAGTGAGCAAAATCAAATGGATATTAGAATTTGATTTTTTGTGCGCTTATGAGCGGATATATTCACTGAATCTATGGTTGTGGGCAGAAAATCGCACTTAATGTTAACGAGACGGGAGTGAAACGTAGGGGAATTTGCAGTTAAAGCAGCTCCTCTGGTGGACCAGAGGAGAAAGGAAGAGGGATTACAGCTCCTGCTCGAACAGAATCTGGATGGCCTCGTAGAGATCTTTAACGGTGAACCCGCGTGCCGGCGTGGTGAAAATCGTGTCGTCACCGGCAATACTGCCAAGAATGCCTTCCGCTTTGCCCAGAGAGTCAAGCAGGCGAGCGATCAGCTGTGCAGCGCCGGGGCTGGTATGGATAACCACGACCGCATCGTTGTAATCAATATCCAGCACCAGATTCTTCAGCGGGCTGGTGGTTGTCGGCACGCCCAGCTCGGCCGGCAGGCAGTAAACCATTTCCATTTTAGCGTTGCGGGTACGCACGGCGCCAAACTTGGTCAGCATACGAGAAACTTTGGACTGGTTAATATTATCGAAACCTTCTTCCTGCAAGGCCTGAACAATTTCGCCCTGAGAGCTAAATTTTTCTTCCTTCAGTAATGCTTTAAAGGCTTTAACTAATTCTTCTTGTTTAGTTGAACTTCGCATAAGTCACCCGAGTATGGTGGTGAAATTAACATTATTATGCATATAGGTGAATTTTTATGCAAAATAATTTGCTCCAGAGGCTAAGCCAAATAGAGAAAGGGCGGATTTTATCAAAAATTAGACCTAAGAAACATGCCTATATCACGGGATCCAAATAAGTTAAAAGTAAATGAAATGTTATTAAATTGCTGTTGTTTTACGCAACGTGCTGAGTATATTGTAATCGATAGTTGATGAAAATTTGGTTTCGTAGAAAGGCCTTTTTCTGGGAGTAGTGCGGATGCTGTTGAATGGCCCGCATTCTGTAAGCAATTATATTGTAATTATTTACCTTGTGAATTAAGGTCGCCGCAACGGAGTAACAACTGGTATCTCCTGCGTTGGTTTATGCGGTCCACGACAGGTTGTTACCTGAAAGTCATTAACCATAATAAGGAGTTTAGGATGAAAGTCGCAGTCCTTGGTGCCGCCGGCGGTATTGGCCAGGCGCTTGCCCTACTACTAAAGACCCAACTGCCTTCAGGTTCAGAACTCTCTCTCTATGATATTGCCCCCGTCACGCCAGGTGTGGCGGTCGATCTCAGCCATATTCCGACGGATGTTAAAATCAAAGGCTTCTCCGGTGAAGACGCTACACCTGCGCTGGAAGGGGCTGATGTGGTCCTGATTTCTGCCGGTGTGGCGCGTAAGCCCGGTATGGATCGCTCCGATCTGTTTAACGTTAACGCCGGTATTGTCAAAAACCTGGTGCAACAAATCGCCAAAACTGCCCCGAAAGCCTGTATTGGTATTATCACCAACCCGGTGAATACCACAGTGGCCATTGCCGCTGAAGTGCTGAAAAAGGCGGGCGTATATGACAAGAACAAACTGTTCGGCGTGACCACGCTGGATATCATCCGCTCCAACACTTTCGTGGCGGAGCTAAAAGGTAAAAGCGCCAGCGAAGTTGAAGTGCCGGTGATAGGCGGCCACTCTGGCGTGACCATTCTGCCTTTATTATCGCAAATCTCCGGCGTGAGCTTCTCCGATCAGGAAGTGAACGACCTGACCAAACGCATCCAGAACGCGGGCACCGAAGTGGTGGAAGCGAAGGCGGGTGGCGGCTCGGCTACGCTCTCCATGGGCCAGGCGGCGGCGCGTTTCGGCCTGTCTCTGGTTCGCGCCCTACAGGGCGAGAAGGGCGTGGTTGAATGTGCCTATGTCGAAGGGGACGGCCAGTACGCGCGCTTCTTCTCGCAGCCGCTGCTGTTAGGTAAAAACGGGATTGAAGAACGTCAGTCGATTGGCAAACTGAGCGCTTACGAACAGCAGGCGTTGGAAGGTATGCTTGAGACGCTGAGAAAAGATATTCAGCTGGGTGAAGATTTCATCAATAAATAAGGCGTGACGCCTTAGACGTGACAAAGGGGCCAATGGCCCCTTTGCTTTTTCTGCTGCTTAGCCCGACGCCGGATATTCCTGAATGGTGACCTGCATGGTCAGTTTCTTATCATCACGCATCACGACCACCGGAATGACCGATCCCGGACGAATCTCGGCGACCTGGTCCATGGTTTCCAGCGCGGAAATCGCCGGTTTGCCGTTGACCGAAATAATCACGTCGTTGTTCTGAATACCCGCCTGTGCCGCCGGGCCGTCCGGGGCTATCTCATTGACGACAATCCCCTGAATTTGATCGATACCGCCGCCCTGTGAATGCAGCGGGGCAATTTCTCGTCCGCTGATGCCGATAAAGCCGCGAATCACGCGTCCGTCGCGAATCAGCTTATCCATAATTTTGGTTGCCAGCTGGAACGGAATGGCGAAACTCAGCCCCTCCGGGGTTTCACCGTCGTTACTCTTATCGAAAGAGAGGGTGTTAATACCCATCAGCTCACCCAGCGAGTTGACCAGCGCGCCGCCGGAGTTACCGTGGTTGATAGAGGCATCGGTCTGCAGAAAGTTCTGTCGACCACTTGGGTTGAGGCCGATACGACCGGTCGCGCTGATAATCCCTTGGGTAATGGTCTGGCCGAGGTTGTACGGGTTGCCGATGGCCAGCACTACGTCACCGATGTGCGGTGTGCGCTTCGGGTTAATGGGGATGACCGGCAGGCCGCCGGTGGCGTTGATCTTCAGCACCGCCAGATCGGTCAGGCTATCGGAGCCGACCAGCAGGGCTTCAAACACGCGACCATCCTGGAGGGCGACGATGATCTGATCGGCATCGTTGATCACATGTTTGTTGGTAATAATGTAGCCGCGCTCGTCCATGATCACCCCGGAACCGAGCGTTTTGATTTCCAGCTGATTATTGGTGTTGCTGTTCAGACTGCGGTTATAGACGTTCACCACCGCAGGGGCAGCGCGGCGCACCGCCGTGTTATAGCTGGCGGGGGCTTCATCTGTACTGCTAAAGCGCTCGGTGGATAACGGATTCCACTGACGCAACGAAGGGACGGTGACAATGAGTATGCCGCCAACCAGTAAACCAAGTGCAACCGAACGTAAGAGCTTTACAAGCATGATACAGGCATCGTTGATGAGGAAACTGGACGAAGCATACCACGAGAAAAACCGGACATACATTCCAGGCTATGCCCGGTTTTTCGTGGATTAGCGCAGAAGCAGGTAAATACTTTCATTACCGCGTATGACATTCAGCGCGATAACCGCCGGTTTCGCTTCCAGCACTTTGCGCAGTTCGGCAATCGACTGTGTCGGCTGGCGGTTGATACCGATGATGACGTCATCTTTATGCAGGCCGATTTGCGCGGCAGGGCTACCTTTTTCCACGCCAGAAATGACAACCCCTTTAGTGCCGCTTTTCGCCTGGCCATCGCTGAGCGATGCCCCTTCCAGCGCCGGGATAATCAGCTGTGCGCTGGCGGTTGATGAGGCGCTCTTATCCAGCGTCACCTCCACTTCCAGCGGTTTACCATCGCGGAGCAGGCCCAATTTGACCTTCGAACCCGGTTCCGTGGTGGCGATGCGCGAACGCAACTCGGCGAAACTGTTCAGCGGCTTGCCGTTCAGGCTGGTAATCACGTCGCCGGATTTAATTCCCGCTTTTGCTGAACCGGAGCCAGGCAGCACTTCGCTAACGAATGCCCCGCGCTGCACATCGAGATTAAACGCTTTGGCGATGTCGGCGGTCATCTCCATTCCGCGGATGCCGAGCAGGCCGCGTTTGATTTCACCGAACTGAATCAGCTGTTGAGCGAGGGTCTGTGCCATGTTGCTCGGGATAGCGAAGCCGATACCGACGCTGCCGCCTCCGG